>ERZ1034928.124-NODE-124-length-46572-cov-5.893781_pt1 | contig 46572 bp, 38 predicted proteins | sample MGYA00520627_ERZ1034928 | MGnify/ENA primary metagenome ERZ1034928 (study PRJEB33766, sample SAMN09781755) | gut metagenome | biome: gut microbiome | host: Homo sapiens | place: Madagascar | study: EMG produced TPA metagenomics assembly of the PRJNA485056 data set...
CCGCAATCCGCAATCCGCAATCCGCAATCCGCAATCCGCAATCCGCAATCACGACAATGGTACCAAACTCGCACTATGTCAGATGCAAAAGCAGTCTCGTCATGGCATTCCAACAAGCACAGATCGGCAAAATGGCGCTAAGGAGTACTACCCATCCTGTAATCATTGGCCCTTCAACAAGCCACATCCATGCACGCTATTAGAGCCGCCAACATATACAAAAGGAGCGGCCCCAAAGGGACCGCTCCTTAAAAGCTGAAATGGCTGAGATGTTTATTCAGCAGCAACCGTGTAGTTCTTGTTCACGGAAGAGTCAACAGCAACACCCGGGGTCATGGTGCCGGAAACGCTGACGGACTTGACGTACTTGCCCTTAGCAGCAGCAGGCTTCATGCGCAGAATCTCGTCATAAACAGCGCCGTAGTTCTCAGCGAGCTGCTCGGGAGTGAAGCTAGCCTTACCGATGATGACATGAGCAATACCGTAACGGTCAGCGCGATACTCCACACGGCCGCCCTTGAGCTCCTTGATAGCCTGAGCAACGTTCGGGGTGACGGTCCCGAGCTTCGGGTTCGGCATCAGACCGCGGGGGCCGAGAATCTTGCCCAGACGACCGACCTTGCCCATCTGGTCAGGAGTAGCAACAGCAGCGTCGAAGTTGAACTCGCCAGCCTGGATCTGAGCAGTCAGCTCATCGGTACCGACGATGTCGGCGCCAGCCTCACGAGCAGCGTCAGCTGCAGCGCCCTCGGCGAAAACAGCAACACGGACGGTCTTACCAGAGCCGTTCGGCAGGGAGACCGTGCCACGCAGCTGCTGATCAGCCTGACGGGTGTCGATACCCAGGCGGAAGTGAGCCTCGATGGTCTGATCGAACTTGGTGGTGGCGACTTCCTTCACCACTGCAAACGCCTCAAGCGGAGCGTAGGTGGCATCGCCGATCTTCTCGACGGCAGCGCGGTAAGCCTTGGAATGCTTTGCCATGATAGTTCCTTTCGTGGTGCGTAGCGAGCTTATGCGGCTTCTAACGCAAAGCCCTTCCACTGTCCAAAATCAAATGCATCAAACGATGCGAAATTCTTAAGCCTCGCCCCTGAGGATAGCGGCCAGCTTCTTAGAAGGCACGTAGGTCTTCTTCATCTCAACGCCCTCGACGCGCACGCCCATGGAACGAGCGGTACCGGCAACGATGCGCATAGCAGCATCGATGTCGTTAGCGTTCAAGTCGGGCATCTTGATCTCAGCGATCTCGCGGAGCTGATCCTGGGTAAGGGTACCCACAAACTTCAGCTGCGGGATGCCGGAAGCGGACTTCAGACCCAGCTTCTCCTTGATCAGCACGGCCGCCGGCGGGGTCTTGCAGACGAAGGTGAAGGACTTGTCCTCGTACACCGTGATCTCAACAGGGATGATGGTGCCCTTCTGCTCCTGCGTCTGAGCGTTGAACGCCTGGCAGAACTGCATGATGTTGACACCCTGAGCACCCAGAGCCGGGCCGACGGGCGGGGCCGGATTCGCAGCGCCAGCAGGAATCTGCAGCTTAACGAAGCCGGTAACTTTCTTCTCAGCCATTCTAATTACCTTTCAAAATGCTTTTGCACTATATATCTTCACAGCCTAAGGAATGAGAAGCCCCGGTCCACGCGGGCACGCCTTAAAACTGCAGAGACCATTCTATATGCAGGAAACCTGATCGAACGAAAGCTCCACCGGGGTTTCACGACCGAAGATCGAAACCATGACCTTAACCTTGCCGGCATCAGGCATGACCTCAGAAACAACGCCATCGAACTCGGCCAGAGGACCGGAAACGACCTTGACGGCCTGCCCTGCTTCAAGATTGGTAGAGGTCTTCTTCGGGGCCTCATGACTAGTACGTTTCATAATCTTATTGTACTCGTCACGAGTAAGGGGTGCAGGCTTGCTATCAGCACCGACAAAACCGGTAACACCGGGAGTGTTGCGAACGGCAGCCCAGCTACGATCATCAAGTTCCATGCGAACCAGCACGTAACCAGGGAACACCTTCTTTTCGCTTTCCTTACGACGACCGCCCTCTTTGATCTCGGTAACGGTTTCGGTAGGAATCTCGATAGCGAAGACATTGTTCTCAAGACCCATGGTTTCGATGCGGGTTTCAAGGTTCGTCTTCACCTTGTTCTCATAGCCGGAGTAGGTGTGAAGCACATACCACTTCTTCGACATGCCTTAAGCCCCCAATCCGGAAATCAAAAACAACAGCGGCGTGATAATGCCATTGTCAAGAACAGCAACGTAAATACCGAAGAAGAGAAGCGCGGCAACCACCACAACACTCCAACGAAGAACGTCCTGACGGCTAGGCCAAGTAACGCGCTTCATCTCAGCCTTGACATCCCTAAGGAACTGGAAACGCTTCTTCTTGGGCTTAGCAGCTTTCTTCTCAGCCTTCTTTTCAACAGCCTTGCTCTGCTTAGCGTCTTTTGCAGAATCAGCAGCCTGAGAAGATTTACCGAACAGCTTCTTCTTAGGAGCTTCGGTATCAGCGCTTTCGCCCTGGGCTTGCTTCAATGCCTCGGCTGCTGCTTCGGCCTGACGAGCTTCCTTACGAGCGGCACGAGCGGCAGACGCCTTCGCACGCTGAGTTTTTGATTTCTTAGCCATCTGATTCCTTTAGGGATCGTTTTACCTCTAAACGCCAAACAAGCAGCCTGGCATCAAGCTGCTGATCAATTTAGCAACCTGACTACAAGCTGCTCGCTATTCGAGCTGGCAGGCCAGGAGGGACTCGAACCCCCAACATGCGGTTTTGGAGACCGCCGCTCTACCAATTGGAGCTACTGGCCTATGCCCGTGCAAACCTCTGAAAACTATCGGGTTTCCTTATGCAGCGTGTGCTTCTGGCACCACTTGCAGTACTTCTTCAACTCGATACGATCAGGGTTGTTCTGCTTGTTCTTCTTGGTCGTGTAGTTACGGCGCTTGCACTCCGTACACGCCAAGGTAACCATCGTGCGCATGAACTCTCCTTATAAGCCGTATTCAAACAAGCTTGAACGCATACACATGAATCTTAAGAAAGGGCCCGCCCGTAAGCGGGCCCTTTAAAAGCTGCAGCTTAAAACTAAGCGATGATCTTGGTCACTCGACCAGAACCAACGGTGCGGCCACCCTCGCGGATAGCGAAGCGAAGGCCTTCCTCCATTGCCACCGGGTGAATCAGCTCAGCAGTAATGGTCACGTTGTCGCCAGGCATAACCATCTCGGTGCCCTCGGGCAGGTGAGCAACACCGGTGATGTCGGTGGTGCGGAAGTAGAACTGCGGACGATAGCCATCGAAGAACGGGGTGTGACGGCCGCCCTCTTCCTTGGTCAGGATGTAGACCTGGCCCTCGAACTTCTGGTGCGGGGTAACGCTACCAGGCTTGCAGAGAACCTGGCCACGCTCGATGTCCTCGCGCTTGATGCCACGGAGCAGGCAGCCGATGTTGTCGCCAGCCTGAGCCTCGTCCAGCAGCTTGCGGAACATCTCGATGCCGGTGCAGACCGTGTTCTGGGTCTCCTTGATACCGACGATCTCCAGCGGGTCATTCACATGCAGAACGCCACGCTCGACACGACCGGTAGCAACGGTACCACGGCCGGTGATGGTCATGGTGTCCTCGACAGCCATCAGGAACGGCTTGTCAACGTCGCGCTCCGGCGTGGGGATGTAGGAGTCAACAGCGTCCATGAGCTCCCAAACCTTGTCCTGCCACTCCTTGTCGCCCTCCAGGGCCTTCAGAGCAGAACCGCGGATGACCGGGATGTCGTCTCCGGGGAACTCGTACTCGGTCAGCAGCTCGCGGGTCTCCATCTCGACGAGCTCGATGAGCTCCTCGTCGTCGACCATGTCGCACTTGTTCAGGAACACGACGATGTAGGGAACGCCGACCTGACGGGCGAGCAGGATGTGCTCGCGGGTCTGAGCCATGGGGCCGTCGGTAGCAGCGATAACCAGGATAGCGCCGTCCATCTGGGCAGCACCGGTGATCATGTTCTTGACGTAGTCAGCGTGACCAGGGCAGTCAACGTGAGCATAGTGACGCTGATCGGTCTCGTACTCGATGTGAGCAATGGAGATCGTGATGCCACGCTCGCGCTCCTCGGGAGCCTTGTCGATGTTCTCGAAGGCGGTGAAGTCAGCATGAGCGGTGCCATGGGAGCCATCGTTCTCGGACAGCGTCTTGGAAATAGCAGCAGTCAGCGTCGTCTTACCGTGGTCAACGTGACCGATGGTGCCGATGTTAACATGCGGCTTGGAACGCTCGAACTTCTCCTTAGCCATGTTTCATCCTCCTTATAAGGATCGCTTTCGCGAAACGAATCTAAAATAAAGCGCCCGATAAATCGGGCGCAGTGTAAGTATTGGTAGCGGTGACTGGATTCGAACCAGTGACGCCACGGGTATGAACCGTGTGCTCTAACCAACTGAGCTACACCGCCAAAAAGCTGGAGCCTGCGATCGGACTTGAACCGACGACCTCTTCCTTACCAAGGAAGTGCTCTACCGACTGAGCTACACAGGCGAAAGATGGTGGGCGCGCTAGGATTCGAACCTAGGTAGACAGAGTCAACGGGTTTACAGCCCGTCCCCTTTAACCACTCGGGCACACGCCCATGTTTCGCTGCTTAATTCATGTGCATTTATCAAGCTGCCTGCTTGCGGATCGGTGAGAACCCGAACGCGCGAGCAGTGGAATCATACGCTAGCTGAGAAACCGTGTCAACCCTTTACACGGCCCCGGGTGTATCCTCTTCAAACCTTCACAAAGCTTTGAATCCTCATCACCCGTTGCTGTAAGCTGTTCGGCTTTCCAGCAGGCGTTCCACTTCGAAGCTCGCTGTCGTGAGCTCCGCAAGCGAGGTAGTATATTACGGGATAGTGGACGTTGTGGCAACCCCTTTTTTCAACTTTTTTTGAAAGATGGAACTTCTCTTACGTGCGCTGAGCCTCTCCTTCGTAAAGCAGGGATTGTTTTCCCTGTTCAGCTTTATCCTATAGCGGCGTTGGCATCATTTGAGCGAAGCCTATTCTCTTCCCTGCCATGCGTAACGTTATCTGTAATGAGAGCTCCGCAGCCTTTGGAGCCATAACTTCCCTCTTAAGGCATTGCACATGGCCTATTGATCATGCGTTCTAAAACAAATCGGGGGAAGGCCCGTATGCCTTCCCCCGATTACATGCTAATCAGGCTATGTCTTCTAGAGTCTATGCCTTCTAGAACTGCAACGCGTTCGTGAAGTTCGACCACGAAAGCGAGTCGGTATTGCGGACGCATGCGCCGAACGTGGGAGCATGCACATAGGGAGTTCCGCCGTAGCCGCCGGCGATTCCCACGTGGCCGTAACGCCACAAAACATCACCCGGACGCGCCTCGCTGACGGATACCACTCGAGTAGCACGAGCCATCTGAGCCTCGCTTTGATGCGGCAGTTCAATGCCAAGCTGACGATATGCCCACGTGACCAAACCGGAGCAATCGAACGAATCCGGTCCCTCAGCGCCCCATACGTACGGGCAGCCGATACGCGAGCAGGCGTAAGAATACGCAGCGCTGTTGTCGCCAGCGGAACCGCCGCCGCCAGGATAGACGATGGTGCTGCCACCGCTGCTGCTTCCGCCGCCGCCCTGGTTGCCGCCATCATTGCCGCCGCCGTTGCCGCCACCCTGATTGCCGCCATCGTTGCTTCCACCACCCTGGTAGCCGCCGTCGTTTCCGCCACCGTTGCCGCCGGCAGCTGCAGCTGCAGCCTCGGCCTCGGCCTGTGCCTGGGCGGCCGCTGCAGCAGCGGCCGCAGCCTGCTCCTGCTCAAGCAGGGCACGCGCCTCTTCGTCGAGGGAGTTCATGAGCTCGGTGGCATTTTGCACCTTGACCTGAACCTCGTCGTGGATCTGCTTGCATTCTGCGGCCTTCTGGGCAGCGATCTGTTCCTGACGGGCGAACTCGTCTTTGGCTGCCTGAAGCTGCTCACGAGCGGCCTTGGTCTGATCGACCAGATCGGCGTCGTTAGCGTTGATCTGATTCAGCAGCTCCCAATTCTGGGTAAACTCGGCGAAAGAGGAGGCACCGAGCAGAAAGTCGATGAACGTGGTGGAGCCGGAACGGTACATGCTGCGGGCGCGCGTGCTCAGACGATCTTGCAGACCTTCGATTTCCTCGGTGGTCTCGTCGATCTTTACCTGCTGCTCCTCCATGGAGCGTTGGGCGCTTTCCTGCTCGTCGAGAGCTGCATAGTAGTTTTCGCCGGCGGTTTCCAGGTCGGCCTGCAAGCCGACCAGCTGGTTGCGAACGGCATCCGCCTCGGCCTGCTTTTCAGCGGCCGTTTCAGCAAACGCGAACTCGGGGATGATAAGCGACGTGGCGCCAAGCGCTGCTGCGCCGCCGATGAATGCTCGCCTGCTGAGATCGATTATAGATTGGCTCATCCAAGAACCTCCTAGATTGAGTTTAAGTACTGTGATTACGGGCAATAGCATCGCATATGATAGCACGGAGAACGGTTGTAGGAAAAATGCTTGTGTGCTTGCGTTCATAAAACCAGTTCATGCGTATGCTTTTACGCAAACCTTCCCAAACGTCAAACGGGGAAGGAAACCCAAGGTCCCTTCCCCGTTGAAACACCTATATATGTATCGCAGTTGCTATGCGGCCGCAGGATTCACATCCTCATCCATGCGAGCCTCGGTGTAGTGATCGAACTCATCATAGATCTCCTGCGAGGGCTCTGCCGTGAGCTTCGACACCACGAAGATGCACACGAGCGAGATGATGAAGGCAGGCAGAAGCTCGTAGATGCCGAACACGCCGCCGAGCGGCTTGATGAGGTTGTGCCAAACCACTACCGTGATAGCTCCGCCGAGCATGCCCGCAAGGGCGCCGGGCAGGTTCGTGCGACGCCAATACAGGCTGCACAGCACGAGCGGGCCGAACGAGGCGCCAAGGCCGGCCCACGCATAGGAGACGACGCGGAAGATGACGGAATTCTCGTCGAGGGCGATGACGATGCCGATGATCATGACCACTGCCAGCGTGATGCGGGAAACGATCATGACCTGACGATCGGTGGCATCGCGCTTGATGATGCCTCGGAAGATGTTCTCGGCAACCGAGGAACCGGTGATGAGCAAATACGACGAAGCAGAGGACATGGACGCCGCCAGGATGCCGGACACCACCACGCCGCACATGAAGGCGGGCAGAATCATCTGGGCGATGACGATGAAGATGTTCTCAGCAGCCGCATTGGTGCCGAAATAGGTGGGCAGCATGGCGCGGCCAATGAAGCCGATGCACAGGGCGCACACCATGGAGATGACGACCCACACCACGGCGATGATGCGCGACTGGCGAACCTCTTCAGCCGAGCGGATGCCCAGGAAGCGAACGAGCACCTGCGGCATGCCGAAGTAGCCAAGGCCCCAAGCCAAGGTGGAGATGATGGTGAGGATGCCGTATTCGGTAGGTTCGCCGAACAGCGGCTGATCGTCCTGGACCGCCTGCAGGCCGGTATCCGCGTCGATGATGGGCGTAGTGAGCTGCCCGCCGTTCAAGAAGCCGGGGATGTTCTGCAGGAAAGCCACCGTCACATCGACACCGCCAACGGAGGCGATGGAGCCGATGAGCACCACGGCCAGGGCGAAGAACATCAAGCAGCCCTGGATGAAATCGGTTGCCACAACCGAAAGATAGCCGCCCACCAGCGTGTATGCGAACACCACCACGGCGCCGAAGATCATCATGGCCGCATAGTCGATGCCGAACAGCGTGTGGAACAGCTTGCCGCAGGTGACGAAGCAGCTGCCCGTATATACGCAGAAGAACAGCAAGATGATGGCCGCCGCCACCGTGGACAGGATGTTCTTCTTGTCATGGAAGCGGTTGGAGAAGAACGCCGGGATGGTGATGGCGTGCACGCGCTCGGAGTACTGGCGCAGGCGCTTGGCCACGAACAGCCAGTTCAAATACGTGCCGATTGCAAGGCCGATACAGGTCCACATGGCCTCGGAGGCGCCGAAGAAGTAAGCAAGACCGGGGATGCCCATGAGCAGATAGCCCGACATGTCGGACGCTTCGGCGGACAGCGCCGTGAACCACGGCCCCACCTTGCGACCGCCGATGAAGTACTCGTCGGTAGAGGAATTCGAGCGCTTGGCGTAGGAGAAGCCCACCGCCAGCACCACGACGAAGTAGATAACCATGGCCAAAACGACCAGCAAATCATTCGTTTCCATGTTCTGTGCCCGCCCCTTATGCCGTTTTCAAGCCCGTCCCCCAGGCAAGCCGCACGGCCCTCCAGCCGGCATCGCCGAAATACGGGAAACGGACGCATTTAACGACCGGTCGATTGTTTACGTTGACGCTGGGATTATACTTGACTTCGCCTACCTCAGGTAGGTGTTTTCGATTGTTCTTACCCCGCAAACGGCGAAAGGATGCACCACGATGCCAGCTTACGCAGAGCTTGCCCATGAAGCGTTGGAATCAACGCGCGATGCGCTCACCCGCGAATACGAGTCTTTCAAGGCGAAAGGGCTGGCTCTGAACATGGCGCGCGGCAAGCCTTCCCGGGCACAGCTTGACCTGAGCATGCCCATGCTCAGGTGCATCACCGATGTCGACGACTGCACCGCCGAAGATGGCACGGACTGCCGAAACTACGGCGTGCTCGACGGCATTCCCGAGGCGAAGCGCCTTATGGCCGTTATGCTCGACGACGACGCCGAGCATGTGATGGTGTTCGGCAACTCCAGCCTGAACATCATGTACGACACCATGGCTCGTTGCTGGATGTTCGGCACGCTGGGCCATACGCCTTGGTGCAAGCTTGATGAGGTGAAATGGCTGTGTCCCTGCCCGGGTTACGATAGGCACTTCGGCGTGACCGAGGCCTTCGGCATCAAGATGATCCCCGTTGCCATGAACGAGGACGGCCCGGATATGGACGAGGTAGAGCGCCTGGTGGCCGAAGACGCCTCTATCAAGGGCATCTGGTGCGTGCCGAAGTATTCCAATCCCAGCGGCGCAACCTATTCCGACGAGGTGGTACGCCGCTTGGCAGCCATGTCCTGCGCAGCCGACGATTTCCGCATCTTCTGGGATAACGCATACGGCATCCATCATCTGAGCGACGACGCATCGCAGCAAGATCAGCTGCTCGATATCCACCGCGCCTGCGATGATGCCGGAAATCCCGACCGCTGCTTCAAGTTCGCTTCCACCAGCAAGGTAACCTTCCCCGGTGCGGGCATTTCGGCAATGGCGGCAAGCAGCGCCAACATCGCGGACATGAAGGCGCATATGAGCCCGCAGATCATCGGCCATGACAAGCTCAATCAGCTGCGTCACGTGAAGTTCCTGCACGATGGGAAGGGCCTGACGGAGCACATGGCCAAGCACGCCGCCATCCTGCGCCCCAAGTTCGAGCTGGTGGACCGCAAGCTGTCCGAAGGCCTGAGCGAAATCGGCGGCTGCACCTGGAGCAAGCCGCGCGGCGGGTACTTCGTCTCGTTCAACGCCCCCGCCGGATGCGCGAAGCGGATCGTGGAGCTTGCCAAAAAAGCCGGCGTCACCATGACGGGCGCAGGCGCCACCTGGCCGTACAAGCAGGACCCGGCCGACAGCAACATCCGTATCGCCCCCAGCCTGCCGCCCGTTGAGGAATTGGATGCGGCGCTTGACGTATTCGTTTGCTGCGTGAAGCTGGCGTACGCGGAGAAACTGCTGCAGGATTAAGCCGGAAACGCCGATCAGATGCGCCAACTTGTTTAGCCCGAATCGATACCTGCCGCGAGCGCAAGCGCGCAAAGACGTAGGCAGGCTTCTCTTGCCTATATTGATTCTCCCTTGCAAGCATGCTCGGCATAGAATCGTGTCTAGGAACTTTTCGCGGCCGATACATTTATAAATAGGTAAGGCCCGCTCGATCGAGCGGGCCTTCATTGCGTTTGCTTCGGTTTGCGTTAGCTAGCTTGCTTCGCAGCGTTCCATGCTTGCACGAGCTCTTGGGCGGCTGCATGCGGGTCGGGCGCGGCGCATACCGCGGATACCACGAAGAAGCCATCGACGCCGGTTTGCGCGACGGCGGGGATATCCGCCACTTTCACTCCCCCGCCAACCACGATAGGAACGGGGCTTGCCTGATGGAGCGCCGCCAAGTCTTCGAGGCTTTTCGTGATAATGGTACCGTCCGCCGCCAAACCGCAGTCGGTTTTCGTGGGCGTCTCATGCAGCGGGCCGACGCCCAGATAATCGACCAGCGACATATCGGCGGTTTTCACGTACTCGAGCATCTCGTCCGCGCGAGCGGAAAGGCCGACCACCGCATCAGGGCCGAGCAGGGCACGGCACGCCTCGACGGGGATATCGGTCTGGCCAACGTGCACGCCATCGACCTTGACGCCCTGCTGACGAGCGGCATATACCGCATCCAGGCGGTCATCGATGAGCAGCGCCACTCGGTCTTGCGCACCGGCCTGCCGTATGACCTCGGATGCCTGGGCCGTGCAGGAGATGAGCTCGCGAGTCGAGCACTCCTTCGAGCGGATTTGCACGCAGGTGAACCCTGCCGCGATGGCCTGGGCCACCACATCGGCAACGGGTCGGCCCAAGGTGTTTTCCGGGCCCAGGACCAGATATGCGGAAATATCCAGATTATCTCGCATGCTCATGCTATTCTCCCTTTTCGGCATCTCCGTCGGCAACGTTGCTTTCAAGAATTGCGTCGACGCTTCGAACCTTCTGCTCCATCATGTTCTCGAACCCAGGGCGCACGTCGGCCTTCAGAATAACCTCGGTGCGGATGCCCTTCTGAGCCAAGACGAACGTGGCGTTGCGAACCACGGCCATAACCTCGTCCCATTCGCCTTCGATCTCGGTGAACATCGAATAGGTCTTGTTGGGCAGACCCGATTCACGGATGACGCGAACCACCTCGGCCACCTCGGGTGCAAGCTCATCGCCCACGCCGAACGGGGCGATGGCCACGGCAACCAGCGTGTTCACGATGCTATGCCTCCTGGATCTCGATGGAGTTGCCGGCAACCGCCTCGGGGGTTGCACGGAACAGCTCGTCGATGAAGGCCACCTTGAAGCTTGCCGGAGCATCGGCGGCGGCTGCAGCCGTGACACCCGCCAGATTGTAGTGGTTCACCGCGGCAACAGCAGCCGTGAACGGATCGGTTTGCGTAGCATATACGGCAAGCACGCCGCCCTGCGAACAGCCAAAGCCGGTGACCTTGCCCATAAGCGCGCTGCCGCCATGGCTGATGACGACCGAATGCCCGTCGGTGACCAGGTCGGACTCGCCGGAGATGACGACGGCGCCTTCCGTATAGCGAGCCAGCGCGATAGCAGCCGCGCGTGCAGCCTCCACCGTATCGGCGGTGTCGACGCCGCGGGCGCGCGAAAGGTCGTCGGCCGTGCCCTCGAGACCCCACAGGCCGGCGAGCGCGATGATCTCGGAAGCGTTGCCGCGCACGATGGCGGGCTTATACTGCTTGAGCTCGGACAGCAGCTTGGTGCGCAGGCTGCCGATGCCGATTCCCACCGGATCGAGCACCCACGGCTTGCCGGCGGCCTGAGCCGCGGCCGCCGTGCGCGGGATGGTTTCCTCGTAAATAGGGAACAACGTGCCCATGTTCAGGTACACGGCGCCGCCTGCGGCAACCAGGGTTTCACCCTCATCGGGCAGATAAACCATGGCAGCCGATCCACCGACGGCGAGCTGGGCGTTGGCCACGAAATCGATAGTGACGGTATTGGTGATGGACCCGGCCAGAGGATTGTTGGCGCGTACATCCGCAACGGCCTTCGCGATGGAAGCTTCGAGCTTGCTTTGTTCGATCATATTCTCTCCTTTGCAACGAAAAACGGGGACGCTACCGTAGAAGATGGCGCCCTCGTCCGTGCACGAGAGATGCTCCCTACGCCAGCGTTACCTGGACAGGTTCAAAGGGTTAGGCTTGCGCCCTCTCAGCGCCGACGTTGCCGCCGGGCACCCCTGCATCGAATCTGTTGAGCATATAGTACACCGGCGCGTAAACCGCTTGCCTGTTAAACCGCCGAACGGACAAAGGAATCGCACGAGCCAAGCGACCGGCGTTACCACGCGCCCTTTGCGCGCTCGACCGCCGAACGGATGCGACAAAAACCAAAACAGCGGAACCCTTCACCTTACTTTGCGCGGCGGGGCTTGCGGGACAGACGCAACGCCGCGATTTCGGCAGCCACCGCGCAAGCGGTGAAAGCAGCGGAGACGAACGGCATCGCCAGAAGCGGCATGCAGGTGATGAACACGCCCGCGGCGAACGACCCGAGCGCGCTGCCGAGCTGCAACGAAGAGTTCGACAAGCTGACGGCAAACGCCGCCTCATCACCCGCGTTGAGCATAATGAACGAATTCTGCGCCGGTAAGAATCCCCAGGATATGCCCGTCCATAGGCATGCCGCAGCCAGCGCCGCAGGCCACGACCCCGTGACAAGCCCCAGCCCCACCAGCGTTACCGCCTGAAGTGCCACGCAGCCGATGACCGCCGAAGCCGAGCCGAAGCGATCCGCTGCCCAGCCGCTTGCTTTCGAGCCGATCATACTCATGAGCCCGAAGGCGAACAGGGAGCCGCTCACCCACTCCGGCTGGGGAAGCACGCTTTCCATGAACGGCGTGATGTAGGTGTTCATGGAAGCGTATCCCACGAACATGAGCACGGTGCAGATCAGCGGCAGCACCACGCAGGGATTGCGGAACACGCGCAGCGCATCGGAGCTGCGACGGCCCCGCCCAACCGATGAGCTGCTCGGCGCGTCAGGCACGCGCACGATGAGCGCTATGACCGCGAACGCGACGCATGCCGCAACGACGAGCACCCAATACGCCTGCTGCCAGGTGATGACGTTGCGCAGCATGCGCGCGGCGGGAAGCGCGAAGACGAACGAAGCGCTGAAACCTAGCGCCACATTCGACATGGCCGAGGCGGCGCGCGAAGGGCCGGCGATGCGGCTTGCCGCGATGTAGGCTGTTGCCGCGAAGGTGCCGTTGCCCACGCCCATGACGGCACGGCCCGTCAAAATGACGGGATAGATGGGGGTGGCGGCGCAAATGGCCATACCCACCGCCATAAGCGCGAGGCTGACAAGCAGCAACGTTTTCGGGCCGCGCGAGGTGAGCGCCATGACCAGAAGCGGCGTGCCGACGGCGTTGCACACGCCATAGACGCCCATCATGAGGCTGACCTGGGAAAGATCGATGCCGGCGATTTGCGCGACCTGATCGGGCACGCCCAAGATGTACTGGTAGGCGCACCCAAACACGAAGCAGCTGAGCGCCAGCACCAAGATCATGAGGTTGCCGCGAGCGCGACTGGGAGCCCCCACCGCGGATGCCGTCGCCATCTCGGAGCCGCTCATGCCCTCACTTCCCGCGCGCCTTGAGGGGCGGAATCCACGCGGATGCGCAGCAGATCGCCCGGTTGCAATGCGATATCGCTGGTGAACGTATAGGTTTCCATGGTGCGATTGGCCACCGGCACCGGCTCGGGTGACGGATTGGGACGATCATCGCTTGACTGCACCAGCCAGGTAAGGCCCTTCACCTTCACCGCCGCAATGGCTTTTCGCGGAGAAAGCGCCTCGAGCTCATCGCCTTCGCGGAACCGGTTATGGCACGTGGCCTCGATTCGCCACCTGCCCTCCCCTTCGGGGCTGCAGCTGGTCACCGTAGCCGCATGCAGATAATCCTTGTCGTAGCCGTCGCGCTCCTGGCGTTGGTTTGGCTGGCCGAAATAGAAACCGGTGCCATAGGGGCGATGCGAAATGGCGTGCAAGTCGGACATGACCGTGGACGGATCGGCGCCATCCATGACCGCCCGATAGGCATGCACCACCGTGGCAACGTAGAACGCACGCTTATTGCGACCCTCTATCTTGAATGAGCTGACGCCAGCCTGCGCCAGCTCATCGAGATGCTCGATCATGCACAGGTCGTGCGCGTTCATGACATAGGTGCCGCGCACGTCCTCCTCGATGGGGTAATAGGCGCCGGGGCGTTTCTCCTCCACCAGCGCATAGCTCCATCGGCACGGCTGCGCGCAATAGCCCTTGTTGCCCGAGCGCCCCGTCATGGCCGCCGACAACATGCAGCGCCCCGAGAACGCCATGCACATGGCGCCGTGCACGAACGCCTCGATCTCAAGACCACGCGGCGCCTGCGCGCGCAGCTCGGCGATATCCTCCACGCTCATCTCGCGCGCGACCACCACGCGCGAGGCGCCCAGGTCGTGCCAGGTGCGCGCAGCTTCGGCATTCATCACGGAAGCCTGCGTGCTTACATGCAGCTCCATATGCGGCGCGTAGCGCTTCGCCAGAGAGAACGCACCAAGGTCGCTGACGATGAGCGCATCGGCGCCCGAGGCGTCAAGGGCCTCCAGATACGGCGGCAAGGCGGCGATATCCGCCTGGTTCATGAGCGTGTTCACCGTCACGTACACCTTCACGCCCGCCGCGTGCGCGAAGGTGACGGCGGACGGGATATCGTCAAGCGTGAAGTTCTCGGCACGTTGGCGCATGCCGAACCTGTCGGCGGCCAAATACACCGCATCCGCCCCGAAACGAACGGCAGCCTCCAGCTGGCTGCGGCCGCCTGCAGGCGCGAGAAGCTCGGTTGTTGAAAAGTCAGTCATCGGTAGCAATCTTCGTAGTAATCGATCCAGTACAAACACGAAAGCCGCCGCGCGACCTCGAACCCATCCAACCAGACGGCACACGGCAAATCCGGCACCCTTTGCCCTAGGCCCGGTAAAACGCATCTTGCATCAGGCCAGACCGGGCGCGGCCTTTCGGCCACGCCCGGAAGGTTGAGAATGGGAACGAAGCGGCACAGCGGCCCGCAACGTCGGTTTTAGCCTACTTGCCCTCGGAGGGGTCGTAGCTGACGCGAGCACCCTGAGGGGTGTCTTCAATGCTGAAGCCCAGCCCCGCAAGGCCATCGCGCACGGCATCGGCCACAGCCCAGTTCTTCTCGGCGCGCGCAGCGGCACGGGCATCGAGCAGAGCGTCGACAGCCTCATGAGCATCCGAGCCTTCGTAGCCGGCAACCTGTTTCGCCAGGTCGACGACCTCGGCCGGATACGCATCTTCCTGCACGTCCTCCCAATCCTGAGGAGCAACCTCCACACCGAACACGCGCATGAGCGTAGTGATGGTCTCGCGCAGATCGCGCACGGCGGGAACATCGGAGAGGGAAAGCGTCTTGTCGGCGATCTGGGTGTTCGCAAAACCGACCAGATCGAACACCTCGCCCAGTGCGCGCGGAGCGTTGAAGTCGTCGTCCATGGCCAGGACGAACTCGACGCGCGTGGACTTCGCCTGCTTCAGGATGGCTTGGGTATCAAGCGGGCTGGGCACATCCTGGGCGTTCTGCATCTGCCAATCAAGGTTGCGCACGGCGTTCTCGATGCGGGAAAGCGCGGATGCAGCCTCATCAAGACGCTCGTCGGAGAAATCGAGCGGGCTGCGGTAATGCGTTTGCAGCATAAGGAAACGCAACACATCGGGAGACGTGGTCTTGAGGATGTCGCGCAACAGCAGGAAATTACCCAGCGACTTGCTCATCTTCTCGTGGTTGATCTGCAGCATGCCACTGTGCATCCAGTGATTGGCGAAGGTGCAGCCACATGCGGCCTCGGACTGGGCGCGCTCGTTCTCATGATGCGGGAACACCAGGTCGGCACCGCCGCCGTGGATGTCGAAGGGCAGGCCCAGGTACTTGCGCGACATGGCCGAGCACTCGATGTGCCAGCCGGGGCGGCCCTGGCCCCACGGGCTTTCCCAAGAAGGCTCGCCGGGCTTGGCAGCCTTCCACAGCGCGAAGTCGAGATGGTCGCGCTTGCGGTCTTCCAGACCCTGGCCGTCGGCGCGCAGCTCGCGATGGCCGCCTTCCATCTCGTCGATGTTGCGACCGGACAGCGCGCCGTAATCAGCGTAGCTGCGCACGCTGAAATAAACGTCGCCTTCGACCTCGTACGCATGGCCGCCGTCGATGAGCTCCTGAATGAGCTGGATCATCTCAGGGATCTCCTCGGTTGCGCGCGGGCGCACATCGGGGTCCTGCACGTTCATGGCGTGCATGTCGTCAAGGAATGCCTGCGAATACTCGGCGGCAACCTCGGCTGCGCTGCGGCCCTCTTCGTTGGCCTTCTTGATGATCTTGTCATCGACGTCGGTGATATTGGAGACGAATTTCACGTCGAAGCCGCGCCAAGAGAGGTAGCGGCGGATGACATCGAAGCTGACGAACGTACGGGCGTTGCCGATATGGATGTAGTTGTACACGGTGGGGCCGCACACGTACATGCCGATCTTCCCGTGCTCGAGCGACTCGAAAGGCACCTTTTCACGAAGTTTGGTGTCGTAGATCTTAAGCATTTGCATTCCTGTTCTATGTGCATGCCGCATGGTGCGGCGGGTTGACGAAGGCTGCGAAGGGGCCGGGCGTCACGAAAACCGCGCCCGAACTAGCTACATCGCGCCAGCAGGGCCACGGCCGTGGCGGAGATGCCCTCCTGACGGCCTTCGAAACCCAGGTGCTCGGTGGTGGTTGCCTTCACGCCGACGTTGTCGACCGCGATGCCCATGGCAGCTGCCAGGTTCTCGCGCATCTGCTGGCGATGCGGCGCCATCTTCGGCGCCTGAGCTGCGATGACGCTATCGACGTCGATGATCTGGTAGCCCTCTTCGCGCACCTTGGCCGCCACCGCCGCCAACAGCTTCATGGAATCGGCCCCCTCCCATTCAGGGTCGGTGTCGGGAAAGAGCTTGCCGATGTCGCCGCCGCGGATGGCGCCGAGCAGCGCATCTGCCACGGCATGTGCCAGCACATCGGCGTCGGAGTGGCCGAGCAGCCCCAGGGTGTGCGGGATATCAACCCCACCGATAATGAGCTTGCGGCCTTCAACCAGCTTATGCACGTCGTAGCCCTGCCCTATGCGCAGGGCGCTGAATCCCAGGCTCATTGCTCCTGCTCGCCTTTCTGCTTGAGATAACGCTCGCGCACGGCGGCCACGAGCATGAGGTAATCCTCCGGTACGGTGAGCTTGATGTTGTCGCGCTTGCCCTCCACCACAAGAACGCGGCCGCCGAGACGCTCGATCAGCGAGCTGTCGTCGGTGCCGACGAAGCCGTCGGAGAGCGCCGAGGCGTGCGCACGGCGGTAGATGCCCGCGCGGAACACCTGCGGGGTTTGCGCGTTCCAGAACACGCTGCGGTCGGGCGTGCCGACGATGACGCCGTTTTCCACGACTTTCAGCGTATCGATGGCGGGATGGGCCACCACAGCGCCGTCGGCGTCGATGTTACCCTTGAGGGTGGCGATGGTATGGGCGATCAGGTCGGCCGAGATGAGCGGACGGGCGCCGTCGTGCATGACCACGTACTCGAACTCCTCGGGCACCAGCTCAAGGCCGGAAAACGCCGATTCCTGACGCGTGGAGCCCGCCGCGGCGACCACGATGGGCGTAGCGAACGAGAAGGGGTCGACGGCCTTGCTCAGGTACTCGCTCTGGCGTTCGGCCGGACAGACGATGACGATGAGGCCGATGTCACCTACGGCGTCGAAGGCCTCGACCGACCAGGTGAGAATCGGCTTGCCGCCGATTTCCACCAGCTGCTTGCCGCCTTCCTTGCCGAAACGCTCGCCCGTGCCGCCGGCCAAGATGATGGCCGCCGTCTTCGGGTTCTTGTCGACCTTGCCCTCAAGGCCGGCCAAGGATTGCGTGAGCGCATCGATGTCGAGCGCCGTGGCCAGATCGGCCGCGGCGAGCACCGAGGACGAGAACACCGGGTCAACGGTCTTGGGCATGGTTTCCTCTTTCCGTCGAAAACAAATGAGGCGGCCCCTTTCGGGACCGCCTTACATTCTAAAGCAACTGCCGCGTTTTCGCAGGCACGCTACGCGCTGTATGGAAAAAGAGCGCGTGGCGGGCGTCCCCGTCAGCCCAAGCCAAGCGCAACGGGAGCAACCGCGACCTTAGTCCGCAGCACCGCCGCTTGCCGACCCGCCCGAGCCGGAGACGCCGGCATGGCCTAGATCGAAGTTCGTGAGCAGAAGCTCGGCGTCGCGCGCGATGTTATCGTGCTTGCGCGGCGCAGGGATGGAGCCCGTGCCGGGGACGAACGCAAGGCTTTCACCGTTCTCGGAAACGTTTGCCTGGATGACCGAGCCCGACGTCCACTTGCCCTCAAGCAGCTCCTCGGACAGTGGGTCTTCCAGCAGGCGCTGGATGGCGCGACGCAGCGGGCGGGCGCCATAGGCGGCATCGGTGCCTTCCTTCGCGATAAGCTTGTAAGCATCATCGGTGAGGTTGATGGTCATGTTCTGGGCGATCAGGCGCTCGCGCAGGTCGGCCACCATGAGCTTGGCGATTTCGACGATCTGCTCCTGCGTCAAGGACTTGAACACGATGATCTCGTCGATACGGTTCAAGAACTCGGGCCTGAACAGCTTCTTCACCTCGCCCATAACGCGGGATTTGATCTCCTTGTCGGAAAGACCGGCCTTGCCCTCAGGGCTGAAGCCGAGCGTAGTGGGCGCGGAGATTTCGCGGGCGCCAACGTTGGACGTCATGATGATGACCGTGTTGCGGAAATCGACCGTGCGGCCCTGGGCGTCGGTCAGACGACCCTCCTCCAGGATCTGCAGCAGGATGTTGAACACATCGGGATGCGCCTTCTCGATCTCGTCGAACAGCACCACCGAATACGGGCGCTGACGCACGGCCTTGGTGAGCTGGCCGCCCTCGTCGAAGCCCACATAGCCCGGAGGCGAGCCGACCAGACGGCTGACGGAGTGCTTCTCCATGTACTCGGACATGTCGAAGCTGATGAGCGCGTCCTCGGAGCTGAACAGGAACTCGGCGAGCGCCTTGGACAGCTCGGTCTTGCCCACGCCCGACGGGCCCAGGAAGATGAAGCTGCCGGCAGGGCGCTTGGGATCCTTCAAACCGGCGCGGCTGCGGCGGATGGCCTTCGACAGCGCGGTCACGGCCTCTTCCTGGCCGATAACGCGCTCGTGCAGCACGCCCTCCATGCGCAGCAGCTTCTCGGTTTCGGCCTCGGTGAGGTTGGACACGGGCACGCCGGTGGTCATGGAGACCACGTCGGCGATGTCCTGCGCGGTTACCTGATGCACCGATTTCTGGGAATCTTCAGCCCATTTTTTCTCGGCTGCGGCGCGCTCGTCTTTCACGGCGGACTCCTGATCGCGCAGCTTGGCGGCGCGTTCGAAATCCTGCTCGGCGATGGCCTTGTCCTTATCGGAGCGGATCTGGCGCAGCTTGTCGTCCATCTCGCGCAGCTCGTCGGGTAAGGTCATGTTGCGGATGCGCATGCGGGCGCCGGCCTCGTCCATGACGTCGATGGCCTTGTCGGGCAGGAAGCGGTCCTGGATATAGCGATCCGAAAGCGTGACGGCGGCCTGAAGCGCCTCGTCGGTGAAATGCACCTGATGATGGGCCTCGTAGCGGTCGCGCAGCCCCTCCATGATACGCAGCGCCTGCTCCTCGTTGGGCTCGCCGACCGTGATGGGCTGGAAACGGCGCTCAAGGGCGCTGTCCTTCTCCAGATGCTTGCGGTATTCGTCGATGGTGGTGGCGCCAATGACCTGGATCTCGCCGCGCGACAGCGGGGGCTTGAGGATGGCGGCAGCGTCGATGGAGCCCTCGGCAGAACCCGCGCCGATAAGCGTGTGCATCTCGTCGATGAACAAGATGATGTCGCCGGCTTCCTTGACCTCCTTGATGCACTTCTTCAAGCGGTCCTCGAACTCGCCGCGGTACTTGCTGCCGGCCACAAGGGCGGACACGTCGAGCGTGAGCAGGCGCTTGCCGCGCAGGATATCGGGAACCTGGTTGGACACGATGAGCTGCGCCAAGCCCTCGGCGACGGCGGTCTTGCCCACGCCGGGCTCGCCGATAAGCAGCGGGTTGTTCTTCTGGCGGCGGGAGAGGATCTGCATGACGCGCTCGATCTCGCCGGCGCGGCCGATGACCGGGTCGAGTTTGCCGTCGCGCGCTTTCTGCGTAAGGTCGGTGCCGAACTCCTTCAGGGCGCTGTCGGGCACGGTGCCGGCCGCCTCAAAGGGGTTGCGGCCCGCGTACACGGGGCTTTGACCCACCAGGTCGTTGAGCGCGGTGCGGATATCGTCGCCCTTCACGCCAAGGCGCGAGAGCACGTCGAGCGCCGTGCCCTCGTTCTCGCGCACGATGCCGAGCAGCAGATGCTCGGTGGAGATGTAGCTCTGCCCCATCTGCATGGCCTCGCGCAGGCTGTTCTCGAGCACGCGCTTGACGCGCGGGGTGAACGAAAGATGGCCGGACACGTCGGCGCCCTCGTCGATGGAGGCCACCTCGCGAATGCCCTTCACCACGGCGTCATAGGCCACGCCCAGACGCTCGAGGGCCTGGGCGGCAAGGCCGTCCTTTTCCTGGATGAGGCCAAGCAGGATATGCTCGGTGCCCACATAAGGCTGATGCAGGGCGCGTGCCTCGTCCTGGGCCAAGACGAGCACCTTGCGCGCCTTGTCCGTGAACTTCTCAAATGACATGAAGCCTCGATTCTCGCGGCATATGATTATGGTCTCGGTTGTTCATGTTAGCACTCCCGTCAAGGGACTGCTAAGCCGTTTACGTATCGTATACATAATAGGGTAGCCCGGAGCCGCACAACGCCCGTTGCCCCCGCTACGTGCAATCCGCACACACCGGAAGCGCTTTTAGACCCCTTTTGCCCCTTTTCACCCGGATTCCGCAAGCGGTTCTTCACGAAAGGTCGACAAGCGCGCAAACACGGCGCCTTGACCGATGCACACGCTTATACTGGTTGCGAAACGCGCGACAGCGCGGCCCACCCCCTTCAACCGACAGGATCGCATGAACAGGCACACCATACGCTACGCCCTTATCCTTATCGCCGCCCTTGCCGTGGCGGCGCTGGCCGTCGCCCGGTTCGACGGCCTCTGCTCCATCTTCTCAACCGCCTGGTCCGCCCTTGAGCCTTTAGCCATCGGCGCGGTGCTGGCATACCTGCTCAACTTCATTGCAGCGGCGCTCGAATCCCGGTGGTTTCCGCGCTCGAACAGCGCGCTTGTGGCGAAAACGCGCCGCCCCATCTGCGTCATCCTGGCCATCGCCGCCGTTACCTTGGCACTTGCGGCGCTGACCGCGTTCGTAGGCGGCGAGTTCAAATCCGTGGGCGCCGCCATCATCACCGGCGTTTCGGAAGCTGCGGCCATGGCGTCGCAGGCCATCGCGAACCTTCCCGGCACGCAAGCCATCCCGATCTTGGACAACGCCACCTGGAACTCCATCGGGCAAAAGGCCCTGGACGCCATGGGCGGCACCGACCAGGCGCTGCGCATCGTGGCGCAGACCAGCGGAGAGGTGGCCCATCTGACGCTTTCGATCTTGCTGGGCATGGTGTTCGCGCTTTACCTGCTGCTCGACAAGGACCGCGTGCACGCCGGCGCCATGCGCGCGGCCAGCTTCATCCCCGGCGAGACCCTGCGTCGCCGCGTGCTGCACGCATGCAGCATCACCAACGACTGCTTCTCGCGCTTCATCCGCGGGCAATGCATCGAGGCCATCATCCTGGGCGCCCTGTGCGCTATCGGCGGCACCATCCTGCAGTTCCCCTATGCGGCCTCCATCGGTCTTATCGTGGGCGTGTCGTCGCTCATCCCGTTCGCCGGCGCGTGGATCGGCGGCATCATGGGTGCAGCGATGATCCTGTCGCAAGATCCTATGCAGGCCCTGCAGTTCATCGTGTTCCTGGTGGTCCTCCAGCAAATCGAGGGGCACCTCATCTACCCGAACGTGGTGGGACAGTCGGTGGGCCTGCCGAGCATCTGGGTGTTCGTGGCCGTGATCGCCGGCGGGTCGCTGTTCGGCCTTCTGGGCGTGCTTTTGGGCGTGCCCGTCATCTCCACGATCAGAACGCTTGCCATGGAGCACTTCGCGCAAGTTGATGCCGAAAACGGCAGCGAAGACGAAAGCGACGCGGCTATCAAACCCGCAACACTGGCATAACGTCATCCGCAACGGGACGATCCTATGGCGCGGCACCGCGTCATAGGATCGAGCGGCGAAACGCAACCGCACGTTCGCCTTCCACCAAACAAAGAAAGCCCGCCTGGGTTAACCCAGGCGGGCTTTCTTGCAATCACGATATAAGGTTTGCCGCTTAGTACAGCTTGGCGCCTGCCGGGATGCGGTCGGAGACCATGAGCAGGTTCAGACGCTCCTCGGTGGTGTCGTCGTCGACCTTCTCCTCGTGCACCGCGGACAGCAGCATGCCGCAGGAGGCGATGCCCATCATCTTGCGCGGCGGCAGATTGGTGATGGCCACGAGCGTGCGGCCCACCAGCTCCTCCGGCTCGTAGTACGCGTGGATGCCGGACAGGATGGTGCGGTCCTCGCCCGTACCATCATCGAGCGTGAACTGCAGCAGCTTCTTGCTCTTCGGCACGGCCACGCAATCCTTGACCTTCACGGCGCGGAAGTCGGACTTGCTGAACGTGTCGAAGTCCACCTCTTCGGCGAACAGAGGCTCGACGACCACCTTGGAGAAGTCGATAGGCTCCTCGGCGGGCTGCTCGACCGGAGCGGCCGGACGTGCGGCGGGCTTGGCACCGGCAGGGGCCTCGTCGCGCATGTGCGGGAACAGCAACACGTCGCGGATGGTCGGCGAATCGGTGAGCAGCATGGTCAGACGATCGATGCCGATGCCCACGCCGCCTGCCGGAGGCATACCGTACTCGAGCGCGCGAATGTAGTCGGCGTCATAGCCCATGGCTTCGTCGTCGCCCATGTCCTTGGCCTCGACCTGCGCGCGGAAGCGCTCGGCCTGGTCGACCGGGTCGTTGAGCTCGTTGAAGGCGTTAGCGTACTCATGGCCGCAGATGAACAGCTCGAAGCGCTCGGTGAGCTCGGGGTTGTTCGGCAGCTTCTTGGCTAGCGGGGAGATCTCCAGCGGATGCTCGGTGACGAACACCGGCTGGACGAGCTTCTCCTCGGCCACGGCCTCGAAGATCTCGGAGATGAGCTTGCCCTTGCCCCATGCGTCCTCGGCGCGTCCACCGTTCTTCTCCAGGATGGCCACCAGGTCCTCACGGCTGCGATCGAAGGAAACCTCTTCACCGGCATAGCGCGTTGCCAGACCGCACATGGTCTCGCGCGGCCACTGGCCGGACAGGTCGATATCGACGCCCTGATAGCTGACCTTGAGCGTGCCGCAAGCGGCTTCAGCCGCCGCCTTGATGAAGCCTTCGGTGAGGTCCATCATGCCGTTGAGGTCGGAGAAGGCCTGATATGCCTCCATGGTGGTGAACTCAGGGTTGTGGTACGGGTCCATGCCCTCGTTGCGGAACTGGCGACCGATCTCGAACACCTTCTCGAAACCGCCTACGAGCAGACGCTTGAGCGGCAGCTCGGTGGCGATGCGCAGGAAGTAGTCGCGATCGAGCGCGTTGAAGTGCGTCACGAACGGCTTTGCGTTCGCGCCGCCCAAGATGGGGTGCAGAAACGGCGTCTCCACCTCGTAGAAGCCCTGGTCCTCCATGTAACGGCGGATGGCGGCGACGATCTTGAAGCGCTTCTCGAAGACCTGCTTGACCTCGGGGTTCATGACCAGGTCGACGTAACGCTGGCGATAACGCGTTTCCTTGTCCGCCAGGCCATGGAACTTCTCGGGCAGCGGGCGGATGGACTTGCTGAGCAGCTCGAAGGACGACACGGCCACGGACAGCTGGCCGCGGCGCGTGCGCATCATAGCGCCCTCGACGCCGATCCAGTCGCCCACATCAAGGTCCTTCAGGCGGCCGAAGGCCTCTTCGCCCAGCTCATTGATGCGGCAGAACAGCTGCATGTCGCCCGTGGCGTCGCGCAGGCCCAGAAAGGCGATCTTGCCCTGAACGCGCTTGGACATGATACGGCCGGCAACCTTGACCAGGTCCTCGGTGGAATCCCCGTCCTCAAGGTGCGCGTAGAGCTGCTCGAGCTCGGCCAGATGGTGGCTGTAGTCGAACGCATGGCCATAGGGGTTCTGGCCTGCATCGAGCATGGCCTGGCGCTTGGCCTTGCGCACCTCGATGGGATCGTCTTCGATAACTTCAGGGGTATTGCTCATGGGAAAGCCCTTCTAAGTACAGGGATTTGGTTGAGTAAGCGAGAGCGGCTGCGGTGCGCCGGGTTCGGCCGAAGCGAGCGGGCATAGGCATGTGGCCTTGTCCGTGAAACCGAATGCGCAAGCGACGCGGCGCAGCCAGCCACAACATCGAGAAGTTCCGCTTACCCACAGGCAAGCGGAACTTGCAAATCTGCTAGTGCTCGATGTTGACGATCTTCATCTTGATGACGCGGCCGGTCGGGCCGGTGGTCTCGATCTCGTCGCCCTTCTTGTGGGCCAGCAGCGCGGCGCCCACCGGGGACTCGTTGGAGATCTTACCGGCATGGCTATCGGCCTCGGCGGCGCCCACGATGGTGAACACGCGCTCACGGCCGCCCATGTCGACGGTGACGGTGGAGCCGATGTGCACGGAGTTGGAGCGCTTCGGGGTTGCCACGACGGTGGCCTCGCCCAGGATGCGGGTGATTTCGGCGATGCGCGCCTCGAGCATGCCCTGCTCGTTTTTCGCGTCGTCGTACTCGGAGTTCTCGGAGATGTCGCCGAACTCGCGCGCTACCTTGATGCGCTCGCCCACCTCGGCGCGCTTCTCGGTTTCCAGATAATGCAGCTCCTCTTCGAGCTGCTGCTTGCCCTCGGGGGTAAGGATGTAGTTGTCAGCCATGTTGTTCACCTATCTATACGAAAAAAGCGGTATGCGCCGGACCGCAGCCCGTTGCGCATACCGCGTACCAACCTTGTGAAGCTGCGATCTACTCGCTCTTCTTGCGGGCAGCGGTGGTCTTCTTCTTGGCGGCGTCTTCGTCGTCTTCCTCGACCTCGACCTCGTCGGCCTCTTCCTCGGCCTTCTTGGAATCGCCCATGCCCTCACGCAGGTTCTTCACGGTCTTGCCCAGAGCGCTACCGAGTTTTGGCAGATTCTTCGGGCCGAAGATAAGCAGGATCACCACGAGGATGATCAGAAGCTCAGGCACGCCCATTCCCAGAAATTTCATGTGTCCTCCAAGTACTCGTCCCAGCCCGGGCATCGGGCCGTGATATGCAACGCCGCGTACTTTAACATAACCGCAGCTTACCGACGCACCTTCGATGAAAAGCACACGCACTTGCGCAGCACTCCAACGGATATGCACGGCTGCACGAAAAAGGCCCGGTGCGAGCACCGAGCCTTGACCATGCAATGGTCGGGATGACAGGATTTGAACCTGCGGCCTCTGCGTCCCGAACGCAGCGCTCTACCAAGCTGAGCCACATCCCGATTGCCGCTTTCGCAGCGGGGAATATATTAGCATAACCATCCGGCATCCGCGACGACTTTTTTCAAAATTTGCCGCCGAATGCGCGCCTATCGCTTGAAATTCGACAAGATTCCCGGTCTGGCCTGGGGTTTCGGCAAATAAATAAAACGCGGCTCGAAGTCGAACAGCTCGGCGGTGCGCACCTGCGGGCTTACCGTGATGCACTTCTTCATGCATGCATCCACGCACAGGCCGCACTGCACGCACTCAGCGCAGGAGAATTCCAGGAAGCTGCCGCCGTCGGGCGTGCCGTCGGCGTTGGGACTGGGCTTGATGGAGCTTTTTGCAAGCGCGCCCGTGGGGCAGAACACCGCGCACATGCCGCACGAGTTGCATAGGGAGGCATCGATCTCAACCCTGCCGAACAGACGCGTGTCGACCTGCTCTACCACAGGCTCGCCCAAACGGTCCATGGCATCGAGCACCTGGCTGCGGCGCCGCTCCTGAAACTGGGGCAACGTGCCCGAAGCGCCCGCCCCCAGCTGCTCGCGCAGCGTGGCGTCCTTGGCCTTCATACCGAGGTTCTTGCGGATGACCATCTCGGCGGTCTTGCCAGCCGCGCTGGCCGTCCATGAGGTTGCGCTGGTGAAGAAGCCGCGGCGCGCCTCGCCGAGCAGGCTGTTCGCGTTCTTGAGGGCGAGCCCTTGGGGGAACTCCGACGCGCGGGAGACCATTGCCGGCGCCCCCTGGGCCTGCATCAGGCTGTTAGCAGAAGCGATGGTTTCGTCCACGCCGGGCGAGGTCTCCCTGAACCTGCATGTCTTGCAGCAGCCGTCCACCAACACGATGTCCTTGGCGCCGACCGCCGCCAAGCCAAGCAGCAGACTCTCATCGACGCGCGCCAGGCAAGGCACTTCGGCGAACTTGTGCGGGTCGGCCAGGCCCTTCGACGCGATACGGGCGCAAGCGATGACCGCGCGCCCATCAAGGGCGGCCATGGCTTCTGCCGCCGCCTGTTCAAGCGCTTCATCGGCAGGGCGCACGGGAATCAAGGCCTCGGTGGGGCAAACCACCGTGCAGGCGCCGCACGCCACGCAGGCCTTGTGGTCGACGCTGAGCACGTTGTTGTGCACGCTGATGGCATCGGCCGGGCAGGCATCGATGCACTTGCGACATGAGGCGTTGCGGTTTCGCACGGCCACGCAGCGCTTCGACGCCGGCACGATGGCCTTGTCCTCAAGCTCCTCGGCCACTTCTATGATGTCTGCGATGTTCGGCATTCGTTTCCCCCTCGTTGCCTTCCGCGCATATGTTGCGGCGAAGATTAGCGTACGACCGCTGCGCGCGACGGGCTCGCATCATAATCTGCGCGAAATCGGCGCGGGTCGGACTTAGGCGCTTCACATGGCGTTACTCGCACTCGATGCGATCTTGTATGATGCGCTCGAGCGCTGCCAGCTCGTCGGGCGTGTTCGCGTTCATGAAGCACCCGCCCATTGGCTCGGCCTCAAGCACCTTCTTTTGCGGGAACTCGCACACGTTGACCTGGTTGAAGAACACCTGCGCGCGCTTCTCCCCCTCATTGAGCGCCGCTCGCACTGCCGGCAAGCAGCCCGAGCGGCGGTAGATCGCATGAAACGGCTCGAAGCCATGCTTGTTGACGGGCACAACCACGTCTGCCCCCGTCCTGGTCATTTCGAGCGCTTCGGCGACCACGAGCGACGGCGACGCGAGCACCATGTCGCAAGCCACAACTGCTACATAGGGGTTGCGGGCGCAGCGAAGGGCCGTGTAAAGGCCCGGCAGCGCGCCGCGCTCGTTGATGACGTCGGACTCGAAGCGGATGCCCAGTTCGGGATACTGTTCTTGCAGAAACGCAAGCTCCTTCGGCTCGTTGGTGGTGACGATGAGCTCGTCGGCCACCGGCGAGAGCCGCTCGACCAAACGGCAGATGAGCGGCCGGCCGCAAAATGGAACCGTTGCCTTGCTGCGACCCATGCGGCGGCTCTCGCCGCCGGCCTGGATGACCATAGACACACGCGGGCGCGCGAAGGTCGCTTGCAGAAAATCCGCCAGCCCTGCCACATCGTTGATATCGAACGCCGGGATACCGTACATGCCGGCGGCTTCGGCAGCCAGCGGGATATCGGTGACCACCGCGACCGTTGCGGCCGTGGGCATCTTGTTGGAGATGTCGGCATGGTCGGGATAGCTGCGCGCGAGGCGGTCCTCCTCGGCCTGGTCCAAAGGCTGCGCCACGGGATGATCATCGGGATGAACTTCGGCAGCATGAGGCATGGAGCCGCGTCCGAACTGGGTGAAATCCGTGCCGAGCGCCCATCCCTTGCGGGCGCCCTCGGCGAACACCTCGGCGGTTCGGGCATCGGCCTTGTTGCCGGCGCGCATGATCTCGATGGTGGGCAGGCCGCTTTTGCGATAACCTTCGACGATCACCACGTCGTGGCCGGGCATGCTCGCCACGATGTCGGCGCATTCCGCTTCCCCATCGGTGGTTTGGATACGCGCCATCTGGCCCGGAGCCGCGATAACCGTCTCGCTGGCGCCGGCGTGGCGATGCCGCCAGGAGTCTTTCCCAGGGATGTCGATATCGAACCCGACATGGCTGTGGTGCTTGACGCTGCCCACGTCCAGACCGCGACCGACCAGCTCGGCGATGAGCTTCTCGATAAGGGTTGTCTTGCCGGAATTATGACGCCCGACGATGGAGACCGCGGGGCTGGGAAATTTGATCATGCGCATATCCTTTCGTGCGAAAAAGTATAGCACGCGCTTTCCGACGCACGCCCCGCGCACAAGACCAGGCCCGGGCATTCCATGCGCTCCGTCTAACGAAGTGCTTATGATTGATAGATTTTATTGATATTCCGTGAAGAGATTGCTATAATGAATTTGCTTTTTTCGATAGCTTCGGCTTCGTTAAAAGGAAGAGAAGGGATTCCGTTTTTTGGAGGGGGCGGAATCCCTTTTTCTGTGTCATAACGCGGCCATCAGGCAAAACACGCGGGCCCCGCAGCTGTTCGGCTGCGGGGCCCGGTTCGTTCCCATGGGTTTTGACGCTGCGGAAAACGCACACGATAAAGGCCGCGCTACAGCACGCGCCTTGCCTCAAGTGCCCGTCCGAGCGTCACCTCGTCGGCAAACTCCAGGTCGCCGCCCACGGGCAGGCCGCTGGCAAGTCGCGTGACCTTGATACCCAAGGGCTTGATCAGGCGCGCCAGATAGGCGGCGGTGGTCTCCCCTTCCACATTGGGGTTGGTGGCCAGCACCACCTCCTGGATATCCTCGCTGCCCAGACGCTGCATCAACTGGGGGATGCGAAGATCATCGGGCCCGATGCCGTCCATAGGCGACAGGGCGCCTCCCAGCACGTGGTACACGCCCTGGAAGACAGCGGTGCGCTCGATGGGCGGGATATCACGCGGCTCGCTGACCACGCACAGCAGCTGCTGGTTGCGGCTGGTCGAGCGGCAGATCTCGCACAGGTCGTCCTCGGCATAGTTGAAGCAACGGCTGCAAAAATGCACCGTGTCCTTCACCTCCACGATGGCCTGCGCCAAACGCAACGCAGTGGCGCGATCGGAGTTCAAGATCCAATACGCCATGCGCTGCGCCGATTTCGGGCCCACGCCGGGAAGGCGTTCGAGCTCGTCGAGCAGCTTTTGGATTGCGGGAGCCGATTGCACGGAGCCGCTTCCCTACATCAGGCCGGGGATGCTCATGCCGCCCGTTGCGGCATTGATGCGCTGAGCGCCCAGCTCGGCCACGCCGCGCAGCGCCTCGTTGACGGCCGCGGTGATCATGTCCTGCAGCATCTCCACGTCCTCGGGGTCCACCGCCTCGGGGTCGATGGTCAGGCTGACCAGGCTGTTGTCGCCCTTGGCGACCGCCTTGACCATGCCGCCGCCGGCGGAGGCCTCGAAGGTCATGTCCTTGATCTCCTCCTGCGCGCGGGCGAGCTCGACCTGCATCTTCTGAGCCTGCTTCATCATGGCGCCCATGTTGCCCATGCCGCCGCCGGGGAATCCGCCTTTACGTCCCATATCGTTTCCTGTTCTAATCGCGAATGTACGGGTTTCAAACCATTGCATTGTACCGGGCGCGGGCCCGGATGTGCGCTATTCCTTGACTTCTTCGAACGTCACGCCGCCGCCGAAACCCGCCTGCAGCACGGCCTGCAGCTCGTCGGGGGTTTGCGGCGCGCCCTCGCAGGAAGGCGTCGACTGGGCCGCGAAGGGAGCGCCGGCAGGCTCCGGTACCGCCGCAGGCCGCGGCGCGGGAGCCGGCTGAGCCGGGGCCGCGGGAGCCGCTTGAGCCGGGAAAGACGCGGCAGCAGGCTGCGCGGAGGCCATGGGGCGCGGCGCGGCCTGAGGCTGCGACATGCCAGCCTGAGGAGGCGCCGGTCGCTGCGAGGAAACAGGCGCCGCCTGCGGACGCGCCGCCGGACGAGGAGCCCCCGCAGGATGCGGCTGCGCGGAGCGCGCGGGGCCGGCCGGCGCGTTGAGGAGCTCGTCCTCGGGCATGGGCGCGTCCATGTCCCCATAGGGAACCTGGTCGTCCTCCCACGGCGGCACGTCGGCCGCAGCCCGTTGCGGGCGCTGCGGCGCCGCGGGGGCCGGTGCTGCTGCGGGTGCAGCAGGGCGCTGCTGAGCCATAGGCGCGGGCGCGGCCGGACGCTGCTGAGCCGCCGGCATCTGGCGTTGCGCGGGCTGGGCCTGGAGCTGCGGGCGCGAAGGCGCGGGTTGCGCGGGCATCTGCGCCGCAGGACGCGCCTGCCCAGGCTGCGGGCGAGAGGGCGCGAGGGCCGCCGCGGCGACAGGAGCCGCACCTGCCTGCTGATATGCGAACGGCACCGCCTGGCCCGCGCACGACTGCGCCAGGGCATCGGCGACCGCCGCCTGCACGTCCGGCTTCTGGACGGCCTTGAACGCGAAGGCGTTCTCCTTCGGGAACTCGATGGCGAGCATGCCCGTCTGCGCGTTCCACACGGCCTTCGTGCCCAGGAACAGCACGCCGTAAGCGGCCTTTTTGCGCTTGAGCTCGGCAAGCGCCGCCTGCCACATGCGCTGCAGCGCCGCAGGGTTTTCCATGGTGGCCGCCAGCTGCGGGTTCGCACCGCCCGCCGCAGCCACAGCGGAAGCGGGCGCGGCCGCCGGGGCCGACGGAGCGGGTGCGGGGGCCGCAGATGCCGAAGCCGCTGGGGCAACGGGTGCGGCGGGAGCAGGCGCAGGCACGGGAGCAGGCCGCTCGGAGGCAGCCGGACGAGGAGCCGCCTGCGGTGCGGCCGCCGGAGCCGCAGCCGGCGCAGCCTCAGACGCAGCGGCAGCGGGCGCAGGGGCCGAAACGGGCGCTGCCGGGGCGGCATGAACCGCAGCGGCCGGCGAAGCAGCCACGGCGACCCCGGAGCGCTCCAAAGCCTCGACGCGCTCCGCGAGCGCGGCAAGCGTCAGGTCACCTTCGGGGCGCACCATGCGCGTGCAGCCGATCTCGAACGACAGACGCGGGTTGGTGGAGGTTTTCAGCTCGGCCATGACGTCGCCGAGCACCTGCAGCATGCGCGCCAGGCGATCGGTGCCGAACAGGGGCAGCTCGTCGGCAAGCTGACGGCGCTCCGACGCGCTAACGTCAAGCGCCACATCGGTGCCCGTCAAGCTCATCACGTACAGGTTGCGCACGTGCTGGGCAAGCTCGCGCGCGAATTGCACCAGGTCGGAACCAGATTCGACGAATTCCGCCACCCAATTGAAGCATGCCGCGGCATCGCGCTTGCCGAGCGCCTGCACGATGTTGGCCAAATCGCCGGAATCCACGCCGCCGAGCATGCGCTCGGCAACGGCCAAGGTGACCTTGCCCTCGCCGAACGCGATGGTCTGCTCAAGCGAGGTGAGCGCGTTGCGCATGCCACCGCCGGCGTGATGGGCGATCAGGTCGAGCGCATCGCCTTCGAATTCCACGCCCTCGGCCACGCACACCGCGCCCAGGCGCGAGACGATGGACTCGTTGGATATGCGGCGGAAATCGAAGCGCTGGCAGCGCGAATGGATGGTCTCCGGCACCTTCTGCGGGTCGGTGGTTGCCAGGATGAACACCACGTGATCGGGAGGTTCCTCCAGCGTTTTGAGCAGCGCGTTGAACGCCGCGATGGACAGCATGTGGACCTCGTCGATGATATAGACCTTGTAGCGGCCGCGCGTGGGCGCGAACTGCACGCGGTTGATGATCTCCTCGCGCACGTTCTCCACGCCTGTACGGCTTGCCGCGTCGAGCTCGTAAACGTCGGGGTGCACGCCCTCGGCGATCATCTGGCAATCCTCGCAAGTGCCGTCCGGGTCGGGCGTGGGGCCCTTTTCGCACAAAAGCGCCTTGGCAAGCAGGCGCGCCGTGGTGGTCTTGCCCGTGCCGCGCGGGCCGCAGAACAGGTAGGCATGGCTGACCTTGTCCTGCTCGATGGCGTTTTTGATGGTGCGCTCGATCTGCTCCTGCCCCACCACGTCCTCGAAGATCTGCGGACGGTATTTGCGGTACAGCGCCTCTGCCATATGGTTGCTCCTTGCCCTGCGTGCGGATATGCGAAAGCCCGGGAAACCCGGGCGTTGTGGTCTGCCTTCCATTATACGGGCATCGCGTTGCGGCCGCGCGCCAGACGTCGCCGAACACGAAAAACGCCCGGAGCCTGCAAGCCCCGGGCGCATCATGGCGCATCCTGCAACGGATGCGTCGACGAAGATTCCCGCGAATAGGCGCGAATGCCGCGCTACGCCTTTTTCTTGCGGCCGTTCAGAGCCGCCTTCACCGCGCCTATGACCGCCGGCGCGACCGACACGGCCACGATGCCGAGCACGATGACCTCGAAGTGCTCCTGCACGAACGGCACGCCGCCGAAGAAGTAGCCCACCAGCACGAACAGGCTGACCCAGGAGATGCCGCCGATGGCGTTGAACAGCGTGAACTTCGCGAAGTTCATGTGCCCGGTGCCGGCGATGAACGGGGCGAACGTGCGGAAGAAGGGCATGAAGCGCGTGATGACGATGGTGAGCCCGCCGTACTTCTCGAAGAAGCTATCGAGCTTGGCCATGCGCTCGGGAGTGAGCGCCTTCACCTTGCCAGAGTCGATGATGCGCTTGCCGAAGAAGCGTGCGATCCAGTAGTTGGAGGTGTTACCCAAGATGGCCGCTGCGTAGAACACCAGCAGCGTGGCGCCCAGGTGCAGCCCGCCTCCATCGGCCGAGAAGACGCCGGCCGCGAACAACAACGAGTCGCCAGGCAAAAACGGGAAGAACACCAGACCCGTTTCCACGAACACGATCAAGAACAGCGGCGTGTACACCCACACCGCGCCCAGCGTGATGATCCATCCGGCGATGGCGCCGCGCGGGTCGCTTAACAGGTTGAGGAAGAAATCGATGATACCCATATGTGCCTTTCGAACGCCGTTTCACCCCGGTTTGCATGCATCCGGGGCGCAGCCCTTCCGTTTTTGGGCGCAAAAAGAGCATCCTATATGGGACAGGGCGCTCGTCAGAGGCCCCTTATGGCTGCTTCCTCCCGGACCTGACCAGGTTCGGAACTTGGCGCCGCCCCGACCCATATAAGATGCTCATTTCGACTTGGCATAGTATACCGACGCCCCGCTCCCGCTGCGGGCGCAGGGCGCAAGCGTTACCAAATGCACACAGGCGCTTTACGCCGGCTTGACGCTTGGCAGCACGCCGTTGAGGCCGTCGAACAAACACGCGCTGGTCGCCCCGGCAAGGCTTTCAAGAGGGATCTCGGAATCGGTAATGAGCCAACGTCGGTACACCGCCACCAATCCCGCGCAGAAAAACGACACGATGTAGGGCACGTACGGGTCGTCGCGGCGCAGGCCGAGCACGTTGTCCTCCATGAGCACATCGACCAGGCTTGCCTCCAGGCGGTCGAGCACATCTTGCAGCGACACGTGCTGCAGCACCCGCTTGCTGCGCGTCATATCGGGGGCAAGGGCCAGGCTGATGCTTTGGAACAGCTTGCTCACGTCAAGCCCCTTGTCACCATCCGAGCGCAGCGCCTCGCGGCAGCTAGCGACGATCTTCTGGGCCTCGTCGCGGATGACCTCGTCCACCAGATCGCTTACCGAGCGATAATGCAGGTAGAAGGTTTTGCGGTCGATATCGGCCTCGCGCGCCACGGAAGCGATGGTGATCTTATGGTAGTCCTGGTTCTCCATCAACTTGAAGAACGCCTCGCGGATGGCCTTGCGCGTGCGCACCACGCGGCGATCGGTGGACCTGCGCAGGTCTTTTGCCGTCGGTTCGCCCTTCGGCGCAATCGGGTCTGACACCTTATACCCCTCGTTTCCTGTTTACTCGCCGGCATCCGGCGGCCCTTGTTCGTCTTAGCGCGATCGCTGCAGCGATAGTTCACGCGTTAATCAACATTAGACCATTGTTTGGATACTTATCATCGTTCGTTGCAAAACGGTCAATTGCAGAATACCAGAATCCCGCTGCATTTGAGGAGCGTAGATTACTACCCACCTGCGTATTATCCAAGATAGCTGTCAGGAACAGCTCGGCACGGGTTGCGAGCGGCTTTTGCGCAACGGCGAAAAAACGGGCGCGGCATCATGCCGCGCCCGTTTGCGTTACACCACCTGGAAGATGAAGAACTTCAAGTAGTCGGTTTCGGGAACGCCCCAGACGATGGGGTGGTCGGGCGCCTGCTGGCGCTCCTCGATCTGCCGCAGCTGCACGCCCGCGTCATGCGCAGCACTGGCAACCACATGCTTGAAGCGCTCGGTATCCATGAAGTGGCTGCAGCTGCAGGTTGCCAGATACCCGCCGCGCGGCAGCAGCTTCATGGCGCGGTAGTTGATCTCCTTGTAGCCGCGCGAGGCGCTTTGGATGGTTTTGCGGCTTTTCGTGAACGCCGGCGGGTCGAGCACGATGAAGTCGTACGTGCGGTCATGGGCTGCCTCAAGAGCCGGAAGCAGGTCGAACACGTTCGTGGCCGTGAAGTCCATGCGCTCCTCCAGGCCGTTGAGCTGCGCGTTCTTGCGCGCCTGCGCCACGGCGAGCTCGGAGATGTCCACGGCGTTCACGAACGCCGCACCGCCATGGGCGGCGTTGAGCGCGAAGCTTCCCGTGTGCGTGAAGCAGTCGAGCACGTGTTTTCCCGCGGCAAGCTTGGCCACCGCGCGGCGGTTGTACTTCTGGTCCAGGAAAAAGCCCGTCTTCTGACCGTTCTCGAAATCCACCTCGTAGCGCACGCCGTTTTCCACGATCTGCGTGGCGGTGGCACCGAAGCCCTCGGTGCCCGGCGCGAGCGGATCGAGGCCTGCTTGCCCGCCTTCGTCGGCCGCTCCCGCGAACCAACCGGCCGTGAGCTCAAGACCCTCCAGCTTGCGAGTGGCCACGTCGTTGCGCTCGTACAGGCCGCGGATGGACACGCCGTCCTCGGCGAGCACCTCGAGCAGCACCGGGAAGATCACAGGCTTGAGCTGCTCCATGCCCACGGACAGCGTTTCGGCGACTAGAACATCGTTGAAGCGGTCCACCACCAGGCCCGGGAAGCCGTCGGCCTCCGAGAACAGCACGCGGCAGCAGCTGGCGTCTTCGCCCATGACGGTTTTGCGGTACTCCCACGCCCACGCCACCTTGCGCTTCCAGAACGCACGGTCGAACGCATCGTTGGCGTTGCGCGTGATAAGGCGGATGCGGATCTTGCTGCTCTTCGACAACAGGCCCGTGCCCAGATACGACCCCTTGCGGTTGACCACGTCGACGAGACTGCCGTTGGCAACCTCGTCGCCCTGCCCCGGCGCGCCCTCCATGAACAACACCTCGGCCTCGTACACCCACGGATGCCCCTTGGCCAGCGCATGCTCGCCCTTCGGCGTGATGGTGGCGCGAGGATACGGACGTTGAGCTTTCATGAGGGTCCTTTCAGGAACGAAAAATAAAAGAATCGCAGGTGGCGCAAAAGCCAGCGAAGGCCGCTGCGGTGCCCCGAATCCGCGCGAACGCGAAGGCGCAGCGTACTTTAGGTACACGGGTCTTCGGGTTCGAGCGAAGGCGGGGTGCCACAGCGGCCTACAGCTTCAAGCGATTGCGCTGGCCTAAAGACCAGCGCAACCTATTACAGCAGTCGCAGGGAGACTTCCTTGAGCTGGCGGCCGGTGACGGCGTTCGGGGCGCCGGTCATGGGGTCGGAAGCGCTGGAGGTCTTCGGGAAGGCGATGACGTCGCGGATGGACTGCTTACCGGCCAGCAGCATGACCAGGCGATCGAGGCCCAGCGCGATGCCGCCGTGCGGCGGGGCGCCCAGCTCGAGCGCGTGGATGAGATGGCCGAACTTCTCCTCCATCTGCTCATCTTCCACGCCCAGACGGCGAAGCACGCGCTTCTGCAGCTCGGCGTTGTGGATACGGATGGAACCGCCGCCCATCTCGAAGCCGTCCATGACGATGTCATAGGAGTAGCTCGAGCATGCCAGCGGATCGGTCTCGATCTTGTCCCAATCGGCCTCGGGGATCATCGTGAACGGATGATGCTCGGCGGCGTACTTCTTCTCCTCCTCGTCGTACTTGAACATGGGGAAGTCGACGACCCACAGCAGGGCGTGGCCCTCGCGCGGGATGTTCAGGGCCTCGGCCATGTGCAGGCGCAGGGCGGAAAGCACGGCGGAAGCGGTGTCGTAGGTGTCAGCGGCGAACAGCAGCAAGTCGCCCGGCTCGACGCCGGCGGCCTGCTTGATGGCGCCATGGACCTCGTCGCCGAGGAACTTGATGATGGGGCTCTTGCCTGCAAGCTCAGCATCGGCGTCGGTGTAGGCGATCCAGGCCATGCCCTTCGCGCCGTTGGCGGCAGCCACGTCGGCCAGCTTCTCGATGTCGCCGCGCGACCAATTGCCGGCACCCTTGGCGTTGATGCACTTCACGACGTTTCCCGCCTCGACGGCCTTGGAGAACACGCCGAAGCCGCAGCCGCGCACGATATCGGTGAGCTCGACGAGCTCCATGCCGAAGCGAACGTCGGGGCGGTCGCAGCCGAAGCGGTCCATGGCCTCTTTCCACGGCATGCGCTGCAGCGGGAACTCATGTTGCACGCCCGCGGCGGCCAGGACTTCCTTGAACACGCCCTCCATCAGGTCCATGACGTCGGTTTCCTGAACGAAGGACATCTCGATGTCCACCTGCGTGAACTCGGGCTGACGGTCGGCGCGCAGGTCCTCGTCGCGGAAGCAGCGGGCGATCTGGTAGTAGCGCTCGATGCCGCCAACCATGAGCATCTGCTTGAACTGCTGCGGGGACTGCGGCAGCGCGTAGAACTTGCCCGGGTTCGGACGGGAGGGCACCAGGTAGTCGCGAGCACCCTCAGGCGTGGAGTTGGCCAGGATGGGCGTTTCCACCTCGATGAAGCCGCGCTCGTTCAGCGCGGCGCGCATGGCCTGGGCCACGGTGTGGCGCAGGCGCAGGGATTGATACATCTCCGGACGGCGAAGGTCCATGTAGCGCCACTTCATGCGCGTGGTCTCGTCGGTCTCGATGCCGTCCTCGATGGAGAACGGCGGGGTGACGGATTCGTTGAGCACGTTGACCTTGCTGGCCAGCACCTCGATCTCGCCGGTGGCCATGTTCGGGTTCACGGCGTCGGCGCCGCGATCGCGCACCGTGCCGGTGATCTGCAGGGCGTACTCGCGGCCCAGATGCTCGGCCTTGTGGAAGTCCTCCTCGGGCACGCAATCGGGGTCGACGACCACCTGGGTGTAGCCGGTGCGATCGCGCAGGTCGCAGAAGATCAGCCCGCCGTGATCGCGGTTGTGCCACGCCCAACCGCACAGCGTGACCTCGCGGCCCACGTCGGACTTGCGCAGCTCGCCGCACGTTGCGTCGTGCATGCAAAACTCGTTGATGTAATCCGTCATTCTCTCTTGCTCCTTGCAATGCTTTATGGGCGCCCGGCCGCAAGCGCGGGCCCGGGTTGTTGCTCAAACCTAGCCATTGTACATCACGAAAGGAGCCGGAAACCATACTGGCTTCCAGCTCCTTTGAAAATGCCATGGTTGCAGCGCCGCGGGGTGAACAGGGGACGGAGGTGTGTTCACCGGAAACGCCTTCGGAATGACCAGGAGATGATCGGGTGAACACACCTCCGTCCCCTGTTCACGTGGCTCCTCGGCGCTTGCGGATTATTCCTCGCCGGCGAACACGTCCTCGATGCTGGCATGCGCGCCTCCGAAAGGCTCGCCGCCGAACTGGGCCAGCAGTGCTTTGGCCTGATCGAGCTTCACCAGGCGCTCGTGATGGGTGGACATGTTGCGAACCTTCACCTCACCGGCGGCCAGCTCGTCGGGGCCGAGCACGGCGACCATGCGCGATCCCACCTTGTCAGCCAGCTTGAACTGGCTTTTCAGGCTGCGGTGCTGGTGGTCCATCTCGGCGGTCACGCCCGCATCGCGGCATGCCTGCACCAGGCTGAACGCCTCGGCGCGCACGGAATCGTCCACGCACGCCACGAAGATGTCGCAATGCTGGGCGCTCGGGAACGCCTGACCCGCTGCCTGGATGGCCAGCGCGCAGCGCTCGTAGCCCAGTGCGAAGCCGAAGCCCGGCGTGGGACGACCGCCCACTTCCTCAGCCAGCTTGTCGTAGCGACCGCCGCCGCCGATGGCGTTTTGGCTGCCCATGCCCTGATCGACCTGCACCTCGAACACGGTGCGCGTGTAGTAGTCAAGGCCGCGGACCAGCGTGGGGTCCTCGATATAGGAGATGCCCGCGCCGTCCAGGTAGGTTTTCACGGCCTGGTAATGCTCACGGCAGTCATCGCACAGGTAGTCCGAGATCTTCGGGGCGCCCTCCATGACCTCGGCGCAGCCGGGGTTCTTGCAGTCGAAGGCGCGCAACGGGTTGATCTCGGCGCGGCGCATGCACTCCTCGCACATATGCTCGGCATGGGCGTTCATGTACTCGCGCACGGCCTCGCGGTACTTCGGGCGGCACTGCTCGCAGCCCATGGAGTTCACCAGCAGGCGCGTGGCGTCCATGGGGACGCCGATGGCTGCGTAGAAACGCATGAGCATGATGATGCCCTCGGCGTCCACGCTGGGGTCCTCCGCGCCCAGGCACTCGATGCCCACCTGGTTGAACATGCGCTGACGGCCCTTCTGCGGACGCTCCGCGCGGAACATCGGGCCGGCATACATGAGCTTGGCCGGAGCCGCGCCCTGCGGCACCAGGTCGTGCTGTACCACGGCGCGCACCACGCCCGCGGTGCCCTCAGGGCGCAGGCTCAGACGGCTTTTCGCCTTGATGGTGCCGCCGTCGATGACGCGCTTGAAGTTCTCACCGGAGATGGCGGTGAACATCTCCTTGGACACCACGTCGGTGGCCTGGCCGATGCCGCGCACGAACAGGTCGGTCTGCTCGAACAGCGGCGTTTCGATGGGCTGATAGCCGTAACGGGCGAAGATGCCGAACGCGGTGTCGCGGAAATGCGCCCAGAACTTCGCCTCATCGGGCAGAAGATCGCGCGTTCCCTCCGGGGAGTTGATTGCCATGACGGTTCCTTACTTCCGATAACTCATGTTCCGATGGTACGGACGGTTGAAAACGGTTAACCCTTGCATTGTAGCGCAGACGCGGCCGCACGGCGGCCCGCCGGCCGCAGCCCCACGCAATCAGCGCGGCAGCAGGGCGGCCGACGGGCTCAACGGCCGCACGCAGGCAGCGCGGCCGCGGAACGGCTGACGGGCGCGGCAGTTGCCCGCAGACAGCGGCCGGCAAGCGCAGCGGTTGCCCACAAGCGGCGGCGAGCGACGTTACGCGGGCTCGCCGAAGCTGCGTAGCACACCCATGAGCGCGTCGTCGGGACGATGGCGCAGGCGCGTGGCGAGCAGGCTGCGGGCCACGTTGGCAAGGCCGGCATCGCAGGCGGCGGACAGGGCCGCATCGATGACGTCGAGCGTCTCGGACGCGGGTGCGCCTGGGATGCCCTCGGCGGCAAGGGCCGCCTCCACACCGCCTGCCGGCGGGATGGATGCGCCGGTCTCGGCCACCAGCTCGCGCAGCTCGGCCGTGGCCTGCATGGCGATGGACGGCGATGCCTCGACCGCCTTCAGATAGCACGCCACGCCCGCGTCGGCGCTGCCGCGCTTCCACATCACGTATCCCAGCTGGTAGTACATGAGCGCGATGTCGGTGGGCTGCAGGGAGACGCGAAGGCCCGCGCGCAGCGCGTCGAAGGCGCGGCCCATATCGCCTTGCAGCATATAGGCGCGCCCGAGCACCCGGTAGCCCATGGCGCACGACGGGCCCATAGCCACGGCGGCGCGGCCATAGCGCAGCGCCTCGTCGGCGCGCTCGAACGAACGCTCCAGCAAGTGCGTGACCTCCAGATGGCACAGGTAGAACGAGTCGGGCACCACGCGCACGCGCTTGCCGGCGTCGGCAGCGGCATCGGGAACCGCGACGCTTTCGGATGCCGGATCGACTGCAGGCCCCTGACCAGAGTCGACGGGATTGCCATCAATCGGTACCATCTGTGTTGCACGGGAAACGTTGTACAGCACCCTGGCGCTGTAGCTGTCGAACGCGCGGTACACCTCCTGGGAGCCGTCGGCGAAACCGTCGAGCAGCTGGGCCTCGGCAATGGCGCCGGTGAGCGCCTCCACGGCGGCTGCGGGATCGGTCTCGGCAAGAGAATGCGCGCGGCCGAGCGCCACCAAGCAGCGGTCATCGCCCAAGAAGCGCCCCACCACCGCGTTCTGGTCGGCGGCGTCGATGGAGCCCTCGGCAAGCGCGGCCATCAGGCGCGTGCAGGCGGATACGGCACGCTCGTCCTTCGCTTCGAGCGCGGCGGACTGCACGCGGCGCACGGCGGCGATGGCCTCGGTGGCGCTTTGCGCTTCCACAAGCGAATCCGCCAGGCCCTCGGCCATGCGGCGATACGCCGTGTCGTATTCGATATCGAGATCGCGCTCGCACTTCGCGCCCAGGGGTCCTTGCGCCCACGCCGGAAGCTCACCCACTTGGTCATCGGCGCTCCACGACTCGAACACGGGGTGCATGACGCGCTGGCGCGGCACCTGGGCGTCGGCAACGTCATAACGCGCTGCCGCGGCATCGAGCAGTTCGCGAGGCTCGCCCGCGATAGCCTGTTTGAAACCGCCGCGCTCGGCATGCAGCGCACGATCCAGATCGACCTCGAACAGCGCCGTTTCCCGGGCATCACGCGGCTGTTCCGATGCGGCGGGCGCGCCCAGCACGGCGGGAACAGCCTGCTTGGGTCCTGCGGCAGGCGCATCCTGCGAAGCCTGAGGGTCGGGCAGCGGGAACGCCATCAGCTTCACCTGGGCAATGCCCGGCTCGGTGGCGAACGCATGGTCGGCGAGCAGCAGGCCGACGCGCATGACGTAGGGAAGCGCGGCCCCCTCTTCGCCGCCCGCAGCGCCCGGCACCATGCCCTCCGGCGGCATGGTCAGGCAAAACGCCGCCTGACCGGCGCCGATATCGCCCGCCAGCTCCACATCCACGCGCACGGGAAGGCGCAGCTGCTCGATGGCCAGCGCCAAACGGCAACGCGTGCCCCATTCGCCGCCCTCATGCCCGGACGGGGCGCCCTCGGGCATGCCGCCCGCCAGGTCCTGTTCGCCCACCGCAACGAACAGCTGCGCATCGGCTTGACGGCACTCGTCAAGCCCCGCGGCATCGGCGCGATCGCCCATGCGCTCGCACAGCAGGATGAAGCGGTTGAGCGCCGCCTCTATCCCCCACAGCTCCTGGTCGGAGATGTCGGCATCCTCCAGGTTGCGGACCAGATAGGCCAGGTGCGCGTACTTCGTGGAACGCACCAGGCGCACGGCCTCGTCGGAGACGCCGCGCTCGTGGATGGCGAACAGCCCGGCCTGCTCAAGGTGCTCCAGCAGAAGCTTGACGGCACCGGGGGCGTCAAGCTGGGGGTCCGCCATCGCACGCTGGACCTGGCCCGCAAGCTCGCGCAGCGCCTCGAAGGGCTTTTCGGGCCCCAAAGCGTCGAACACGCCCATGACGCCGCGGCTAGGGACGGCGGGCGCGCCCATGGCCGGCCGGAAGCACAGCGCAAAGTACGCGCGGGCCATGAACTCCTTGTAGGTCATGGCCTTGCGTTCGTCGAAGCGATACCACGCGTCCGATACCTTATATAGATCGGCCGTTCCCTTGTAGGCCGCCACGCATCGCGCCGCGTCGCCCTCGCCGTCATGCACATACACGTACCCGGCGGTTTTCACGGCATCCTGCGCCAAGTCGGAGAATCGCGCGATCTCCATATCGGGAGTGCGCGCCGGCGGCGCGACCTGCGGCTCATCGCAGGCGAACACGCGCCCGTACCTGTCCAGATACGCAACGATGCGCATGGCCTGGTCGCTGGGGGAATCGCCCTCCAGATGCACCAGGTACATGCCGCCGCTTTTCGGCTTCGGCCGCATCACGCGGCCGCCAACCACGCCGAACGCCCCGGAGAAAACCGTGCCGTCGGCGAGCGCGGGCACGGCATCGCGCAGAACCTTGCAACGCACGCCCAATAGCTTCTCGTGCGGCTCAAGCCGCCACAAGCCCTCTTTTCCCGCAACCTTTTGCACGCTGAACCATCCTTTCAAATGCTGGCGAATAGCTTACCAGAGTATGGGAAAAGCCGCCGACCCGCTGGTCGACGGCTTCCCGCCATCGATGGATGCGTTATAGCGAAAGGGGCTTCTGAACCGGACGCTTAAGGCTACGTCCCCGAAGCATCGTTCAAACGGAAAAGGGACTCCCTTTCGCAACGTCGCGAAAAGCCCCGCCTGCCTTTTGGCAAGCGGGGCCAGATATCTGCGAGCTTATCAACTTCCCATCAGCGGACAACAGGGCCGCATAACGTGGTTTGGAGGACATCGGGCCCTTGCCCGCAGGCCGCCTTCCCTACCGCGACGTCCACCCCATACGCCCGAGACAGCGCTTGCGGGTCGAGCAGCTCCTCGACGCCCCCGGTCACGCGCGAGCCGTCGCGCATGAGCAGCACGCCCCGTGCCTCGCATTGCGCCACATGGGCGGGCGAATGGGTGGTCATGACCACGCCGAAGCCCTTGCGGGCAAGGTTTTTCACCGCTTCGAGCACGCGCGCCTCGTTGCCCAGGTCAAGGCTGGCGCAAGGCTCGTCCATCATCAGATAACGCGACCCTTGCGCAACGGCACGAGCGATAAGCACCATCTGCCGCTGACCACCCGACAGCTCGGTGTACGCCCTTGGGGCCAGATCCAAGATGCCAAGCTCATCCATGGCGCGTTGAGCCACATCGTAATTCGAGACGCCCGGTCGCCCGAACATGCCGCCCACGGCCGACGCCCCCATCACCACGACGTCGGCCGCGGTAAAGGCGAACGGCGGCGTGTGCGCCTGGGGAACGTAGGACAACAGCTTCGCGCGATGCTTGTCCGAGCAGTGCAGCGTCTCCTCGCCGTCGACTTCCACCGAACCGCCGATCGCCGGCAACAGCCCGAGCATCGTGCGGAACAGCGTGGTCTTCCCCACGCCGTTCGGGCCGAGCAGGCAGAACACGCTGCCCTGCTCGACGACCGCGTCGAAACCGCTTATGACCGCATGGCCCTTGTAGCCGCACGTCAAGTTGGAGATTCGGATGCTCATAGCCACTCCTTCCTTCCCCGCGCAAGCAGGAAGAGGAACAACGGCGCGCCGATGAGCGCGGTGAGCACGCTGATGGGAAGCTCGCCGGGAACGGCGATGCGGGCGATATCGTCGACCACCACCATGAAGCACGCGCCGCCCAACATGGATATCGGGATGAGCGAGCGGTAATTGGGGCCTGTGACCAGGCGCGTTATATGCGGGATGATCAAGCCTACCCAGCCCACCGATCCGCACATGCAGACCGTGATGGACGTGAGCAGCGTGGCTGCCGCGATGATGACGGCACGCGTGGCGTTGACGTTCACGCCCATGGCCCGCGCCTCGTCGTCGCCGAACGACATCACGTTGATGCGCCAGCGCGCCGCCAGAAGCACGCCGCCACCCACTAAAAGCGCGAGCGCCATGGTCCATACGTTGGCGTCGTTTCCGCTGCGGGCGAAGCTGCCCATCAGCCAATACGTTATCTGAGGCAGCTGATCGTCGGGGTCGGCCACATACTTCAGCAACGACGTCACGGCCGTGAAGACCGACGATATCACCGTGCCTGCCAGGATCATCACAACGATGGCGTTGCCCGATTTGCCGAACGAGCGGGCGATGGCCATGACCACCGCCACCGCGACCACGCCGAACACGAACGACATCGCATGCACCGCCAGGCTTGACAGCCCCAGCAAAAGCGCCAGCGCCGCACCGGCGCCGGCTCCTGCGGAAACGCCGAGGATATCGGGCGAGACCATGGGGTTTTTGAAGATGCCCTGATACGCCGCGCCCGACACCGCCAATGCCGCGCCGGCAAGCGCAGCGATGACGATGCGCGGCAGGCGGATGACGGCGAGCACCGTCACGGCCTTCTCGTTCGAAGGCTCGACCGCAAGCCCCGCCTTCGCCGCAAGCACCTCCAGGATGTCCTGGATGCTCAAATCGTACGTGCCCACCGTGAGCGAGACTGCCCCGATAATCGCGAGCGCCGCCGCCAGCGCGACCATGACGGCCCATTCCCGCGCACGGATATGCGAGCACCCCGGCAATGTCGCGTTTCGTCTCATGTGCACAACTCCTCTATCACGCCGAAACGGCCCTGCGGTGAAGGGAGGAGAACCGCAGAGCCGTTCGGCTTATCGAATGATCGTCAGCGAGATTAACCGCGCTGGCCTTGTCCACCTTGGCCGCCTTGCGGGTTGCCGGCGCCGGAGGACGTCGCCCCCGAAAGGATGTTGGCCGCATCGGCATCGGACAGATCGGTGTTGTAGAAGTCCTTATAGAAGTCCTGCAGCACCTTGGTCATATCCTGGTCGGCATACAGTTCCGGGTAGATGACCGATCCGAGCCACGGCGTCATAAGCGCACCTTCGGCGCTGCGCACGCACCACAGGTACAGCGCGGTCGGGCATACGTACACGTTGCCGTTCTTCACCGCCGCCACATCTGCAAGCGCCGTGTCGGACAGGATCTGGTCTTTGACCTTCGTGTTCATGGTGATGATGTACTCAGGATCCCACTTCACGATCTGCTCGGCGTCGACGCTGCGATACTGGCCGCTTTGCGCCCCGTCGAAGCCCGCCGCCACGTTCTTCGCGCCGACGGCCTCGTAGTACGCATTGGAGATGTCCTTGTCATCAGCGCATACGTACTGGTCCCCGCTCACGTTGAGCTGCAGCACCGTGTGCTTCTCGGAATCGGAGAGCTTGGAAGCGCGCTGCTGCGCATCGGCGATGCCCTGCTTGTAGTATTCGACGAATTCCTGTGCGCGAGCGTACTCCTCGTCGCCCAAGATCTCTCCGATGGTCAGGAAGTTATTGCACATATCATCGACAGTCGAAAGCTTATTCAGCGCGACCACGGCGATGCCCGCCTGACGCAACTGCTCAAGCTGCTCGTCGCTGTACATGGTCGCAGGACCATATACGACCTGCACATCGGCGGCGATGAGATCCTCGACCGACGAGGAATCGTAGTTGTTGGGGTTGGACTTCTCGTAGTCGGTGAACACGGCCTTGAACGCATCGGAGATCTGATTGTTCGATGCGGCAGCGATCTTCCCGTTGCCCGCGCAGAACATCTCCGTTGCTTGCGCGAACGCGCCCATCGTGGGAGCCACGCGCTCGACTTGCGCCGGGATAACGAACTCCTGGCCATTGCTATCGACGACGGTACGCGTCGCGGCCTGTTCCTCAGCCGCCTGCGTTCCTGCACCGGAATCGGCGCTTTGCTGCTGGGTGCATCCAGCCAGCAGGCATCCGGACATCAGCACCGCCGAGAGCGCGACGCCCGTGAGCTTCGTTACGTTCATTCGTTTCCTTTCGGTCCTTCTTCTTTGCCTTCCGCGCTCCGACCATACGGGCGCCGCCGAACATGTGGCAATGGTGAAAAAGGGGTGAAAGGGATATAATGCCTAGTCAGAGTATAATCTTGATTATAAATAATCATGAACAGCAAGGAGGTCGCCCGCATGCAGCCACGCCGCCCAGCATCCAGCCGAGCCGGCAAAGCAACCGTCCTGCTCGTTGCGGCGGCCACCATCCTCGGCTGGACGAGCGCCATGGGAGCCATCGCCGCCAAGGGAGTCGACCATGAGCTGCTCGACGGCATCACCTTCGCCGTGGTGGCGCTGCTTGGGGCGGCCGGCGCCGTGGGCGCGATGGCGAAGCGCCGCTGCAAGCAAACGACACGGCACGGCGCAGACGAGATCGCAACGGGCGCGGTCGACAGCGCAGACGGATCGAACGCCGGCGCCGCCGCCCTTTCAGGCCCCGCGGACGAACACCCCGAACCCAAGGTCGACCTCATCGAACGAGCATGCCGCGAGCTTGCCCGAAGCCACGGCCTGTCGCTGCGCGAGCGCGATGTGCTCTACCTTATGGCAACCGGCATCACCGGCAAGGAAATCGCCGCCCGACTGACGCTTTCGTACAACACGGTCAAATCGCACATCCGGCATATCTACGACAAGCTGGACGTGCATCGCAAACAGGACCTGGTCGACCTTATCGAGCAACAAAAGGAACGCCTTTCATAGCGAAACGAAAACGCCGCCTGCCTTTACGGCAAGCGGCGTTCTGCGATCGAAGCCTATTGCGCTGCGGTTGCGGGCGCTAGCCCTGCACGCGCTGGGAGTTCTCGAACGTGAAGCGACCCATCTTCACGCCACCCAGGATGTGGATGTGGAAGTGCTTGACCGTTGCAGCGGAGTCGGGGCCGGTGTTCATGACCGTGCGGAAGCCGGACGCGCGCACGCCCTTGAGCTCGGCGACCTTCGGCACCACGGAAAGCATATGGCCGAGCACCTCGGCCGGGATGCCGTCGCACAGGTCGTCGTAGTGCTTCTTCGGGACAAGCAGGGTATGCACGGGAGCCTCGGGCTCGATGTCGTCGAACGCGAAGCAGATATCGTCCTCGTACACCTTGTTCGTGGGGATCTCCCCGGAGATGAGTTTGCAGAACAGGCAGTCATCGGCCATTTGAGGTTCCTTTCGTCGAAGGGGT
>ERZ1034928.127-NODE-127-length-46427-cov-47.377685_pt1 | contig 46427 bp, 68 predicted proteins | sample MGYA00520627_ERZ1034928 | MGnify/ENA primary metagenome ERZ1034928 (study PRJEB33766, sample SAMN09781755) | gut metagenome | biome: gut microbiome | host: Homo sapiens | place: Madagascar | study: EMG produced TPA metagenomics assembly of the PRJNA485056 data...
AGGCAACCCATAAATCAAGGCTCACATTGATATACATATTAAACGAACTGATATACATACCTTGATAAAAATATTCAGCTGTTATTTGATTTAATACTGGCTTGACATAATATACAGTAGTGTTACCAGATACATTAGAATTTAATGCTATATCATCACCGTTATTTCTATTATGATATACTTCATGACTATCTGTTTCAAAGTTGTATTGAATATGAAATGCAGAATAATATGCATCTCCGCCTTCTGTGCCTACAATATTATAATGCAATGTGGCATCTAAATATAATGCATATATATTATTAATAGCATATGATGTTTGAATTAGTGGAACACTGTTAGTTTCACCAGTATGAGGAAGTTGAACAGTATATGTAGAATGTACACGCTGTAAGTATCCAGACGTTGGTATGTTGTATATCATACTATCTGCTCCATAATATAATGAACCTTTTATGATACATTTGCCATCAGGCAAGATAATAACATCCATAATGAACGGCAATATTGTAGGTATATGAATACGAGTACAATCCTATTGTTGTATACGTATTTAAATCAATATGATAACTTGTATCACCTATAGCGAAAATATTACTACCGCTTTTTATTCCGATTGCGACTTTATTATTTTTAGTACTTACTGACCCAAGGCTCATCATCTCGTCATTATTATAATATATACAACTACCAGTTACATCGTATGTGTCATATCCAGTAATATAACACCACTCTATAATACGATTAGGAAACGATGTTATATTGATAGGTTGCATTGTGCGTTCTTGTAATGTATAATTTGGTATTACTTGATAATATGATTGTATCGTTTTACCAGAAATATTTTCAATTAATGCCACTTGTGACTTTAAATTTCCATAATACATGTTGTTAGATAAAAATACAATTTTGTCGTTAGGCAATCAATATGCAAACACATCAACACGTAAATTACCATCAAATATTGAGTCGAATGTTATTGTTATATCATTCGTGTTGTATGGAATATCTAAGCTAATGTATTTATATGAACTACCTTCTGATGTATAGATACAATATTGAGGATTAATAATTTGAGTATATGTAAAATTTTGGCGATTTCCTGCTTCTTGATTAAATACAACTGCCCTGCCAATCTGAATACTCCCATAAGATGACGATGTATTACTTACTTCTGCAACATATACAACAAAATGGTATTGATTTTCAGGTTTAGGCAATGATAAATGTTCTTGAGAAGTTGAATTAGATATAGTATATGTTTGTGAGGTTATAAGCTGATATTGGTTTATATTATCTACTTTATTATTAATCCAATTTATATCTGATATATACGCAAATCTATCATTCACATTGTTATACAGATAATTATTATATGTAATGCATTTGCCGTTAGGCAACCTTATCTAAATGCAACATATATAAACGGATTCAATCTATCACTTGAACTATCTGTACTTGAATCTCCCCAACCACCATCACTTATCTGTCTTACTGCAAACCCATTTGCTATAATTTGTATACCAGCAGTCGAATAATTTTGTACGCTCATGCCTGCGCTTTGCGAATATCCATTGTAATATGTTGATAAATCACCATATCTAGTATTTATATGTACATATCGTGGAGTGAATCCAACATTTATAAATCTCCATGAAGTGCTATCTGTACCTGTATATGTACCAACAACATATCCAAGATTATTTAGTTGACTTTGTATACTATTAATATCTGATAACGTTGCAATATCATTACCATTATAGTGCCATCTAGAATTATGTTTTATTAATTTGTCGTTAGGCAATCAATTCACAAGATAATAACAGGTGTATATTATAGATAATGTTGCAGCATCGTAACCACTATAATATGCTAAGATTTTATCTCCTATAGACATATCTGTCTTAGCATCGTCAAATGTTGCTAAATACATAAATTGATTATTAAATATTACATATTTATGATTGCGTAATGCGTAACTTATAAAACCTATTCGTATATAATTATTTGAACTATCATTAAAGCATAATGTTAATTCTGACGTATTATCAGGAATAGGAGAAATTACAGTAACATCCCAAAATTCTATGAAGCGTTGTTTAAAATTCTGTATTGGTAGTTGTGTAGCATTAACTGAACCAGCCCCGACAGTAAAATTATTTAATACAACGGTGTATATTCGTACACTTCCACTGAGAGCATCTTGTACTTCTTGAAATGTAGCTAATGATATTGGATTATTAGTTTGTGCCCCAATATAATAATGATTATTTACAGCATTCCATATGCCTTTGCCACTAGGCAATCATTTAAATGCAATATATCTATAAGGATTAAATGTGTTTGACGATGCATTTATATTAACTTGGTCATACTTGTGAGATACGTTTGGATAATATAATACTTGAAATCCGTTTGTTACAATTTGTATACCTCTATGATTACAGTTTGTACATGCCATTCCGCCCATAGTATTGGCACTATTATAATATGTTGACATATCTCCCATTCGTGTCGAAAGAATAACACATCTCGGCGTAAAACCTGTTGATATTGTTCTCCAATTTCCTTCATCATCATTTCCAGTAAAATAACCAGTTGTATAAACTAACGAAGTGTCAATAATTTTTACATCATTCCAAGTATTATTAATAGAGTAATACAATGTATTATTATATAATATTAATTTGCCATTAGGGAAGATTTACCATCATAATTTTGACAATTATTTTTCTATTAATAAAAAAAATAATGCACCCTTTCGAGTGCATTATCTATTAATAATCTATCAAATCTTACGCTTATACTGTTCTGCCTTACGATAGAATGTTCTGGTACTCAGACCAGACAGTTCTACTGCTTCGGTATAACTAATCTTTTTATCTTCCCAATCTCTTACAATTTTCTTAAAGTCCTTCGGTACATTGACTTCTGGTCTGCCAAAGTGTACGCCACGAGCCTTTGCAGCAGCAATGCCCTGTGCCTGACGTTTAAGAAGATTATCACGTTCTGTCTGTGCTACATATGCAAGTAGCTGTAGAATAATATCAGACAGAAGCTTGTCTACGAGAGTATTATTAGTAGTATTCAGAATTGGCATATCCAATACTTTAATATTTACTTTCTTAGTATTGGTAAGACGTTTCCATGTTCTACCAATTGCATCATAATCTCTGCCAAGTCTATCAATACTCATAATAATAAGAGTATCACCAGCACGAAGTTTGTTGTACAACTTCTTCCACTCTGTTCTGTTAAAGTCTTTACCAGACTTCTTGTCAGAGAAGATATTTTCTTCTGGAACACCTTCTTCTCTCATAGCAATGAGCTGACGGTCGAGATTTTGTTCCTTAGTAGATACACGGCAGTAACCGTAAATCTGCTTGTTTTTGTTGCTTTTGTTAGTGTTGTTAGACATTTCGTTTTTCAACCTTTCATATTTAATTTTGTAAGTCTTGTTTAACTGTGATATTATTGTACTACCATCGTTAAACAAAGTCAATAGTTTTCGAAAGGAGTTGTAAATTTTTTATGGCTGATACCAATTTTTTCTATAATATTAAAGAACTACAGGCTAATGGTCTTGTAAGTCTTAATATGCTGTGCAATGCTTTGCTCAAATCTTATATCACTACTGATGAGTTTATTGAACTCGCTGGTGAAGATAATGCTCTTGAGGGTATTAAGACTGTACAGATTGCTAAAACTAAGTCTGGTCTATCTGATTATCTGTCTGCACATCCTTATGAGACTGCTGATGGTAAAAAGTATTCTGTAACTTTTGAGAAGCAATCACTGCTTGCTAATGAGATTGCTACTTATCAGCTTGCTACCGCTGCTGGTCAGGAATACAAGCTAACTTGGAACACTACTGGTGAGGAATGTGTAGAGATGACTATTGAGCAGATTACTGCTCTTGCTCTACAGATTGCAGCTTATGTTAAGCCACTTGTTTCTTATCAGCAGACCAAGGAAATTGAAATTAAGGATTGTACTACTGTAGAAGCCGTTCTTGCAGTAGAGGTTAATTATGGCAACGTATAAAAAATCCATCCTAAAGTATTTTATACTTTGGTGGATTTTTGGCTCAACATATTGTTCGTTGGAAATTATTTTTCGAGGTCGTAGCAATTTTACAATGATTTTATTGGGCGGGCTATGCGGATTGCTCATAGGTTCAATCAACAACTTATTCCCGTGGGAAATGTCACTTGCAAAGCAAGGTGTCATTGGAGCTTGCATTGTAACTGTATTAGAATTTATTACAGGTTGTATTGTTAATATATGGCTTGGATGGAATGTGTGGGATTATTCTAATATGCCACTTAATATTCTTGGTCAAGTTTGCTTACCATTCAGTCTATTATGGATACTACTTTCTATTGTATGTATTATTGTTGATGACTATCTCAGATATTTAATGTTTAACGAACAAATGCCACATTATTATTTATTCACTCAAAGAAAGGAGTGATATAATGACCAATGTTCTATTAAATGATAATAATAGACATAGGAAATACACTGGTGTTGATAAGTTTCATGCCGCTGGTTATTATGGAGAGCGTGTAAAAGCTGCATCTGGCGAAAGTTGGAATATGAAGTATGACCCAGTAGGACAGGTTCATGACCCTCTTGGTATTGCTGATGTAGGTTATTCTGGTACTCATGCAGTCCATACTTGTTGTACATTCTTTCAAGTAGCTCCAAAAGTACAGCTATATATGCTTGAATCCACAGGTGGAAGATATTATGGTAATGGCTCTTATGAGAGTAAGTTCTTTAATAAGTCTGTTGATATTATTGAGAAAGAGCATATTACTAATATGTTCACTTCTCTTACAACTAATAATAATACTAACTGGCTGAATGATATGAAGAAGTGGTTGCAAGACCATCCAGAATTTAAACAGTTCTGGGCTGCTGGCAATGACGATACCGATACATTTAATCCTATTATGGTTATTGATGAAGTATTTGGTGTAGCTGCTTACACTCTTATGGTCAACGGAGATGTAGTACCAGCAGGATATTCTTCTGTATCTGAATATGTAGATTTTTCTGCTCCTTCTATGATTTATACTTCACCAGAAGCAACTAAGTCTACTGATAGTGGCGGTTCTCATGCTGGCACATCATTCTCTACACCGTGGTTATGTGGTATGTCTTGTCTTGTTGATGACTTCTTTATTGATAAAACTGGTAAGCCACTAACTCAGAAAGGCATGTATCAATTCTTTAAAGACAACACCACAGACCTTAAAGATGAAGGATTTGATTCTAAAACTGGTTGGGGTGCTGTAAGACTGCCCTCACCAGAAAAAATTGTGATTTCAAACTATGCTCAAGGTGGTGGAGAAACCCCTATGTTTACTTATTTCACTCAATCGAAACCTCGTACAGATGACAGCAAGTTTTCTCAGCTATATGCAAAGGATTATTCAGCATTAGTAGAGAAAATCAGCTATGATGATATTGACGAGGTTGGAATGTCTCAAGGTAAGCAACCAACAGAAACCATGCAGTCTTTTTATAATAGACAAACTAAAAAGCCACACATTTTAATCAATGGTGGCTTGTTTAATATGTCTAACGGAAAGAACATCCTGTCATTCGTAGATGATGGTAAAGAGCAAAATTATCAAAATAATTTTGTAGGTTTTGGTGTTACATCTGATGATAAAACACATTTTGTTAAAGGTGTTGATAAGGAACGTCAATGGTGGGATTTTATGACTGCATATCCATTACTCATTGATAATTATAAGAAAACAGACAGCTCTACTTGGGGCAATGCAACATCTATTAATTATGGTGCGAAACGTCAAGTAGTAGCATATGATAACAACTATATTTATATTATGACAGTAGATGCCAAAGTAAAGTTTGATGTTGTACAAACACTTCTTCTTGAACTTGGTGTAAAATATGCATTCAATCTTGATGGTGGTGGTTCTGTACGAACAATGGTTGATGGTAAGGTCGCAAATAATCCTTCTGAAAACAGACCTGTTGATAATTTTGTTTGGGTTCGTCTTAAAGAAAATGCTAAAACGGAGCAAACACTACCAGCTAAATATAAAGTAGTTGTCAAAACATCTCTCAATGTACGCGATACACCTAATGGTCAAATCCTGACAACAATGAAAAATGGTGATATTATTGTTGTACATGAGATTTCTGACGGATGGGCAAAATTCTCTTTTGGATTTGATAATAGAGAAGTGATGTACTATTATTATTGCTCTGCTGATTATATTGAATATGTAGAACCTATTGATAATACTACACCTGTTAAACCAGAACCAACACCGACACCCAGTCCAGAGCCAGAACCAAATCCAGAACCAGAAAAAGATATTCTCGATGGGTTTTCAGATAAAAATGAAATCTCTGCTTGGGCTATTGATGCAGTTCGTTACTGCATTGAAAAAGGTTATATTAAGGGTTCTAATAATAAAATAAATCCAAAAATAAATATAACCAGAGAAGAACTATGTGTAATTCTCGAAAGAATTTGTAAGGAGTGATATTATGTTGACAAATATTACACATCTACTCCCAACACTTGCAGTTGCTATTGTTATTAATGTTCTGCTTGGATTATACAATAATCTAAGTATTGATAAATGTAATTTTGATTGGAAAGTTTTGATTAATGGTATTATCAAAGCTGCAATTATTGCCTGTGCGTTTATGGGTATTGCATACGCATTTGATTCTACAGACCTTTCTTCAATTGGAGTTACCCCAGATTTGATTATGAACTCTGCTATTATTCTATATATGGGTAAAGCTGTTCAAAATTTAATTAAAATTTTGGGTCTTACCAATATTAATGTTAATAATAAAAACGACAGTGTTGGTTAATATCTATTAACGAGGTGTTAAACTTATGTATGTACTTCGACTTTGTGAAGATAAAACACTGCTCACAACAAAAAGCACCCCGATTTATCAAGGTGAAAATGAAACTACAACCATTGATATTTTCATTCCAAAAGTATTAAATAATAAAAGCATGTCAAATTTTAATATACGTATTGAATATATGTTACCAAATGGGGTAACAAGCTATGTACAGCCTACATTGGATGATGATAATGATTATGATGATTATAATTTATATCACTGGATTATCACTGACGATATTACTGTATTATATGGACGATTAAAATTTTGGCTTGTTTTTTATACAAATGAAGATGCCAATGTTATGAGAAGTTCTAATAGCTACTTCGATATATTAGAAAGCATTCAGGTTGTTAATTACGGTTCTGTAATTGAAAAACTTGTTGATAAAATTAATGCTAAAGCTGATAACATCACATTGAGTAAAGACCAGAAGATTCAATTAACTTCTGACAACAAACCAATTGGTGATGATATTCAGATAAATGAGGTTCAAGATTTGGACTTAGATTAATAAAAGGAGGTGGTTATTGGTATGAATAATAATATGACGTTTGCTCTTGCGTATACAACTGACGAAAATAAAATTGCAAGTGCTCTACAAAAAGGCAGAATTGATTCTGGCGATATGGTACTTGTTCTTGATAGTACGGATGGTGAATATGGTAATCTGGTGATTATTAATAAAGACAGTCAACAGGTTAAAGTATCTTCATCTGTTCGTAAGTTTGAAACAGAGCAAAAAGCTACCGAATGGCTAAATCAAATGGTCAATAAACCAGTTGGTGAAATTATTTCAATTTCTAAGAATGGTATTTATATGCCATATATGATAAATGTAGATTCCAGCGGAACTTATACATTTACTGCTATTAATGGTAGTTCTTCTGGTATAATTAGTGTTAATGGAAAAACTGGTGCTGTACAGCTAACTACTGACGATATTCCAGATGGTGTTGATACTAAACGTTTCACCAATGAAGATAAAACAAAATTAGATAATGCTATTAATAAAAATGGCGATACCATGAATGGTGATTTAGATATGAATGATAATAGTATTAATAATACTAAATCTGTTCATATCAAGGATGCTGGTGTCATTGCCAGTGATACAAATAATGAAATTAGCTTTACAAAGGCTAATTCACAAACTACACTAACTAACATCAATGTAGGAGAACCTACTAAGGATACTCACGCAGCTACAAAGAAGTATGTAGATGATTCTGTGAAAGCAAACGGTGTACCAACTACAACTGTAGCAGAAGCAGGAAAAGTACTTGTTGTAAACAGTGATGGTTCTATCGGTTGGTCTGACAATATTGATGCTGGAAATATTAACTAATTATAAGCTTATATTTATTTAAAAGGAGAAATGTATTATGGCTACTATTCAACAAAAGCGTGCTTCCGAACTTGCTAAGATTAATGCTGCTGCTCTAAAGGCTGGCGAACTTGCAGTACTACTTTCCGAGGCTGAAAAGGGTAAGCTATTCGTAGGTGTTGACGGTCAGGCTGGTACTGCTGTTGCTGTACGTGCTGGTCATGCTGATACTGCTGACACTGCTGCAAGTGCGGATGCCGCTACAAAGCTTGCTAACGCTCGTAACGTATCTGCTACTGGCGAAGTAACTGCTCCTGCTGTAGAATTTGATGGTACTGGTGATGTTGCTCTAAACGTAACTATCAACAATGGTGCAATTACTAATGACAAGCTTGACGCTGACCTAAAGGGTGCTATCGCTAAGGCTGGCACTGCTGTACAGGCTGTAACTGAGGGTACTGCTAACGGTACTATCTCTGTAGATGGTAAGGACGTTAATGTTCATGGTCTAAAAGATGCAGCTTATGAAACTGTGGCAAATCTTAACAAGTACGCAGACGATGCTGCAAAGGCTGTTAAGGATGCAGTTGTAAATACTCTTGAAGCTGCTGACAACTCTGTAACTGTAGCTGGCACTGCTATCGCTAAGACTGTTGGTGTAAAGCTCGACCCAGACGCTACTAATGCTATCAAGCTTGGCGAAGCTGGTCTAAAGGTTGTTATTCCTTCTGCTGCTGAGTACTCTATTATTAAGGCTACTGAGTCTGATGACTACGCTGCTGTTTATAATCTAACCAAGGATGGCGCAGTTGTTGGTGCTTCTATCAACATTCCAAAGGATATGGTAGTTAAGTCTGGCGAAGTTGTTACCAATCCAGATAAGACCCACACTGGTACTTTCCTCGTTCTAACTCTTGCTAACGCTACTGAGGATAAGATTTACATCAACGTAGCTGACCTCATCGAGTACGTAACTTCTGGTTCTAAGACTGGCGATATGGTTGTTATTGATGTATCTGCTGACCATAAGGTAACTGCTACTATTACTGATGGTACTGTAACCAAGGCAAAGCTTGCTGTTGATGTTCAGACCTCTCTTGGTAAGGCTGATTCCGCTGTACAGGCTGCTGATATTATCGAGGGTACTGAGAATGGTACTATCTCTGTAAAGGGTACTGCTGTTGCTGTACACGGTCTACAAGATGCTGCTTATGTAACTGTTAAGTCTCTAAACGACCACGCAGATAATGCTGCTACTACCGCTGCTGCTGCTGTTAAGGGTACTGACGCTGACGCTGATACCGCTATCACCGTTTACGGTGCTCGTGCTCTGGCTCAAAAGGGTGTAGACGCTGCTGCTGCTGCAAAGGCAGAAGCTGACAAGAAGATTGCTTCTGTATCTGCTGCTGACAAGTCCATTGTTGTTGATGTTACTACTGCTACTACTCCTACCGTTAAGGTTGGTATCTCCGCAGCAGAGGGTAACGCTCTAACTCTTGGTACTGATGGTCTATTCGTAGCTACTCCTGCTGCTATGAATGCTGGTAATGGTATCTCCATTGAAAACAATACTGTATCTGCAAAGGTTGTTGCAGCTAACGGTCTATCTGTTGATGCTTCTGGTATTAAGATGGCTGTTGCTTCTGCTACTGCTACTGGTGCTGTTAAGGGTTCTACCGAAATTGGCGTTGGTGCTGATGGTGCTCTATCTGTTGGCGATATTGATTGCGGAGAGCTTTAATCCTTACCCAAATAAAATAAGACGTTTTTGATATGAGGGGCTTTATGCCCCTCATATTTTTTTTATTAACTTTACGGATTTTATAATAATGCATTATAACAGATAATACATTGGAAAGGAGGAAATTATGGCGATTAAACATCATCTACAATTTCTTCGTGCTATTTTAACTAAACTTAGTAAAGGTACTCTTAAAACAGGTGAACCTTGCTATATTACTGATAAGAAAAAGTTAGCAATTGGTGATACTACAGAAACAGATGGATATGTACTATGTGCAAGAGATAGTGAACTACAAGCTCTATCATCTAATACTGCTACACATTTTGAAACCCTTGAGGGTCAATTAAATAACTATGCTGAAACTGCTAATGGTCATACCATTACTGCAAACGCAGTAGCTATTTCCAATGCAGATGGCAAACTAACAGCTCTCACAGGTACAAACGGTCAAGTAATTACATTTGATGTGGATGGTATTCCTGTAGCAACTACTATGCAATCTGGTGGAGTTAAGAAGTATTCTACCACTATTGGTAATGGTTCGTCTACTTCATATACTGTAACTCATAATCTTGGTACTTCTGATATTTGTGTAAGTGCAGTACAAGTATCTTCTAATCAGAATGTGTGGATTCAGTATACTGTTAATAACACAAATAGTATCACATTAACATTTGCATCAGCAATTGCATCTAATTCTATTAAAATTGTTGTTATGGGTTAATTTTATTTAATTATATATTTAATGAGGTGATAAGATGGCTTTACGAGATAAAGTTATCGAAGAAGCTGAAAAGTGGGTTGGTTATCTTGAAAAGGCATCTAACTCTCAGCTCGAATCTAAAACTGCAAATGCAGGATATAATAATTATACTATCTTTGCCAAATTGTACAAAGAGTATTTTGGTGAGGATTTCCAAGCACAACCTTGGTGTGCTATGTTCGTATCTGATATGATTTATATTGGATGTGGCAAAAAAGAAGTTGTACCACATTTTGCTTATTGCCCAGATGGTGTGAACTGGTTTAAGCGTAATGGTCTATGGAAAACTTCTAATCCACAGCGAGGTGACGTAATTTTCTTCCGTGGTTCTGATGGTCTTGCTTGTCATGTTGGACTTGTATCAAGTGCAAGTTCTGAAAAGGTTGTAACTATTGAAGGGAACACTTCCTCTCAAAATGGTGTTGTTGCTAATGGTGGCTGTGTAGCTAAGAAATCTTATAGTATTTATTATAGCAGAATTTTAGGCTACGGTCAACCCCCTTATGCAAAATATGAATCTGCCAAACCAACTACTCCTACAAAACCAGAAGCAAAGAAAGAAGATGAAGAAATGGTCACTGAAAAGACTATTGTAATTGATGGAAAGAAGTGTAAGGTTCACGCCATTGCTAAAGATGGCTACAATTATGTAAAACTACGCGATTTTGGTCTTGCGGGTTATTCTGTAAAATATGAAGATAATTTACCGAAAATTCAAGCTCCAAACACTCGTGTTGTTGATAAAATTGATGACACTCTTGCAAAAGAATTAAAAGAGAAATTTGGTATTGAAGATAAAACTATCGAATATATTTATAAATATATTTGGGGAGATGCTCTTGTAGAGAAACTCCTTAAATAATAAAATAGAGGATGTATTAATACATCCTCTATTTTTTGCCTTTTTTAATTTTTCATTTGGATTTTATCAATTAGTCCGAATATCTTGTATGCACATTCTTGGCAAATATCTGCGTTTTCGTATTTATCACAATACGAACCAGCCATAACTGATTTTAATGTAAAATTAAATTGCTTATCTGTACGATAAGTACCTTCTTTATCATACCTATATGGTTGAATTTCCTTACCACAAATATCACAGAATGTTTTAACCATTTATTTACCACCTTTGAAAACTTCATTAAACCAATAATAGTTATCATTGTGCCCACTCGGAATAGCAAAAATAATTTTGTTGAAATTATGAGTTTTTAATTCTTCATTAAAAATAGTTGCTACTTCTCGTGGGTCTTGACCAAATACACCACAACCAAATGCACCAAGAATTAATGTATCCACATTCTTATATTCTGCAATATCAAGTACAAACTTAATGCGTTGTTTAAGTGCAACAGAATTGTTTTCTTTATTCATTCTGCGATACTTGTATGCAGCATAATAATTTGGCGCAGCACAAGTAATTATATCACAACAAACAGATTTTTGATTTTTGAAAAATCTAATGTTTGCAGTGTATAGTGCTCTGTTTGTATATAATGCATTATTCTTATGTTTGTTATTATATTCATAATAACTATCGCACTCTTTTAAAACATTATATAAATATGAAGCATGACAAAGACATTCTTCTTGTGCAGTGCTACCACCAAGGAAACAACCGCCAGCATTTTTATAACTTGCAAAGTTTAATGCCGCTACTCTACCTTCATTGTAATGCGTAAAAATAGAACTTACAGTGTCAGTATCTTCTATAATAATCGTATTGTTAAGCTGTTTATTATTTTTATAATCACATACTTCATCTGTGAAGCATTTTGTATTATTGATACATTCTTGAATCTCGGCTTGGTATTTATCTACCATCTTCTGTGTATGTAATACAGAACGTTCTGCCATTTTTGCTTTATTTGTCCAGTAACTCATTCAATATATTCTCCTTTATGAGTACTTCACAATATTTTCAACAATATATAATGCAGCTCGTATCACACTATTAATATTATTCACTACATAATCTGCTTCGATATTTTTAAATGCCTTATGGTCATTTATTAGTCTATTAATAGCAGATGTAAAACCATCACCGCGACTTAACATCCTAAAAAATCGTGTATGTAGCGGTGCTGTAATATTAATAATAATAATCTTTTTCTTTCCATGATAATGGGACTTAAAATAATCAATGCCAGCAGGGTCGATAATATAAAAATCGTTATTTTCACACTGCTCTTGTGTAGCCCAATATCTATAATTATTAAAGCGTGTATATGCTACAATATCTTTTGCCGTATTAAAATCTTTATCAGTAACAAAAATATGCGTATTTTCATCTGGTGTACGCATTGGTCGTGTTGTATAAGAAATTACTTTTGTATAATTAAATAATTCACAGACCTTATTAATAACTGTATCTTTACCAGAGCCAGATTTACCAACAATCAAATATAATGTATCGTTCAATTATTATTCCCCCTCATCAAATAATGCAATACACTTTAATCCTTCTTCTACATCTGGACAATTCCTTTCAAGCCATTCTTCATATTCTTCATCTGTATTTGCAAGAATTAGAGCATTCTGAATTTGATTGCATCTATATTTTAAAATTTCCATATCATGACGAATATTTTTAATGCCATTCATAATATAATTATACGCTTCTTTATTCTGAATCATTTGCTTCGCCCTCCTTAATAGTTACACGTAATTCCACATATCTACCATCTTTAAGTTTCCATTCCCAACCACTTGACGTTGCTTTTGAACAACTAAATCCACCAAGTAAATCAGAAACCATATAATCTCTAACTGCTTCGATTGCTTCGTCAGTAACTTCTGATTTATTTTTCCACAAACTTTTATTGCGTGGCTCAAGTGTTCCAGCATAAATTGCAAAAGCACCACAACCTACATGATATTCAGCCATTGTCTACGACTCCTTCCATCTTCGCGCCGCATACAGGGCAATAATTTGAACCCCATTCATAGCTTTCAAAAACTCGCTTACACGCTGAGCATCGTGCTTTATCCCAATGGTTTTTAACATGTATTACTTCCCACTTGCCATGCACCACTGGTGCAACATCAGCAGTAGGAATATTGTCAAGAAAATCTTGAATATCTTGTCTTGTCTTAAAAGCGCGTCTTGGCAATACTTCTGTTACCGCGTCACATTCAATATCTACATATCGTGCTATGATTATCACCCCTTAATAATATCACCATTTTTACTCATTTTGTATAGTTCATATCTTAGAAAATTCTTCAAATCTTGATTAACTAAACTTTTTCCTATTTTGTCAAGTACTACATATAATTCTTCGTCTTGGTTTGCAAGATTATAATCTTGATTTTTTGTCTTTAAAACAATCTTATCATCATCTGCGATAGTTTGAATATATTGTGAGGGAAATATTTGCACATCACTATCTCCAGAATCCGCATATACACTATATGTAGACAACGTGTTATCGCATAATTCAACAAAACATTGAACACTTATAAATAAAAACATATCAGTCATATTAAAATTATCTTGTGTATATTTTACATTATCATATACAAATGTAAAATCATCTGATGTACCATCAACTTCTCCTATTGCTCCAAACGGCACAATATTATTATAACCAACATAAACTACTTGCATAAAAATACGGCTCCTTTTATAGTATATTATAATTATACCACAAAAGGAGCTGTATGTCAAGTAATAATTAACTTATGATTCTACTTCAATCAAATCATCTTCAAAAAACATCCACTTAGGAGAAGATGTATCTTCATCAAGAATATACATTTGTGTATATTTACCATAAAGAGAAGCAGTAAATACTGTATCTCTATTAACATTAATAAACTCTCTAAATTTTACTGATGTATGATTAATAAGTAGTTTGTCTACATTGATAAGTACTTTCTTTCCATCTAACATATATTATACCTCACTTTTCTATATCAGTCAATACATAATTCATAGCTATCAAGCCACCATTGCTTTTTATCTTGATATTTTTCTGGTCGTACTTTGCCCGCAATGATAATATCACCCTCATTAAAACGATAATATTTTTGATATGTTCCTTCAAGAACCCACCATTCACCATCAATGCCACGACCAAGAGAATGTGTTGTAATAATACGACACCATGCCTTACCTGCGCTACGACCCTTTTTAGCAATGATAGGACGCATACTTGTAATAAATAATTTCTTTCTATCTTCGTCCAAACCAGTTGTTAGATTGATATATCCAAGAAATTCTTTCTGCCATGCAATACGGTCTTTAAAAGAAAATTCTTTAATATCCATGCAGTCTAACAATTCTGACAGTTCTTTAAAAATTTCTACACATCCATTTGCTTTAGTCTTTTTGATATTTACTTTTTCAACATCATTATTAACTTCTGCAATGCGTATAATTACTTTCCAAATCGTATCACTATTGATTTTTGCTTTATTAATAATAGAAATGTCTCCCTGCTTAAACATATCAAATAGTTCTACATATTTCATTAGTTTTTTAATATTACCAAATTCTTTAAAGAAATTTAGTTTTATTAATAAATCAAGCTGACGAGCATTGATAGAAGTCTTATTTTTGATTGAACGTAGCACCTCAAAGAAATTATCATATTGCTGTTTACCAATTAAAAATAATTGCTCAGATACTTTTTGGTTCATATATTTGATGCTTGACATTCCCTTATATATAATATGCTGATTATTATTAAATGAATATTCGGCATGACCATATCTAAAAATTGGTTCTTCAATTTTAATGTTACGGTCGTTTGCTAATTTTGTACCATTTATAATATCATCATCATTCTTTGCACAATTTAAAAATGCACAAATAAAAGCTTCTGGATAATGATAGCGTAAATATCCACATAAATAACCAAGCATACAATAAGCAATGCTATGGTTATAACCAAATGAATATGAACTTGCATCTTCAATAACTTTCAAGTAATCGTTTGCTTCTTTTTCTGCTTCGGCACGAGGTTTGTCAGAACCATTACAATATCCTTCAAGAATTTTTGGCATCCATTCGTCAATAACTTCTTTTCTTTTCTGACCAATCGCACGCCTTACAGTATCAGCAGCAGAACCACTTAGACCACATATTTGTTGCAAAAACGCGATAATATCTTCTTGATATACAAGATAACCAAGGTTATTTTCAAGAAGTTTGTCAATACGCGGGTCAGGATTGTGCTTAATTATACGATGACTTAAATCTTCTCGATATGATGCACCAGATGGTCTAATCATAGCATTAACCAACGACATATCAAACAAATTATGGGCATTCATAGTTTTTAGAAGCTGACCAGCATATGCAGATTCATACTGGAATATTGCAGTATTATCATTATTAATACTATCCCAAACAGCTTGGTCATTCCAGTCCACTTCATGCATACGTGGAAAATTTTTACCAATAGACTGATAAGCCTTTTTAATAACACCGACTGTTTTCAAACCAAGTACATCATATTTTATTAGTCCAACTTCGTGTGCAGCATCCATATCCAGTTGTAATACAATGCTACCATTATTATACATAATGCCATAACTATCAGATAATGTAATTGGGCTTGCAACGAGACCCGCAGGGTGCTGCGAAGCACTAATTTTTACATCGACAATACCATCCATATAATAACATAGCTCTGGATATTTTTCACGGCATTGCTGTTCATCGGATTGCCATAATTTTTTAATTGCACTAACAATTTTTAAAGAATACGGATTGTTTAACTTATCGTTAAACTTATCAATTTCTTTAATTTGCTCGTTAATTGCATCAATTTGTGCTTTACGTTCTTCTTTAGTCAATACGCTATGTTGGATTTTTCGCTTTTGAATTTTTAGTTCTTTAGTATCTTTACCATTCTCATTAACCCATTTACGAGCCAGAGCACGACCAATGTCATCAATAGCACCTAACGCCTGATTAGTACCAAGAGCAAATACGTGTGCTGTTTTAGTTATACCGATACGTGTAATGATACGTCTGAACACTTCATCTCTATCTTCCTCATATACGTCAATATCTATCCTTACTACCGCCGCTTTCACGGTACTTTAACACTACTCTAAGTAGTCGGAGTAGAGTACACCTTCTCCATTTTACAGGAGCACGCTTATACTCGTTGAACCTCTCAAAAAATGAGCTGGCTGCTGATTATCCATTCATTCACACTTAGGACAGTAACTACTGCTTTTATTTCACCTTATGCAATCTTATCATTTGTTTCTACTTTCGTGACCTTTTCTACTATGTATCAAGGTATGATAAGCTTTAGGAACTTCCAGCATTTTAACGTGTTATAATGCACATTGTTTCCAATATACACGACTGTTTAATATTCAATATTATGTTCTGTAAAATATTCTATAAATTTATTATATATTTATAGAATATTTATATTGAATATTAGTTAATCACCGGCTTCTACACGATTTTCATTGCAAAAACGAGAGAAGATAGTATGCCATACCAATGGGTCAACATCGGTAATATCTGTAATATACGCACAACATGAACCAACAGCAGAACCACGACCCGCACCAAATGGTATACCATCATTACGAGCATCACCAATAAAGTCACTCATTGATAGCATAAATCCAAGCATACCTACTTTTTTAAATACAGTTAGTTCTTCGTTAATTCTATCAACATATTCTTGTCTACGTGATTTATCAATAATTCCCTGTTCAATTTTTTGGTCAAGTCGTACCCAACAACGATTTACAAATTCTTTCTCATCTTCTTCTTTTGATTTAGAAATAGGATATTTAAAACTTTTATCAAGTTCAAAATCTTCTACGCTGTCAGCAATAACATTTGTATTGTTGAGTGCGATTTCGATTTCTTCTTCTGATAAAACCCCCTGTTCTCTAAACATCTGAACAAGTTCATCATATGTCTTTAAGGTAAGGTCAAAAGTATCTTCTTCCAGAAACTCAATTCCTTTTGCAATCTGCATAATGGTACGACATTCAGCAGCATAACTATCAAAACTATGTGTATCAGTACCACACACAATAGGTTTGTGATATGTCTTTGACATATTCAACAGCCATCTATTAAATTCTTTTTGGTCATTGGAATTAACGTGTGGTTGAACTTCAAGATAATCATAACGATAAAAAAGTTTAGTAAACCACTTTTCTTTATTATTAATATTAAATGTAATATCTTCCATATCAAAAGCAATATTTTCTGCATTAATAATAAGGTTGTGCAGATAGTCATCACATTTTTGAATATCAGCTTCAATCAATTCTGGTTTACGCTTCTTTTTACGTACAGTTGCTTCACCGTTCAGTTCTGCAATAAACTTTTCTTTATTAGATTGCCACTGTATGATTTCGGCTTTAATGGATTCTATCTCTGCCTTATAATCCATTACTGTACGTTTCCAAGACCATAAGGGGCTGGCTAAACAGGCAGTCGATATAATAACATTATCACTAATTTTAGATGCTTCTTCAAAAGAAATACGTGGCTTATAATACATATGGTTATCATCATTAGCCATACTTACTAATGCGTTAATTTCTTTTACACCTTCGTAATTCTTTGCAAGAAGAATAATGTGATAATTATCACGTTGTTTTTGCTTTACTTCATTCCATTGATAGGTTTTATCTTTATTTTCGGTAACTTTCATACGAGTATGATAAAGTTTTTCTGTTAAATAAAGCTCAACGCCATGAATATATTTAATACCTTTTTTATCACAATATTCTTTCTTAGAAGTCCAATTGTATAAAACACCTTAAATAACTAACCATGCTCAGTCGTGCAAATTGACTGTTGACCATGCTCGACTGCCCAATCTACATATCGTTCAAATTTTGTAGTTGAATCAAGTAATGAATAGTCAGAATGCAAATGAATGAGCGTATAATTGTTAGTCATTTAATCACCCCCTTTTAAAACGATTATTTTAATGAATCTATGCTTTATATGCAAATTCACCAAACAATTCCTGCTCTTTATTTTGACGCGCACACTTGGCATCTTCTAAATTATCGAATACACCAATAATTATTTTTTGTCCATCAATTTCAATAGATGCAATATATTTATTATGTGATAAATATACACCTTTTACACCAAGTTTATTATTTTTATTGGCTTTACGGTTCATTTGATTTTGTAATCTTGTAGCTATACGTAAATTCTCTTTTCTATTATTATTTGGACAAGTATCGGCATGGTCAATAATAATATTTTTATCATATATACCAAGAATTAACCTGTGTATACGTATAAATTTTGTCTTAAAACGATGACGACCATTAGCAACTATATATCCGTCATCATTTTCCATCCACCCATAATCTTTTATTTTTTCAAAATCTTCTTTATCTATATAAAACGGTTGATGGGTGTTATTAGTATAACCAATTATACAATCGTCTGTTTCTATATATTCATTTTGTTTAAACCATTGCACATTTTGACAACCACATGATGTTATTTTATTACGAGTTAAATTATATCTATTTACTACTCTGGTGTTACCACATTTACATCGACATAACCAATATGTATCACCATTTTTATATATATGGTCTAAAGATAATACAGTTAGGTCGTTAAAAACATATCCAGTTAAATCTTTCGGATATTTACTTTTTGGCATTTTATCACCACCTTTTAATGAACCAAATCACTATATTTTACTTTATGAAGAAAATATGGTTCTAACTGATATACATTAGACGAATTAATAAAGATTTGCTTCTCATTAGTGTTATTAGAATGCTGAGAATTAGCATAACTATTAAACGTATGATATTTACACTTTGGCAAATAATAAATCGCCGCGCAATTACGATAATACATTACAAAATAAACGCCATCGAACTTTTCTTTAATCTGCTGAATATTACAAAGAAACTCACTGCACATTCTTTTACTATACGATACAAATTTGCAATTAATACCATTAGTAAGGATTCCATGCATAGTCATATCAATATTGCATCCTTTTTCTCTCATAACAGCAGATTGTACCATATTATTTTCTTCGTCAATGCCCAGACAATGAATAATTGAGCGAGACAGATAATTTAGCTTCTTTGGTGCGAGACTGTTAATGTTTGCAATGTAGCTCATAATTTATACCTCATTTTGTCTTTCTGTAATTCTTTGTTTTGAAATATTGTAATAATTCGTATCTAATTCAATTCCAATAAAACTTCTGTTTGTATTAATAGCGGCAATTCCTGTACTGCCTGACCCCATACAGCTATCAAGCACTACCATATTCTCATTAGTATATGTATTAATAAGATATTCAAGAAGTGCTACAGGTTTTTGCGTTGGATGGAGTCTTTCACGTGGATTGTCTCTATTGAATTTGAGCAATTGTGTAGGATAACGTGTTCCATCATCATGATATTCTAAGGGTTTTACTTTTACTTCTCCTGATTGTGTCTCTGAGAAACGAGCGTTTTCACCAATTTTATTAGTAACCAATTTTCCTATATGCTCATGTTTTTGTGGATTATAAATTGGTTGCTCTTTATAAAATACCATGATGTTTTCAATTGTTTTTCCACATCTACGTTTTACTTGAAATACATTTGTTAGTCTTTCTTTTTCCCAATACCAATCATATCTGTATTCTTTTTCATTAGATAAACGTAAGTGCGAAGCAAATGGTTCTTGACCAAACAACACAATTGCCGAGTTTGGTTTACAAACTCTGTGGTAACATTCCCACATTTGTTCATGTGGGATGAGTTTATCCCAATGTAGCGGTGTCGTTGCATAAGGTAAATCTGTAAGAATCATATCGACACTATGTTCTGGTAATGTTTGCATAATCTCTAAACAATTACCACAATATAAATCAATGCTCATGTTTATCTCCTTTCGTATTTTATATTAATATTATATCACATATTAATAAAAAAGTCAATAGTAATTTTGTTTATCATTACCATTGACTTTTTATAATATTAAACTTTAATATTGGTCGCACTCAGCCGAATATGATACAATTTTTGGAATAGTTGCAAGAACATCTTTTCTGTTACACAAAAGATTTTTCTTAATCGCATCTGGATAATTAATATTAGATGATTTTTCCCAAGAAAACTGTTGAGATAATTCTTCATTAGTAGAATAAATTCTACGTGTCGCTGTATCATACATTAATTTACAAGATTTACCAGCTGCTTGTGTTGGTCTATCTTTAATAATTTGACATTCAATCGAATATCCTTCTTCGTCATCTGTTAAGCGTTTTACAGCAATCAATCTATGACAAAGGTTAGACAATTCACTTGCACCATGAAGTGAATAAATGTCCAAATCCTCGCCAGCGGCTACTTTTTTTGGATGAGAAACGCAAGAAATATTTACATTATGCGTATTTGTAAAGTTCATTAATCTTGTAATGAACTTCTTTTGTTGCTCGTATTTATTATCTACGCCCGCAGTAGTGAAATCAATAGTCATCAAATTATCAATAACAAATGTATCACAACCATATTTCCTATATGCTGTTTCCATTGCATCAACTAAATCTTCTTCTGATGTAGCCAATTCATTTTCGGCAGAATATAAAATAATGTTATCATGATAATATTTTCTAATAGCGGTTTCAGCTTCGTCTGTTACAGTGAATGCTTTACGAGCACTCTTTTCACTATCCCAAACACGTAAATGATTTAATCCTGCCAATGGTGACATAATCCAGTCAAGTAATTGACCTTCTGATAATTCACCACTAAATACAAACACTCTATGACCCTGCTCTATTGGTGCAATAATAGATGTTAAATTACACAACGAACTCTTACCAGAGCCAGCTCTGCCTGTGTATATAGTAAAACAAGACATTAAATTACCAAATAAAATATCATCCATACCTTTTAAACCAGTTGATACTTTTTCAACATCTTTAATATCTGTAATCTCACAATCCATTAAATACTTTAGATTTTTTGCAGGAATTTCTTCTGCTCTATTAATAAGTTCAATAACTCTTTGTTTACCACAAGCAAGTAAAATATTATTTGCATCAGTCTTTCTAATTCCTTCACGACCAAACTGTGCATAATAATCTTCTACCATCTGTTCATCTTCTGGTGTAGGTTTAACAATTTTACATCTATATTCGCCAAGACGAGGAATAATCTTATTTAATCCTTCCTGTCCTGCGGCGTCATTATCAAACCAAAGAATCAAAGTTTGAAAATTTTGTAAATAATCGTAATTAAACTCTACCCAGTTTAAACTTCCTGCACCATTTGGGACAGAACATGCATTTGTATATCCAGATTCAATAACAGATAATGTATCAATTTCTCCTTCATTAATAACCAACGGTTCAAGATAATCCAACTTTTTTACATTATATAGAATTGGAACTGTTGACGCATCTTTTTGAAACCACATTTTGGCTTCACCTTTATGCAATTTATGTGAAGCTCGATATTTTACACATAGCAGTTTATTATCCAAATCATGATATTCAAATGCAATATTGCCGTGACTATCTTCTGTAACTTCTGCGTAATCAATAGTTTGCTTACTAATACCGCGCATATTAAGATATTTAATAGAATGTTCTTCTGTAGGTTCGTGTTCTGGATGTGGGTATTTGTAGTTAGCAAACCAATCAGTTCTACCACCATCAAACGGTTTGTATCCATAAGTATTTACTTCCATATGAGCCATACGGAATAATTCATTTAATGCTTCTTTATGAGAACCAGTTTTATCTACAAGCACATTAACAATATTATATGTTTTATTGCATCCAAAACAATTATGGGTCAAAATAAATCCGTCAAGCGCAAATGATTGCGTAGATGTTTCACAACAATATACATCATCAACAATGCCTGTATTTTCAACTGATATAATCTTATATCCAAGCGAAGCAGGATATTTTCTTATACGTTTAAACTGTTTCTCGCTTAAAATGAGAAAATCATCTGGTAATGTTGTTGATACAATTCTCATTGTATATAATGTATAGTTTTTAGTATATGTAACGCATCTCCCATTTGATTTTGGAGTACGAATAGTAAAACCGATTGGATATGTTGCAATATTAAGGTGAATGCATATATTCTGTATCTCCTTTAAATCGTCTAATTTAGACGAACTAAACAATATAGAATCATCTGAACAATTTCCATCAGTTAAAAACGCGCCAACTAAAAAACTATATAAATAATTGTCATCGTATTCTTCGATTGATGGCACAGATTTCATGTTTGTATTTGACTTATATATTGCTGTTCCAAAATATTCTTTACTTTCGTTGTGTTTATGTTGATAAAACTTGATATTATCAAATAATTTTAATCCAATTGCGTATTTACGTTTTGTATACAATCCTATTGAATAAACAGAATCCCCATTTTTACGTTGAGCTGCCCTATATCCATCCCCATAAATAAAACCATGTCGCAATCCATCTTCGTCAATGCTATATTGCTGTTTTTGTGGCAATATCGAACGCAAAAATCTTGGATGTTTTTTGCCGACATATTTATATAATTGCTCTGTTGTTACTGTGTTCGTAGACTGACGCAAGAACCATTCGTGGTCTTTAGTAGTATATATTTCCTTAATCTTCCCATGTGACATAAGAGTTAATTTATATATAGTATCTTGTCCACAAAAAACAAATTTAGTCTTTTCCCATTCTCCATTACCGTTCAATACATAGACATCTTTATCAATAATATCTTGAATGGAGAATACTCCATTATTAGTGATTACCTTTGTGTCTTTACGAAAGCAATGCGCGTTTTTAGTCTTTGGATTCCATACAAATGATGGTGTATTTTCTTGATGAAAAGGGCAACAGCATTTGCCATCTTTAAAATGAATATTAAGATGTTCTTCAATTAAAGGGATTGCATCGTCACCTATAGTCTTAACCGCTTCATATACCTTGTCTACAAACTCATCATTTTCTATATATTTTTGCAATGCAATCACTCCTTATTAATACTACTCACACAATTCACAACGCCCAAGCAAGCAGAACGCATTACAATAAAATGTTCCTACATTCGCATCAAATGTAATTGCATTTCTAATTTGCTTAACAGTATCGTCAAACCAATCTAACGCTTCTTGCATAGAATCTTCATTAAATTCAATATAAATTGGTTCTCCGCGCAACATATTAAACATTAATACATCTGGATATGTACCATACAGGCTTTTACATGCCCAAGCATACAAATATAATTGTCGCGCATAATGTGCTTGGTCTTTTTTGCTTTTAAACTTCTTTTTTGATTTATGGTCTAAGACAATTAACTTATTATCATTATCTCGAAAAATTAAGTCAATCTTACCAGTAATAGAGTAATCGTTATATGGTAAATGGAACTCTTTTTCTACATCTACAATTGTCTTGCAATTAGGAATGCCAGTAAAATTCTTTAGATACTCAAGGCAATCATTATAATACAATCCATACATATCTTTAGAAAATGTTTCTGACATTTGTAAACGCATAGTAGAAACTACTTGTTTATTAAAATTTTCTTCATAATATGGCACAAGTTCATCTAATTGCATATTACCTTTTTCATATTCTTCTAAAATATGGTGCATAAATAATCCGCATTCTGTAATGCCATGACTATCTGGCACTTCTTCATCAAGATATTTACGCATATACGATAAAGGGCAATCTTCAAACCTTGTTAGTTTACTATATGAATATTCTTCTATATTAATCACAACCTTTATAATGAAAGGATGGTGGATTTACCACCACCCTTATTATTCAACGATTAGAAAGGAACTGAATCCATATCCAAATTATCGTCCACTTCGATGTTTACAGTTTCCTTAGAACTCTTAAAATTACGTGGAGCTTCATCATCAGAAGTCTCACGCTCATTCTCTGCCTTGCTACCAGTCAGGAAAATATTATTTACACGGAAACGGATAGAAGTGCGCTTTTCGCCATCCTCAGTCTCCCAATGCTGTTCATCATAAGTAGCTTCTACAGCAATCTGCTGACCCTTCTTAACATACTGCTCAAGAGTGTCAACCTGACGATTCCATGCTACAAAGTTCGGGAATACAGCATGACGATTCTCGCCAAAACCAACATCACCAGCCAGAGTGAAATTACATACCTTAGTGCTCTCATTGATATTATTTACTTCAATATCACGAACGAGACGACCAATAAAAATGAAAGAATTGTTTACCATTTGTATTAACCTCCAATTAAATATTGTTTAGTGCGTTTAGTACATCATGTGCTACAGTAGCATCCTTAATAATACGGTAATCAGCTACATGCTTACCCTTGCTATTAATAACAAACTGCTTGATAGTGTCTGCAATTAGACCACGAACTACGTCACGACTATCATCAGTAGCATTATTAATCATTCCATTTACAGTTTCACGGATAGCTTCAATAAGTTCCTTAACGTCAGTATTAGAATCTTCTTCATCTTCCGTTACTACAGTTGCTACTTCTGCCACTGGCTCAACCTTAGTGTTTACTGCTGCACCGCTGTTTGCCCACTTGATAAGATTTACACCATCAAGCTCAGTTAGTGGCTTATCAACTGTACGACCTTCAAATAGATGAGAGTTATCCTTGTCTGCATTAGCAGCGTGTGTCTGGTTATCAATCATGAAACAGCAAGTGAACTCATAATCAAAACCCTCACGCATATCAGAGCCTACGCCAAGCTTACGAATAGTTTTCTTACCCTTGTCATCAGTATCAATTTCCCAAGCTGTACGACCACGAGCACAGCAAATAATATGTGCCTTACTGTTTACAATGGTACGCTTAAACTCATTCCAAATTGGCTGTACGCGACCCCAATCCTTAAATGTACCGCCCATCTTCTGCTGTTGAGCTTTCATAGAATCCCAAGCAGGAGTAGCGGAATCAATGATAAGAATTGGTTCTACACCAGTGTCCTTAATAGCCTTTTCAGTGGTGTAATTAATCCAATCAATGTAATACTGAGTGGTAAAATCTTCCTGCTTCATCATCTGGTCTTTACGAGGGGAAATCTTATACTTAAACTCATCTGCGTAATAACGACCACGAGAACTCTCTGTATTAAGCATGATAATTAGTGGACGCTTACCCTTGATTTCCTCAATTTCGTCTGCCATACCTGTTGCAAGCTTTAGTGCTGAATAGCTCTTACCAGAACCACTTGAGCCAGTAAGAAAAATCTTAACATACACATCTTCACGTACAGCAGATTCAAAATTAAAATCATACTTTGGCATTATTTATATTCTCCTTCCTAATATTAATCAGATGTTACTTCTGATGTTTCTTCAAAATGCTTACGTCTGTTGTTACGACAAGTTGCACAACGCTGTGGAACAGTTCCAAACTTCTGTACAAAATATACTACATCGTTATCAGGTACAATAAAAATTCTACCGCAATGCTTACAAATCTTGTACATTACATGACGGTACGGAGCAAATTCAGGCTTAAAATCCTTTTCTGCTTCTTGAACCTCTGGGGCTGAACTTACTACCTTTGTTTCTTCTGACATATTTTTGTCTCCTTTTAAAAAATATAAAATCAAACTATATTTATATTATAACATACTGTTTATCGAATGTCAAGTGTTTTTTGAAAAATTTTTAAATAATTTGTTCAACATTATTATACAGAAAAGTAAACCCTGTAGCACCATCAATAATTAGAGACTCATCTTTATGATAATGTCCGCAATACCATTCCCTGTATTGTACTGTGTTGGATACGTCATCTAAAAAATGTGTTAGTCTATTATTTGGATAATCAGTATCTACAAAATGATTTTGTACCCAATCAGGAGCGCAGTGTGTAATAATAACATCAAATTTCTTATCACTACTATTAATAGCATTTTTAAGATTGCCAAGTTGAGTTGCAGATGGTAATTCTTGTTTCCACCAATCTACATTTTCAATACGATACTCTTTATCATGACTTTCTGCTCCACCTATTGCAAGAATTTTCTTATTATTAATAGTGTAAATTCCGTTCATTAGATGATAAACCTTATTACATACATAACGTACAGTAATGCCATTCCAATCATAATGTGGAAGTTTGTTTAACAGGTTATAATTTTCATGATTTCCTGCAATAAATAGTGTTGTAAAAGGCTGTTCTGAATACCATCTACGCCATTCCATTTCAGATTGAGATTCAGACCATACAAGACCAAAATCACCGCAGATAATTAATACATCATCAGAGGTTAAATCTGGTCTTTTACTAAATTCAATAACTTTATCAATATCAATAGTGCCGTGTGTATCTCCTGTCGCAAATACTCTACCACTCATGGAACAATCACATCCTTCCTACATACTGGGCATGTGATAGTATTTTTCCATTCATTGTACGTATAATAAATACCATATTTACCCACTTCTGATTTATAATATGCTTGTGTTTTGTCAGAATCGGTATATTCCAAAACACTATTACAATTTGAACAAGTTACCTGTTTAACCCGCCCATCTTTAATTACTTTAATCATTATCATACACCAACTCTTTATGATGATTATACCAATTTATACAATTAGTAATATACAAACACTGTTCATTATATTCGCGTAATGTTTTCAAATTCCATTTTTATTTCCTCTGACAGTTTAACAACAGTTTTGCTTTGTTTTCAATCCACTTGTCGTATGTAAAGTCCATACCAGTTGAACCATCAAAATCTTCAAATTGGTCAGCGTAGATTACTTTTTCAGCAATATCTGGATATGCCTTTGAGATAATACATAGCTCTTTCGCCCAAGATGACCACTGTGAATCACTCACAATATTATTATCAAGTTTATAATAAATATAACTATGTACTAAAATTTGTAATCTACGCTGTTGAATTTTACATGCAACACGATAGCTTTCTTCTGTCTTAAATTTTGCTTTTGTAACAAATTTCGTGTTCATATTCTACTCCGTTATTTTATTTTGTATAAAAACCGCCACAATACAATACACCAAACTCAATCATAAAAACGATAATAGATGTTATTGTATTGTAATGTCTCCCAGAACACTTTACCCACGCACTAACATTACACATAATCAAGCAAAGCGTAGCAATAATTTGCGGAATACCAAAATGTAAATTCATAAATACTCCTTACTTTCCTGTAGAACCATAACCGCCATCTCCACGCTTAGTTTCAGTAAGAATTTCTACTTCCTCAAACTTTGCCTGATGATAGTTTACAAAAGCAACCTGTGCAATACGCTGACCATGTTCTACTACGCGAGGTTCATCAGAATCATTATATAGTGCAACAATATATTCACCAATATAGTCGCAGTCGCAATACCCTACACAATTTGCAGGACGTAGACCTTCTTTTGTAGACAGACCAGAACGTGCATAAACAAGACCCGCAAACCCATCTGGCAGTTCAAATGCAACACCAGTACCAATCTTGACAGTAGTATGTGGGTCAATAACAACCTTATCACAATCAATCAGATGAGCATATAGGTCTGCACAACCCGCCTTTTCACTACCATATGTTGGAATGATAGAATCATCATATAGCTTCTTTACCTTAATACGAATAGAGCTAATAGTCATCTGTTCAAATACTTGTGCCGCGATAGAAGCCACAAACTGACCAAAATCTACCATTTGTCCACCACCCATTAGTGGATTACCCTGTGAATCTGCAAGAGTAGGATTGCCGCCATTTGGAATAATTAGACCCATGTTATATATCTCCTTTAATTAAAATTATTTATTACAATATAAATTCGTTTCATCAACGATTTTACAATCTGTATAACCTTCTTGTGCTAACTTCATGCCAAGTTTTACAGCATTAATAAAATCCTGTTCATCAAACAAATCACGACCAATAACTGCATCTTCTGGACATTCATTTAAATTCCATACAGAAAACACCATATCGTCATTATCGTCAAACACACTTACACCAACCGCAAAATCATCTTCATCAGTCTGATACTTAGCCTGAAAATCATACGTCTTTCCAGTCATCTTTATTCACGCTCCAATGTACAACAATATCTATATGACATAGTATAACATATATTAACGCACACGCTGCCTTAATAGATAATAGATTATCCAATACCATTGCATCACAACACAACACCATAATTATCAGCTTAATTGTTCTAAACACAGATGGTAAATAAAACTTAATATTAATAATCGGAATAATCATACTCACCTCTTTCTTTTATTGTATTCATATTATATCATATTATTTATAAAATGTCAATAGAAAATAAAAAGAGAGTGGAAAATTTTCCACTCTCTTCAATATTATGTTTACTTTACGAGATATACCTTATGATATTGTACACCAAGATTGCTTGCTTCTGATTTAGAACCTACAGCAATATCAATAATATTTCCACGAATTGCAGAGCCTGTATCAGCACAGTAGAAGATTCCATTATATCCTTCGATACGGATTTTAGAACCTAGAGGAATTACATTTGGGTCAACAGCAACAGTATACCAAGGGCTGACTGGCGTACCCAATGCTGTAATGCTGCCACCTTCATCCCAACTGCCAGTATAATATGTTGTCTTAAAAGTACCAAGACAAATACCGTTAGCCTGTTCCTGCTTCTTCTTTTCTTCTTCCGCCTTCTTCTTAGCTGCTTCTTCCGCAGCTACTTCAATCTTATACTGGGCAGTAAGTGAATTATACTGCTTTACAAGTTCATTGTAATTATCACTTGCATCATTCCACAGTACCTTTGCTGACTGAATTACTTCATGGTCATCATCAGCACCTGTAGAACGAACTGCTTCTGCATGAGAATGCGCATAGTCCATGTAAGACTGATAAGTTTTCATCTGCGCAGTAACATCATCAATCTTAGCCTTTATATCAACAGAAGCAGCACCAGCAGTAATAGAACCTACTGCCATAATACTAATACAAGAAATTACCAAACGCTTAATCTTATTATTAATAAACATAAATAATTACCTCTTTCTAATTTTCGTCACTTATTTCTTACTACTATTCTTCGCATATTAGATAAATCTGATATGCTATTTTTCGTGTTCAGAACATCGCTTCTACGATTAGAAATTAGCATTTCAGCCAATTTCAAACCTGATGTATTAATAACATCGGTAGAATTAAACTCATGTTGGCTACATGAGACATACGATTAATAAAACCCACAAATAAATTGAACACGTTTTGTGTTATCTCATTACTTCATCAGAGAAGTAATATCCATCATGTTACCTTCGCCCATTACAGTAGGCAGCTTACCATCCCACTTTTCAATGAACTTAGACATGAGTACTTCATCTGTAGCAGATTCTTGAATTAGCTTATTAGACTTTGCTTCTGCTTCGGCTTCTACAACCTTCTGCTCTGCAACAATCTTAGCCTTTGCGAGATTCTGCTGTTCTGTCTTAACTTCCTGTTCAGCGGTAGTTTTCTTTTCAATGGCATTGTTAAATTCGGCAGTAAATCCCATATTAAGAATATTCATTTCTGCAATATTAATACCATAAGGAGTTACCTTTTCAGTTAAAGACTCCTTAATAAGATTAGTTACTTCTGCGCGATTAGTAATAAGTTCTTCTGCTGTATACTTTGCAAAAGCCGCCTTAACACTTTCCTGTACCGCAGGACGAATTAGAATTGTATCCCAATCCTTACCTACAGTCTTATAAAGGGAAGATGACTTTGTACCAATTACATTATAGTTTACAGATACGTTGGCATTAACAATCTGTAAATCCTTGGAAGAAGCTTCGCCTTGTACATCAGTACGCTGAATCTTATTATCAACAACAACTACCTTTTGAACAAAAGGAGCTTTGAAATTAAGACCAGATTCAAGAGTTGTATCTTGTACCTTTCCGAGAGTTACAATTACACCAGACGCACCTGATGGAACGATACTAACAGACTGTGCAAGTACAAATACAACTGCGCAAGCCACTGCACCAAAAATCATTGGCTTTGTCTTATTGATTACACCAAGAACTGCAAGTGCAATAGTTGCTACAAACAAAATAACACTAATAATAATTGCAATCATTAAATATACTCCTTTTAATTCCTATATTAAGTTGTCAAGCTGTCTTAGCCCAATGGAATCACACCCTTACTTAATATCACTATATAGCATGTAACCATTTCTGATTACATTATATATTATATCATACATCTCATCAAATGTCAAGAGAAATTTTTGTATTTTTTAAAATTTGATGTACAACAATACTTCCTACACTGTTTCCTGCAATGACACGAATAAGATACAGAATAAACTCATCATTAAATTTACCATATACAGCATAATAAAATGTATCAGCAATACAGTGATTATAACCAGATGTAATAAATACTACAATAGGTAATGCAATCAATACTGGATTAGAAAACTTCTTGGCAAATAATACACATAGGTAAATACAAATACCACAACCAATACCCATAATAAATTGAGTAAGATATGGCTGATATAATTTATGTACAATAATATTATTAGCTACTGCGCATACATCATCAGATGCACATAGACCATAAATTATACCAGACCAGAAGCTACCAAGGAGATTGCAAATAAGCACAACACCCATATCACCAAAATTATTTTTATTAATAAAACCAATTTTTCCGGTGTACAATGGACAATCCAATGCGATAACAGCCATAATACCAATACTAAACAGGGTAGCACCGATAATATTCGGATTATTGAGATAACATATTGCTCCAACACTTATAAACACTCCCGCTAAAATACTACGACCAATCACTTTAAATCAATCCCTTCTACTTGTGCTCTTACTTCAAGACAATATAGATAATTGCCCATAGCTGCTTTCTGCTTCTTTAGAAGTTCAATATTACAAGATGGTTTAAAATCAAGTGTATTTGCTTCGTATTTTACAACCATATTATGAAGTTTGTTGTATCTCATTTTGAGCTGTAGATATTCAGCCTTGAATCTATCCTTATAATCTTCACTACACATCAGACCAATAATATCATGTAGTTCAGTTTCATTGTCATTCTTTTTACAGTCTGTGATGTTTGGTTGTTTTGCTAACGTTGTATACTGTGTATCTGGAATTTTTGATACCACATCTTTCATATCTGCTAATGCATTTTTTAATTTTTCAACATCCTTCTTATTGATAGAAATATCAATAGTTTTCTTACTCTCTGTATTATTTTTAGGCTTTTCAATGTAAAATACTGTCAAATCTCCATAATCTACATCATTTACAATGTATTCACCATATTTCTTATAATCATCGTATTGCAGTACATCAGATACATTACAAGAAATAGTGTCTCTGTCATCAATTAAAATAATCTGCTCGTCTAATTTATGGTTTTTTAAATATGCTTTTAGTGTATTTCCCATAATATAATTATACTCCTTTTTGCTATCTTCTAATTTAATTCTCAATACATCTCTATCTGAGTCTTTTGTAATTTTAATTACTTTATCTGTATAATATTTTGATACTTTTTCTATATGTGACCAAGTACACCATATAGATTTATTATCCTTTTCAATAATCATACCAGTACAAACACTGTTATCATTATAATATGTTGTTATAACTTGTAACAAAGTCATATCTTTAACGCTTGATATTAGATTATCTGTATATCTTTCAACAAATAGTGTTTCACCAATAATATACCATGAGTGTACTATAAAGTTATATTTATCATTTATTACAGATTTCTGTTTTCCGCTGCCGTTAAATTCAATGACATTATACCAACGAGCCATATTTTTTAGCTGATATAATTCCATTTGACTATACTGATTATTATTTAACACACTTACTTGTTTGATTAAATTAATTGTAGTCCTTCTATCTACTTCATGATTCTCATAAATACTACATTCAGTATATTCTTTTGACAGCCATACCTCATGTACAGACAAGATAATCTGTTTCACATAGTATCCATACAAATATCCATAATTTTGCCAAAATTTTTCTTGAATTTTTCCGTTTTGTAATTTTAAATTTGATGGAAAATAAGGCTCTAAGCTCCATTCTTCTTTGCCAACATCTGTTTGTTCAAGAAATTGTTTTAATGTTAAAAACATAGAGTATTAGTCACCACCATTTCTGCACCACAATTAGGACAATAATTAGTCATAATACCGCTTTGTGGTTCATTTTTACACTCGCTACAATATGGGCAACAACCATCACTACTAATAATCCATTTTCCATACGTATGACCATCTGTAGCAACATACATCTGAAACTGTTCCAAACATTTTAATACTTTATGTATGCCACCACGCATTGAAGCATTATGCTGACAATATGTAGTAAACCCATATCTATCTTTGATATATGTTGGAAGTTTATCAAGTTCTTTTACGAGTTTTGTCTGCATTTCTGCATAATTAATTAACTTCATTTATTTTACTTCTCTGATAACATCTTTTCTACATTACTTGCCGCATCTATTAATAGAATATTAGTTCTTGTTTCTCCATTGTTATCATTTAGAGAACCTCTACAATGAGGTGTTAATAATTTACTAATGCCCAACATAATAATTTCCTGATTGTATAAAATTGTACGTTCTATCTCTGTCATTATTATCATCTCCTTTATTACACATATTATAACATATTCTTATGAATAAGTCAAGAAAAAAAATAGGCGGTAGAAAAACTACCGCCTATCAATTTAGATTTTAATATTAGACTTAAAACGCTTATCTTCTTCTGACTTATTAATAGTAGAAGTGTCATCTACCTTATCAGAATCATCTTCAAGTTTAAAATCTTTATCATTTCCAAACAAACCCATAATATCTTTGGTTGAAAAACACATATTAGTTTTCTCCTTCTAATAATACAGCTTGTTTTTGCTTTAACGATTCTGGAATATTGAGCACTCTCTGATTTGAAGAACCACGCCACTTTAGTGTTAAATTCCTTTGCTCATCTATATATCTTCCATCAACTAAAACATCACAATGAAAGAGTAGTTTTTTCCTTGCTAATTCCTCGTCAGACAGTTCTTCATTTGACTTATTATATTGCATAATTTCTTCAAATGTAAATCCTGTCCAAATCCACACATTTTTATTGATACTATGTGTATAATCGCATAGCTTAATTAGTTCTTCAATATCTTCTGGTGTCTGCCACAGAGGGTCTCCACCGAGAAAAGAACAACCTTTGATATATGGTTTGTTAATAAGTTCACAGATGCAATTGAATGTATCTTGTGTATATTCTTTACCATAATCAAATTGTTGTGCTTCTTGGTTAAAACAGTTTTTACAATGGAAGTTACATCCTGATACAAATAATGATACTCTGATACTAGAACCATTAGTAATATCCATTTTTCTTAATTCAGCATAATGCATTAATCATCAACCTCATGATTATCTAAATGTACATATCGCTCTTTAATCTCTTGTGTACGACCTTGATTCCAGAATTGACTGCCAATATCATTTATACCCTCTGTTTCCAGATATTTGATAGGGATTAGACTATACCTTCGTATTGGGATAGCGTTATAGTATTGTCTTAAATTTCTTCTTCATTATGTCAATATGTGTTGGAATAAAGGATGAAGCACAATTAAAAATTTTAATTGTATCTTTTTGATAAAAAGAAATGTCGCCGTTTTGAATAATATGAGCGGAATCTATGCCATATTCAATAAACTTTTTACAAATTTCTTGTGTTTCTATTGTATTTAATATTCCTTTAGATATGCAAAAATGACCTTTACCATAACCAATATTTCTACTGTCTACATTACACCATCCATCATCTAAAAGGAAAATAATCAGCCCTCTACAATCTAATAAATTAATTGCTTGAAGTATAGACATATCTTTATATTTATTAAAGACAGAACTGGTTTTAGTGGAAAACATATAAGGTTGTTGCATCGTATATATCCCATTATTGAATTGATGGCATTTGGTTTGTATATTAATAGGATGAATGCCTTTATCTGATAAAATTTCTTTACCAAAAATTTCAGCTTTCCAAGTTAAATATTCAAGTTCATCTTCTGCATGGCTTTCTCGATAATAACACCCAAGTTTACCATTTGGCTTGAAGTTGCCGTCACCCAATTTGCCACCCAACAATAGTTGAATTTGTATATCATTTAGTTCAAATTGAGGATTTTGTTTTTGTGTAATATTCAATTTTCTCCTTAAATCATATACTTGATTTAATGTCACACCTTCAACTATTTTAGATATTTCTACACAAGAGTATTTGCCATATAATGATAAAATTTGTTGTTTTTGTTCTTCTGTTAAAGAAGAATGTCTTTTCAATTTATCACCTCTTTTATCGCTATCCCAATACGCGATTATTATAGTCGTTGAGCCTTAATCTCTTTACAGAGATTCTTGGTTGCGTTTGATTGTCCCTGTTCTTGACGATTTTACCATACCAAAGCCGTTACTCTTTGCCACTATGATATCACTATAATAGCTTGGTTGTCAAGACTTAACAGGAGTTCCCCGCAATTTCAATCGTTTAATGTGACCTATTGGTATTCAAGCCACAAGTTCTTCGAGCCACGTTCATTTTCGTTTGGTCTGTGTTACCACAATTTGGGCAACGCCAACTTAGTGTACCATTTGTATCAATAATCTGGATTTCTCCATCATATCCACATACCTGACAGTAATCTGATTTGGTATTTAGCTCTGCATACATGATGTTATCATAAATAAATTTCATAACTTCAAGTACAGCAGGAATATTATCTGTTAAATCAGCACATTCAACATAAGAGATTGCACCGCCTTGACTTAGCTTTTGATATTCAGATTCAATCTTGAGCTTTTCAAATGGGTCAATTTTTTCTCTGACATTAATATGATAACTATTAGTTACATAATTTTTATCAGTAATACCTTCAATAATTCCGAAACGTTTCTTTAAACATTTCGCAAATTTAAAAGTTGTGCTTTCAATTGGAGAGCCATACGGCGAGTATGCTATATTTTCAGCATTTTTCCATTGATTGCATTTGTCATTGATGGCTTGCATTACTTGTAAACCAAATTCTTTACCATGACCATGAGAATGACTTTCGCCTGTCATATACTTTACACACTCATATAGCGCAGCATATCCCAAACTAATCGTACTATATCCACCATGTAATAGTGGATGAATTGACGCACCCTTTGGTAGTCTTGCTAATGCACCATACTGCCACAGAATTGGTGCAACATCAGATGTTGCAAGGGCTAAACGTTCGTGTCTACACTGTAGTGCACGATGGCACAATTCCATACGTTCATCAAACAGTTTCCAGAATTTATCAAAATCTTTACCAGAAGAAAGAGCAATATCTGCTAAATTAATTGTTACAACTCCTTGATTCATTCTGCCCCAATACTTTGGTTTATTAGTTTCGGGGTCAACATAAGGAGTTAAAAAGCTTCTACACGTTTTATCCTATGTTGCCATAGGCACTGACTATGTTATCATCCTTCGATGCCTTTACGCTTCCAACGAGTACTTATCTCTCGCCGTACCAGCGATACAAACTACCGCCGCCAAGTTATTCCCTTGAAAATAGTCGATACACTTTATTCATCATATACAAAATCATAATTTGTTAAATTAGTGCGTTCTTTTTTTAAAAAATGTTTAATACGGTGTCTGTCTACACCAGTAAATCTTTCACAAGCACGCATACTTTTAAATTTATATTGTTCTCCGGTAGATTTATCAATTGCAATAATCCAAATACCTCTGCCTTTATGTGGATTAATATAATCATTCTCTTGATATGCTTTAGTAATATTTTCTGAATACGTCAAAGATTGTAAATTATCTAATCTATTATTTGATTTAATAGTGTCTATATGGTCTACAACTTTACAATTGTTTAAAAATGCTTCTGCCATTAAACGATGCACACGCTTACGATATTTTTTACCATGCATATTAAGTACAATATGTTCATACATATCAACTCCAATATAACTATGGATAATTCTATTTGTATGAAAATTGATTACTTCTGCATATTTGTTAATACCGAATTGATTATTCATACTATTTAATGGAATATAATCATCTGTGATTTGATTAAATTCTTCAAGTGTCATTACAAAACCTCACCTCCAATTTATAATTTTATATGATGAATCTTAGCACGAACTCAACTTAATTTTTAAGTCCTATTCGTTAGCATGGCTTTATGCCACACACCCATTAGTATGGTTCATAAAGGTTTTACATGGGCTGAGTTTACGCTTACCCATACATCCAAATACATTACCATTACCATTACTATCTACCTTATCTCTACGCATAATCTTCGCTGAGATATAGTCTGGAACCATTCTCTTAGCAGTACATTTCGCAGAAAGTTTAGTAAGATACCAATATTTACTATCTTCTGTAATATTATTCTCGTCTAATACATATAGAAGTTTTGGAAATGCTGGTGTAATGTAATGACCTACTTCATTTTTAAATCCAAGAATACGTTGCTTTAGAAATTCCTCAATAAGCATTGCAGTTTCTGCTTCATATTCTGGATTATCGCTAATATACATAAACACACTTAAAAATGGTGCTTGACCATTAGTATTAGTCATGCTATTAACTTGATAATTAAAAGTTTGTACTGCGTCTGCTACTTCTTTTTTCACATCTTCATTTGCATACATAGTTGCTTCATCAGCAAACATTCCACGATTAATATATTTATTATAATAAATATTATAACTATCTCTAATAAATGGAGATAGATGCGCAATATTGATTGTAGCACCACCATAAGATGAAGAAGTAACAGCAGTAATAATTTGTGTTGCAATGGTTGCTGCTGTAATAAGCCTGTGTGGCTTTTCAATCTTAACACCGTTGATTACAGTACCATTTTGCAGCATATCTTCAAGATTAATTAGCTCACAATTACCAGTTACCATGCCGTTAGATAACGTAAAAGTGTGGGTAACTGGCTCTTCTACACACCATGCGTCCATAGCTGGATTGCACGTCTTAAAGCTGTTTTCTCGCCCTTGTCTGTTATCTTTATATTTTTTGTTGTAATGAGGTTTAATTTCTTTTACAGTCCACAGCCAATTTTTTGCCTTTTGTTCAATAATGAAACTATAAGTAGTAATAGAAAAATCTTCAACATAATTGCCATGTCTATGTTCTTCAAACTTACTACCAATATAATATCCAGCAAGTGCGGAAATTTCTTCAATCATTGCCATAAGACGATTGTCGGTGGTAGAAATACTATGACTATTCTTTCTTCCATCTGCACAATAATATCCGTGGAACAAAGCAATTTTTTGGTCAAGTGATAGCAACTTCCAAGCATTGTTGTTAAGAAAAGATTGCTTGGAATATTCTGTACGATTATATGCTACATAATCATTAGAATTTGTTACTTGATAATATTTGTAACCAGCTTTAATGAAGTATTCTAAATATTCGTTTTTATTGTTGCATAGGCGGACTTGAACACCCTTATCAGAACAATCGCATCCATCCCCAAGAACAAAACCAAAACAAAACGCTCGTAGTTCTTCTAAGGTATTGGGAACATAATTGCTTGCGGAGTCTGTTAATGGAAAAAGTTTGTCGCCTACTCGTAGATTGGTTGTAACTTCTCCTGTGTCTAAAATCCATCTATGGTTTTGCGTACAAGTTACGGTTTTTTCTGACTTTGGAGTCTTAAAAGTTACATCAAACATTTTTTGTTTGCCATACTTTTTTACTGTTGCTTCACGCCAAACACCATTTTTATCTTTAACTTTAATTACTGCGCCATCAGCAAAACTATTAAAGCTACGCACACCAAGGTCAGTTACAAGTTTAGTGTCTCCTGAAAAACAATTATGGAGAGATTTTTGCGCAAAATAGTCAATATCATGAAAATGGATGATACCTTCATCATGTGCTTTCACAATATCTGGTGGCAATAGAAAACGTCTTGAAATATCAGTACTGGTAATACCTGCGAGGTAGTCACGTTGAGTTGTAACAATACGAGCATTTTTATTACTATTTTCTGTATTCCAATAATCAGAATTTCCATCAATTAGTTCTTTAATGCTCTGGTCTGTAGTATTACTCTGACGAACAAGTTCTCGTTGGTATCTATATCTAATATATTTACGAGCAACATCCTTACGTTTACTTGCCATAAGTAAATCTTCTACACTATCTTGGATTTCCTCTACATCAATAATATCTGTTTCACTATTAGCAATGTAAGAAGCAATCGCGTTAGACTTCTGTCGAGCACTGGCAGTTAGTTCGCCATCAACTTCAACAAAGGCTTTTCGTACAGATTCTACAACCTTATCTTTGTCAAATTCCACAATACTACCATTACGCTTCTTAACCTTCATATATATCATCACTCCTATTAATATTATTCTGTATTTATAATATTTTAATAAGCAGAGATATAACGAAGTACCTGTAGCCAATTATATGCTCTATATACTCCTTGTTCATCTTGATTGTATGGCTGATTATACAGAATTTTTACATCGACCGTATCACTAAAATGTGAAGCCAAATCATCAATCATAATATTAAACTTAATTAGTTTCTTATTATGACAACAAATAAGCTGTGTTCCATCAAACCAATCAAAAATTGCGTTAAGACGTTTATTCTTAACTACAAGTTCTTCTGGCGTAGATGATGTACAAAAATATACATCATATCCTAATTCCTTCTTAATGTAATTGATAACCGTTTTAGCATCTTCATATACATTAGAAGAAGTAGCACCTTGATAATACCAATCATTAATGTTAATATCAAACTGTGAAAATTGACCAAATACTTTATCCAAATTATAAGGACAATCCTCATATTTAACATTAAGGTCATACTTTTGATTTAGCATTTTGACAACAGTTTCACCTAAATTCCAAAAAGTATTATCAAGGTCTACACCAACTGTAACCTTTCCCATAGGTTTATCTCCTTTCTATTAAAATATTTTAACAACTTTATTTCTATTGTCAATAATAATATTATATCATATTATTAATCATTTGTCAATAGAAATTTTACAATTGTTACCAAATTGTAATCAATCATTATAGATTGTTTTAGTAGGTAATACCTTGGTTTCTATAGTTTGCATTGGATTAATAATATCTCTACCAACAATAAATTCATTATCATCTGTAGCAGGAAATGTATACATTTTTGGAAATACATCAGCCTTTACCATATCAAAACCAAATACACCATCGTATGTAACCCAGTCATTAATAGTACAAACCTTTGTACCACACCAACAATTGATTACAAATCCTTTATTACGATTAACTAACTTTGGTCTATATCCAAGAAATGCACACATTTCTTCATAATTCTTTCCTGTCCATTGCATAGCATGAACATATCTATGCTTTGGTACAAATACGGCATTTGTCATATGAAGCTCTGGTCGTTTATAATCTTCCAACTTCATATCACCATACTTCTCTAACCATTCTTCAATATTAGTTGTAGTATGTTTAGTTAATTCCCAAAGTTGTCTCTGCTCTTTAGTAAGCTTAATCTTCTTCTTTTTTGCCATACTATCACCAAATCCTATAATCCAAATTACATTCTACATTGACAATGTCACAACCCCATACAGTACCACCCGCATGGTTAATGTAAAGACTGAAACGTTCTGCAAATGTGTCATTGATATTTACGCAAATAATATCTATTTCTCCACTTCCATAATAAGCAGTATACAGTACAGTACCATCAGCCAGTCGATGCTTTTCTTCCATAATAACAATATGTTCGTTATTATTAGCCATATACTTAATTGCAAAACAATCAAATGTAGAAACAATAGCATTTACATTAATAGGTTTCTTATCTGGATTTAACTCTTTAAACATTAAATTAATCCTCCACATTCCTTAATATTTCTGGCGTAATACCTAATTTATTTAATCTCCTAAACAGTCCACTAATTGCGTATGATGTAGTATTACGCTCTGTTACAACTGGTGCATCATGATATGACATTTGATATAATCGTAAGATACTCCAAAAATCCATATCATATTCTTCAACATTTTTCAAAAATAGTTTTTCAGCCTTATCCATATTATTCACCTCTCTTTACAAGTTGTGCTAAATTGTAATAATTTTCAATTATTTCTTCTGCCTGTACTCTACTTATTGCACTAAAGTCAGAATATAATTGTCTATTAATATACTTTATTTGCTTTTCCTGTTTCGCCGTGATTTTATCTTTTTTATCAATATCCCATATGTCACTTTCAGCATAATATTTAGTTTGACACGGTGCATAAGAACAGATAAAAACTGCTTTACTACCCAACGCAAACTCAAACATTTCGTGTCCACAACATGGGCAATATTTCTTTTCTTTTTTCATAGATATTTCTCCTAAAAAAAATAAGAGTACATTTTATTTTGTACTCTTATTATATCATATAACTATTTAATTGTCAATAGCGTGTAGTTTGCTTACATCAATAACTGATTCAATTAATCCTTTATCCATTGCATGAGTTTCGTCATAACGTTTATCATATTGCTGAATTGCTTTAATAATGGTATCATACATGATAGGTGCATATCCCCATCTGCTACAGCATACACATGCACTCTTTCTATTAATAGAAAGATAATCTGGACTATTATGTACATGACCATACAGATAGATATTTGGTCTATCTTCGCTTGTATACTCTGGTGGATAATGTGAGAGCTGTACGTAACCATCCAGAATAATAGGATGCTTACTAACTGTCTCGAAACCTACATCGTAAAACCACTGTACTCCATGATTATCATGATTACCCATGATTAAATGTTTTTTACCATTAAGTCTATCCATAATAGATTTTGCGTCCTCTTTGCCACAAAAGAATACATCACCAAGATGGTATACTTCGTCACAAGGTTGTACGCGCTTATTCCACTCCGCAATAATCATCTCATTCATTTCTTCTGGATTTTTGAACGGAAGATTGTCATAACGGATAATATTATTATGATAGAAATGTGTATCAGATGTTACAAAAATCATACTTTACCACCATTCTTAATATATTCTTTTACGTCAGTAAGGTCTGTGATTAAATCATTAATCCAATACGGAGACATTGCATTGATAAAATTTCCATATTTATTTTTCTTAAACATAATGCAACCATCATCCTCACTACCAATTACCACACAACAACCTTCTTGATTGTTATATGGAATCAACATTACTGGTCTAACCCCCGCACTACGAAAGAATATATGATATTTTTCTTTTAATTGCTTAATGGTTTCTTCATCCCACGATTGGGCAACAGCCCATATCATTAAACAATCTGTATCGTTTCTCATTCCAGCAATCATGTTTTATATCCCCTCGCTTTCATATATTCTCCTACAGCATTAAGCTCTTTCATAACTCCGTTAAATACACGACTATTAAACTGGTGCTCAAAATTAATTGCATCCTTTTTATTAAAGTATAACGCTCCATCATCTTCAAATCCAAACACAATCATGCCACCAGATTTCTTAGAAAATCTATACAACATCACTGGAATATATGTTCCTCGTTCATAAAAGATATTATATTCTTTTCTAAGCTGTGCAAGTGTAGCATCATCCCATTCTTGATTTTCTGCCCGTACAACAACTACATCTTCCCAATCATGGAACTTTTCAACCAATTAGTATCTTCCTCTCCAAATCATTGGTTCATTATTATCATCTACCATAACAGTGGCACAACCATCTTCACTAATGATATACATTACAAGATTGGCAGAATTATATACTACACTGAAATTATCATAATCTTGTACAGTTACAAACTTACATTCACGATTATCAGACATAGCGTTATGAACTGTAGTGTCATTGTGACGTAGCGCATAAGTCATTACAGAAGATACAATTATAACAATTGTTAATACAATTATAACAACAGTCTCAATCTTACTGCGTCTTTCTAACATTAGTTGTTCTCCTTTAAGTTCTTATAAAAATTCTTACAATATGTTTCGTCCAATTCTCCACGTTTATTTTCTCTAAATACGGTTCTATATAGCTTATGTAGTTTCTGTTTATTAATGTATCTATCACCTACTACAGCGTACATACAAAAAGCTCTGCCAAGAAAGTTCCATACAACAGGGTGCATAAAATGACCATACTTTTGTGTGAAAAAGTAATTAAGTGGGTCGTTTTGCTTATACTCTTTCCCTTTGTACACTTTAGAAGCTGCAATCATATCGCAAAACATTTCTACGCAATACTTCTCTGGCATAATAAGACCAACACCACCATGTTCTTGATAAGCATCAATCCAATAGAAATAATGATGCTTATTATGTGCCTTATGATGTTGCCATGCTTTGCTATAACCAATTGCTTTACGTGCATCCTCAATGGGAGAATGAGTGCCAGTATAATACTTGGCACTCTCAATAAACTCCGTAGGAGTAAACTTGCTCATATCGTGTAAAGCTCCCTGTAAAGGTCTGCCAGCTCTACACATCAATTTAAACACATTCCACTTATGTCTATTAATGAGACAAAAGTGTTTCCACATTTTAACTCTTAACTTCATGTCATTAATCCTTCATTATAGTATTCCAAAGTTTGTACATGTCTGATAAGTTATAGTCAGTATCAATTTTCTTATCCATGATTTGACCATGCCTTTCTCCATGTAAATTCTACAGGATTGATAACACCATCACTATGAGCAGATAGGTCATCAAGTACATTACCAATAAGATTATTCTTCTGTTCGTAATTAGCGGTATCTGGGACTTCCATTTCAAATACAAATTCTACCTTGACCTTCATAATAAATTCTCCTTTATTAATATTTATTTTACTCGGACACATTTCCAATCCATTGGATTTGGTGAATTATTTTGATTAATCGTTCTCCAAGCATTATATCCAAAGTTAAGAATAATATTACCTTCATTTTTCTCGATATATGCTTCTAATACTGCAACTGCTTCTGGATTATATATCCATTGTTTTTTATCACACAATCTTGCCCACAGACTTAGAATATCTTCGTCTGGATACATTTCGTGAATTATGATTAGAAATTCTTCTGTGGCTACTGTGCTATATGCAATAGGACGCTTATATTTTCTATTATGTCGATACCACAACACATCACCTTTTGGTTTTCTATATGACATATTTTACACCACAAGCTCAACAATGTCAAGCAGTTTTGACTTTAAATTTTTAATTTCTTCCTCGTCTTTAATATCATATACATGCTTTACTGTATACACTCTGTCATTTTTCTTATATGCGTTTTTAATTCTTCTCCACACTCGGCTAATAGCAGCGTGTGTTACATTATATATTTTACCGATTTCTCTATCTGTCATATTTTTAGTTTTACAATACATGATTTGCAATTCTCTTAGGCTCATATATTCAATAAACCACTTAAAAAATGCTTTAGTAATATTCTCGTTCTCTACGTCTGTACCACATGAAAAAGTTTCAAGATGTTCTACGTCAGTTTCTTCACCATATACTGATGCTGTAGTATTATAAGATAGAGTGTTTACAGTATGTCGTTTTTCATGAGCTTTTTCGTTGTTAAGAGTATTGTGAACAGTTTTGTATACATAAGTGCTAAACGCACCTTTAGATGTATCATATTTTAAAGCTGCTTTACATAAACCAATCGCTACAATATCATAATATTCATCTTGAGGAAGATTATTATCAATTAAATATTGATAAATAAGATTATGATTATCTGCCACAAGTTTACGCTGTTCATTGTTAAGTTTCATCAGTACCACCATCAAGTCCAATCCACATTGTTTTCATATCTTCCATATTTTCCATATGCAAATGCGTTACATTTAAATTATTATATTGTGGATTTAAATTTAAATCTAAATTTGTACCACCATAATAAAGTAACTCATCGTTATGCACATCATATACACATACTGTAACGTCATCATTTAAACATTTATATAATTCTTTAAATGTAATCATTTTCTTCATACCTTCCAAGCAAATACAAAAATCGTTTTACATTACAAAGAATGCCGAATATCAGTCATCGTCTAATTGCTCCTTTGCAATACCAAAATCTGTAGTATATACTATATTCTTAATGCCAAGGCTTTTAATCATTTTCATACACGCAGGACACGGACGAGACATTCCATTCTCTCCATCACACTTCCGCTTTCTTGCTATATAAACTGTAACATTCTTCCAGTCAATATCTTCTTCTACAAAAGGAGCAAGCGCATGAATTTCTGCATGTACACGATGAGGTGTGCTATCTGCACTATATCTTTCTTTATTAAAATGTTTTTGCATAGGATGAGTTTTGCTACTATTAAAAGATGCATTGATAATTTTGTTTTTCTGAGCTACAACACATCCTACCTTATAAGGAATTGCATCACTCATTTCAGCCATATGCAACGCATGATTTAACATCCGCAAATCACGTTTTGTCATATAATCAGTCCTTTGTTTATTTTGTAATTATATTATAACATACACAAGTCTATTTGTCAATAAAAAAAATAGACTGGGAATTAATTTCCCAGTCTATTTTTAATAATTGTTCTAATATAATCTGTACTTACCTGATTGCCATATTCATCATAGATATTATAATCTTTATTATCATCTACGAACTGTAATGCCTGTTCCAATGTATAAATGTTCTGATATGGTTTATACACACCATCATCATCATAACATTTAAAAAAGGAATATGTTTGTGAAGTTGTTTGTAGAAATCTATAATACCCATATTCTTTATCTATAAACCATTTCCATGTATTCAGACTGTTTTGAATATCATCCAGTGTCCCTACAGATAGCTTACCTTCAAAAGAATAAATCTCTACAATATCATCAATCTTTTCAATTAAATCTAACAGATTTTCATATTCTTTCTTACGAATATTTTTAGCCTTTTCATCAACAATATAATAAACTGTGCTCAAAATATTCCACCTGTCCTTTGCGCTTCTTTAAATGCTTCTTCTTCGTCTTTAATATTTTGTGCATATTTACACCACAAAGCAATCTCTGTCTCTGCGTCTTTCATTCTGTTCCACCATGTATCGCAAACTGGGTAAGTATCATCGTAAATTAGACAAGTACCATTATATATAATACCACTACATCCTTCTGGTGGATTAAGACAAACAATTTTTAAACGTCTTTGCCAAGTCCACCCAATCAATGAACGCTCATATAAAGTTACATTAAATTCAAACCCATTATGTCGAAGAATAACTTCTTTTACATTACGCTTCAATATTCAACCACCTCATATCTATTTGGATATACATAATAATGTGCAGATGATAAATTTTCTAAAATACGTTTTGGAATTACTGCATTCACAGGACATTCATCTAATTTCCAACTTCTTGTTAAGTGAAATAATTGATAATTACGCTTGTTCTTAATATAACGTTTATCTATACCTCTATCCCACATCTGATTTACTGTTTGCCAAATATCATCTTCATATCCCATTGTTTTACATAAAAACTTTTGAATTTCTGTCTTTTTAACAAACAGACATTCTGCCTTACGGATATGTTCTTTCCTTAATCTGTCAATCCGATTTACCCCCACTTTCCCCAGCCATATAAAATTATAATATGTAGGAGAC
>ERZ1034928.128-NODE-128-length-46134-cov-14.336769_pt1 | contig 46134 bp, 74 predicted proteins | sample MGYA00520627_ERZ1034928 | MGnify/ENA primary metagenome ERZ1034928 (study PRJEB33766, sample SAMN09781755) | gut metagenome | biome: gut microbiome | host: Homo sapiens | place: Madagascar | study: EMG produced TPA metagenomics assembly of the PRJNA485056 data...
GCTGAGGGGTGTATCCTGTCAGCATTGCAAGTTGCTCTTTTGTATAATCTTTGTGTTCAAGTATCACTTCGTCTGGTATCAAAAGTTCAGAAGCAAATGTCTGTGCTTCTTGTTCGATAGAGTTCTCATAACAGTTCTTGCCAAATGAGAAGAAATAAAAATCTTCTTTGTGCAGGACTGCATGACCTAACTCATGAGCTAAAACTTCATGATACTTTTTTTCGTTGTCTAATAATTTTTCGTTTATGTAAATAAAATCTCTTTCGTGAATCTTTAAATAGCAACCAGATATTTTTTTTAAGTCCCCGATCTGGATGATTATGTCTAATTCTTTTGCAAGCTTAACGGGGTTTCTGGTTTCGTATTTTTTAATCAAATTGTATACAATAGATTTAATTTGATTATGATTCATACATCCATATCCTTTCTTCACTTCTTTTTCTGTTCAAGAAATATAAGTGACATTTCATATTGAGCTAATATTGCATCAAGAGATTCATCGTCAAGTTTTTCCCCATCGTAGTAGATAGGGTGTCTAGTCCTGTTTTTAAGTAAATCTCTCATTCTTTCCAGTTCGTCTTTGATGTCTATTACACGGTTATCTTTTTCTTTTTTATCCTCCTCCTTTCCTGTCATGAGGTAATCAATTGATACCCCGAAATAATTTGAAATCGTTTCTGCTAAATCCATACCTATTTTGGAATTTTTCTTTTTCCAAGTACTGATAGTAGAGGTTGAAACCCCTGTGTCTTTACAAAAACGATAGGCTGTTATGCCACGTCTTTTCAACAATTTTTCAAAAATTTCATACATAGCGTTGCCCCTTTTTATAAAAATAATTCGACACAACGAAATAAAACCCTTGACTACCTCGTCAAAACGTGCTAATATACACTTGTAGCTCGGATGAGCGAGGTAAAGCGAGTCGGTTTGGCGAGTGACTCGTGGAATCAAGTGATAAATAATTCGTTAAACACAATATATCACTAAACCGAGATAAAATCAATAGTTTTAACTTAGAAAGGAGTGAAAAATTTGGTTTATGAAAGATATTGTAAACTAAGAGATGAAAAAGGTATTACGGATTACCGAGTATCAAAAGATACAGGAATGACAAGTTCGCTTTTTTCAGACTGGAAAGCAGGAAGAATCAAACCAGGTTTAAAAAGCATTAAAACATTAGCTGATTACTTTGGTGTGACAGTAGATTATTTTTTAGAGGAGAGTGAGTAGTGAAGAAAAGATATTCTCATAAAAAAATGAGAGCATGGTCAGAGTACCCATTGATTACAAGAATATCTTTTGTGCTTTCTTGTACAGCATTGGTACTTGCGATTGCGAGATTGCTACTTAAATAGACTGACGATAAGAGCTATTAAAGCAATTAAGACAGATAGCAACTCTAACCAATGTTTAGAAAACCAATTAAATTTCTGCTGATATTTCCTTTTGCTGTCAGCGGAAATGGATGAATTAATAGCATCTTGAATCTTTTGATTTTTGGAATAGTCGGAAGATTTCATTTTATCAATGGTTTCTTCATCTGGTTTATCAAGATGCGGTAAAGGATTTTTAGACATAGTACACCTCCTAGGGAGATTATAACACAGAAAGGAGTGCAGAAATGTATATTCCACCATTTCAATTAGGAATATTTGTAGGAGCTGTAGGAGTAATTGCACTTGAAATCACAGCTGTATTAATCGACGACTACAGAAGTAAAAAGAGAAGAGAAGAACGAAAGAAATAAAAATGCCCCATGCGGTACTAGAACTACCACACAGGGCGAATGTAACCACTAACCATAGCTTAGCGGTAAGGAAATTATAACACAATTTTTTTAACACCGCAAGAAAGAGGTGCGGAATGGAAGATAAGACAAAGCAGTGGAAAGACTTAGAAGAATACTTTGCAACAGAGGTAATTGAGCAAAGTAAACGGACAGCAAAAAGATGGTTTGCAATCTGGCTAATTACATTCATTGCATTGGTTACGACAAATACAGTGTGGATATATGTGTTCAACTCATATGAATACGTTCAGCAGGACGGAAACGGAGTTAACAACTATCACACCGATATTGATGGAGACTTAGAGAATGGGACAAAGAATTAAAGCTAAGAAGAACGGCAAATACAAGAAAGTAGCGTTCAGACAGGCAGGAATGAAGAAAAGAGGATACTACCGCAGGAAGAAGCGGAGAAAGTGAGGTAAACATGGAGTACCCGAAACCAGTTATGAAGATGGGAGAGCTTGTGAAAATGGGGTTCCCGAGGTCGTTTCTGGATGAAGCTTATCGGGAACGTGGACAAGACTTTGCACAAAAAGGTGCTAAGAAAAATTCCCCAATCTTCTTTGACACTGAGTTGTTTGAAAAATGGAGAGTAAGGAAACTAGCAAATGAGAACCAAGCAATGCAGAGAGGAGGGGTTTAAATGAAAATGGGAGCATTTATGATGGGGTGTGGACTGTTAGTCTGCGGATTAGATTTAATGCCATTCTGGTTTATGGGCACTTGTGTAGCCGCAGGACTGGCATTAATTGCACAAGAGCGTGATGGATGGAAATAAAAAAAGCACCCAGACGTGCAGGTCTAAAGTGCTTAACAAAAAATGCATAACAACAGTATAGCAGGAAAAGGAGAATGTGACAATGATTATTACAAAAAAAGAGTTCAAAGATGCAGTTAAAAATATTATCATTGATGCAATTAAATCAACTAACAACCCGATGTTTACAAAAGAAGAAAACAAAGAAGCAGATAGAAATATCGCAACAGCAATGACAGACTTCTATAGCAGAATGATTACAAAACTTTTCGCAGGCAGAGAAGAATGGGAAGCTAACAAAGAAGAGTTAAGTGACAGTATGAATCAATGTAGTGATGAAAGAATACAGGAACATCCTAGTTTTACAACGGCACTGGAAAATATTGCTTGTATAACAAGTGTAGGAGAGCTGTTACGCACGATCACAGGAAATGAGGAAGAAGAAACACAAGAACCACAGGAAAAGGAATTTGATGTAGAAGAGATTCTAAGAGAAGCAGGGAGTGAGCAGGAATGATCGTAACAGGATACACAAATGAATACGGAACAGTAATCCCAGAAGAAGATTCAACAGAATATATCTGGAAGCAGGCAAGAAACAATGAAGAAGATAAAACATGGCTACTAGAGTATATGTGGGACGTGTTTACAGGAAATCCAAAATTCAAAAAGGAATTAGAGGAACTAAAAGAAGCTCGTTTTGATGATGTATGCAGTGTGAAAGAAGTCAATGAACAGGGAAATATTAAAGAATGTATTGAAGAATGAGAGGTAAAACATGGCTAAATTATATGAGATTAAAAACGAATTTAACGAACTGCTTTTAATGGCAGATGAGCAAGGGTTATCCCTTGATGATATTAAAGACACTATGGATGGAATCGAATTTGAGTTTGAAGAAAAGGCTGATTCTACCGCAAAGATGATTAAAATACTGATCGCTGATGCGGATTCAGTAAAATCAGAGAAAGACAGGTTAGCAAAAAGAGAGACAGCATTGAGAAACAGTGCGGACAACTTAAAGAAGTACCTTGAAACAATGATGCTTGAAGTAAAAAAGAAGAAGTTTAAAACAACACTGTTTAGCTTCAATATCCAGAAAAATCCTAAAACTGTAAAGGTAGAAGTTGAGGAATTGTTGCCTAAAAAGTATCTGATTAAACAGCCAGACAAGGTTAATAGGAAACAGCTTCTTGATGATTTGAAAGCAGGAGTGCTTGAAGAAAATGAAAATATGAGACTAGTACAGACGGAAAGTTTAAGAATCAGATAGGGGTGTTGGAAGATGGAGAAATTTAGAGATTTAAGAGCAGATGAAATTGATTGCAGAGTTGCAATTGTAAAAGATAGCGGAGTGTCAATCTTATTATATAAGGATGCAAGATGCGACATGAATATCCTTGATGAAGCAATTGGTATCACAAACTGGAAAAGGCATCATGAGGTAATTAATGGCAATCTTTTCTGTACTGTAGAAGTATGGGACGAAGAAAAGAAAGAATGGATTTCCAAACAGGATGTAGGTAAAGAATCCTACACAGAGAAAGAAAAAGGGCAGGCGTCAGACTCATTCAAAAGAGCTTGTTTCAACCTCGGAATCGGACGAGAACTGTACACAGCACCTTTTATCTGGATTCCAAATAAATACGTCAACATTCAGCAGGGCAGGAATGGAAAACCTACAACAAATGACAGGTTTAAGGTTGAAAAAATTGTAATCGAGAACAAAAAAATTGTAGGGTTGTCAATCGTTAACGACACAACACATAAAAGAGTGTTCATCTATGATGGCAGAACAGAGGAAGAAAAGAATGGAGACAAAGGCAACGATAAGTAATATATCCATTGATTTTGAAAGCGGTAAGCAGGTTATTTCCCTTGTATGTGAAAAAGACATACGAGGGGAATATGACCGACTAAAAGATAAAGAATGTCGGCTTAAGGTTGTTCAGTACCGTGAGGGCAGGAGTTTAGATGCAAACGCATACTTCCACGTACTGGTTGGAAAGATTGCAGAAGTAACGGATAACAGCAAGGTATATATAAAGAACAAACTCATTGCAGAGTACGGACAGCATGAGATTATAAATGGTTCTTTGGTATCACTTCCACTAGATAACGATATAGAAGTGTACGACCTTGAATTTTGCCACCTGCAACCGACAGCCAGTACAACTACCAATAAGGCAGGAAAGTTGTTCAGAATCAATCTGGTAATGCGTGGGAGTCACACATACGACACAAAGGAAATGTCAGAGCTGATAAAAGGAACGGTGGCAGAAGCAAAAGAGCTTGGAATTGAGACAGCAACACCGCAGGAGATAAAAGAAATGGAAGAAAGGTGGGGGCTTAAGATTGAGAAAGAAAAAGTCAATCATCGTTGATGATATGGAACATTGTAAATTATGTGGAAGTCCTTATGTAGAGATACACCACTGTTTACATGGGACAGCAAACAGGAAGAAAGCTGATAAGTATAACTTAGTGATTCCGTTGTGCCACGAACACCATACAGGCGGTAAACAATCCGCACATTTAAATGCCAGATATGACCTTATGTATAAGAAGATGGCACAAAAGGCATTTGAAGAAAAGATAGGCACGAGAGAAGAGTTTATAAAGGAGTTTGGCAAGTCATGGCTGTAACATATACGATTCAAGGCAGACTGGACGGATTAAACGATTATACACGATCATGCAGGACTAACGCATATAAAGGTGCTGACTGCAAGAAAAAGAATCAAAGAATCTGTAAATACAGCATACCGTTATGGTTACGCAAAAAGAAATTGAATTTCCCAGTGATCGTTGAGATTACATGGTATGAAAAAAATAAAAGACGTGATCCAGACAATGTTGCATTTGCTAAGAAATTTGTCTTAGACAGTCTAGTAGAATCTGGAACATTCCCCGGAGACGGACAGAGGTATGTACTAGGATTTATAGACCACTTTAGAGTAGATTCGAAAAATCCAAGGATAGAAATTACTATTCATGAGGATAACGATAAATAAATGTAGGAGGGCAGTGAATGAACATAAATATAAATACAGACTGGGAATGGTATGAAAACACAAATGTATTTAGATTGTTTTACCACTGCCTGCTACATACCAATTTAGAGGACAAGCGGTACTGCGGTAGAGAAATCAAGGCAGGACAATTTGTTTCTTCTATAACAAGAATCAGTGCAGAGACAGGATTAACAGAATCGCAGGTCCGAACAGCACTTAAGAAGTTAAAAGACACTGGGTACATATCCACATTATCTACAAATAAATACACGATATACACAGTAAATGAGTACCAAACCTACATAGAGTGTGGACAAGTTGCAAAAGCAACTACCGAGGAAAACAAGGTAGTTGAAAATGGAACAAAAATGGAACAACCGATGGAACAACCAGTAGAAAACGCAAAGGAAAATTGCGAGAAGTCAAAGGAAAATTGCGAGAAGTCGAACAAAAAAGCAATCAATGAATGTTTTGAAAGGCTATGGAAACAGTATCCGAATAAACGTGGCAAAGGGCAGGTATCCGACACAAAGAAAAAGACTCTGTATGAGATAGGAGAAGAAAAAATAGAAAGAGCCTTGAAAAGGTATCTGGATGATTTATCTAAGGACAGTAGTTGGAGAAAGCCACAGAACGGCTCGACATTCTTTAACAGTGGTTACGTGGATTATCTGGACGAGAACTACGAGAAACCACCAGAACCGAAGCCGCAGCGGAATCCTGCAAGTGTCTTAGAGTGCGAAAGAGACTATGATTTTGACAGCTTAGAGATGCAGTTAATGCAGAAACAATTAGAGTAAGGAGTGATGGAAAATGTATCAAATGAGTTTTTTTAGTAATGAGATAGCTTTACGAAGTTCTTCCATTACTAAGCAGACTAGAAGAGAATCACAAAAAAAGGTTAACAAAGAAGCAATACATATCTTGATTTTAGAACAGCTCGAATATGGAGCAATGACAGCACGAGAGATCGCAACGGTGTTGTATAAGCACAAAAAAGTGTTAGAACCGACAAGGCAGCAGGTACAACCACGGCTAACAGAGTTAGTACAGGACGGACGTATTGAGGTATGCGGTAAACGACACGACAGCCTAACAGACAGAAATGTAGCAATCTACAGAAAGGTGGCTAAAGATGGGGTATAAAAAAATAAGCAACGCTCTTAAGAAGAAAATTCTTAAAGAGGTAGAAGAAACGAAAGAGGTTACTTCTGTTGCGAAAAAATATGGAGTAGACCCATCAAGTATTTTCAAGTGGAAAAAGTACGGCATCGAGCCGAAGCGAAGAGAATATACCAGAGAGTTCCGCAAGCAGGTCATAAAAGAAAAGGTAGTTAAAAAGCTACATGTCCAAGAGTGTGGAGCAATCTATGGAGTACCTGGTTATCTTGTGAAATTCTGGGAAGATGAATTAATAGAAGAAGTCAAAGAAGAAATTCGACAAAAGAAATTCAGCAAGAAGAAACAGCATGAACGAAGATTTATCCATGTAACCTCACATTCTGGTTACTGGAAATAAAAACTAAATAATACTTTTCTGGTTTGATTCTCTGCCTAAGTTACTGTAAATAATGTTTTTTGTATTTTCAGATTTCTATTTTCCATCTTTATTAGGCAGAGACTCAAGCCAGAAAAGGCTTGTTGCACAGCAGGATTTTTATATACCACACGAACAATTAAATAAGAATCCTCGCAACGCATAAGCAACAAAACTCTTTAATTATTTGTTGTATAAGCCATGTTTCCCCCTGCTATTAACGGCAGGGGAGAGAATGGACAGTAAAGGAGTAAAAATGGCAAAAACACAAACGACAGGGAGAACTATTGTTAGATGTCCACATTGCGAAAAAAGAATGCTTTTGAGTGATGTAATTATTGAATGGCAACCTTGTTTATGTGATTCGACAATGAAAGATCAATACTATTGTGCATATTGCTTTCATCAACTTAGTGCACAAGATTTGATGGAATATTCTATTAAACAAGAAAAAAAGGAGTAAAAATGCAAATTTATAATATAGAAACAAAAGCAATTATAAGTGGAGAAGAAATAAAAGAATTAGATGATTGTTTCATTTTGACAACTGCTAATGAGCGAAACGATATGCAGACAACTATTAGATGCTTAAAACCAACGTGGAACAAAGTAATTTGTAAAGAAACGTGTTTACAGCGTATTACAAGTCAGCTAAATCAACTTACACAAGAAACAGTTATAGCTGTTGAAGAATCAAGTAATAATACAGATGCACTTATATTGAAGATAACATTAAAAGACGTTAGAGTGAAAATTTTATTAGTGTATAGCAAGCAAAATAAAACAGTATACATTGACAATTGGCTTATCAGCAATGGCTATTTAGAAAGAGCCATAGAAGATTATTTAAAAAATAAGGAGAACTAACTATGAAAAAGAAATTGTTAGCAATCACATTAAGCACATTGGTTTTAATAGGAATGACAGGCTGTGCATCCTTTAGTCGTGGATGGGTAGACCTTAAATCTGACATGAACAACGGATTGGAAAGAACTATTGTAGTATATACAGCAGACGGACAGAAGATTGCAAGCTACAAAGGAAAGATTGACATTCAAGATAGTGATGGATTCATCAAGTTTGACTATAAAGGCAAGAGATACATCTACTACAACTGTTTTGTAGAGAGTATCGCAGATATTGATTAGAAGTACAGAAAAAGGAAGTGGAGAAAATGGGAATTAAAAATCTAACAGAAGCAGAAGAAAAAGAGTTTTACAGACTTGTTGGGAAGATGAACGGAGAAGAACCAGACAAGGAGCAGGATGCAAAAGACTATCCGAAATATAGAAGCCTTGTTTATTTCGTCGATTTGATTGGACAAATCTGCACTATGACATGGTTTAATAGCGACACGGATATTGAAATGTGGGAATTAGGAAACATCTTTTTCACAGAGGAGTCAGCGGAGTTTGCCAGAGAAAAAAGAAAAGTAGAAGTTGAGCTTGAACGGTATGCAAAGGAGCATAATGGTCCGATACGCAGTGATAGTTTTTACCTTTTATATAACAATGAAGATGGTGGAAAACTTGATTATGATGTGTGGAGCGTTTGTAAACCACAGGGAGGGGTGCAGTTTGCATCAAAACAACTTGTATTTGATGCAATCGAAGCAATAGGAAAAGACAGAATCCTTAAGTACATATTTGGGGTAGACAGCGAGGGAGAATAAATGAATTTTACAAAAGCGTTCGCCGTATTTATGCAAATTAATTCAAAAGAGTTTACAAAAGATGAAAAATACGAAGCAATACAGCAGGTATTAGATGTAGCGACAATATATAGTATCACAAAAAGACAGGTATTAGACGTAGTATCTTACTTGTTTGAAGAACGGAATAAATACAGATGGCATGATCTAAGAAAGAATCCTGCTGATCTGCCAGAAGATAACAAAGACGTTTTAGTAACTATAAAAGGCGGTTGCGTAAACAGAACATGGCATGATTCCTGCGGATGGAGAAATGCAACAGCCAAAAAAGCAAGGTACTATAGCAATGATAGAGTTATTGCATGGAAAGAAATAGAGGAATTTGAAAATGAGGAGATTTAAAATGCCAGTAGCAAGATGCAAATATTGTAATAGTTTGCTATTCAATGAAGACGTTGGAAGAGAGTATATTCAGATAAATTCTGACATGAAAATACAAAGCAAATTTATTTGTCTTAAATGTGAAATGGAGTTAAGAAAAGAAGATTTTTTTGAACCGTACAGAAGCATGATGAAGTAAAGGAGTATCAATGGACTTAGAACAAAAAGCAATAGAAAGAATCAAAACAGCATCAGAAATGAGCCTTGAGTATTACAAACAACCACTTATCTGTACATACAGCGGTGGTAAGGACTCAGATGTATTGTTAGAACTATTCAAACGTTCTGGAGTTCCTTTTGAAGTACAGCACAGTCACACCACAGCGGATGCACCACAAACAGTGTGGCACGTTCGTGGCAATTTCAAGAAATTGGAAGAGGGGGGGATAAAGTGCAGTATTAGCTATCCAAGGAAACCAGACGGAACCAGAATTACAATGTGGAATCTCATTCCTAGAAAACTTATGCCACCAACACGGCTTGTAAGATATTGTTGCCAAGAACTTAAGGAAAATAACAGCAATGGAAGATATATTGCAACAGGTGTCAGATGGGACGAAAGCACAAAACGAAAAAATATGCGGGATGAGTTTGAAAGAATCGGAAGCAGTAAAAAGACAGCAGAAAAATTCAATACGGTAATGCTTAGTAACGATAACGATTCTAAAAGAAGAATCACTGAATTATGTATGCAGAAAGCAAAAATGACCGTAAATCCCATAGTTGACTGGAAAGAGGAAGATATATGGAATTACATAGATCAAGAGCATATATACACTAACGAATTGTACCAATGCGGATATAAAAGAGTTGGATGTATTGGTTGCCCGATGGCAGGAAGAAAAGGAAGATTAAAGGAATTTCACGATTTTCCGACATTCAAATTAAATTATATCAGAACATTTGACAGGATGTTAGAAGTGAGAAAAGCAAAGAATCTTCCTACACAGTGGGAATCTGGGGAAGAAGTGTTCTTGTGGTGGACAGAAGATAAGAATGTTGCAGGACAAAGAGAATTTAAAGTAGCAGAAAACGGACAACTTATGTGGTAAAGGAGAAATTAAATGAGCTATGCGTGGTCAACAGAAAAATACAGTAACTACAGTGAAGATTTTGAAACAATAGAAGAATGCATCAAAGAAGCTAAAAACACAGGATGCAAAGCAGGTACCGTTATTTGGATTGGAAAAACAGAAGAAGCATATATAAGACAGGTAGACCTAACAAGTATACTCGAAGATTTACATAATGCTGTATACGATGATATTGGAGAGCTTGCAGAAGATTGGTATATAGAGGATATAGATAACCAAGAGTCATATGAAAAATGTGAAGAAGCAATAAACGATCTGGTCGTTAAGTTTATCGAAGAAAACGGAATGAAGCCAACTTTTGGAAAGGTTACAGATATAGAGCTGTATGTTATCAAGTAGGAGGGAAGAACATGGACGTTATCAAACAAATAGATTACATGGTTGCTTGCCTAGAGATGGCAAAAGAAGAAATCAATTACAAAAAGAGATATGAAACGAAAATAAAAATAAGAGAGGATAACGACTGGAACTGGTACGAGAGAAATAGGACACCAAACAATGCGTTGATTAAAGAGAATCTTAGAAATGTTGGAAGAACAGGATTCAAACTTGCGAAAGATTTAGAGGTGGGAGAATGACTAAAAATGAAACAATAACAATAAATGAAATAATAACACAGAGATTTCAAAGCCACTTATATAATTGCATAAAAGAGTCAAATATTCCTGCTATGCAATTAAGCGTAAGTTTCGACAGAGAAAAGGCATATATAAAAGACGAAAAAGCAGGACGTATCGTTGGAGAAGTTGATATGAAGATTACTGTGGAACGATATGAACCTAAAAAAATGACAAGAAGTGAAGTGGAAAAAGCTATAGTTGCTTACTGCGACCCTGTTGGCACACCATGCAAAGAATGCAAATGTTATAAAAAATGTGTAAAAAGGATGCCGTTTGAATGGTTAAGTAACGAGGGGTTACAAGAATATTATGAATTTTTGTATGGAATCAAAGTGGAGGTAAAGGAATGACAATAGCAGAGCAGGTGGCACACGACTTTTTAGAGAACATAGAAAAGATGATCACGGCAAATGAACTAGATGTTGGAGCATTGGATACGAAAGTTTCTTATCAATCTTGCGAAGAAGCAATGATGAGTGTGACTGATACAAAACCAGGTTCTATTATTGCAACAATGAGATTAAATTTAAATGCCAACAAACTAAAAAGAGAAATGCAGGAAAAAGAATTAGAAAATTATTGCCGTAAAAGAGTGTGCCCTATTTGCATTTTTAAAGGGCAAGTACCGTGCATAGCAAGAAAAATTAGTTATGGAACAGCTACGAGCGAAGAAGTAGAGGAAGCTTATAGAAAGATTGGAGATGATGAAAAATGACAAGAGAACAGATGATAGATGTGTTAGAAGATTACTGCAACGGAAATATCTGTGATTCATGTGAATTTCGTGATGACTGTGAAAAAGACATGGTTTTTTCTGAAATAGTTGACGAAAAACTGAAAGATTATGTAAGCAGAATTGATGAAAAAAATACAGATAAAGAGTCACAAAATGTATTTTATGGTGAATTGGTAGGAAAGAAAATGGAGCAGGTAAAAGTTTTGAAAGAAGTAACAAGAATTATTTATCCTAACAGGATGGAAGAAGTGATCCCGATAAAAGAATTTGTGAAAAATATTACAGATAAAGGATATAAAGTAATGATTAAAAGAGAAAATGTTATCAGTGGAAAGTATGACGTTGTTATTTATGAAGAAGAGGAGCTGAAAGAATGATACTAAAAATCTTACTTGTTATCATCGGCATTATCTTAGGACTGGTGGGCAGTTGTTTCTGCCAGTCCGCTAAAGCAAGAGATACGATCACAATTACATTAGAAGATTATGAACACATCGGTGCTATATTTAACAGCCTGCCGATAAGAGAACGACATAAGAACTTAAAAAAACAGGATGTGGCGTTATACAGATGTCCTAAATGTAAAAGCTATGTAGCGGAATGGACAGAAGTTTGTGAGTGTGGGAACCGGTTGGACTGGGGAGAAAGTGAGGACTTAAGTGTTAATAAAAATTGATGATGCAACGGCTATAAATATGCAACATGCCGTTAGGTTATATGTTTCTGAATCAGTAAATGGATATGAGGTAAGTTGTGTGACATTATATAATGTATACACTATCAAGAAATGTGAAACAAGAGAAGAAGCAATAAAAGTGTTGGATAAAATACTTAATCAGTATGACAGAGGACAAAGGGTTATCAAGTTATAAAGGAATGATTACATGAAATGTGTTTGTATGGGATGCACAGAAGCAACTGGTAGAAGTTGGGATTGCCACACTAGATGTGATGGTTACAAAGAGTTCCAAGCCAAAAACGAGGAAGAGAAGAACGTTATCAAAAGGAAAAATCCTTATTATAAGTCGTTATCAAAAGAAAAATTTATGAAACGGAATGCTTTAAACAGGAACAGGAGGGGAAGAAAATGATCTATAAAAAACCAGAAAAGTTAAATAAACATATTATCAAAAATACACTAGATTTTTATGATTGTGTCACAGCAACAGTGCAAGAACAAATAGTTGTAATGGCTTTAAAAGAACTTTTAGAGTATAGAGAGACAGGATTGACACCAGATAAGATTAGAGAAATGGACAAGATATATTTAGAGAAGTGCCAACAGGTTAACAGGCTGACGTGTACCTGCGAAATGCTCGAAAGGATGGCTAAACATGGATAAGCAAGATTTATATACCCTATGTACATTAATACCGTCTATGGACGATTACAGCGGTCACAATATGTATCTATGCGGTAAACGTGACGGATTCAATGAGTGTGTACAGAAGTTAAAAGAAAATTTAGAGAATGTAAAAGAAGAAGCAGATTAAACCCCTGCTTCTTCTTTTTTTGCCTTTTTATTGAATTTTTCCCATCGTTCTGGATACACTTCTTGAAACCATTTAAGAAAATCTCCAAACAGAGCGTTTTCTGCTTCTTTCCTAACTGCAGCTGCATCTTCTATGTTGTTGTATCTTCCTAAATGGTATGTTTTGCCTTTAAATACTATTGTAGCAGCCCATTTTCGCCGATTTTTGTCCCAACTAACACCACGGACTCCAGATGTGTTATTCCGTAACATTTTTCTAGGTTTGATTGATATAATGGATGTATTTTCTATATATCCTTGTTCACATGTTTCCGCAGCCTTTTTGAGGTTTTCTCTAGCACTTCTTTGATGTGAGCAACCACAAGACATTTGTTTGTAAAATAGTCCGGCAGGAACTAGGTAGTGCTTTCCGCAAGAACATTCACATTCCCATTTATACCGATTTCCAACTCTTATTTGCTTAATTGCTTTGCAACCATAATCGTTAACTTTACCAGTGAGGTCAAATGGTTTATAGTAATTAGCTTCGGCAAAACATCCGCAAGATTGAGTTCGACCAGATGTTAAAGCATCGTATCTTATAGTTTTTGTATTTCCACATTCACATTTGCAAATGGCATAAACTCTTCCTTTTTTTCTATAAGCATCTATGATAGTTAATTTTCCCCACTTTTCTCCATTAAATTCGCTTGTATATTGTGGTGCGTTTCTACATTCTTCAGAACAATATTTTGCACTTGATGTTCCATCAAAAGTTTTTCCACACACAACGCATTCTCTTAAAGCCACAATAACCACTCCTTCCTTTTGATAAATTATACATACAATGATAAATACGGTCAATAACATTGACTAAATTAAGAAAACATAGTAATATAATAGTACAAACAACCACAATATATATTCCAAGGACGTAAAAGGGCCAGAAAAAAATCTCTGGCCCTTTTTTCTACCCTCGTAACCTCCGGGGTGGGTGGCACATGTTATGCAGGTATTACAAGACTGTCACGATCAGCCTTGACAAGACGATTTTTATTAAGCCTATCTTTCCACTGTTCGACAAGTGATTCATGGAGTTTTACAGCTCCCTGCTTGCTGTAAGTTATATAAGAGTCGATTTCTTCAAAATCATCCATATACATTACAACAGTTTGGTATTCGTGTAATACTTCCACATAAGCCGTGGAAATAATACACTCTGTTTGATTCAACCAAAATTTGTGTCTTGCGATTACTTTATTCATTTTCAATCCCTCCTAAAATCTTTTTACAAGCTTCTATATATCCGTCTGGAAGTGTTTCGGTGTTCATCTTCCCACCGTTTGCTCTCCAATCAAGATATTTTTTGACTTCTTCTTTTTCTTCTCTTAGTTCGTAAATAAATTCTTCATAAGAAACGAAGTCCTCATTTTCGACTAACTCTTCAATTTCTTTTCTTAAATATTTCATTTTCAACACTCCTTTTCTTGGTTGCTTTGTTCTCTTAACTTACTTTTATTATACATAAAATCTATGCATACGTCAATAGAAAAGTACATAAAATTTATGCATAAAATTCTTGATGTAAAATTATGAGTATGATATAATAATGTAAAAGGAGGGAAAACGATGATAAAATACAAATTAGATGTGCAGGAAGAATTGAAGAAAAAAGGGTATACTTCTTATATAATAAGAAAAAACAAGTATTTAAGCGAGGGGACACTTGCAAAGATAAAGCGAGGAGAACCAATAAATATGAAAAGTCTTAACGCTATTTGTTGTATGCTTAGGAAAAATGTAAACGATGTGATAGACATAGAAATAACAGACGATGAAAAAATAAAATATTTTATTTGAAAAGTGTTGACTTATACATAAATATTATGTATAATAAAGACAGTTAAAGGAGATAAGCAATAAGAAAAGGAGATGGAAGCCATGAAAAAAATAAACGCAGAAGAAATCAAAAAGGAACTTGCAAACAAAGAAATCAGTTTCGAAGACTTATGTAATGTGATGAACGAAAACGGATACTATCAAGTTTTAGATGATTGCTATGACAATCCGCAGTTGATAATTGATATAAAAAAAGACAATAAAGTTGTTTTTACTGCTATAGATACAGGCTGTGCAGAAATTAAAGTTTTCTTTGACATAGCTATTGATAACGGACTAGACGAAGCCAAAGAAGCTTTTATTTTAAAAGTAACAGATGTTCAGGAATTTTAAGAAAGATGGTGTAAGATATGAAAAATAATCAATTTAAAATTTTCGCCAATTATGGCGTTTTGGGAGCAGAAAAAAGAATAGTTTATAGTTACATGGCTCCGCGTTCTGAAATTTACGACGAGTTAATTGTGGAGCTACCAGAAAATGACAGTTTTAATCTGTATGAAAATTACATGGGTGACTTGATGGTAGAGACAACGTGGGGCAATCGCTACACTGTTCATGATGTTTTGAACGATTTGAACGACAAGCCGTTATTTAACGCATTAGAGAATGGTAATAAATGGCACAGAGTGTACTTGAATATCATAGAGGACGAAGAAGAATGAAATATAGAACAAAAAAGGCTTGCTTGGATTGTGGCAAGCCTTTTTACGGTAGTGCAGATAAGTTATATTGTGACGAATGCGTGAAAAAAAGAAAATCTAACGTAATGAGAATTAGGGTATGCAGGATGTGTGGCAAAGAATTTCTTGGTGGTCCTAGGGCTTATTATTGTCCAGATTGTAGAATTATCCGATCGAGAGAAACACAAAAAAGATTTAGGCAAGGAAAAACACCACATAGGAAGCTTGGAAGTGTCGATAAGTGCGAGCTATGCGGAAAAGAATATATTGTAATGGCAGGGCGTCAAAAATACTGTTCTGAGGAATGTCAGCACGAAGCAGGCTTATTATTGCAAAAAGAATATAAAAGCGCGTATAATAAAGAGACAGAGCAGACAAAAAAGAAATTGGAAAAGAACAGCAAAAAACAAAAAATCTGCGAGTATTGCGGTAAAAAATTTCGCTCCAAGGTTGCAAACAACACTTGCAGTGATTACTGCCGGCACAAACAGGCACAAATAAGAAATGCAATGGCACGGATTAACCGGGGCGAGAAAACAAATCTGGACACCTTGTTAAAAGAAAGAGAAAAGTACAGAAACAAAGTAAACGATAATAAAGGAGGTAAGCGGATGAATGTAAAAAACCAGTACGGGAAAGAAATTGATTTTGACAAAGCTCTAAGATTAATGGATGCAGATTTAAGAGAAAATGTGGCGTATGAATTAAGCCTATCATCTGATCAAGAATTTTTTAACAAATACGCCGAAGCACATAAGAAAAAATTTGGGGATACTTGGGGACCAGACAAAGAAAAATGGGAATAAAAAGAGTGTAAACAAAGGCACTTCCCACTATGGTATAATTATCTTAGATAAAACCATAGTCGGGAGGTGTCTTTTTTTGATTAATAACAAACTAAAGAATTGCTGTAACGATTGCGTGTACTGCGAGATTGTGGCGGAGACAAAGAGAAGAGCTATCCCAGAGGATAAGACGGAAGTGGTACTTGTAAATATAAAGTGTAGTCATATGTGTGTATGCAGTAAGTACCAGAAAGAGGTGCAGGATGGAAGATAAAAGCCTGTGCTGTGCAGGATGCAAGAATACACTATATGACAGAGGGATTATGTACTGCACTAAGGATAATGGCAAGACATTAATAAGAGACAGATATTTGACCGTATGTGATGATTACAAGACAGCAGGACCGACAACAAAGGTGTATGCAAACGAAAGGACGTGAGACAATGGGAGCAGGTGGTAGACCGCCTAAATATAAAAGTGTAAAAGAAATGCAAAAGAAGATAGATGAATACTTTGAAAGCTGTGAGGGAAAACCATTAGTCATTAATGGGGAACAGCAGTACAACAAACAAGGGTATCCAATCATCCTTGACAGAAAGCATCCTACGATAACAGGATTAGCACTTGCGTTGGGATTCAGTGGCAGAAGTGATCTGTTGTATTATCAAAAACATAAAAAAGACAGTGATAAGTTTTACGACACCATCACACGTGCGAAGAGCAGAGTTGAAGCACAAATGGAAGAAAGCTTGTTTCACAAGGACAGCTCAAACGGTGCACAATTTGCACTGAGAAATAATTTTAAAGATTGGGATGCAGACAAGAAGCAGGAAGAGAGTAAAACAGAGGGAATCACGATTGTGAACAACATCCCTAGAGAGTAAAGGAGCGGTTACATGGTTAATCTAACAGATGTGATTGCTCCATCTTTTTATAGTGCGCATTGGGATATTCAAGATGGCAAGCATACCTATTATGATTTGTACGGTGGTCGTGGTTCTTGTAAGTCCTCGTTTGTGTCTGTAGAGATTGTACTGGGTATGATGCAGGACGAAACAAACGCAGAATTTACAAATGCGGCAGTATATCGAAAGGTAAAAGATACTTGCAGATCATCAGTATTTGAACAGATAGAATGGGCAATAGATGCGTTAGGCGTTTCTGATCTGTGGGAATCGTCTGTAAGCCCTATGCAACACACATACAAGCCGACAGGGCAAAAGATACTGTACAGAGGACTTGACAAGGCTAAAAAATCAAAGTCTGTAAAAGTATCTAAGGGATATATAAAGTATTTGTGGTTTGAGGAATTGGATGAGTTCGCAGGAATTGAAGAAATCCGAACAGTACAGCAATCTATACTACGTGGTGGACCTAGTTTTGTTGTATTCAAGACATTTAACCCACCAATCAGTGTAAACAATTGGGCGAATAAGTATGTGGCAGAAGCAAGAGATGATAGTTATAGACATAAGAGCAATTACACAACGGTTCCTGCGGAGTGGTTGGGACCTCAGTTCTATGTCGATGCAGACTACCTAAAAGAAACGAATGAACGAGCATACAAGCATGAATATTTGGGAATCCCTGTGGGACTTGGTACAAACATCTTTGAACTGTTAGAGATTCGCACGATCACAGATGAAGAGATAGCAAGGCAGGAAAAAATCTATCAAGGACAGGACTGGGGATACTATCCAGACCCGAAAGCATTTGTACGCTGTGCATATATGCCTGCATCACAAAAGATATTGTGTATAGATGAGTTAGGCGGTCAGAAGATACGAAACACAGTAATGGCACAAATGATAAAGGATAAAGGCTACAACGATTATAGTATTAGCTGTGGAGCTGACGAGATAGAAAGCATCTTAGACTTTAGAGATGCAGGACTAGTGGCGAACAAAACAAACGTATATCCGGGTAGTCGTAAATACTCTTATGAATGGTTGCAGTGCAGGACATTAGTCATAGACCCTGCGAGAACTCCACGGCTGTATGAAGAGGTAATAAGCTACGAGCATGAGGTAGATGAAAACGGAGAAATCAAGGCAGATTATCCAGACGGAAACGACCATTTCATTGATGCATTAAGGTATGCGACAAGTCCAATGTCTATGAGACGTGGGGAAAGTGCATAAAGGAGATAGAAACAATGATGGTAAATCTAAAAGACGTAAGATGTGTAAAAATCGGGAGTGTGCTGTTACATGTAAAAGACATTACAGAGATAGCATGGCACAATGGGATTGTAGAGATAAACGTAAACAGTGATCTAATGCAGGCAGACATAAAAACAAATATAAAAAATGTCGAGCTTGTGACGGTGGAATAGATGGGTATATTTAGCAGAATGAAAGAGATATTAAGTAACCTTTTTAGGCAAAAAGCAAGAGACGAATTTAAGATTGATACTGTTACCAGTCCAGAGATGCAGAGAGCTATAGAAAAGTGTGCATACATCTATAAGGGCAGTCCGTACTGGTTGGACAAGGACGAACATATCAAGACTATTAACTTTGCAAAAGCGGTGTGTTCGGAGACAGCACGCCTTGCTACACTTGCAATAGGCATAGAGATAGATGGCAGTGCAAGAGCTAATTGGTTGCAGGAGCAGATAGACAAGGAACTAGAACAGGTACGACATCACGTAGAATATGGCTGTGCATACGGTACAGTTGTATTAAAACCTAACGGTGCAAGTGTGGACTTGATTACACCAGAGAACTTTATTGTTACAGACGAAAGCAACGGAGAGATTCAAGGCATTGTGTTTGTGCATAGAGAAATTTCCAGTGATGGCAGGACATACTACACCAAACTAGAATATCATAGGTACATCGAGGACGTGTATCAGATAACAAATCGTTGCTATGCATCTAAGGATGCCAACGACACAGGGAAACCGATAGACATAGACGAGACACCTTGGAGGGGAGAACTGGAAAATGTAGGACTTACAAACCTCAACGGACAACGTCTGTATGCAGTTCTTAGGACACCGCAGGCAAACAATGTAGACTTGCATTGTAGTTTAGGATTGCCTATCTTTTACGAAGCAATAGAGGAGCTAAAGGACCTCGACACTGCATACAGCAGGAACGCAACGGAGATATTCGACAGTAGACGTATGGTATTGATTGATTCTGATAGGTTAATGGAAAGTGGTGCACCTGTGAAAGATACGCAGGCAGGCGTTGAACGAAGCAAGAAGCGTTTGAAATTACCAGAATACGTAAAGAATGTAAATGGTACTGGGTTAGAGGGATTCTATCAAGAGGTAAACCCATCATTAAACACAGATACACGACTGACAGGAATCAATGCCCTGTTGTCTCAGATTGGCTATAAATGCGGATTCTCTAACGGATACTTTGTGTTTAACGAAACAACAGGCATCCAGACAGCAACAGGTGTAGAGGCAGAACAGCAACGTACAATACAATTTATTAAGGACGTAAGAGACAAACTACAAGCCTGCATGGATGATCTGATTGCAGCACTTAATATATTCGCTGATCTGTACCAATTAGCACCAAGCGGACCTTATGAAACCGTGTATGACTTTGGAGACATTACATACAACGAAGATGAAGATAGAGCGAGATGGTACAGCTATGTTACTTCAAACAAGATTCCATTCTGGTACTATCTAGTTAAATTTGAGGGATTCAGTGAAGAAGAAGCAAAAGCACTTGAAGAAGAAGCGCAACCGAAAGAGCCAGACTTATTCGGTGCAAGCGGAGAGGAGTGAAAGCATGGGAAAGAACAGGATTGAAAAATACCTTGCATACCTTAGTGGCGAAGATGTAAAACTGCCAGAACCATTTACAAAACAAGAAAAGCTGTTGTACAACATCTGCAAAAAGGGAGTTACAGGCAGTACAGAAACAGACAAAACATTAACGCAAGAGGGCAAGCCTGCGGATGCGGCAGTAGTTGGGAAGATGCTAGATGCGGCACTAATGGCAAAAGACCCCGAAGAATAGGCGGTGGGATTATGTTAACACCTACCTATCTCTGGTATGTGCCAGAAAAGGCAGAGAAGCAAGCAGAAGAACTACATAACAAGATAGTATCTGTCATTATAGAGCGAATGATGATAAGGCTAGGACGTGGGGAAGATTACCTTTTTACTCCTATTGACAAGTGGCAGATGGATGTATTGCAGGATGCAGGGTATATCTTGCAAGCGGTACAGGCAGAGATAGCACAAACGACAAAGATAAGTATTGCAGAGATCGCACGCACTATGAAAGAAGCAGGAATCAAAGCTCTTGAATGGGATGATGCAGTGTATAAAAAGGCAGGTCTTGAACCAAAACCACTCGGGGAAAGTCCTTATCTACAACGATTGTTGCAGAGGAATTATGAAAAGACCAAGGGAGAGATGTATAACTACACCGGCACGATGCCGAACGCCTGTCATGATAATTACATTAAGGCAGTGGATAAAGCATATACACAGACTGCAAGCGGTACGAAAGGGTACACACAAGCGGTTAAAGAAGCTGTAAACGACATAATAAACAGCGGTGCAGACGTAACCTACCCTAGCGGACACAGAGACAGCATAGAAACAGCAACTACAAGAGCGGTTCGCACTGGTGTAAGTCAGATGGCAGGAGAGATCACGGATGCACGCATGGACGAGATGAACTGGGATATAATTCTCACGTCTGCACATTTAGGAGCAAGAATTGGAGACGGTGGAGACAACTTAACCAATCATTACTGGTGGCAAGGCAAGTTTTACAGCAAAAGCGGTAATGACCAAAGATTTCCGCCTTTTTCGGTCTGCGGTATGGGAAACGTGCAAGGAATCCATGGGGCAAACTGCCGACACTCCCACGGTCCGGGGGATGGAATAAACAATCCGTTCGAGGACTACGACAGCGAAGAGAATCGCAAAGAATACGAGAAACGGAAACGACAGAGAGAGCTTGAAAGACGTATTAGAAAGACGAAACGGCAGTTAATCGGCATGAAAACGGCTGTGGATAATGCAAAGGACGAAGCCTTAAAGCACGATTTTGACATAGAGTATCAGAAAAAGGCGGCACTATTGCAGAAGCAGAACAAAGCCTACAATGATTACTGCGAAGAGAACAATCTTAAGGAGCAGAGCGAACGACTAAACACAGCAGACTGGAACAGGAGTCAAGCATCCTCAGCACGAGGTGCAGCGACACGATACAACAATGCACGAGGTAAATAATGGATACTATAAACAAAATTATGGTAGCCTGTGGGTGGATTATAACAATTGGTAGTGCGATAGGAGTCTTATATACTGCCTATAAGCATTACAAGAAGCCTACGGACGATTTGAAACATCGAATAGATCATATAGAGACAGATATTAAAGAAATTAAACAAAAGCTAAATAGTGACTACAGTGCTATTAATAATCAACGTGATGATATGAACCTAGTCATGAAAAGCATGTTTAATTTGATTGAGAACAAGATCACAGGAAACAACATCGAAGGTCTAAAAAAAACCAGAGACGATCTGATAAATGCGTTGACAACACACGACAAACAGTGAGGTGTTTGCTTTTGAAAGTATATGATTTTACCGTACCCGAACTAAATATGTTCCGTACGTATTGCAACTTCACAGATGTTGAAAGAACATTGTTCGAGTATCGGGCAAAGAATATACCACTAGAGAAATGTGCAGAGCTTATGAACGTAAGTCTGTCTACAGCAAAGAGAATCAGCAGGAGAGTTAATAACAAGATTATTAGAGTATGTTAAGGAGAAACATAATGGCTAAATATGTAAAGAAACCAGTTGTGATTGAAGCAGTTACATATGAAGAACTTATAAAAAATGGACATGGTAAACCAATAGAAGTTGAATACAATGGATATATTATCAAAAGATATGATGATGATCGTTATATCATTCCAACATTAGAGGGAGATATGTTACTTGGAAAAGATGATATGCTTATCACTGGTGTGGACGGTGAAATCTACCCATGTAAGAAAGAAATCTTTGAAAAGACTTACGAAAAGGTGTAAAAAAGAGGGTATTGAAAAGGCAAAAATCCATGATACAATATAAATGTAACAAGTAATAAGTTGTTGAATAAATAATTATAAGATTTCCTTTTTAGTTTTAAATGATAGTTGCTTGTTTCGGAGATACTTTTTTCATGTTATAATACTTTAATCCTTTTTTTATTTTTGTTTATGTAATATAGTACGGTGGATTCCTAACGGAGTCCGTGGAAGTATAACTCAGTTGGTCAGAGTAGTCGGCTCATAACCGACCTGTCACAGGTTCGAGTCCTGTTGCTTCCATTTGCTCACTGTTGTGAGCATGAGAAATCATTTTTGAATTTCCTCAATTTTTTGGTTTAAATTTCATTTTTCAACACGACACCTTTTTTCATCAATTGGTGTTCCTCAATCTTATCCTTATTTTCAAGCACCATGGCCCCTATCATGGTGCTAATTTTTTAATTTAATACGATACTTTTGTGAGACTTTAACGACCTGTTAGAGTCTCTTTTTTAATGCGATAATTTACACATAAAAGGGAGGTGGAAGAGTGAACGGATATAACTATAATCCTTATGCACCAATGTATCAGCAGGATACAATGCAGTTGCAGGATAGGCTAAATCAGTTACAGCAAATGCAACAGCAGTATAATAAACCGATGCAAGAACCAGTCAATCCAGTACCTACGCAAAACGTGAACTGGATACAAGTTGCAGGTATAGAGGGAGCAAAGAACCAGATTGTACAGCCAGGGGCTACGGCATGGATGATGGATAACAACGCACCTTTCTTTTATGTAAAGAGTGTAGACGGTATGGGCAGTGCAACTTTTAAGGTGTTTAGGTTTGAAGAGATACCACCAGAAGCCACGCAGACAGTTCAAAAACAGAATGTAAACTATGATAATAGATATGTTACAAGAACAGAGTTTGAAGAGCTTCTAGCAAAGCTAGGAGAGCAACCAGAGAAAGGAGAGTTAAGCAATGAGTAATCCTTTAATGAACATGATAGGCGGTATGATGGGAAACAACAATCCTATGCAGATGGTACAGCAGGTAATGGGCATGGTAAGAGGGTCTAACAATCCGCAGTCTATGGTTGAGAGCATGGCACAGACAAACCCTGCGATCAAGCAGGCAATGGAAATGTGCAAGGGAAAGAACCCACAAGAAGTGTTTAATAGCCTATGCCAACAGCAGGGCATGAATCCACAGGATATTGTGGACAAAGTGAACAAATAGATATTAAGCGGTGCACAGCTTGGTAAATAAATTTATGGAGGACAACAACAATGAATGAAGCAATGGGACTCACTGCGGCAGATGTAGCGGCAGTGACAAGAAATGACGGATATGATAACGGCTTCGGCAACGGTGGTTGGTGGATTTGGATTATCTTAATTGCTTTCCTTTTCTGTGGTAACGGATGGGGAAGAAATAACGATACCGCAACGACCGCAGGCGAAAACGCTTTCTTATCCGATGAGTTTGTTAAGAGAGATATTTTCAATACAAACCAGAACGTATCTAATACAGCTTGTCAGACACAGAGAGACGTCTTAGAAAGCAGATACACAACACAGTTAGGATTACAGCAGATGCAGGCACAACAGCAGGCTTGTTGCTGTGAAACACAGAAAGAAGTGTTACAGAACCGCTATGATGCGGCTTTAATGGCCCAGAATATGCAGGCACAGATGGCACAGTGTTGCTGTGATATTAAGGAAACAATCCTCGCAGACGGACAGGCTACACGCCAGTTGATGCAGGACAACACAATCCAGAATCTTAGAGATAAACTTGCGGACAGAGATAGAGACTTACAGTTATCTAACTTCCAGATTTCGCAGGTATCACAGACTAAGAACATTGTGGATGCTGTTAGACCATTCCCAACACCTGCATACATTACAGCAAGTCCTTATGTATCCTATAATGGGTATGCATACGGTGGTTGCAACTGCGGAAGTGTAAATGTGTAAATAAATCAAGCTTGTTGGAAGAATCCATATCTACTAAGTAGACTAGCAATATATTGACGATAGGGTGTCGGGTTCGGCATCCTATTTTTGTTTAGGAGGGAAAATTATGTTAAATGCGGTAAATGTAGCACAGCAGGACGTAAACAGTGGGGCAAACGTACTATTTGCAAACACAAGATATAGTAGTAGGCGTTGTACCTGCAATTATGGGTGGTTGAATCATGTAGAGGGGTCTGGTCTGTTTACGTTAACGAATAGATCGAACTGCCCTATGACTGTAGAGGTAGAATTTAACGGAAATGTATCCGCTAATGCAACAGGAGCAACGGCACTTGCTGTAGAGCTTAACGGAGAAGCTATTGGTGGAACAGAAATGGACTATACAGTAGCTACAGCGAACACATTTCAGAACGTGGGAGCAACAACGGTTGTAACTGTACCATCTTGCGGTAGCTTAATCGTAAGCATCGGAAATGTAGGAACAACAGCGGCAATAGTAAAAGATGCGAATATTATTATAAAGCGTATCTCTTAAGGAGGTGCGATCATGATTGAATTTACAAACAATCTTGAAGTAACAAAAACAGAAGATATCTTTGACGAGATCAACAAAAGATATGTAGCGGCTATGATGATACACGGTCAAATGGCAGACTATTTTAACTTCTTAGGTTTGAAAGGCTACAAAAGATTACATGAATACCAGTTTCTTACAGAAAGCTTGGAGAGACGTGAAATATGCAGGTATTTTGTAGATCATCACGGCAAGCTTTTAAAAGATTCTTTTAGCGGTACTATAAAAGTGATTCCCGACTCTTGGTATACAGCCAGTAGACTGAGTATCGGAAAATCCACAAAGCAGAAAGCCGTAGAGGATGGCTTTATAGAGTATCACAACTGGGAGAAAGAGACAAAAGAAGCCTATGAGAAGTACGCACAGCAACTTAGAACGAACGGAAACGTATCGGATGCACTATTTGTAGAATGTCTGGTAAAAGACGTATCTAAAGAGCTAGAAACAGTTGAAAAGATGGTTACTGATCTAATCTCTGTAGGATACGACATGGTGTATATTACAGAGACACAGGACTGCATTCATGAGAAATACAAAAAGAAGCTTAAGGGGGTCAAATTATGAGTGAAATCAAACATGTTCTGGAAGAACAGCTAGAAAGAGAAAAAAACTCAGCATTAAAACAGCTCACAACATCTAATCTTGATGCAATGTATAAGATTACAACAACATTATGCAATCTTGAAAAGATGGAGCATGGAGACATAGCGGAAACCGTCATGGATGCAGGAGAGAATCTTATTAAGAAGTACAGCAATGGCAAGTATGATAAAAATATAGATGCATTGTATGACAACTACTTAAGTGCTAAAATGGCATACAAAGAAAACGGAGATCAAGGACACCGTGATAAGCTTATGGAATCGGTCGGTAGATTGATGGTGGAAGTGTATGATATGCTTTCTTCTATGGTTATTGATTCTGACTTTATGGACGAGAGAAAAGAGATACAGCGACAGATAAAGAAACTTGCGGAAATGTAAAAAAAGAGGGTATTGAAACGGCATATTTTAGGGTTTACAATAAATATGTAGGAATTATGCAGATTTGCCACAGCCTCCTTGTAAGTACAGAGTTTTTTAAGCGTTTTTGGTTACACGACAACAGGAAAAGAGTTCGAGGCTCGAGTGGGGTTCAAGTCCCCACATTTCTTTTACCTTGACTTAGGTATATAAGTCTTAATCCATTACCGCAGACATAGCGGTATACAAACAATGTAGGAGGATATATATGCAGAATTACGAACAGATTTTAGCAGAATTAGGAATCGAAATCCCAGAAGAGAAAAAGGCAGAGCTTAAAAAAAGACATGCCGAAAATTATAAGACTGTAGCTGACTACAATAAACAGGTAGAGAAAAAAGATGAATACAAAACATCTTTAGACGATGTACAGACCAGATTAGCTGAATTAGAGAAAGAAGATGTTGACGGTCTTAAGACTAAGATTACAACATTAACACAGGAGCTTGCAGACGAAAAAGAAGCAAGAGCAAAAGAAGCTAAGCAGACAGAGTTAAGAGACAAGGTAAAAGATTTCTTATCTGATAAAAAATTTGTAAATGCAATCACAGAAGACTCTATCCGTTCCCAGATGATTCAGAAGTTAGAAGAAGAGAATGGGAAAAATGCAGAAGATGTATTTAAAGAACTTACTACTAAAGATGGGAAACCAATTGAGAACATCTTAGTTGACGAAAAGAAAGCACCAGCTCCTAATATTCCAAGCTTTACGACTAAGTTCAACAGCGGAGAGCAGAAAAAGGGAACACAGAAGTTAAGGGAAATGTCTTTAGACGAAAGAATGAAGCTTAAGGCAGAGGACCCAGACTACTATGCAACCTTATTAAATGACAGATAGATAATACCGACTCACAATATGGAAGTGAGCCGCTAACCTAAAAATCCCTTAATAGTTGTAGGTAGATGGGACAAAGATAAGTCCTTATCTATTCTTATTTAGGGGTAGAAAGGACTTTTTTTATGCCAAGAACAGGATCATTTGGTGGTTTTGATTTTGACCCAGAGGTTTTCGCTGAGTTTATGTCAGAAAACCCAACATGGAATGATGCGATTATTGCATCTGGCGTGTTAGCACAGGACAATACAATCATGGATTTAATCGGAGAAAAAGGAAATGTCGCAACAATTCCGTTCTATACACCGATTGATGAACAGGACTCACAGGCTTTAAACAACGATGGAGAAACAAACAATACACCTGTTGAAATCACAGGAAAGAAACAGACTTGTATGTTAATTCAGAGAATGAAAGCTTGGAAAGCAAAAGACTTTACAAAAGAGTTAACAGGTGCAGAGCCTATGACTCATGTTGCAAACTCTGTTGCAGGATTTTATAAGCAGGTAAGAACACGTGACTTAATGACTACAGTTGATGCAGTTTTAAGTCTGTCTGGTATGGAAAACCATATTACAGACTTATCTTTAACTGGCGAGGGCACTGTAGGAGATGCAAACAAAATTGACGATACGACACTTATCTTTGCACAGCAGAAAGCTTTAGGAGATTCCGCTGACAAGATGGGATTACTTGTATTAAACTCTTACATCTACGCAAAATACAAAGCAATGGGACTTGTTGACTACAATAAATACACTATTGCTAACGCAGTAGAAAGAGAAGTAAATCTTCCTACAATCGGTGGATTTATCCCACTGGTAACAGACAGATTTACAGTTGATACAACAGGAACAAACCCAGTATACAAAACTTATATGCTTGGTACAGGTTCAGTATTGACTTGTGATAAGACTAACTATGAAAATCCTTATTATACAGACTATGACCCAGAAACATCTGCCGGTATTGAAAAGCTGTATACAAAACAGGGTTATGTATTACATCCTAACGGATTTTCTATTAATGCTAACAAGATTGCAAAAGAGTCTCCTACAAATGCAGAGTTAGGAGCTAAAGCAAACTGGTCTTTAGCATTTAACCAGAAGAATATCCGCATGGGTGTTATTAAATCCAACGGATAAAAAGGAGTGATTTCATGGCAAATTATGTTGACTATGAATATTACAAAACCCTTTTTGGAGAGAAAGCAATCCCAGAAGCAGACTTTAATCGTCTGGTCTGGGATTCTTGCAAGAAGATAGATAATGCCACGACTGGTGTTGATAATGTGAAGAAACTTAAGATTGCTTTCCCAACAGATGAAGATGATGCGGAAGCAGTTAAAAGATGCGTTTGTGAGCTTCTGACGATCGCTTATAAGATTGAACAAGCAGAAGCAAGGATTGAAACATCACAAGGCTACATCACATTAGAAGATGGAACTGTGATAAGTAAGCAGGTAGCATCTAAGAGTGCAGGAAACGAGAGTATAAGCTATGTGACTTCCAGTAACGCAGGTACGGCTACATTGATAGATAAGTGTCTGGCAGACAAAGAAGCACAGAAGCAACTATACGATGATAAGATAGGAGATTATCTGTCTGGCATCACTGATGCTAACGGAGTTAACTTGCTGTACATGGGAATATATCCAAGATAAAAAAACGGAGGGATACGATGTATAACGATACAATCACACTTTTTAATAGGTATGAAAGTAAATTAGGAGATACATGGTATCCCTCTATTTTGCATAATACAAACCTAAACATGGATAAAGCAAGCATCGTTGCAAAGTACGGTTCTGACTCACAGGACAATGCTGTATTAAACGTGCAGTATAGCCTAAAAAGCGGTCAAAAGATGATAGGGAGTAAATTATGGCTACCGCCTAAAGAATGGTGTAAACAGACGAATGATAAGCTGTCACAGGCACTTACGTTTAGTTATAAGGCGAATAGTTTTGATTTCTTTATCGTTGGCGAATGGAGGAATGAAGAACCGATTGCAGAGGATGATTATATTGACGGATTCTATGAAGAAATGAAACTTAAGTATGATTATGTCTTTGCAATAACTGGAAGTGCCTTTTACGACATAATCCCGCACTTTGAGGTAATGGCTAAGTAGGTGGTTATATATGGCTAAGAAGAAATTAGGAAATGTTAATGTGAATACACAGAACATGAGAGCTAATATCAGTCTGGCGAGATTCGATGAACAAATACAAAGTGCTCAATATTGGTTAGATAGTCAAGTTATGACTGATATGGTCCCATATATGCCACATGAAACAGGTACATTCATTAACGTAACGAGAGCAAAAAGTGCTTCTCTTGCAGGTACTGGAATGGTGTGTGCAGGTACTGGACCGATGGGACGTTTCTTGTACTATGGTAAAGGCATGGTTGACGAATTAACAGGGTCTCCATGGGCGAGAAAAGGTGCTAAGAAAGTATTAGTCACTGAATTTGCAGGACATACAAATGCAAAAGTTGACTTAAGCTACCAGAATCCAAAAGCGACTCCAAAATGGTTTGAAACAGCAAAGAAGAATCACGGTAAAGCATGGGTTACTCATGTTAAGAAGCAGGCAGGAGGAAGTTGATGGCAGAAGAAAAGAAACCAGTCAAGTACGACATTGATGGTTTTGACGTGATCACAACAGCATTGCAAGAACTGGTAAATCAATTCCCAGAATTAAGAGAGGGAGACGAAATTGCATTTTCTACATTAGATGATGCAAGCGGAAAAGCAATGTTCCCAGTAAGCGGTGCAGTGATTGAATCAGAAAAAGAGAGTATCACTGGTCACGTCACACAGGTTTGTCTGTATCCATTTTGTGTGATCTACCGTATAAGCGGTGCTAATGCAAAACGTAAGGCAGACACGAAAGAGTGGTTGGATAACCTTGGTAAATGGTTGGAAAAGCAAACAATAACAATTAAAAACAACACATATAAACTAGAAGAATATCCAGTGTTGACAGGCAATCGAAAGTTTTTAACGATTGACAGACAGACACCTGCATATTTGGACAGTATAAACGAAAACAAGTCTGAGAATTGGGCTATCAATATTTCTGCCCGATATCAAAACGACTTTGATAGATAAATAAATTAACTATTAACTGGTCTACAACAGGATGTAGATCACTGACCTTGAAAAGATAAAGGAGAATCATAATGGCAGTTACAACAGGTAAAATTGACCGTAAGTATATGGCTCATTTCTTAGATGCAGGCTCTTTGTGCGGTGGTAAAACACCATCCTATGAACGTCTTGGAAAAGACTTAGAAGAGTACAATGTCGAACTTAATCCCGATACAGAAACAAGTAAAAATATTATCGGAGAATCTACATTCAAACACAACGGATATGAGGTTTCCTCAGAAGCCGACCCTTATTATGCAGAAGCTGACAGCACATTAAGCCAGAAGTTGCAGGAGATCATTGATAATCGTTACAAAGACGATAATCTGAAAACTACCGCAGTAGAAGTACACCTATGGAAAGAAGCATCAAGCGGAGCTTATGAAGCATACGCAGAAGATTGTTATATTGTTCCAACATCCTACGGTGGAGACACAAGTGGTTACCAGATTCCTTTCACAGTTAACTACGCAGGAAACCGCAGAAAAGGTACTTACAACGTAACATCTGGAACATTTTCAGAAAGTGCTACACAGGACTTAAAAGACAACAGCAAAGCAGTTTTATCATAACAAGGAGTGCAGGATATGGAAGAACTTAGACGAAAAGTCAAAACTGGGGCATTAAATGTAATTTTAACGAATGAAGATGATGAGGAAATCGGAAGATTCCCATTCAACCCAGTTGATTTAAATATCGTAAGAAGATACGAAGAAGTTGTTGCTAATTTGGAAAAGATGGAACTTCCAGAGGATGCTACAGAGCAGGATATCTTAGAACTGTCTGACAAATTAGAGGGGCAGATTGATTACTTGCTTAACTCTAAAGCTTCTAAGTCTGTATTTGCTATTTGCAATCCACTAACTCTTACAGAAAGCGGAGATTTCTTCATCGAGAACATCATCGTGGAGATCGCAGATATTATTGAGCAGGTAACAGACCAGAGAATTAAGAAGAAACAGGCGAAAATTAAAAGGGCAACGTCTAAATATCACAAATAATGGAAGTTTGGGAACTTCCTACATCTATAGTAGTTGGTGGCATAGATTATGAAATACGCACAGATTTTCGTGCAGTTCTGGACATTTTAAAAACATTTAATGACCCAGACTTTGAGAACGATGAAAAGTGGATTGTTTGCCTTACCATTTTATACGTTGATTTTGGAAATATGCCACCACAAGACTATGAAGAAGCTATTGAAAAAGCCATCGAATTTATTGACATGGGTATCAAAGATGATGGGAAGAAACAACCTCATGTGATGGATTGGGAACATGATGCACCAGTTATCATTCCATCTGTTAACCGTGTACTTGGAAAAGAAATACGAGCTATGCAGTATTTACATTGGTGGACTTTTTTAGGAGCTTACATGGAAATTGGGGAGTCTTTGTTTTCGCAGATTCTTAGTGTTCGCATGAAGAAAGCCAAAAGAAAGAAACTGGAAGATTGGGAAAGAGAGTTCTATAAAGAAAATAAAACGCTTATTGACCTAGATGTTAAATATTCCGAAGAGGAATTAGAAGAACAGAAACGTTTGAACGATTTACTGAATGGGAAAGGGGCGTGATTGAATGGCTACACAAAAAGCGGATGGAAGTATTTATATCAAAACAGAAATTGATACGACCGAAGCAAAAGCAAGTGTAAAAGAAATTGCATCCCTTTTAAAACGTTTATCCAATCAAGTGAAAACCATTGGGAAATCAATGGAAAAAGCCATGAGTGGCAGTATAAAAGCACCAGATACAAAAGGTATGGATGTTGTCGAAGAAAAAGCAAAGACCGTGGCTAATGAACTGGAAAAGACCGCACAGGCAGAAAAGAAACTTGATAACATAGACATTAAAACAACAGCACTTGATACGTTAGATAAAGCAATAGAAAGCACAGGACAGAAGCTTGCAGAGTTAGAAAAAGCACAGATGGATATATTCAACAGAAATCAGAGTGCAACTTCTTCCCCTGCGTTTCAAGCAATGGAAAGTGCAGCGGCTAAACTAGATCAGCAATACGAAGAACTTCTTGCAAAGAAAAAGCAGTTAGAAGCACCAACAGCGAGTACAGACAGTGGTCTACCTAAAAATGCAAAACTTACAGGTGGAACAGGTCTTGCAAGTGAAGAGAGTGCAAAAGCATTACAGAAATTAAATGCAGAAATCACAGGTACAGAAACGAGTGTTGAATCCTTAAACACCGATTTAGGACAAACAACACAATTGCAGGATGAAATCAGCAATTCAAATATCAAGACAACAGCATATCAGATTCTTGAAGATTCCTTGCAACGCCTTGATACACAGTTTGAACAGGTAGCAACGGCACAGCAAGAAATCTTTGCAAGAAATCAGAATGCAACTTCTTCCCCTTCGTTTTTAGCATTGGAGAGTGCTGCGGAAAAACTCGGCAGACAATATGACGAATTACTAGCGAAGAAAAAACAGCTAGACAGCGGAACAACAACTGCACAACCAACAGAAAAAGTACGTACTGCACCGATTACAGGGAATTACGCAAAGACAGCATCAGAAGAAAGTGAGAAAGCCTTAAATGCATTAAATAAGGAAATATCTAAGACTGATGTAAAAGAAAGAAGCCTTGTTGGGACAAATGGAAAGCTAGGTTCATCTTACACCAATATTGGTAGCAAAGTAGCGGAAACAAACGGAAAATTAAGCAAAACAAGAATACTTGCAACACTGTTATCAAGTGGTATTAGTAAGCTTGGAAATGCATTAAAAAAAGTTGGTTCATCCGTCCTTAGTGTTGGAAAGAGAATTGGAAGTCTTGCAACAAGCTTCCTTAATACATCACAAAGTGCTGATAATGCACGTTTTTCAGTTGGTCGAATGGTTGGTATGAGTATCTTATATTCGACCGTGTTTGGAATGATTGGTAAGGTCAATTCTGCGGTAGCAAGCGGTATGCAGAATCTAGCACAGTATTCCAATCGCACAAATGCAGCACTATCATCTTTGATGTCGGCACTGACACGATTAAAAAACAGTTTTGCAACGGCATTTAGTCCGATTCTTACAGCAATAGCTCCTGCACTAGTTACGTTGATTAACTTAATATCAAAAGCATTGACCTATGTAGGAATGTTTATTGCAGCACTGACAGGGCAAAAGACATTTACAAAGGCCGTAGGGGTGCAACAAGACTATGCTGCATCTTTAGGAAGTACGGCATCGGCATCGAATGATGCAGCGAAAGCGAGCAAAAAAAATGCCAATGCCACAAAGAAAGCAAACAAAGAAAACCAGACATATCTATCTGGTCTTGATGAAATTAGACAGTTCCAGAAAAAGAACAAAGATGATTCTGACACAACACCTAGTACCGGCGGTGGCGGTGGCGTAGGTGGTGGCGGTGGTGGACTTAGTCCGTCAGATATGTTCCAAGAAGTACCAATTGCTAGTTCTATCAAAGGAATAGCAGATAAAATCCGAAAGCTGATTAAAGCCGAAGATTGGGAAGGACTTGGAGCATATATCGCAAGCGGTATCAATAAAGGATTGCAAAAAATCTATAATGCTATCAATTGGAATAATGTAGGACCAAAGATAACGTATTTTGTAAATGCATTTACACGGACGTTCAATAGTCTTGTAGATCACATTGACTGGGATTTGCTCGGACGGACTGTAGGTGCAGGAATTAATACACTTGTCAATACAATGAATCTCTTAATTGAGGGTATCGACTGGAAAAATCTCGGAACTAAATTTTCAGTAGGATTCCGTGGATTAGTTAACGAGGTAAATTGGACCAACTTAGGAAATCTGTTTGGAAACAAATTTATGATTGCATGGAATATCTTTAACGGATTTGTTTCTGATATGTCAAGAAAAAGCAATCTTGGATTGACAGGATGGGAAGAACTTGGAACATCTCTAGGAAATCTTGTTAACGGAATCTTTGATAAAGTTAATTTTACAACAATTGCTGATACGTTAGTAAAAGGGATTAACGGAGCATTTGCAACGTTAGGGGCGTTCGTAAAGACAGTAGATTGGTCTGGAATTGCAAAAAACATAACAAATGGTCTTAATGCAATGATTCAAGGTATTGATTGGGCGACAGCAGGACAGACGTTAAGTGATGCAGTGACAAGTCTGTTAGGTGTGTTTGCTAGTGTTGCACAAAACACCGATTGGAATGGACTTGGAAAAGGAATCGGAACATTCCTAAGCAATATTGACTGGGGTACAATCTTTAGTCAAGTATTCACAATTATAACAAATGTTTTAGGCGGTCTGATTTCTGGATTTGCAAGCACAACAGCAGGAAAGCTTGGACTTGCATTAGCAACAGCAATAGGTGCTATCAAATTATCCAATGCCTTTACAACATTGTTTACAAATCAGTCTTTATTGTCTTTTATAGCAAAAATAATTAACGACAAAACTGGAATTGTTGGAATTGTAGAAACAGCTTTAAGCAGTGGATTTGCTAAGATTTTATCCGCAGGCGGAACAATAGCCAAAGTTTTATCTACAGGAGCAACAACACTTGTCTCTGGTTTAGGTAGCATATTAAGCACAATAGGTACAGTTATCTTTAGTCCGACCGGATTATTGATACTTGGAATTATCGCAGGTGTGGCACTGATTGTATTGAACTGGGATAAGATTAAAGCTGCGGCACTTAAGGTTTACGAAGTAGCTAAAGGTGCTTGGGAAAACCTGCAATCAGCTTTTGATGCAGTAAGACAAAAGGTCGAAGTTATTGGAAATAAAATAAGAGGTGCTTGGGACAAAGTTAGAGAATCCGCAGGAAATGTTGCAGAGAAAGCAAAACAATCATGGAATGGATTTAAGGGAGCATTTGAAACTGTCGGAAATAAAATAAAATCCATTGGAGCAAAGATAAAAGGTGTTTGGGATAGCATTAGAACAAAAACAGAATCTGTATGGAAAAGGATTCAAAATGCAGTTAAAACACCAGTTAATGCGATTATCGGTTTTATCAATACGATGATTGGAGCAGTACAGAGTGGTATTAATGCAATGGTTCACGCACTTAATAACTTCCATATCAGCATCCCAGATTGGGTACCTGGTGTTGGTGGAAAATCTGTAGGATTCAACCTATCAACAGTATCTTTCTCAAGAGTACCATATCTTGCAAAAGGTGCGGTTATCCCACCAAATGCACCTTTTATGGCAGTATTAGGAGACCAGAAGCGAGGAACCAATATCGAAACACCAGAAGCATTATTAAGAAAAATCATAAAAGAAGAATTATCTAACATCAAGATTGAAAGTAATAATGGCGGAAACTATCAGTTTACAGCACAGATTAATCGTAGAACATTATTTGACGAAATGATTACAGAAGCAAAATTAAGACAGATGAATAATGGACAAAATCCATTTGTTCTTGCGTAGAGAGGAGTAGATATGGCACAAGATTATATAAAAATCAATGGTAAGAAAATATTTCAGCCAGATGGTGGAAGTTCTGCGGCATATGAAACAACTTATACGCAAGGTTCTACACGTTCGCAGTCTGGAAGTGGTAAATTTACACCAATGTTTACAATCGAAAGATTTCCTTATACTGCGACTGATATACCTGCAAAAGATGTAGCAGAGATAATGCAAATGATTGTTTACAGTAAAAGTAATAAAAAGATAAAATTTCAGTTGCATTATTTCAGCCCATATTATGGTAAATGGAGAGACGATACATTTTATGTAGGACAGGTGTCTGATATTAAATTTGGAACATTGAAAGACGGAGAAGAAAAATTTGAAAGCTTCTCTTTTAATGCACAGAGGATTGACCCATTATGATAAATGTAAGTAACGAATTTAAAGAACTTATGTCAGAGAGACAGGACTTTAAAGAGTATGCAGAAGTTACACTTGCAAATGGAACAGTCCTAGAACTGACAGAGGATGATTTTTCAATAAATAACAATAGTCTGGTTGATTCTGCAGGGGCAAACTCTATTCCTTTAGGAGTTGCCCTTAGCAGAAACGCACAGTTAGAAATCATGAATGACGATGATCACTTATCTGATTATGATTTCTTTGGAGCAAAAATCAGACTTTATCTGACATTTGAATTATCATCTACAACAGAAAAAATTGAATACGGTACATTTACCGTCACTCAACCAGAAACCTACGGAAGTGTTGTAACGATTGTTGGATACGATGATATGTATAAAGCAGATAAGACATACAGCACAACATTGACATTCCCTGCGACAGCAAAGAGTGTGTTAATTGATAGTTGTGATACCTGCGGTATCTTGATTGGAGATAGTAACTTTTTACACAATGACTTCCAGATACCAACCATGCCGTCTAGCGAGTACACACACCGACAGATTATAGGATTTATTGCTATGATTGCCTGCGGAAACGCAAGAATCGACCGTACAGGGCATTTACAGATAATGACCTATGACTTTAATTACAATAGCGGTAATGTTCATAATTTGACCGATTACAACACTCTGACGAATGATACAAACGATGTGCAGGTAACAGGCGTGCAAATGACACGCACTGTCAAAAAAACTGTAACTGACGAAGATGGAAATGAGAATGAAGAAGATGTTGAAGAAACTGTAAAAGTAGGTGCAGACAGCTATATCTTATCTTTGGAGAATCCACTTGTAAAAGGACATGAGGAAACACTTGTTTCTTGGGTTTATGACAAATTTAAAGCAGTGACATTCCGTGGATTTACGATGGATTACATATCTTATCCAATTGCTGAGTTTATGGACAAGATAAAAGTCACAGACTGGAAAGGGAAAAGTTTCTATTCAGTATTAACAGATGTAAACTTTGTATTCTTTGGGTATACAACACTACAAAACAGTGCAGAGTCTCCAATGAGAAATCAAAGTAATTATACATCGAGTGAGCAAAAAGCACTGATTCAAGGAAAAGAATTAGTTGAACGTGAAAAGACAAATCGTGAAATTGCAGTTAAAAAGTTAAATGATACATTAAAAAACAGCTCTGGCATGTATTCTACAGCAGAAAAACAGCCAGACGGCTCTACTATTTACTATTTGCACGATAAACCAACAATCGCAGAATCACAGAATGTTATCAAACTAACAGCCGAAGCAATTGGTTTTTCCACGGATGGCGGTAAAACGTATCCATATGGTTTTGCAATCACAGGCGAAATGATAACAAGATTGCTATATGTAGAGGGTATTGACGCAGATTATATCAATAGTGGTGCAATTACTGTCAAAGATAGTGCAGGAAACATTATCTTTCAAGTTGATATGGATACCGGCAAGGTAGTTATCAGTGGAGACAACATTTCTATCGGTGGAAAGAAATTAACCGAAGAAATTGAGGATATAAAAAAGGCAGGAAATCTAATCCTTAAGATGGATAACGAATACCAAGGTATTAGTGTAGATCACGAGGGAAATTATGTGAAATTTCCAAAAGTAACGTTTGCAGTACAGACGTTTTGGGGGCAGACGGACGTAACAAAAGATACTACCTTTTCTTTTGCGAAATCTGACGGTGTAAACGGTACATTTGATACATCTAGCAAAGTATATACCGTGTCAAGTCTTACAACGGATACTGGATGGATAGATGTTACTGCAACATATATGACGTATACAGCGAAGAAGCGTTTTAATATCGCAAAGATACGTGATGGTAGTCCGGGGAGAGTGTATCTGCTAGAACCATCTATAAACATTCTGAAAAAAGCACAGGATGGAAGTACAACACCAGATGAAATGACATTTAAGGCATATTACAGAGATGGCACAAACTCAGCGAAAGTTGAATATCAAGGAATCTTTGTAGTGGAAGAATCAAAAGATGGAAAAACATGGACTAAAACTTATGAAAGTTCAATTGTTGAAAGCTCATTGACGTATTCTTTCTATAATTGCTTAGAGGTTAAGACAGGAGATTATCTGACAACCAATGCAGGAAGTATGATTGTGGTCAGCAAACGGAGCATGAAAGATGTGTTGTATATACGATGCAGGCTGTATACAGCAGATAAAAAGACCGTACTTGACGAAGAATCAATACCGTTGGTTATGGACGTTGAAGCACTTACCCACGAACAGATATTTAACTTGCTGACGAATAACGGAGCAATTAAAGGTATCTACAAAGAGGGAGAACAGTTATACATATCATTTAGTTATGCCAAAGGTGGAGAACTTGCACTTGGTGGCAAGAACAACGGAAATGGTGTCTTTAAGATGTATGACGAGAACAACAATGTTATCGGTACATGGGACAATGACGGTATCAATGCCACAAAAGGTACATTTGGCGGAGAACTTAAGGCAGCGAGTGGAACATTTGCAGGACAGCTAAGTGGAGTCACTGGTACATTCAGTGGGGAGTTAAAGGCCGCAAGTGGAACATTCAGTGGAATTTGTTCAAATGTTGATAATGTATATACGTCAAGCCTTAACCACGGTTGGGTTGAGATACTGAGGAACGGAGAACGGACCGCATTTATGTCTGGGCGTGCATTATACCAAAACAATTATGGAATGGCACTGCATGGGAAAAGCATTATCGTTTTTGGTTCTCCGGTTCTTGCGGTAACAGACTACAACGAAGATGGTGGAATAAATGAAATTAGCGTTGGTCAAACAATAGAGATACCAATTGTAAAAAGCATAACAGCTACTTCAACAGGAACGATAAAATCAATGGTAAGTGGGAAACTTATCTTTACAAAGGGACTACTGACAAATTACTCAAAATAGGAGGACATATGAACGTAGATATGACATTTTCCGTGTTGTCGGAGAATCTTAGCACAAAAATAAATACAATCATAACAGAAGCAATGCAGAACGGTGCCACATTGGACGTTGTGGAAATGTCTTTGGTTAAGGTGCAGAACGATGTGCTGATGCAGAAAAACAGGCTGTATGCAGGAATGATTGAGCAACCTACTGAAAAAGAAATTGAGTTTAAAGACCAGAAAGAATTGAAAGAGTTTTTGGAAAAATCTGGTGTAGAAGTAAAAGAGGTGGATGCAAATGGCAAAGATAAATGATTTACCGCTGTTGTCTAATCCTACAGAAGATATGTATTGTCTGGTTGGAAAAGGAGATTTACAAAAAGTACCGTGGTCTGCGATTATGGGGCAGATTGGGTCCCCTTATGTTGCAACAGCAGTGTCACAAATGACAGATAAGACAAGGGTGTATGTCTATTATGGAGAAGAAAGTGGCTATATAAAAGGTAATTGGTACTATTGGAACGCCAATACATCAGCTTGGACTTCTGGGAAAAAGTATAACAGCGAGGGTATAGTTACAGATGAAACACTTGCAGTATCTGGAAAGGCTGCGGATTCGGCTGTAGTTGGAAAAGAAATTGGTTCACTGAAGAAATCTGTAAATGATTTGAAATCATCGGGTGCTAATAACGAATCATTGATAGTGATATATGACATATTGTCAAAAGGAACATATACAGAGGATATATCGTCTTTGATGTCACAACTTGATGGATTAGTACACGATGGAATGTACAAGATTACAAGTGATGTTAAAAATGCAACATTAAGTAACAAAAGCAATTATGTTGCAAAAGGAAGCAAGTATGTATGTACTGTTACAGCATCGCTCGGTTTTAAAATATCTGCGGTTGTAGTAACGATGGGCGGAGTTGATATATCAAGCAATTACGATACAACGACAAAGACAATAACAATCGAAAGCGTAACTGGTCCTATCAACATTACAATAACAACGATAGAAAGTGATTATACATCATTGCAATACATTAAAGGCGATGGAAACAGTTGGATTGATACAGGAGTTGCAGCGAATGTAAATCACAGATATGAATTATCTGCGAAACTGGATGGAGATGATGCTGATGAGTATTTCTTCGGAGCAGACCAGTACAATGTTGGAAGTGCGTATAATCAGTTCTATTTAACCGCAATGGCAAATCATACGAAAATAAGGGGCACGATTAATAAAAACGGTAGTGTTGACGTTGGAAGTTGGAATAAAACAGAAAACAATTTATTGTCAAATAAAAAAATGTATTTAGTTGTTAAGAATGGTTCGCAAGAAATTTATCTTAACTCTAGTTATACAGAAAAACAGTCACAATATATAGCAGGAAGTGAATCTTTTGGAACTCAAGACACATTGCCAATTATCCCGTTGTATTTGTTCCATGTCAATACAACAGCATCGACAAATTCGAACAATGCAAGCAGGTATAAACGTAGCAAGATTACAGTATATTGGTTGAAAATTTATGATGATACTACAAATGAAATGCTACATGAATTTTTACCAGTAGCAAAAAATGGGAAGATAGGAATGTTTGATACAGTAACAAAAGAGTTCCACGCAAACATTGGAACTGGAACATTTTCATACGAGGAGGCATAATAACTATGGAATTATACGATGCTGATGGCAAAAAGATTTTTTTACAAGAAAATGAAACTAAAACAGAAAGCAAACTAAAAGGAAAAAACATCGTGTTCCTCGGAGATTCCATACATGCATATCAACAGTGGGATGGTGTCACTGTACCGTATTTAATTCAGAGCAATACAGGAGCAAAATGCTATAACTGGTGTCAAGGTGGTATGACAATGGCACTGACCGATACAGCATCATACGACCCTTATAGTTGCGTGGGGATGGTAAATGCACTGACACAAAAGGATTTTATAAATCAAGAAAAATATGCAGAAGATGATCACGGAACAGCACAAGGAAATTTTACTGAACAAATTTCTGAAATGAAAGAAATAGGATTGGATACTGCCGACATAGTCGTTATTGAATTTGGAACGAACGACTGTATTAAATTAGTTGATTTAGATGATTCCGAAAATGAACTTAATACAAAAACAACAGCAGGAGCGTTAAGGTATGCGATTAAAACGTTGCTAAATTATAAATCTAATTTATTAATATTTGTTTGCAACGTACAAAAAATGACAGGATATGCAGACGCTGAGCATCAAAAACCTTATGATTCATCAAAACAAACGCAAGCAATAAATAACGTATGCGAAAAGCTAAATGTTCCAATCATAGACATATATGGAAATTTACTTCTAAATGATTACACTAAAGATTTGTTGCTACATGATGGACTGCATAGAACACATGAAGGAAAGGTAAGACAGGCTACACTGATTCAAAATGTTATAAGCAATTATTTGTAAATTGAGACTGATTACTAGTCATACGTGAAATCTTTATCAAGTATAAAAAACCCCTACAAACTGTAGGGGAAAAGAAAATTGAAGATTAAGTATGAAAAAATCTTTAAATACATATTAACATATATTTCCATAAAATGAAAGGAGAAATTATGAATCTTAAATTACGTTTCAAGAATAAAGCAACATTAGTAGCATTGGCTTCTGCCTTAATTGCATTTATCTATCAGATTTTAGGAATCTTAGGTATTACAGCACCAATCGCACAGGATGAAGTATCACAGCTTGTAGGTATCATCCTTAATATCTTAGTGGCTGTCGGGGTATTGGTGGACCCAACAACAAAGGGAATCGGGGATAGTGTCAACGCAATGTCTTATGAAGAATTAGGACAGGCAGTAGACCCAGATTATCAAGGACCTGTTGACTTAACAGAAAATACACACAAAGAGGTGGAATAAAATGAAATTTATCAACAAATTTGCTCATAGTTCCAATTACGGCGGAACTAGAAAGCTAAGTGATATTAAATATATCGTTGTGCATTTTACAGGGAACAAAGGAGATACAGCCTTAAATAACTGCAAATATTTTCAAGGACCAAACAGACACGCTTCTGCTCATTGTTTTATTGATGGTAGTGGAGTTGTATATAAATCTGTATCTCTTAAGAGAGTAGCATGGGCAGTAGGTGGATGTTATACTTTAAAAAATGGTGCAGGTAGCAAATACAAGGTTGCTACAAATGCAAACAGCTTAAGCATTGAAATGTGCAATTGCGTAGGTGGTGTACCGGCAGATGTGTACAAGGATTTAGTGTGGCTAGTTACATACTACATGAAAAAGTATAACATTGATGCAGATCACGTTATCCGACACTGGGATGTTAACGGCAAGGACTGTCCAGACCCATGGATTGGAAAGAATAACAAGGGATGGAACAAATTTAAATCAGACATTGCAGGCACCACAGCGAAAAAAACAAAGAAAGCAGGAGTATATGGAAAAGTCGTTACAAAAAGTGACCCGCTTATCCTTAGAAAGAGTGCTAGTACAAAATCTAAGATTGTTTGCACAATGCCTAAAGGCTCAACGGTACGGATTCTTAAAAAAGGTAGCAAGTGGCATAAAGTTAAATACCCTATCAACGGTAAGACAGGGTATTGTTCAGCAACTTACATAAAAATTTAAAAATAATGCTTGCAATGTCGAAAATGATGTGATATTATAATCAACGTTGGTTACGAAATGTTCCATTTTCGTTCCAACCAAAATTAAAGACAATTGAGTTTATGCGGTTTGAGAGCATTTTGACCCCTTGACTTTTAATCAAGTTGTCCGGGGTTCGAATCCCCGCACGCTCACTTTAAAAAGCACAGTTGCCAAATGGCTAAATACTGTGCTTTTCTTGTATTTATGCGGTTTTTAAGGGTATGATTTTTAGACAGGCATACCCTTAAAAGTAATAGAAAGTATCTAAAGTTTAGGAAAGTATTTGTTCCATGCGTGTTCCATGTTCCACTTTCGTTCCAGAAAATTTATGAAGCAATTTCTTTGCGTTGTTCCATTTTTTGTTCCAGATTTAAAGCATCGTTTACAGCGGATTTACTGTCCTCTTTTTCTAGCATTAAGTGATTGTATACTTCCAGAACGACCTTTTCAGAATCCCCTACAAGCCTTGCAATCATCTTTATGCTAATCTTAGGGAACTGGTAGCATAAGTTTGTGCAGTAATTATGGCGGAAGATGTGGCTTGTTAAATCCTCAATAGGACTTTCGCTGACCACTTGCATTGCTTTTATGATTCTACCCCACATCCTGCGGAAACCAGATTTTGTCATAGGCTTGTAATCACGATTTATGAATAAGTATTTCCTGCCATCTTTTCTAAGTTGTTTTATGTAACTAGAGATTGCATCGAATACGTTATCTGGTAACGGTAACGTTCTTTCTCCGTTCTGTATGTTTTTTACTGTTTTTTTCTTTGGTATGTTGTCTGATATGTCGTGTGATTTGTCGATAGATACTGTATGTGCTTCTAGGTTAAAGTCTGATTCTGTTAGTGCTAAGGCTTCGCCACACCGCAATCCACAGCCGTAAATTATAAAGACATATATTTTATCCATTAAATTAAAATCTGCCTTAAAAACGGCTCTCTGTTCGTCTGGTGTCAAAGGACGTTTTTCTTTCGCTTTGTAACTTATAGATTCAAAATTGTTGAATATATCTGCAAATGATTGTGCGGAATAAATGCGATCACAGACAGCAGAGTGTAAGACCTGCTTAAATGTCATTACTATTTGTTGTTGTGTCCGTGGCTTGCCTTTAGCACCGTTCAGAATCAATTGTAAGTGGCTTCGCTGTACATCTTGTAGCTTAACGTATTTAATGCTGTCAAAATGGACGTTAAGCACATTGTCGTACATTTTATTTGTATTGTTAGCTCTGCTAGATTCTTTATATAAGACTTTCCATTGTCTGGCATAATCAATAAATAGTATATCGGAGTCAATCATTGCCTGTCGTTGGTCCCTTAGTTGCTCAAACTCCTTTACGATTCTTTCTAAATCCTTTGAGCTTTTCTTGGACCGCAGGTGTTTATATTTCTTTTTGCCATTATCCTTGTATGTGCCATCCCACACGTTAGTAGAATAGTAACCATCTTTACCTTTTTTAAATTTAGCTGTTGCCATTGTATCACTCCTTTTTCTAATAATTGGAATTTGCGTTTTCTGCAAAATGGGTACAAAAATAACAGCCATGCAAGAGTGGTTTTTATAACATTGCAAAATAATATGAATGTGTTACAATAGATATGGAATTTTCTATATTAAAATTTTACGATGTTATGGAAAAGGGTTACCGTTCTTTTTAGTCTTCTAACGGTGGCTCTTTTTTGCGTTCTTGCATAACTGATGTAGTCATGATACAATATAGGTGTTTGGCTGTACTATCTTGTATGATAACTACCTTGTATTTATATTTTAGATAGTGCTTTGGACTGTACCTATTTGGACGTGGGTACGGTCCTTTTTTATTATAAAATTTTCCAAGAATTACCACAATCCTTGCATATTGCAAATTTTGAATTTGAAATATTTGTTGACGTTTTTGTTTTTTCGCTGTATTTGGATTTCTTTGGTGTTAATGCCCAAAGACCACCAGTAGCTAATATCATGCCTGCACGACCTGCACTGTTACCTGCACGAGTAACAACACTTTTCTTTCTAACTTCATTTCTACCAGAAGATGAGGAAGAAGTAGGTGTCATTGTGTATTCGATATTAAAGCTATGGCATTTTTTGCAATACGGTTTGTTTAAATATTTAGCTCCATAAAAAAACTCTGCTTCGTTCGGATTTGCCCTCTTAAGAATCTCGTAATATGCATCTGTTATTCCGTTCTTGTTAATTTTATTGACAGGAATGTAAGATAAACTAAATCCGAAAATCTTCTTTTTCCCTTTAAGTTGATTAGTTGTAAATGAATATCTTAGCTTATCGACAAGTTCTGGATCGTCATAATCTAATCTGGTTATAATGTCCTCAACACGTCTCTTTTTTCCAGTGTCAAACTGACAGAAGTAACACGCTTCTTTTGTGACAAATCCTACATACTGGAACAAAAAGGCGTTTTCTTTATATGAACCGATAGAAATTATCAAATCATCTGGATTTTGAATAATTCCTTTTTCTAATGCAAGATTTGTTAAAATCTCATCGTTTTCATATTCAACTTTTTCTTCTTCAATATCAGTAGATAACTCTTTTAAAACTTCTTCAGTAGGACATCCACAGTTTGGACACGCAGGAGCTTTTTCAGAGAACTCTTTTCCACATTCTGTACAAGTTATTAATGCCATGCAACCACCCCTTTTTTATTTAACAGTAACCTTGCAGGATGCTTTAGCACCAGACTTCATGTACAAGGTTATAATTGCTTTTCCTTTTTTCTTCGCTTTGATTTTTCCACGGCTGTTTACAGTCGCTACACTCTTCTTACTTGACTTCCAACGTTTTACCTTATCAGTTTTTGCCCATCTTTTAATCCTCAGTGTGTAAGTTCCCTTTTTGTGCAATTTAATAGACTTTTTGTTCAGATAGACATTTACAGATATTTTATTTAATGTAATATGTTCTTTTTTTCCACAATACAGGCAAGTTCTTGCTTTATATCCAGATGCAAAAATAGTTGGACTTTTTGTACTCCAAGTGCTGAAAAGATGTTTATTTGAATCTTTAGGGATTGAAGAATATTCTATCTTTTCGCATACTGAACACTGTCTATATTTTTGACCATCCTTTGTGCAAGTGTTATCCGAAAGAGTTATCCAATTTCCCCACGTATGAACGTCTGATTTAATATATCTATATTCAGTAGTCATACATAATGGACAATAGCGTTCTTCCGCTGTTTCTTCTTTACATGTTAATTCGCCTAACAGTTTCCAATCTGTCCATTGATGAACATGCTCATCAGCATTTACATTATTGATAGGAAAGATTAATAAAGAACTTAATAAAGAGCCGACTAATAAAAAGCTCTTAAGTTTTCTCATACTCAACACTCCTTTTTCATAATAACAAGCAACGTGACAACCACAATCGCAGGCAAATCGCAGGCAAGAAACCACGTATTTATGCGGTTTTCAAGACTTTTTGCATAGTTGCATCACAGGCAAATGACAGGCAAATCGCAGGCAAACATCAATCAACTATGCATTTTCTTTTTTAAAAGTCCAAGAAACTACGGTTTTATGCGGTTTTCAGTACCATGCAAAAAGTTTTTTAAATTTGTGATTGACAAAACAATGTTTTTAGTGTATTTTTATTTTCTTTTATATAAATATATAGTATCTAAAGACTATAGTTATATATAACCTATATAG
>ERZ1034928.129-NODE-129-length-45838-cov-5.185571_pt1 | contig 45838 bp, 41 predicted proteins | sample MGYA00520627_ERZ1034928 | MGnify/ENA primary metagenome ERZ1034928 (study PRJEB33766, sample SAMN09781755) | gut metagenome | biome: gut microbiome | host: Homo sapiens | place: Madagascar | study: EMG produced TPA metagenomics assembly of the PRJNA485056 data set...
GCACTTAATGTGCTTTCCGTCTTGCGCAGGACTGTAGAGCAGCAAACTTAAACAGCGGGCCGCCCGTTCCGGGAATCCGCCCCCGCGCACAGAAGGGGATTCCTTTTGCCAATAAGGGACAGGTTTATTTTGGTCGGTTTTTCATGCTTGAATTTGAAACATTTCGCCCGACAAGAGCGTATCTATGGTGAGGGCCTCATCGAGAACCATTAATGTCACCGGGAGGTGATTATGGAAGAACAAGCTTTTAGACAGGCGGTCGAAGACCACCGGGATGTCGTGTTTCGGATCGCATTGACGTACCTGCGCGATCGCGCCGATGCCGATGATGTTGCACAAGACGTCTTTCTTAAGTTGCTCAAAAGCGATACGCATTTTGAAGGCTGGGAGCATCTTCGTCGATGGCTTATCCGGGTCACGATCAATGAATGCAAATCGCTCTTTCGAAAGCCATGGAGGCGTGTGGAGGATATTGAGAATCTGGCCGATTCGCTTTCGACGGCGCAGGAGGAGACCAAGGCGGTCCTGTCAGACGTTATGCGACTTCCGGAGCGATTCCGTATTCCTATCGTGCTCTATTACTATCTGGGCTTCTCGACTTCAGAAATTGCCGAGTTACTGCATGTGCCAGCCGCGACCGTTCGAACGCGTTTAGCTCGCGGCAGATCGAAGCTCAAGTTCATCCTAGAGGAGGGCGACCGTGAAATCCAACCAGATCAAGCAGGCCTTCGAGTCCGTCCAAGCCGATAGCGATCTTGCTGACCGTGTTCTTTATGCCGCTGCTGGCGAGCCGCTTCGCCGAAAGGGTCACGCGAAGCCTCTGTATGTTGCCGTAATCGGATGTCTTGCCGGAGTGCTGGCGACCGGAGGGGTCGCCTACGCTGTTGTCAATTCCAGTTATTTTGCCTCTACCTGGGGAAACCATGGCAACGGAGAGTCCGTTACCTGGACAAATGGCGGCTCGTCGGGGACGAAATATACCTACACCAGAGAGTTTGGTGATGGTATCGCGCCCCAAAGCCTGGAGGGTGCAGTCCAGAAGGTCAATCTGTCCGTCGAGGGCAACGGCTATACGCTCGACATTCATGAGATGGCAATCGACGAGAACGGTTGCGGTGCTGTGACGTTTACATTGTCCAATCCGAATGGCGTTAACTACTACAAGCCGGCGGCAGAGCTTGGCGAACTTGTTCTCTATGGTGAAGAAGAAGGGGGCGTCAGTACACCCAGCATGAACTTCGGCGAGGAATGGGCTGATACACGCTGCACCATTGATAAAGACACATCAAGCGACACGGTCATTAACGGCACGATGTACTTTGCATCTTGGAATCGCGATCGAGATTTACGACATGCGGTCACCTGGAATATCAGTTGGACGGAGGGCAAAGGTGAGGATGCGAAGGTGATCGAGGTATCGACGCCAGAGTTTAACGTCGGAGCGCACGTCGATACAAAAGAACTCCGCTCCGATGACTCGCCTCTCGAGATCAGTCCGTTTTCCATCCAGACGCACATCGATGATCTGGGCTATGAAGCAGTTGATCATAAACTGACCGTCACCTACAAGGATGGGTCAGAGCAGATTATCGAAGATGACGACGCAGGGGCGTACAATTTCTATGTTTCGATGGGACGCAATAGCGGAGAGAACATTTGGGTGCCAACGAAGTTGATTGATGTCGACCAAGTGGTTTCAGTAACGCTCGAAGGCACACGCTGCACTTCAACAGGGGGCGCCGAAACGTCGGAACCCTTTACCATCGTCTATTCGTAAGATTTGGGGCCGCTTTCTACTAGGGGAAGCGGCCTTCTTTGCGGTAAATGGGCGGTTAGACCGCACGATATTCGCCTGCATTCCTGAAGTATGCGGCAAAATCTTGATGGGTCGACCACACCGTATATGCTCAAGCGCTCTACCTGCGGGTTTATTATCGCAAAACCCCGGTGCGCTCGGCGGGTCCAGAATTTGCCGCATACTTCCGAAAGCGCCGCCGATTTCCATGCGACAGGTGAGAGCAGATCACCGTTGGAGCGCGACGTTTCCCCAGATAAAACCGACCAAAATAAACCTGTCCCTTTTTGGCAGGTAACGTTGCCCCGACGAGCACGTCGGATCCCCGGCCCGGGCGGCGCAGGGGTTAAGTTTGTCGCGAGTTCCGCACGAGCCGGAGGCCACTTAATGTGGCCTCCGTGCGAGCCAGGACTGTAGAGCAGCAAACTTAACCCCTGTGCCGCCCGGCCCGGGAATCCGCCCCCGCGCACAGGCGGGGATTCCTTTTATGGAGGCTTTGCGGAAATATAGCTATTTTGGGATACGCCCGGCGGCGTGGTCTGTTGACGGCACAGCTAACGCCACGTATCCTATCGAACTGCGTGTTTCGTAGGGGGATGCTGACCCCTCGATTCAAGCCGTTGCACTTTACAGAAAGCTGGAATCATTCGAGAAGGAGTACGCTTTGCCTACTATTAACCAGCTGGTTCGCCAGGGCCGTCGTTCCGTGCCCAAGAAGTCCAAGAACGCTGCTCTGCAGCACAACTCCCAGAAGCGCGGCGTGTGCACCCGCGTCTTCACCACGAGCCCCAAGAAGCCGAACTCGGCTCTTCGTAAGGTTGCCCGTGTTCGCCTCGTCAACGGCATCGAAGTTACTGCTTACATCCCGGGTGAGGGCCACAACCTGCAGGAGCACTCCATCGTGCTCGTCCGCGGCGGTCGTGTCCGTGACCTCCCTGGTGTCCGTTATCACGTCATCCGTGGCGCCTACGACGCTGCTCCGGTCCAGAACCGTATGCAGGCCCGTTCCAAGTACGGTGCTAAGCGCCCCAAGGCTAAATAAGCCAGATAACGTTTTGATACTTTCGCCGTGTGCCGCCTAAGCGCCGCACGGTAGACACTTAAGGAGATTTCACATGCCGCGTCGTGCAGCAGCTAATCGTCGTGAGGTTCAGCCTGACGCCGTTTACAACAACCGCCTGGTGACTCAGCTCATCAACAAGGTCCTTCTTGACGGCAAGAAGGCCACCGCTGAGCGCATCGTTTACACCGCTTTCGAGATCGTCGCCGAGAAGTCCGAGGGTGGCGACGCTCTCGCTACCTTCAAGAAGGCTATGGACAACGTCAAGCCCACGCTCGAGGTTAAGCCCAAGCGTGTCGGTGGCGCTACCTATCAGGTCCCGATGGAGGTCAACTCCCGTCGTTCCACCGCTCTGGGCATCCGCTGGATCGTTAACTTCTCCCGCGCTCGCAAGGAGAAGACCATGGCCGAGCGTCTCGCCAACGAGATCCTCGACGCCTCCAACGGCCTGGGCGCTTCCGTCAAGAAGCGTGAGGACGTCTTCAAGATGGCCGAGGCCAACCGCGCGTTCTCTCACTATCGTTGGTAAGTTAAGGTAAGGAACTAACATGGCTAAGCCTAAGTACAAGCTTTCCGATACCCGTAACATCGGCATCATGGCCCACATCGATGCCGGTAAGACCACCACGACCGAGCGTATTCTTTACTACACCGGCAAGACCCACAAGATCGGTGAGGTCCATGAGGGCGCTGCCACCATGGACTGGATGGTTCAGGAGCAGGAGCGCGGCGTAACCATTACCTCCGCTGCTACCACCTGCTTCTGGAACAAGGACGGCAAGGACTACCGCATCCAGATCATCGACACCCCGGGCCACGTTGACTTCACCGCCGAGGTCGAGCGCTGCCTGCGCGTCCTCGATGGCGCTGTCGCCGTCTTCGACGCCGTTGCTGGCGTTCAGCCCCAGTCTGAGACCGTTTGGCGTCAGGCTTCTACCTTCAACGTTCCCCGCATCGCCTTCATCAACAAGTATGACCGCGTGGGCGCTGACTTCTTCAACGCTATCGAGACCATGAAGGATCGTCTCGACGCTAACGCCGTGGCCGCTCAGGTCCCGATGGGCGCCGAGGACAACTTCTGGGGCGTCATCGACCTGGTCACCATGACTGCATGGGACTTCAAGGCCGACGAGAAGGGCATGACCTACCCCGAGCCGATGGATGAGATCCCGGCTGAGTTCGCTGACATCGCTGCCACCAAGCGCGAGGAGCTCCTCGACGCTGCTGCCAGCTTTGACGACGAGCTCATGGAGAAGGTCCTCATGGAGGAGGACTTCACCGTCGAGGAGCTCAAGGCTGCTCTGCGCAAGGGCGTTCTGGCCAACGAGCTCAACCTCGTCTTCGTGGGCTCCGCCTACAAGAACAAGGGCGTCCAGGAGCTGCTCGACGCTGTCGTCGACTACCTGCCCAGCCCGCTCGACGTCGAGGCCGTCACCGGTACCGATCCGGACACCGGCGAGGAGATCCAGCGTCATCCTTCCTTCGACGAGCCCTTCTCCGGCCTGGTCTTCAAGATCATGACCGACCCGTTTGTCGGTAAGCTCACCTACGTCCGCGTTTACTCCGGCCGCGCCGAGTCCGGCTCCTACGTGGTCAACGCTTCCAACGGTCAGCGCGAGCGTCTCGGCCGCATCCTCGAGATGAACGCCGCCGAGCGTATCGACCGTGACGACGCTGCCGCCGGCGACATCGTCGCTTGCGTCGGCTTCAAGAACTCCACCACCGGTGACACCCTGTGCGCCGAGGGCAAGGAGATCGTCCTCGAGAAGATCGAGTTCGCTAAGCCCGTTATTGACGTTGCCATCGAGCCCAAGACCAAGGCCGAGCAGGACAAGATGTCCCTGGCTCTGACCAAGCTCGCCGAGGAGGACCCGACCTTCCAGGTGTCCACCAACCACGAGACCGGCCAGACCATCATCGCCGGCATGGGCGAGCTGCACCTCGAGATCATCGTCGACCGTCTGCTCCGCGAGTTCAAGGTTGACGCTAACGTTGGTAAGCCCCAGGTTGCCTACCGCGAGACCGCTGGTCACGACGTCGAGAAGGCTGAGGGCAAGTTCGTCCGTCAGTCCGGTGGTCGCGGTCAGTACGGCCACGCCGTCATCAAGCTCGAGAAGATGGAGGAGGGCTTCGGCTACGAGTTCGTCAACGCTATCGTCGGCGGCGTCGTGCCCAAGGAGTACATCCCGTCCATCGACAAGGGCATCCAGGAGGCCCTGAACACCGGTGTTATCGCCGGCTTCCCGGTCCTCGACGTCAAGGTCACCCTGTTCGACGGTTCTTACCACGAGGTCGACTCCTCCGAGGCCGCCTTCAAGATCGCCGGTTCCATGGCTATCAAGGACGCCCTCAAGAAGTCCGATCCGCAGCTGCTCGAGCCGATCATGGCTGTCGAGGTCGAGACCCCCGAGCAGTACATGGGCGACGTTATGGGCAACCTCTCCGGTCGCCGCGGCAAGATCGAGGGCATGGAGGATCGCAAGAACAGCAAGCTCATCCGTGCCAAGGTGCCGCTGGGCGAGATGTTCGGTTACGCTACCGACCTTCGCTCCCAGACCCAGGGCCGTGCATCCTACACGATGCAGTTCGACTCTTATGAGCCCGCGCCCAAGTCCATCGTGGACGAGGTCATGAGCAAGAACGCCTAAGTTCGAGCTCCCTGTTACGTAATCCGCGAGAACATCTCTCGCACTCTTTGGAGGTTTAAGTTGGCTACCCAGAAGATCCGCATTCGCCTCAAGGGCTATGATCACGAGGTCGTCGATCAGTCCGCGAAGCTCATCGTCGAGACCGCTCAGAAGACCGGCGCTCGCGTTTCCGGTCCTGTCCCCCTGCCCACCGAGCGCAACCTGTACACGGTTATCCGCTCGCCGCACGTGAACAAGGATTCCCGTGAGCAGTTCGAGATGCGCACCCACAAGCGCCTCATCGACATCCTCGACCCCACCTCGGGCACCGTTGATTCGCTCATGCGTCTCGACCTCCCCGCTGGCGTCGACATCGACATCAAGCTCTAAGCGATATCGCTCATAGCTTACAGAGCCCCGCTGCCATTACGGTAGCGGGGCTCTTTTGTTTTAAATGATGGGTTTGGACCGCCGGGTAAGGCTGCCGAGTAGGTGGCTGCGGCGCCCTATTCGCTTAAGGGACGCAGCGATGCCTCCTCAAAATGGAAGGAACGCAAGCCGTCTTCCGTTTCGATACACGCGCGACCAAAGGCATCGACCGTTTGAAAGATGCCGCGCGCCAGCTCGTCACCGGCAGGGGAACGGGCGATAACCGGTTCTCCAATCCAATTGAGATTACTGACATAGTCATTGCGGACGGGCGCGATCGGTCCGGCGTCTTCTTCCATGGCGTTGAGGTGCTCTGCCCATGTGTCTACAGCGTTCACGACCGCGTGATGGACCTCCTTGAGTAGCACATTGACGGTGGGAACATTCTCGTTGAGGTCTGAGAGGCCGATTGCCGGCAGGCCGCCATCGGGAACCTCTGAGGGAACATAGTTCACATTGACGCCAATGCCGCAGACGGCAAAGGGCTTGCCCTCGTTGTCACGAGCCGCCTCGACCAAGATGCCGCCGAGTTTGCGCCCTCGCGCGACGAGGTCGTTGGGCCATTTGAGGCCGATCTCGTTAGTAAGACCTTGCACCTCGAGCGCCTCGAGCACCGCTAAGCCGCTGACGGCGGCAAGACCAGAGTACTTGGCGGGATCAACACGTGGACGTAGGACAATCGAGAGCAACAGGTTGCCGGCGGTTGAATCCCACTTGTGGCCGCGTCGGCCGCGTCCTGCCGTTTGCGCGCGGGCGGCAAGTCCCGTGCCGTGCGGCGCGCCCTGTTTTCCTGCCTCGAGCAGGTCATCGTTGGTCGATCCGGTTACGTCGACTATCGTTAATTGAGCATCCATAGCGGCTGCTACCTCCTTAATGAATAAGTGAATGACGCAATGGTGTCGAGAGATAGACACAATGTGAAGCCTTTGTCGCATTTGGACAATTTAATGTTAACACGTCAACAAAGCGAAGAATGCGCTATCCTCTCTTGGTCGATGTAAACACGTCAACAACTCAAAGGAGGTTAGTGATGGGTTTCACGATACTGGGAACAGGCTCGGCGCTTCCCAAGCGCAGCGTTTCCAATGACGAGCTGTCCGAGTTCCTCGATACCTCGGATGAGTGGATTTTTACCCGCACAGGCATCAAGAGCCGTCATGTGTGCACCACCGAGTCGCTCGACGACCTTGCCGTGGCAGCGAGCGAGCAAGCGCTCCAGACGTCCGGAATCGATGCGAGCCAGCTGGATCTTATCGTCTGTTCGACGACGACGGGCGATCATCTCGTTCCTGCCGAAGCGTGCGCCGTTGCTGAGCGCCTGGGTGCCACATGTCCTGCTTTCGACGTTTCGGCGGCTTGTGCCGGCTTCGTATTTGCGCTCGATGTCGCCGAGGGCTATATCGCCCGAGGACGAGCCAAGCATGTGCTTGTCGTTGCTGCCGAGCAGATGACGCGCGCGCTCGACTGGACCGACCGTGCCACCTGCGTGCTCTTTGGCGATGGCGCGGGTGCTGCGGTCATAGAGGCTGGGGGAGAGAATCCCCTCGCCGTTGAGCTTTCGACGTCGCCTGACGTCGAAACACTGCGCGTCCCCGGATTGGCGGGCTCCTCGCCGTATAAGACGGCGCAGGACCGCGAAAGCGTGCTTTCCATGAACGGCCGTCGCGTCTTCAAGTTTGGCGTCAATGCCATCTGCGACACGGTCAACAAGCTCGTCTGCGACGCGAGCATCGCGGTCGAGGACATCGACCACTTTGTATTCCATCAGGCTAACGAACGAATCTTGGGCCAGGCGGTCAAGCGCTTAGGTGTGCCGGATGACCGTGTGGTCCGAACGTTGCGTGAAACCGGCAACATCTCGAGCGCCTGCATTCCGCTTGCTCTCGATCGACTGGCAAATACCGGCGCGCTGCACGCGGGCGACACCATCGCCTTGGTCGGATTTGGCGCCGGCTTGGATGTAGGTGGCTATCTTCTTCGCTGGAAGTAGTTGCACATAGGAAATGAAAACGCCCCTGGGGCACAAACAAAGGAGAACTACCATGGCAGATCAGAAGACCTTCGAGCGCGTTTGCGACGTTATCCGCGAGACCGCCGGCCTTGACGATGTCGAGATGAAGCCCGAGTCCACGCTCGAGGAGATTGGCCTCGACAGCCTGGGTACCGTCGAGATCCTCGTTGCCGTCGAGGACGAGTTTGGCATTGAGCTCGATACCGAGGAGAACCCCAAGACGGTCGGCGAGTTCGTCGATACGGTCGAGGCGGCATTGGAGAAGTAGTGATGCTCAAGTCTCCTCTCTGCGATCTGCTCGGCATCGAAAAGCCCGTGTTCCAGGGCGGCATGGCCTGGATTGCCGACGCCTCGCTGGCATCGGCCGTGTCCGAGGCGGGCGGCTTAGGCATTATCGCGGCCATGAATGCCGATGCCAACTGGCTGCGCGACCAGATCTACGAGCTGCGCGCCAAGACGGATAAGCCCTTTGGGGTCAACGTCATGCTCATGAGCCCGTTTGCCGACGAGGTCGCGCAGGTCGTGATTGACGAGCGAGTGCCGGTCGTCGTGACGGGCGCCGGAAATCCCACCAAGTACATGAAGGCGTGGAACGAGGCGGGCATCAAGGTCATCCCTGTTGTTGCCTCTGTGGCGCTGGCGCGTCTCGTGGCGCGTCGCGGAGCCACTGCCGTGGTTGCCGAAGGCACCGAATCAGGCGGCCATATTGGTGAGACCTCGACGATGGCATTGGTGCCGCAAGTTGTCGATGCGGTCGATATCCCCGTGGTGGCGGCCGGCGGCATCGCCGATGGCCGTGGTGTGGCGGCCGCCTTTATGCTCGGCGCTGCCGGCGTCCAGGTGGGAACACGCTTTCTGGTCGCAAACGAGTGTACCGTCTCCGAACAGTACAAAGAGCTGGTGCTCAAGGCAGGCGACACGTCGACGCGTGCGACCGGTCGCTCGACGGGACATCCGGTTCGCGCCCTCAAGAGCCCCTTCACCAACGCGTATGCCAAGAACGAGGCGGCGGGCGCAAGCCCCGAGGAGCTCGGAGCCATGGGCACGGGCGCGCTTCGTAAAGCCGCAAAGGACGGTAATTACGAAGAGGGTTCGTATTTGTGCGGACAGATTGCCGGCATGGTTAACAAACGCCAGAGCGCACGCGAAATCGTCGACGATCTGGTCGATGGCGCCGAGCATGTCCTGAAGGGTGCGTCCGCATGGGTAGCGTAGCGTTTCTGTTTGCCGGTCAGGGTGCCCAGCATCCCGCGATGGGTGTCGACCTCATCGAAGCATCGCCGGCGGCCGCCGAGGTGTTCGCCATTGCCGACGAGGTGCGCCCGGGGACCAGCGAGCAGTGCCGGAGCGCCTCCAAGGAGGAGCTCTCGCAAACCGAGAACACGCAGCCTTGCGTGTTCGTGCACGACTTGGCTGTCGCCGTCGCCCTGCGCGAGCGCGGCGTGGCGCCTGCCGCCTGTGCGGGATTCTCGCTGGGCGAGGTCGCTGCACTCACTTTTGCGGGGGCATTCGATACGCGAGCGGGTTTTGAGCTCGTATGTGAGCGCGCGGCATTGATGGCCACGGCGGCCGAGCGTCACCCCGGCGGCATGCGCGCCGTCATCAAACTCGATGCGGCGCAAGTCGAAGGCCTGGCAAAATGGGTCGGCGAGGACTGCTGGCCGGTCAACTACAACAGTCCGCAGCAGACGGTTGTTGCCGGAGCGCCCGAGGCGCTGCAGGAGCTCGACGTCCTGGTAAAAGAGGCTGGCGGCCGCGCTATGAAAGTCACGGTGTCGGGTGCATTTCATAGCCCCTATATGGCCGAGGCGACTGAGGGGCTGGCGACATATATCCAAGCCGGTCATGTGCCGTCTCCGCTGCTGATTCCTGTTATGGCAAACATGACGGCGGCGCCCTATCCGGCGGACCCGCAAGCGGCATCGGATGTCTTGGCCAACCAGGTGAGTCATGCCGTGCGCTGGGTCGACACGCTGCATGCTCTGCAGGATCAGGGTATTGATACGTTTATTGAGGTCGGCCCTGGCAAAACGCTGTCCGGCCTGGTCAAACGTACGCTGAGCGACGTTCGCGTGTATTCGTGCGAGACGGCCGAGCAGGTCGCAGCTATTGCCGACGAGCTCGCACAGCCTACAGGGCTGTAACCCGAAAGGAATGACATGGGCAACTTGAACAACGGCGCGCTCGGGCGCAACGGCTCGCGTCGCGTGGCGCTGGTCACGGGCGGCTCGCGCGGCATCGGTCGCGCTTGTGCCGTGGGCCTGGCGGAGGATGGCTACGATATCGCCGTCGTCTATGCCGGCAGCGTCGATGCGGCGCGCGAGTCGTGCGAAGCCTGCGAGGCAGCTGGCGCCACGGCGCGCGCATATCAATGCGACGTGGCCTACCCCGATGCCGTCAACGTCTGCGTGGAAGCGGTCCTGAGTGACTTCGGTTCAATCTGGGCGCTTGTCAACAACGCCGGCATCACCCGCGATGGCCTGCTCATGCGTATGGGCGATGACGCCTTCGATCGCGTGCTAGATGTCAATCTCAAGGGCACGTTCAACACAACGCGTGCGCTCACCAAGACCTTTATGCGCCAGCGCGGCGGTTGCGTCATCAACATGAGCTCGGTTGTGGGCCTGATGGGCAATGCCGGGCAGGCCAACTATGCTGCCTCCAAGGCGGGCGTCATCGGCCTGACCAAGGCGGTGGCGCGCGAGCTTGCGCCCCGCGGCGTACGAGTGAACGCGGTCGCTCCTGGGTTTGTCGAGACCGATATGACGGCAAAGCTCTCGGAGAAGGTGCGTGTGGCAACCGAGGAGCAGATTCCCCTGAAGCGCATGGCGCGCCCCGAGGAAGTGGCCGGCGTGGTGCGCTTTTTGGCGAGTGATGCGGCTGCCTACATTACGGGTGAGGTCGTGCGCGTCGACGGCGGAATGGCGATGTAGAAACCAAGGCCGAAGAATGGCTTGGATGAGGAGAGCATGATGGAACAGAGAGTTGCAATCACCGGCATCGGTGCCGTGTCGCCGCTCGGCAACACCGCGCTTGCCACCTGGGCGGCCATGTGCGCCGGCACGTGCGGTATCGGCCCGATCACGCACTTCGATACGGATGCGTTTGCCGTCAAGGTGGCGGCCGAGGTCAAGGGCTTTGACGGCAACGACTACTTTGGCAAGCACGATGCCAAGCACCTGGACCCCTGCGTTCAGTTTGCACTGGCGGCGTCGGACGAGGCCATGCACGATGCGGGCTTTGATGTCGAAGGCGCCATCGATCGCGAGCGCCTGGGCGTCTACGTGGGTTCAGGCGTGGGCGGCATGCAGACGCTCGTCGACAACGTCCACACGATCGCCGATCGTGGGCCCCGCCGCGCATCGCCATACATGATTGCGATGATGATCCCCAACATGGCTTCGGGCAATATCGCGATTCGCCATAAGGCAAAGGGCCCGACCCTGCCCGTCGTGACTGCCTGCGCGACTTCTGCCCATGCGGTGGGCGAGGCGTTCCGCGCCATCAAGCACGGCTATGCCGATGCGATTCTCGCCGGCGGTACCGAGGCCGCAATCATCCCCGATGCCGTCGCGGGCTTTACGTCCTGCCGTGCGCTCACCACTAATCCTGACCCGTCGACGGCGTGCCGTCCGTTCGATGCGAACCGCGACGGCTTTGTGATGGGCGAGGGCGCCTGCGTGCTCGTGCTCGAGGGCATGGAGCATGCACAGGCTCGCGGCGCGCACATTTATGCCGAGGTCGTGGGCTACGGCAACACCGACGATGCCTACCACATCACGAGCCCCGATCCCGAGGCGACCGGCATTGCCCGCGCGATTTCGCAGGCCGTGGCCGAGGGCGACGTTAAACCGTCCGAGGGCCTCTACATCAACGCCCATGGCACGTCGACCAAGCTCAACGATTCGTCCGAGACGGCGGGTATTAAGCGAGCGCTTGGCGAGGATGCGGCACGCGCCGCGCACGTCTCGTCGACCAAGTCGATGACCGGGCACATGATCGGTGCCACGGGTGCTATCGAGGTCATGGCTTGTGCCATGGCGCTCGAACAGGGCGTGGTGCCGCCGACCATTAACTACAGCACGCCCGATCCCGCCTGCGATCTCGATTACACGCCCAATCGCGCGGTTCGCGCCGACCTTACCTGGGCGCTTTCGACCAACCTGGGCTTTGGCGGCCACAACGCCGCCATCGCGCTGCGCAAATATGCAAGGAGCTAGAGCATGGATTCCAAAAGACTTGCCGAGATAGCCGATGTTATGGAGGACCGTGGCCTCACGCGCGTGCGTGTTGAGGAGCCCGATGGCACCGCGGTCGAACTCGAGCGCGCGAGTGCGGCGCAGCCGGTTGCCGTGCCCATGCCTATGCCGAGCGCCATGGCCGCACCGGTTGCGGCTCCCGCAGTCGCGCCTGCCGCACCGGAACCCGCCGCGCAGACACCTGCCGCCGCGCCGGAGCCCAAGGGCACCGAGGTGACCGCTCCCATGGTCGGCATTTTCTATGCTGCCCCGGCGCCGGGCGACGAGCCGTTTGTGCACGTGGGCTCCAAGGTCAAGGCCGGCGAGACCCTCTGCATCATCGAGGCCATGAAGGTCCTCAACGAGGTGACGGCAGAGGCGGATGGCGAGGTGCTCGAGATCTGCGTGGCCGACGGCGACCTCGTGGAGTTCGGCAGCTGCCTCATGAGGATCGGATAGGTGATATCCATGAACAAAGAAGAGCTCAAGAAGCTGTTGCCGCATCGCGAGCCGATGCTTTTGCTCGACGAAGCCGAGCTGGTGGGCGATGAGGCCCACGGCAAGATCACGATTACGGGCGACGAGTACTTTTTGCAGGGGCATTTTCCGGGAAACCCGGTCGTCCCCGGCGTGATTCAGTGCGAGATGCTCGCCCAGAACTGCTGCGTGCTGCTGATGGGCGATGAGGAGGCGCGCGGCGCGACGCCGTTCTATACGAGTCTGGACAAGGTGCGCTTTAAGCGTCCGGTGCGCCCGGGCGACACGGTGGATCTGGTGTGCTCCATCACGCGTGCGCGCGGGCCGTTCCGCTTTGCGACGGGTACTGCGAGCGTCAACGGTGAGGTTTGCTGCCGCGCCGATATGTCTTTTGCACTCATGCACGAAAGTTAAGGAAGGCTTCATGTTCGACAAAGTGCTCATCGCCAACCGCGGCGAAGTCGCGGTCCGTGTTATCCGCGCGTGCCGCGATATGGGCATCAAGACCGTCGCCGTCTACTCCACGGCCGATGCGGACGCACTGCACGTGCAGCTTGCCGACGAGGCGTATTGCATCGGCGGCCCGCGTCTTGCCGAGAGCTACCTCAACGACGATGCCGTGCTCACCTGTGCCGTAAAGTCGGGAGCTAAGGCAATTCATCCTGGCTACGGTTTCTTTTCCGAGAAGGCGAGCTTCGTGCGCGACTGCGACAAGTACGGTCTGGCGTTTGTCGGTCCCTCGGCCGAGGTCATCGACAGCATGGGCGACAAGGACGCCGCACGCCGAACGGCTGCCGCGGCGGGCGTGCCCATCGTTCCGGGCTGCGATTTGCTCAAAAGCCCCGAGGAGGCGACGGCCGAGGCCGAGCGCATCGGCTGCCCCGTGCTTATCAAGGCGCGCGCGGGCGGCGGCGGTCGCGGTATTCGCAAGGTCGAGCGCGTGGAAGACGCGGCAAAGGCCTTTATTGAAGCGCGTGCCGAGGGCGAGGCCGTTTTTGGCGACGGCGAGTGCTACATGGAGAAGTTCGTCGCGCCGGCGCACCACGTTGAGGTGCAGATTATGGCCGATAAGCAGGGCCATGTGTTTTCGCTCGGCGAGCGCGAGTGCTCGGTGCAGCGCCGCAACCAAAAGCTGATCGAGGAGAGCCCCGCGCCGTGCCTCGACGGACGCGACGACATTCGTGCCCGTATGCACAAGGCAGCGCGTGACCTGGCTCGTGCCGTCGGCTACGAAGGAGCCGGCACCATCGAGTTTTTGTACTCGGACGACGGCAATTTCTACTTTATGGAAATGAACACGCGCCTGCAGGTTGAGCATCCGGTCACGGAGTTTGTGACCGATACCGACCTGGTTAAGTGGCAGCTGCGCGTGGCTGCCGGCCAGCCTCTGCCCTTTGAGCAGGAGGACATGCCGGTGCGCAACCACGCCATGGAGTGCCGCATCAATGCCGAAACGCCGGACTTTCTACCGTCATGCGGAACGGTCACCGCGTTGCGTGTGCCGGGTGGTCCGCGCGTGCGCTGGGATTCCGCCATGTTTACCGGAGCGAAAGTTCCGCCGTACTACGACTCCATGCTCGGCAAGCTCATCGTGTGCGCGCCCACGCGCGACGGCGCCATTCGCAAGATGCGCTCGGCCCTGGGCGAGCTCGTGATTGAGGGCGTGAGCGAAAACAGCGAGCTTCAGCTCGACGTGCTGGCAAACGACGAGTTCTTGTCGGGCATGTATCACACCGATCTGATGGGGCATCTCTATGCTGATGAATAGAAAAGCGAAGACGGTCAACGTCCTCGAGGGGCCGATGACCGAGTCGTGCGCCGAGTTTCCCGCGCGCCACGTGTTTATCAAGTGCCCGGAGTGCCGCCGTGTGATCGATGAGGCACGCCTGCACGACAACCTCGACGTTTGTCCTCGCTGCGGCAAACACTTTCGCGTGAGCGGTCGCGCGCGCGTACGCATGACGGTCGACGAGGGTACGTTTGAGGAATGGGATGCCAATCTGGCGTCGGAGGACTTCCTCTCGTTTCCCGGCTATGCCGACAAGCTCAAGAGCGCGTGCGAGCGTTCGGGCGAGCGCGACGCCGTCGTGTGCGGCAGGGGCAAAATCTGCGGCTGCGATACGGCACTCTTCTTTATGGACGCCAACTTCATGATGGGCTCGATGGGCTCCGTGGTGGGCGAGAAGATCTGTCGTGTCTTTGAGCGCGCGGCCGAGTTGGGGCTTCCGGTCGTTGGCTTTACCGTTTCGGGCGGCGCGCGCATGCAAGAGGGCGTGACCTCGCTTATGCAGATGGCCAAGATTTCTGCGGCGGTTAGGCGCCACAGCGAGGCGGGCGGTCTTTATATCACGGTGCTCACCGATCCCACGACCGGAGGTGTAACCGCGAGCTTTGCCATGGAGGGCGACATTATCCTGGCCGAGCCCGATGCCCTGACGGCATTTGCCGGCCCGCGCGTGATCGAGCAGAACATGCACAAGCGCCTGCCCAAGGGATTCCAGCGCTCCGAGTTTTTGCTGGAGCACGGCTTTTGCGATGCCGTTGTTCCGCGTGGCGAGATTGCGCTCACGGTAGGTGAGCTGCTGGCGCTGCACAAAGGGCACGCGCCCGGCCTGGGGGCACCGCATGAAATCGTGCATGCGGGTCGCCGCGGCAAAACGCTGGGACACTTGTTTAAGCGCTCGGCGGCACCAAAAACCGCGCTCGAGATTGTCAAGCAGACCCGCTCGGCAGATCGCGCCACGGCGGGTGAGATGATCTCGCTGGGCTTGGATGGATTTGTGGAGCTGCACGGCGACCGTTACTTTGGCGACGACGCCGCTGTGGTGGCTGGCATTGGCTGGAAAGACGGACGCCCCGTAACGGTCATCGCCATCGAGCGCGGCACCACGACCAAAGAACGTATGCGCCGCAACTTTGGCATGGCGCATCCCGAGGGCTACCGCAAAGCGCGTCGCCTTATGCGCCAGGCCGAAAAGTTTGGTCGACCGGTTCTGTGCCTGGTCGATACTTCGGGCGCGTTTTGCGGCATCGGTGCCGAGGAGCGCGGCCAGGGCGAGGCGATTGCCCAGAATCTCATGGAGATGAGCGGCCTTAAGACGCCGATTGTCTCGGTTGTGACAGGCGAGGGTGGCTCTGGTGGCGCGCTGGCGCTGTCCGTGGCCGACCGCATCCTGATGCTCTCGAGCTCGGCCTATTCGGTCGTGAGCCCCGAGGCCTGTGCGTCGATCCTGTGGAAGGATACCGAGCGCGCGAATGAGGCCGCCGAGGCGCTTAAGCTCACGGCCCCCGATCTGTTGGCGCTCGGCATCATCGACGGCATTGTTGACGATAGGGGCCTGTCGCATGAGGAGATCGCCGGTGCCGTCATGTCCTCGGTATTTGATGCCTTCGATACGCTTGAGCAGCTCGACGACGCGACCCTCACAAACCTCCGCTACGAAAAGTACCGCGCAATCGGTCAGTACCGCACGATGTGACAAAGGGACAGTCCGCATGTCACATTGGGAAAGGGTTCCCGTGTCACAAGTTTCTCAATCGGTCTTGGCGCCGGTAAAAGCAAACGCTATGGCCGTGGTCGAATATCTGTCCAAAAGCATGATGTCGGCGCTGCCGTTTATTGTCTGCGCGGCGTTGTTCCGCACCGTCGCCGTCATTATGGGCGAAGACATGCTGGGCCTGTGGTCTGCCGATTCCGAAATCTATCGCCTGTTCTACAGTTGGCTCTACAACGCCGGCTACTACTTTTTGCCCATTTATCTTGGTTGGGCGGCCGCCCGCCAGCTCGGTTGCTCGGAGCAGCTGGGTATGATGCTGGGCGGCGTGTTGATTGCGCCCGATCTGCTTAAGCTCGTCGATGCCGTATCGACGACGGGGGCATCGATGACTTCCGTGTATGGCCTGCTTCCCGCGCCGGTCAACGATTACACGACGACTGTTATTCCGGTTCTCATCTCGGTGCCCGTGCTATGGCGAGTGGAGTGTTTCTTTCAGCGCGTTATCCCCAAGGCCGTGGCGTTTTCGTTCGTTCCGTTTGCGACCATGCTTGTCATGGTTCCTGTTTCGCTGTGTATCACGGCGCCGGCGGGCAGCTATCTGGGCATGCTGTTGGGCAAGCTTATGTTTATGCTTGGCAATTCCGGTGGCATCGTGTCGCTGCTCACGCTCATGGGGCTTGCCGCGGGCTGGGAGTTCCTAAAGATCGCCGGCGTCAGCAACGTTGTCCTATCGCTCGCCTATGCGCAGTTTATGAGTGTGGGAACGGATTCGTGCATTCTGATCGCCGCGACGATGGCAACGTTCGCCGTTTGGGGCATGCCCTTTGGCGCGTCGCTTCGCGTTGCGGATAAGGACGAGAAGGCGCTCATGCTGGGCTATTCAATCTCGGGTGTTCTTGGCGGCGTAAGCGAGCCGGCGCTGTATGGCTGCGGCTTCAAATACGGCAGGTGCCTCACATGCATGGCCATTGGCGGCGCCGTCGGAGGCCTTGTTGCGGCCGTGGGCCACGTTACGGCCTATACCATCGGCATGACGAATGTCCTCATGGTCATTGGCTTTGCCACGGGCGGCATCTCGAACCTGCTGTGGTGCTGCGCCGCCGGCGGTGTGGCATTCGCGGTGTCTGCGGCGCTGAGCTACTGCTTTGGCGTGGTGCCGGCGAAGGGGCAGGCGACAGAAGACGGGGCCGATTTGCCCGAAACAGTGGCGAGCGCTGCTGAAGTAAGCGCATAAACCTGTGCGACAAAGGGCGATTACTTTGTCGTGTTCCAAGGCCGTGGCCCGTGTGGGTTGCGGCCTTTTTGTATCTGGAGGACAAAGTGGCTACACTACAATCCGTTTGAGCAATAGATATATAGGTAGTACCGTGGGGGCGGATGCAGATGGTCGAGTGGATTGTTCGTCGTGCGCAGGGCGACCGTGCACGCGTGGGAACGTTGACGGGCATGGTGTGTATTCTCGCCAATGTGGCACTATGCACTGCGAAGGGTGCAATTGGCGTGGTGTCGGGATCGGTCTCGATCGTGGCGGACGCCATGAACAACCTGTCCGATGCCAGTTCGAACATCGTGAGCGTGCTGGGCTTTAAGCTGGCGAGCAGGCCGGCCGACCCCGAGCACCCCTACGGTCACGGTCGCTACGAGTATCTTTCCGGCCTGGTCGTGGCAGCGCTCGTGCTGCTCATTGGCCTTGAGCTGATGAAGTCCTCGGTGGAGCGCATCGTCCACCCCGAGCCCGTCGAGTTCTCGCTTGCCCTGGTGGCAGTCCTTGCGCTTTCGATGGTCGTCAAGCTGTGGATGGCGGCCCTCAACCAAAAGCTCGGCGATCGCATTGAGTCCGAGACACTGCATGCGACCGCGCAGGATTCCAAGAACGATGTCCTTGCCACGGGCGCCGTGTTAGCGTGCGCATTTGTTTCGCAGGTGACGCACATCAATCTTGACGCATGGGTCGGCCTTGCCGTTGGCGCCTATATCGGTTGGAGCGGCTTTGAGCTTATCCAGGATACGGTGAGCCCGCTTTTGGGCCAGGCGCCCGATCCTAAGCTGGTCAAGCACATTCGAGACAAAATCATGAGCTACCCCGGCGTTTTGGGCGTCCACGACCTGATGGTTCACGATTACGGCCCGGGCAGGAAGTTTGCGAGCGCTCATGCCGAGATGGCAGCCGAGACCAGCCCGCTGGAAAGCCACGACACACTCGACAACATTGAACAGGCATTTAGGAACGAAGACGGCATGATCGTCACGCTTCACTACGACCCCATCGTGACCGACGACCCCAAAGTGGCGAGCATACGTTTGCGCATCAACGCCATGGCCAAGGAAATCGATAGCCGCATTTCGATCCATGACCTTCGCTGCGTGCCGGGCCCCACGCACACCAATGTGATCTTTGACTGCGTGCGCCCCTCCGATTTAGCGATGAGCGCCGAGGAATTAAAGCGCACGTTGGCAAAACAAGTCGAATCCGAATACCCCAAGTCGGTCGCCAAGATCACGATCGACGAAGACTACGTAAGCCATACCCACGAGTAGGGCTGTGCCAGCAAAGCAAGTTATACAGAAGGGGAGAGCATGAAGCGTCTATATCTACTCCGCCACGGTCAGACAGAATTCAACGTTAAAAAGCTCGTCCAGGGCCGCTGCGATTCTCCGTTGACCGATCTGGGCCGCAAGCAAGCGGGAATGGCAGCCGCATGGCTCAAAGCCCACGGCGTCGTCCCCGACAAAGTGGTCTCTTCGCCCTTAGGCCGAGCTATGGACACGGCAAGTCTCGTCGCAACCGAACTCCTTGGCCCGGACGCAGCAGTCGAGCCCTGCGAAGGCATCATCGAGCGCAGCTACGGCACCTTCGAAGAAGGCCCCCACGACGCCCTGCCCACCGACGTCTGGGATCCGGGCGAGGATTTAGTCTCCTTTGGAGGAGAAGGAAGCCAGGCCCTGCAGGCGCGCATGGTAAACACCCTCACCAATCTCATAAGCGCCGAGGACACCAAAACCCTACTAGCAGTAAGCCACGGCAGCGCCAGCCGCCAATTCATCAAGGCTGCAGCCCCAGAGGACTTCGAGCTCCCAACAACACTCCCCAACTGCGCCATCATGATCTTCACTTTTGACGAGGAAAAGCCACAAGCAGAAGGCGACGCGCCCCAATCCAAGTTTATCTTGCAGCAAATCATCGATCCTCAACAAAGTAATTAGCTGAGCGAGCAGAGTTAAGCAGACATCAACGTGTCGTCTCCCGAGCACGGCGGAGGGCCGGAGAAATATATTAAGGTCATCGCGAGTTCCGCACGCAAAGGAGAGCACTTAATGTGCTCTCCGTCTTGCGCAGGACTGTAGAGCAGGGACCTTAATATATTTCTTCGGCCCTCCGCCGTGCTCGGGAGCCATCCACGCACTTTACCTGCGTAAACAATGTGAGTGAAATATGAATCTCGATGGATACGCCCGCAGCCGTGTATACTAAACAACTGTGTGTAACCAGGGGAGTATTCTGACTGGACAAAATGCCTGCTTAATAGGGTTGTCAGGTAGTCCGGGCGAAATACAAGGCTGGGGAGCACGTCGTGTAAGTAGTGGTCCTCTAGGGGCGTACGCTCGGTGGTGTACGCATTGTCCCAAGACCACGCGAGAGTTGGGATCATATCTTGATCAGCATGATTCTCGGCCGCAAGATTGGCATGACCCAGGTTTGGGACGAGAACGATAACGTCGTTCCCGTCACGGTCATCCAGGCTGGCCCCTGCGCTGTCTCGCAGGTTAAAACTCAGGCAACCGACGGCTATGACGCCGTCCAGATCGGTTTCGGCGACATCAAGGCCAAGAACGTGAACAAGCCCATGGCTGGTCACTTCGCCAAGGCTGGCGTCGAGCCTGTCCGCTTCCTTCGTGAGGTCCGCGTCGAGAGCGGCGAGGAGCACAAGGTCGGCGAGGTCGTCACCGTCGCTGATTTCGCTGATGTCGAGAAGGTCGACGTCATCGGTACCTCCAAGGGTAAGGGCTTCCAGGGTCGCATCAAGCGCTGGGGTCAGCGCCGCGGTCCTATGACGCATGGTTCTCACTTCCAGCGTCACCCCGGTTCTATCGGTCAGTGCGCCTATCCTGCGCGCGTCCTCAAGGGCGTCAAGATGGCCGGTCACATGGGTAACGAGCGCGTTACCGTCAAGAACCTTTCCGTTGTCCGCATCGATGCCGAGCAGAACCTCATCTTGGTCAAGGGCGCTGTCCCGGGTGCCAAGAATGGTCTCGTCGCCATCCGTATGGCCTAAGGGCCCAGCCCATTTAGCCCAGCGTCATACCAAGGAGAACACTTAAATGGCAAAGTTTGAAGTAAAGAACAGCGAGGGCAAGAAGGTCGCCGAGGCCGAGCTCGCCGCTGAGGTGTACGGCATCGAGCCGAACATCCACGTTATGCACCACATCGTCAAGTGCCAGATGGCCTCTTGGCGTCAGGGCACCCAGTCCGCTAAGGGCCGCTCTGAGGTTTCCGGTGGCGGCAAGAAGCCTTGGCGTCAGAAGGGCACCGGCCGTGCCCGCCAGGGTTCCATCCGTGCTGCCCAGTGGCGTCACGGTGGCGTTGTCTTCGCCCCCAAGCCCCGTTCCTACGCTAAGCGTATGAACAACAAGGAGGTCAAGCTGGCTATGCGCTCCGCGCTGTCCGCCAAGCTGGCCGATGGCGAGCTCGTGCTCGTCGACGACTACGGCTTCGAGAAGCCTTCCACGAAGGCTGCCGTCGCCATGCTCAAGGCTCTCGGCCTTGAGGGCAAGCGTCTGACTATCATCGTTCGCGATGAGGACGTCAACGCCTACCTGTCGTTCCGCAACATTCCCAAGACGTTCATCATCACTGCCGACGAGGCCAACACCTACGATCTCGTCAACAACAACGCCGTGCTGATGCCCGCCGACATCGCCGCTCACTTCGGGGAGGTGCTTGCATAAATGACCGCCCACGAGATCATCATCCGTCCGATCGTGTCCGAGCGTTCCTTCTCCGGCATGGAGCAGAACAAGTACACGTTCGAGGTCGCCAAGGATGCTAACAAGTATCAGATCAAGGACGCTGTCGAGGAGATCTTCGGCGTCAAGGTCGTTCGCGTGAACACCCTGACGGTCAAGCCCAAGACCAAGCGCGTGCGCTATGTCGCCGGCAAGACCCGTTCTTGGAAGAAGGCCATCGTCACGCTGGCCGAGGGCGACACCATCGAGGTCTTTGGCAACCAGGCCTAAGACTCGCTGCTGTTGAGTGAGCTCATGCCTCCCAAATAGGGGAGGCGAGAGCTCAAGGTTTTGGGCGTATAAAATGGACACGCCCGGAACCGTGTATACGTCCGGTGTCATCGCACCCGAGGCAGAACCTCGAATCCCTGTCTGCGATGGCTAACGGATTCCTATTGAAAGGGATTGTAATGGCTGTAAAGCACCTTAAGCCGACCTCCGCTGGTAGGCGTTGGCAGACGATCTCCGATTTCTCCGAGATCACCTGCACCAAGCCCGAGAAGTCTCTTCTCGAGCCCCTGCCCAAGAAGGCCGGTCGTAACAACAACGGCCGCATCACCACCCGCCACCAGGGCGGCGGCGTGAAGCGTCGTTACCGCGTGATCGACTTCAAGCGCAACAAGGACGGCGTGCCCGCCAAGGTTGCCACGATCGAGTACGATCCGAACCGTTCCGCTCGCATCGCTCTGCTGCACTACGCTGACGGTGAGAAGCGCTACATCCTGGCCCCCAAGGGCCTCGAGGTCGGTCAGACCATCATGTCCGGTTCTGACGCCGACATCAAGCCGGGCAACGCTCTGCCCCTCGCCGACATCCCCGTCGGTACGCTCATCCACGCCGTCGAGTTCCAGCCGGGCAAGGGCGCCGCTATCGCCCGTTCCGCCGGTAACTCCTGCCAGCTGATGGGTAAGGAGGGCAAGTACGCTATCGTCCGTATGCCTTCCTCCGAGATGCGCCGCATCCTCGTTACCTGCCGCGCCACCGTCGGTGAGGTCGGCAACGCCGATCACGCCAACATCGTCATCGGCAAGGCCGGCCGTAAGCGTCACATGAACGTGCGCCCGACCGTCCGCGGTACCGTCATGAACCCTGTCGACCATCCGCACGGCGGTGGCGAGGGCAAGAACCACACCTCTGGTCGTCCCTCTGTTACCCCCTGGGGTAAGCCGACGAAGGGCCTTCGTACGCGCAAGAAGAAGAAGGTCTCGAACCAGCACATCATTCGTCGCCGTAAGAAGTAATTTCGGATACCGAGTTTTAGGAGAAAGCACTTATGAGCAGAAGTCTCAAAAAGGGCCCGTTCGTGGAGACTCGCCTTCTCTCGCGTATCACCGCGATGAACGAGGCTGGCAAGAAGGACGTCGTGAAGACCTGGTCCCGCGCGTCCACCATCTTCCCCGAGATGGTTGGTCACACCATCGCCGTCCACGACGGCCGCAAGCATGTGCCCGTGTATGTTACCGAGTCCATGGTTGGTCACAAGCTCGGCGAGTTCGCGCCGACTCGTACGTTCCGTGGCCACAAGGCCAAATAGGGGGTTAACCGTAAATGGCAACTAAGTCTATTGAAACTGAGGCCACCGAGGTTCGCGCCGTCGCTAAGTACGTGCGTGTTTCCCCCAGCAAGGCCCGCCTGGTGGTCGATCTGATCCGCCGCAAGCCTGTCGCTCAGGCCTTCGACATCCTCCACTTCTGCGACCGCGCCGTCGCCGTGGATGTCGAGAAGGTTCTCCGTTCCGCCGTTGCGAACGCCGAGAACAACAACGGTCTGCGTGCCGACAACCTGGTTGTCGCCGCTGCCTATGTTGACGAGGGTCCGACGCTTAAGCGCATCCGTCCCCGCGCCAAGGGTTCCGCTTCTCGCATTCTGAAGCGTACTTCCCACATCACCGTCGTCGTTGCTCCTCGAAAGGAGGCGTAAAGCTGTATGGGTCAGAAAGTCTACCCCACCGGCTTCCGTCTTGGCATCACCGAGAACTGGCGCTCCCGCTGGTTCGCAGAGAAGGATTACGCTAAGACCCTCGGTAACGATCTCGAGATCCGCAAGTACCTCGAGAAGCGTCTTTCCCGCGCAGCTGTCTCCCGCGTCGAGATCGAGCGCGCTGGCGACAAGGTGAAGGTCATCATCCTCACCGCTCGCCCCGGCGTTGTCATCGGTAAGAAGGGTGCCGAGATCGATACCCTCCGCACCGAGCTCGAGAAGGTCGCTGGCGTCTCAAAGGGCCAGCTCTCCGTCGACGTTGTCGAGATCAAGCGCCCCGAGCTCGACGCCAACCTCGTTGCTCAGTCTATCGCTGAGCAGCTCGAGGGCCGCGTTGCCTTCCGTCGCGCTATGCGCAAGGCTGTCCAGTCTGCCCGCAAGGCCGGCGCTAAGGGCATCCGTATCCAGTGCTCCGGTCGTCTTGGCGGTGCCGAGATGGGCCGTCGTGAGTGGTACCGCGAGGGTCGCGTGCCTCTGCACACCCTCCGTGCCAAGATCGACTACGGCACGGCTGTCGCCAGCACCACCATGGGCGCTTGCGGCGTGAAGGTCTGGATCTACCTGGGCGAGAAGCTCCCGGGCCAGCCTGTTCCCAACCCTGCACTCGAGGGCTCTTCCCGTCCTCGTCGTCGTAACTCCGAGAGGAGGGGTCAGTAGTGCTTGCCCCTAAGCGTATTCTTCACCGCAAGGTGCAGCGTGGCTCCATGAAGGGCCAGGCCAAGGGTAATACCGAGCTGCATTTCGGCGAGTTTGGTATCCAGGCTCTCGAGGCCCATTGGATCACCAACCGTCAGATCGAGGCCGCTCGTATTGCCATGACCCGCTACATGAAGCGTGGCGGTCGTGTCTATATCACGATCTTCCCCGATAAGCCCATCACCAAGAAGCCTGCCGAGACTCGCATGGGTTCTGGTAAGGGTAACCCCGAGGAGTGGGTGGCCGTCGTCAAGCCCGGCCGCATCATGTTCGAGGTCAAGGGCGTGCCCGAGGAGGTCGCTCGCGAGGCTCTGCGTCTTGCACAGCACAAGCTTCCCATCAAGACCAAGATTGTTGCTGCCAAGAACGCTGAGCAGCGCATCGAGAAGGAGATGGCTGAGGAGGCCGCTCTCGAGGCCAAGTGGGCTGCTGAGGACGCCGCCGCCGCCAAGGAGGAGAACTAATGAAGCCCGCAGAGATTCGTGAGCTCTCGGACGCTCAGCTCGTTGAGAAGCTGAAGGAAATGCGCGCCGAGCTCTTTAACCTTCGTTTCCAGATGGCCACCAGCCAGCTGGACAACACCGCTCGCGTCAACACCGTGAAGAAGGACATCGCTCGCGTCCTCACGGAGCAGCGCGCCCGCGAGATCGCAGCGGAGAAGTCCGCTGTCGCCGAGTAGGACCTAAGGAGAGAACATGACTGATTCGCGTAACTCGCGTAAGGTCCGTACGGGTGTCGTTACCTCCGTCTCCGGTGCCAAGACCATTGTTGTCACCATCACCGAGCGCAAGCGTCACCCCAAGTACGGCAAGATGATGACCAGCTCCAAGAAGCTGCACGCTCACGATGAGGAGTGCACGGCTGGCGTGGGCGACACTGTCCGCGTTATGGAGACCCGTCCTATGTCCAAGATGAAGCGTTGGCGCCTCATCGAGGTCGTCGAGCGCGCTAAATAAGCAGTCGCTCTTACGACTTGTACGTTTCCGAAGATGTGCGTATGCCTGGCTTGCATACCACGGGCCGTATAAAGGCTGCGCACCTCTCTTCGGTTCTTAGTTCGGAGGAACATCTACCATGATTCAGATGCAAACCATGCTGAACGTCGCCGACAACTCCGGCGCTCGCAAGATTCGCTGCATCAAGGTGCTTGGCGGTTCCAAGCGTCGTTATGCAGGCATCGGCGATGTGTTCATCGGTGCTGTCCAGGAGGCTACCCCTGGCGCCAACGTCAAGAAGAAGGACGTTGTCCGTTGCGTCGTCGTTCGCACCGTTAAGGAGATCCGCCGCAAGGATGGCTCCTACATTCGCTTTGATGAGAACGCCTGCGTTGTCATCAACAACGATGGTTCGCCCGTCGGCACCCGTATCTTCGGGCCCGTCGCTCGCGAGCTTCGTGACAAGAAGTACATGAAGATCGTCTCGCTCGCTCCCGAGACCCTGTAGTTAGGGGAGATATATGTATATCAAGAAGGGCGATAAGGTCCAGGTTCTCTCTGGTAAGGATCGCGGCAAGCAGGGCGTTGTCCTGCGTGCTCTCCCCGCCGAGAACAAGGTCGTTGTCGAGGGCGTTTCGGTCGTCAAGAAGGCCGTCAAGCCCAACGCTGCCAACCAGCAGGGCGGCATCGTTTCGCAGGAGGCTCCCATCGACGCCTCCAACGTCAATCTCGTCTGCCCCGAGTGCGGTAAGGTTACCCGCGTCGGTCACGAGAAGGACGGCAAGAACAAGCTGCGCGTCTGCAAGAAGTGCGGCCACAAGTTCTAAGCTGCCCGCAACATCAAGTTGCTAGCAAAGGCCCGGATGCCACGGCACCCGGGCCTTTTTCTATACCTACTCATTGCACTCATTGGGGACAGACTTAAATGAGTGGGGTAGCCGTTGGGGAAGGTCCTTCGCGGGCAGGGCGATCTTCATGGCATTCCTAGGGTCCTTTCGACCGATATCTCCTGTGCAAATCTTCCGGCCTGAGACGTATCGGGGATCAACCTACTGGAGCATCAAGCATAGATTCTTATCCGCCTAAGAGCCAATATCGGTCGCGCGTCGTGCTCTGTAAATTGCATGCTTGCGTGTCTGTGCGCGTTCTCTTGCGTTCTATTGCGCACTGCCGCGTATATATGCGCCGTTTACGAGGCAAAAATGACCATTTAGCGGTGAAATACGCAAAAACGCGCATAGACACGCGTGTTTGTGCGAATATAGAGCTATCAGAAATGCAAGACGTTCTATGACACAGGAGGCACATGATGGCAGATTCCAAGCAGGCTCCGCTCGACGCCGCGGCAGCCGCCAAAGCAGCGTTCGCTTCGGTCCAGGACAAGCCGTTCCCCGACGATATTTTTACGGCTCCCGAGCTCCATTGGGCCGTGATCGGTTGCGGCGTTATCGCCAACCAGATGGCTCAGTCCCTTGCTCTTGCCGGTCGCAAGCTTGCGGGCGTCGCCAACCGTACGCTGTCCAAGGCTCAGGCTTTTGCCGAGCAGTATGGCGTCGAGAAGGTCTACGACACGGTTGAGGACCTCTACGCCGATCCTGACATCGACGCCGTCTACATCACTACCCCGCACAACACTCATATCACCTATCTGCGCGCTGCCCTGGCAGCCGGCAAGCACGTGCTCTGCGAGAAGGCCATTACCCTCAATTCCGCTGAACTCGATGAGGCCCGCGCCATTGCCGCCGAGCACAACGTGGTCCTTATGGACGCTACCACGGTGCTCCACATGCCCTTGTATCAAGAGCTGCGCCGCCGCATGGATGCCGGCGAGTTCGGCCGCATGAACCTCGCTCAGCTCAACTTTGGTAGCTACAAGGAGTACGGCGACCTGACCAACCGTTTCTACAATCGCAACCTCGCCGGTGGTGCCATGCTCGATATTGGCGTGTATGCACTGTCCGTTATGCGCCTGTTTATGGCGAGCCAGCCCGCCGAGGTCGTGTCTCTAGGCAACACCTGCGAGACTGGCGTCGATGTTGCAGGCGGCATCGTCTGCCGCAATGCCGAGCAGCAGTTGGGCGTCGTGAGCCTTACGCTCCACTCCAAGCAGCCCAAGCGCTCTGTTATCAGCTTTGACAGGTGTTATGTCGAGGTCAACGAATATCCGCGTGCCGATCATGCGACGATCGTGTGGACTGCGGACGGTCATCGCGAGGAGGTCGCCGCGGGCACCGAGGCTTACGCCCTTTGCTATGAGATGGCTGACCTCGAGAAGGCCGTTGCCGGCGATGATTCCAAGCGTGAGCTTCTGGATTATGCTACTGATGTTATGGAGCTGATGACCAAGCTCCGTGCCGATTGGGGAGTTGTCTACCCCGAGGAGGAGTAAGCGATGCTCGCGGAAGATAGGCTCAATGCGATCGTCTCGATGGTGCAGCAGGCTGGCTCAGTAACGGTGCCAGAGCTTGCCGATGCCCTGGGTGTGACAGCTTCTACCATTCGGCGCGACCTGCAGGCGCTCGACCGAGCGCATCGCATCGCCAAGGTCCACGGTGGAGCGACGAGTCTTGAGCGCGCGCACGTGACGCGCGACCTAACGCTTAATGAGCGCAGCGACCTCCATAACGACGATAAGGAGCGTATCTGCGCCCGTGCGGCGGCGCTTGTGGAGCCTGAGAGCTTTGTATACATCGACTCGGGCTCGACGACGCTCAGGCTCATCGAGCATCTTCCACACCTTGAAGGTGTCACCTATGTGACCGATTCCGTGCTCCATGCTCAGCACCTTGCTTTGCGTGGCATGCGTACCGTGGTGCTGGGCGGCGAGCTCAAACCCGAGACCGAGGCGCTCATTGGCCCCGATGCCTTGGCAACCTTAGACCGCTACAACTTCAACTGCGGCTTTTGGGGCTCTAACGGCATTGCCGCCGAGCAGGGCTTCACGGCGCCCGATATCGAGGAGGCGCAAGTAAAGCGTATCTCGATGCGCCATACGGCCAAGCGCTTCGTAATCTCGGACGCCAGTAAATTTGGCATGGTGGCGCCCGTCAAGTTCGCGGACTTCCGCGACGCAACGATTATTACCGCAGGCGAGGTCCCAGCCAAGTACCGGGCAATGGACAACGTCGTCACGGTCTAGCAACGGGGCGAAGTAAGGCCAAAACCATTTAGTTTTCTCAATAGAAAAGCGGCAACGTCCATTACGGGCGTTGCCGCTTTCGTTGTCTGCCGGTTTTGTCTAAGTCTGTAACAACTGGACCGTTAAAGGTGGGTTAGATGTTACAGATTGAGATTGTTTGGGGCGACGCTGGTGGTTTGTCTAAATCTATAACATCTGAGGCTGATTTTGCCGAGTTACTGTTACAGATTGAGATTTTCCCTTAAGGGGGATTTGAATGTCTCGATCTGTAACAGATAGACCGGAAAACGGGTTCTAACTGTTACAGATCGAGACGTTTTGGGACCGCGGCTGAGCCATCGCGGCAAAACCACCACAAAGGTGCCTGTCCCCTTTGTGGTGGTTTAGGGCTCCCAGGGGCAGGGGGCTTCGATGTGGATGTGCTCGCCGGTTACGGGATGCGTGAAGGACACGCTGTGGGCGTGGAGCATAAGGCCGCAGGGACGCGGCGTGCCGTAGAGCTCGTCGCCTACCAGGGGATGACGCTCGCTCGCCAGATGCACACGGATTTGGTGTTTGCGGCCGGTGAGCAGCTCGACATCGATATACGAGCGCGTGGGCAGGCCACGACGGCTCTTAAGACGCTTGAGCACCTTGACGCGCGTTTGAGACGGCTTGCCGCTTGCGCCGACGCGCATCTTGCGGCTGTCGTGACGGTCGCGGGCGATGGGCTTGTCGATGAGCTTTTCGTTCCAGTCGATCTTGCCCTCGGCGAGCGCCAGGTAGTGCTTTTCGAAAGCGTGGTCGATGACCATCTGGTCAAAGGCGGGCTGCGTCTGCTTGTCGAGCGAGAACAGCACCACGCCGGTGGTGTCGCGGTCCAGGCGGTTGAGCGGCTGCATGTCGGTCGCGGCAAAGCCGTCGCCCATCGCCAGTAGCAGGTCGCTGGCGTAGTCGGTGAGTGTGCGCTCGCCGGTGCCATCGCCGTGGACGATCATGCCGGCAGGCTTGTCGATGGCCATGAGCCAGGCGTCGCAGTAGAGGACTTGAGGTTCTTCGTTCACGTGTAAGCCTTTCGGTTAGCTGATTCCCACAAACATGCAGCCCGAGGTCGCCCCGCGTAGGCGGGCGACGGGCTTGCGGCCGGCCTGCGCTGCTTCGACGGCACGACGGACGCGGGCGACGGCACGGCCCACCTCATCCGTCTCGAGCAGCGTTCCGTCCACCATGAGACGACGCACGCCAGCATCGAGCAGCTGAGGGACCTGCGGCGTGAGGTCGATGGGGTAGGCATCGTACAGGCGAGAGCGGCCGTGGATGTCGGTGCGGACGGGCATGACCTTGCCGTCGATATTCTTGAGCGAGAGCTTGCGGGCACGCAGGCGGCAGTTGGCACAATCGTGGATGCAGCCGTTGGCAACCTGCAGAATGCAATGCTCGCTTGTCATGACGCGCGGGCGGCCAAAGACGGTGATGCCCAGCGCCGCGGGCGCGGTGGCGCCGAGCGAGACAATCTCGTCGAGCGTGATCTCGGGCGAGAACCAAAACGCACCGGCTCCGCGCTCGGCAAGCGCTTCCATGCAGGGCGCGTTATGAACCGGCAGGCAAGAGCGGACTTCCGCCGTGGCGCCAACCTGGGCGGCCAGGGCAAGCTCGGAGATATTGCCGACGGCGACGGTGGCTCCGGCATTGATCCAGGGATCGACGCGCTCGTGGTCAACGGCGCGGCAGACCTCGTCGAGTATGGGTACGATGCCCTGTTCAAATGCATCGGCAGGGGAGAGTCCGACAGCCTCGAGCGCATCGGTGGTCATGTAGATGCGCGCGGCGCCCTCGGCACGAGCTGCCTCGGCGGCCTCGAGCGAGGTGACGGTGGCGCAGATTTGCGGCTCATCGCGGTAATGCTCGGGCATGGCGCGCGTACATTTGTCGAGTACCGGCAACTCGAGTGTTTTCGCGCGCTCCTCGTACGGCGCAAGAATGGCCTCCTCCAATGCCTTACAGGCAGCGGCGCGCACCTTGTGTACGGCGGAGAAGCCCATACCACAGCCGGCGTCGAGCGAAACATCAAAGCTCGCTGCCTCAAAGGGCGAGGAGCCCATGCGGCCCACATGCTCAACCAGGTCTGCCGCCTCGACGGCGCGGGTCTTGGCGGCCTCGACGGTGAAGCCCGTGGCGGCGGCGGTGAGCGCGGGGTCGTCGCAGCAGGTGAGTGTGACAGTAAACGGCTCGCCCAGGCGCGCCACGACGGACACATCAACAGCTCGGCGGCGCAGCACATCGCGTTTGAGCGCGGCGCCGGCGGCGTCGATGGCGCGCTGGCTACGAATCACGCGGACGCGGCAGCCCTTGGGCATGCTGCGGGGCACGCGACATTCGATGATGTCGCCCGCGGCGGCATCATCGGCGGCAATGGTGGTCAGGAACTGGTCGAACTCATCGTCGTGGCGAAGCTCCAGCAGGTCGCCCTTGTCCACGGGCTCAAACAACGCAATGCGGGCGATGGCGGCGCGGCGACGGCGGTCGTCGGGCTTGAGGCCGCGCACATCGCGGTTGGCCGGGCGGCTGCCCAGCACCGTGCCCACGATCTGGCCGCGGTTGTTGGAACGCTCATAGCTCATCATCTCGTCGCCCGAGGTGCCGTCCTGATAGGCGTGCGTAAAGTCGCGGTTGAAGCAGCGCTTGAGCTGGCGCTGGCGGGCGGCTTCCTCGTCCTTGGCAACGGTGGCTCCGGATAGCATGTCGTCAATTTCGTGACGATACACATCAACGATGGAGTACACGTAATCGGGCGCCTTCATGCGGCCCTCGAGCTTGAGCGACGCGGCACCGGCGTCATACAGACGGCGAACAAGCTGCGAGGTGTTGGTGTCACGCGGGCATAGCGCACGCTCGCGGCCGGCGGGGGAGAGCGTGTGGCCGTTCTCGTCGATCAGCTCGTAGGGCAGGCGGCAGGGCTGGGCGCACATGCCGCGGTTGGCCGATCGTCCCGCCATGGCAAAGCTCGAAAGCAGGCATAGGCCCGAGTAGCAAAAGCAGATGGCGCCGTGGCTAAAGACCTCAAGGTCCACATCGGGCGCGGCATCGTGGATGGCGGCAATTTCGTCGATGGAAAGCTCGCGCGAGAGAGTCACGCGGTCGGCGCCCTGCTCGCGGCACCAAAGGGTTCCGCGGTCGTCGTGGATGTTCGCCTGGGTTGAGATGTGCGTTTCGATGCCGGGCATCGAGCGCTTGACCTCAAAGAACAGGCCCCAGTCTTGGATGATAAAGGCGTCGGCGCCCAACGTGGAGCAGTGATGGATGAGTTGCAACGCATCGCCCATCTCGGACTGCTTGATGACGATGTTGACCGTGACGTAGACGCGCGACCCGGCTAGATGTGCGGCGCGGCAGGCTTGCTCAAAGGCCTCGTCGGTAAAGTTGGTGGCCTTGCGGCGGGCGTTGAAGCTGCCCATGCCGCAGTAGATGGCATCTGCCCCGGCGGCGAGTGCGGCTGCAAAGGGCTCGGGCCCTCCGGCGGGCGCCAAAAGCTCGGGTCTGCGGTTGGTGGTTCGACTGGCGGTTGCGGTCATATCCTGCCTTTCAAAATGCTCAGATATTCAAAAGTATAGTGGTGCTGTTGCGGCGGACGATGCCCGCAGCCTAAGCAGGACAAAGTCTTCAGGCAGGTCGCCGGTCACGCCGTTCAGCGGCCGACAGGTGCCGTTGGGCGATAAAATATTCTCGCAACGTGATAATAATCTTGCATCGCGCGGAAACCTTGAGTACTATCCCAATCAAGCGCGGCGTTCAGACCGAACTGTGCCTCCCGGTGTGAACGCCGCGCTCACGCTCTCTCAACTGATCGTAAGGAGATAAACATGAGCAAGACCGTCGTGTCTTCCGATAACGCACCCGCAGCCATCGGCCCGTATTCCCCCGGCATCCAGACCGGCAACATGGTGTTCCTGTCCGGCCAGCTGGGCATCGACCCCGCAACCGGCAAGATGCCCGAGGGCGTCGATGCCCAGGCCAAGCAGTCCCTTGCTAACGTCGAGGCCCTGCTGACCGCTGCCGGCGCCACCTTTGCCGATGTCGTCAAGACCACGGTCTACCTGGCCGACATCGCCGACTTCGCTGCCGTGAACGAGATCTACGCCTCCAAGTTCGAGGCCCCGTTCCCCGCGCGCAGCGCTTTCCAGGTTGCCGCCCTTCCGGCCGGCGGTCTGGTCGAGATTGAGGTCGTCGCCGCTCTCTAAGGCGTTGGCAACAACTAAACATGACATGCAAAAAGACCCTGCAGTGCGAGCTGCAGGGTCTTTTGTCAAGTGACGGATTGCTTGTGGAGTCACCACGGGTAGTCTTTTTGTTTGCTAGCCTTCCTTGCGGACTTTTTGCAGGTAGCGGTACACGCTGGGCTCCGAGATGCCCAACGCGGTGGCAGCGCAGGCCACGGCGCCCTTGAGCATGAACACCCCGTTGCCGTTGAGGTGGCGAATGACGTCCACGCGGTCGCTCTGACCAAGCGACGCTACATCCAGCCTGCGCGCGCTCAGCAACTCGGCAATGCTGCGGTCGATGAGCTCCTGGGTGGACTCCGAAAGGCTTTCGACCTCGATAGGGGCGGGCTCCGTGCGTGTCGGCGCTGCGTCGAAGCACGCCATGAGCTGCTGTGCCATGGCGTTGATGGAGCGCACGGTCGAGAGGTCGGTGTTGACGCAGAGCATACCGACGATCTCGTCATCCTCGCGGATAAAGAACGTCGCGGACTCCAGCGTCTTGCCTCCGGCGCCGCGGCCCTCGTAGCCCGTAATAAACGGCAGGTCGCGATACTTGGGGTTGTGCATGATCTTGAGCGCCAGATCGGTGGCAGGACCGCCGACTTTACGGCCGCTCACGATGCCGTTGCGAATATCGACGATGGCATGGTCGGGATCCGAGAAATCGTGCAGTACGATCTCGCTATTCTTACCGAGTATCTGCTCCAGGAAATCGACCATCGGCAAAAAGCGACGTACGGTCTCGTTCACGGGCAACTCCTTTGGGTGAAATCGGAAATGTTCATAACAATTTTTTCTCATGGTAACACGCTGCTCTTCATCTCGTATATCCGCAGGTACATTGCGTAATACAGACGAACGGTAGGAATTTGGCGGTAAACGGTTGACCAAAAGAAAAGTTAGATGTTATTTTGACCAGACACTTTCCTGACCTGCGGAAATGCATTATCTCAGCTGAAGAATAGTCTGGTAACAAAAAATTATTATTGAGAATGAGAATCATCTTTAATACGATATGCAACGAAGGCACAACCTCAACTCCGCACTGCGTCACAATAGAGCGTTAGATGCGAAAACAACTATTTCGAGGATTGGTGGTCAAATGACCCAGGAGACGGTTAAGAACGGCACTGAAGCCCTGTTCACTCGTGAAGGCATGCCTCCCGTTAAGGAAATGATCCCGTGTGCCCTTCAGCACGTACTGGCTTCGTTTGCCGGTATCATCACCCCGGCTGTCATCATGGCCGGCGTCTACGGCTTTAATAGCCAGCAGAGTACCGACATCATCCAGGTCGCGCTCATTCTTTCGGCAATCGATACGGCCCTTCAGGCCTTCGCTCCCTTCCGTCGCATCGGCGGCGGCCTGCCCATCGTCATGGGAGTTTCGTTCGCATTCCTGCCGGCCCTGCAGGCCATGGGTGCCTCGGGCTTTACCTTTGGCGCGCTGTTGGGCGGCGAGATCGTCGGCGGCGCCGTCGCGGTCCTCTTTGGTCTGGCCTACAGCAAGATCAAGTGGCTGTTCCCGCCCGTCGTGACCGGTACGGTCATCTTCTCCATTGGCGTCTCTCTCTATCCCACGGCCGTCAAGTATATGGCCGGCGGTATGGGTACGCCGCTGTGGGGCACTCCGCAGGCCTGGTGCGTCGCTCTTATCACCTTCGCCGTGGTCTTTGCGCTCGCCAACTTTGGCAAGGGCACGCTCAAGCTGGGCTCTGTGTTCTTTGGCATGATCGTCGGTATGATCGTTTCGATCCCCTTTGGCATGATCGACTTCTCCAGCGTCGCCACCGCCCAGGTCTTCGCCCTTCCCAAGCTCATGCCCTACGCGCTCGAGTTTGATCCCGAGGTCTGCATTACCCTCGCCGTCGTGTTCCCCATGGTTGCCATCCAGGTTATCGGTGACGTCTCCGCCGCCTGCCTGGGCTCCATCGACCGTATGCCCACCGAGCGCGAGCTCTCCGGCGCTATCGTGTCCCAGGGCCTCACCTCTATGGTCGGCGGCCTGCTGGGCGGTCTTCCCACCAGCGCCCTTGGCCAGAACGTGGGCATCATCTGCTCCAACAAGGTCGTCAACAAGTGGGTCTTTGTGATCATCGCGGCCGTCTTTGCCATCGCCGGCCTGTTCCCGCAGCTCTCTGCCGTCCTTTCCGCTATCCCGCAGCCCGTCATCGGCGGCGCGACCGTCGGCGTCTTTGGCACCATCACCATGAACGGCGTGCGCATGTTCACCCGCGAGGGCCTCACGCAGCGCACCACCACCATCGTCGGCACCTCCGTTGTCTTTGGCCTGGGTATCTGGATGGCCAGCGGTTGCCTTGCCGGCGAGGGTATGCCCACCTGGGTGTCCACCGTCATCGGCTCCAACGCCGTGACCCCCACCGCCATCATGGCCATTGTCCTTAACCTGATCCTTCCGCAGACGCCGGTCGTGGCTCAGCACATCGATGCCGCCAAGGATGCCGCCGTGGATCTGGTCTTGCCCGAGAGCAAGAAGTAACCAATTTGGTGCTATTCGTCGGCGGACGTATCGCCTCGTCCGCCGACGTCATGCGGCGTCAAGCCGCACTTCAAAGGGTTTGTCCCTTTGGTGAAGCGTTGACGGGAGAGGGCCCGTTTCCGGTGTAGGCCGGCGCTTCGCACTTCCGCTATGTCAGAGGTGTCAAACCCCGCCTCTGATGTTGAAGGGAGCATCTATGCTTCTGGTCGCTAACGGTTCCGTCTTTACCCGCAACGCTCAGACCCCGTTCATTCCCAACGGTGCGGTCGCCATTGACGGAGATACGATCGTCGAAGTGGGCCCCGAGCGCGAGCTCAAGGCCAAGTACCCGGATGCCGAGTACGTCGACGCCCAGGGCAACCTCATCATGCCCGGACTCATCAACTGCCACACCCACATCTACTCGGGACTGGCCCGCGGCCTTGCCATTAAGGGCTGCAACCCCACCAACTTCCTGGAGAATCTTGAGCAGCAGTGGTGGAAGATCGACGACAACCTGACGCTCGACGGCACCAAGGCCAGCGCCTATGCCACGATCTTGGACTCCATCCGCGATGGCGTCACCACGATCTTCGATCACCACGCGAGCTTCTGTGAGATTCCGGGTAGCCTCTTTACCATTAAGGACGCCGCTCAGGAGCTGGGCATGCGTTCTTGCCTGTGCTACGAGGTCTCCGACCGCCGCGGCCAGGAAAAGTGCGACCAGGCCATTGCCGAGAACGCCGAGTTTGCCCAGTGGGCCGCCAAGGAGCGACGCGATAACGACAACCACATGATCGCTGCCATGTTTGGCGGCCATGCTACCTTTACGCTGTCGGACGAGACCATGGACAAGATGGCCGAGGCCAACAACGGCCTGACCGGCTTCCACATCCACGTGTGCGAGGGCATGAACGACGTGTGGGATTCCCGCCTCAACCGCGGTGGCATCAGTCCCGTCGAGCGCCTGCTGCAGCACAACCTGCTCGGTCCCGACACCATGCTCGGCCACTGCATCCACGTGACGCCTGCCGAGATGGATATCGTCAAGGAGTCCGGTACCTGGCTGGTCAACAACCCCGAATCCAATATGGGCAACGCCGTGGGCTGCGCCCCCGTGCTCGAGTTCTTCCGCCGCGGCATCCCCGTGTGCATGGGCACCGACGCCTACACCCACGATATGCTCGAGAGCCTCAAGGTCTTCCTGATCATTCAGCGCCACAACGCCGCCATGCCCAACGTGGGCTGGTGCGAGGCCATGACCATGCTGTTCGAGAACAACGCCAAGATGGCGAGCAAGTATTTCGATCGTAAGCTCGGTGTGCTTGAGCCCGGCGCTGCCGCCGACGTCATCGTCATGGACTACAAGCCCTTTACGCCGCTGAGCGAGGAGAACATCGACGGCCACATGCTCTTTGGCATGATGGGCAAAAACTGCCGCACCACCATCATCAACGGCCGCGTCCTGTACAAGGATCGCGAGTTCGTTGGCATTGATGAGGACAAGATCAACGCGTGGACCATGGCCGAGTCCAAGAAGCTCTGGAGCACGCTCAACGATCGCGCGTACTAATTACAAGTAGATTCACGCGCGTCGGATGTTTCGCCGCATCCGACGCGCGTATAGGCGACCTCCGCGGGGTCGCCGGCGCTGTGCTAGCGCTACACCGTATTTCGCCCGTCGCGCGGTCTCGCCGGGCGTTACAGAGAGGAGCTCATTATGAGCGACATCATGAGGCCGATCCCGTTTTCGCAGCTGATGAACTGGATCATCGAGGAGCACAAGACCCAGGACGCCGTCTTTGGCGTGCGCAAGGTGGTCACGACCAACCAAGAGGGCGCGCTTCCCATTTTTGACGAGCGCATCGAGACTCCGTTTGGCCCGGCTGCCGGCCCCAACACGCAGCTGGCCCAGAACATCGTGGCATCCTACGTGGCCGGTTCCCGCTTCTTTGAGCTCAAGACCGTCCAGGTTATGGACGGCGAGGAGCTCTCCAAGTGCGTCAACAAGCCCTGCATCGTGGCTCAGGACGAGTGCTACAACTGCGAATGGTCGACCGAGCTCGAGGTTCCGCAGGCCTTTGCCGAGTACGTGAAGGCATGGTTTGCCTGCCACCTGATCGCTCGCGAGTACGGTCTGGGCAGCCCGGATGGCTTTGTCTTCAACATGTCCGTGGGTTATGACCTGGAGGGTATTAAGAGCCCCAAGGTCGACGCCTACATCGAGGGCATGAAGGACGCCAGCGGCTCTGACGTCTGGAACGAGTGCCGCGCATGGGCGCTCGCCAATCTGGACAAGTTTGGGCATGTCGACGCCGCGTTTGTCGAGTCCATTCCGGCGCGCGTGTCCAACTCTATCACCGAGTCCACGCTGCATGGCTGCCCGCCGGCGGAGATTGAGCGCATTGCGACCTATCTGATCACCGAGAAGGGCCTCAACACCTACATCAAGTGCAACCCCACGCTGCTGGGCTATGAGTTTGCCCGCCAGCGCCTGAACGAGCTGGGCTTTGACTATATCGTCTTCGATGACACGCACTTCCGCGAGGACCTGCAGTGGGCCGACGCCGTGCCCATGTTCGAGCGCCTGATTGCCCTGTGCGCCGAGCGCGGCCTGGAGTTTGGCGTCAAGCTGACCAACACGTTCCCCGTCGACGTGACCAGGAACGAGCTGCCTTCCACCGAGATGTACATGTCCGGCCGTTCGCTGTTCTCGCTGACCATCGAGGCCGCCCGCCGCATTACCGAGCAGTTCGATGGCAAGCTGCGCATCAGCTACTCCGGTGGTGCCACGGTCTACAACATTCGCGCCCTGTATGACGCCGGCATTTGGCCCGTTACTCTGGCGACCGACGTGCTCAAGCCCGGTGGCTACGAGCGCTTTAGCCAGATGGCCGGCGAGTTTACCGACCTGGATGGCAAGCCGTTCGCGGGCGTCTCACTCGAGGCCGTGACCGCGATTCAGACCGACTCGCTCACCAACCCGCTCTACAAGAAGCCACTGCGCCCGCTGCCCGACCGCAAGGTCGCCGGCAAGAGCCCGCTTTCCGACTGCTTTACCACGCCGTGCCGCACGAGCTGCCCCATCCAGCAGGATATCCCCGCCTACCTGGCGGCTGTTGACGAGGGTCGCTACGAGGACGCACTCACCATCATCATCGAGCGCAACGCCCTGCCGTTCATTACCGGCACCATCTGTCCGCATCCCTGCGGCCGTGCCTGCGAGCGTGCATTCTACGAGCCCGAGGGCGCCCAGATCCGCGCCAGCAAGCTCAAGGCCGCCCGCGAGGCCATGACCGCCGTGCTGCCCAAGCTGCGCGCCCAGGCCATCGCCAACGACGGTGAGCGCAACGTTGCCGTTATCGGCGGCGGCCCGGCCGGCCTGGCGACGGCGTTCTTCCTGACGCGTGCCGGCGTGCCCGTCACTATCTTCGAGGCCCGCGACTCTCTCGGCGGCGTGGTCCGTCACGTGATCCCCGAGTTCCGTATCGCGAGCGACGATATCTCCCACGATGCCGAGCTCTGCCTGGCCTTTGGCGCCAAGGTGCAGCTCAGCGCCCGCGTGGAGTCCATTGGCGAGCTCAAGGCCCAGGGCTTTACCGACGTGGTCGTGGCCACCGGTGCCTGGATGCCCGGCTCTGCGGGCCTAGGCGAGGGTGCCGAGCTCGATGTGCTGGAGTTCCTCGAGGCCGCCAAAAAGGGCGAGAAACTCGAGCTGGGCGAGGACGTCGTGGTCATTGGCGCCGGCAACACCGCCATGGACGCGGCCCGCGTGGCCAAGCGCCTGGCAGGCGTGAAGAACGTGCGCCTGGTGTATCGCCGCACCAAGAAGCAGATGCCTGCCGACGAGGAAGAGCTCGATCTTGCTCTTGCCGATGGCGTTGAGTTCTGCGAGCTGCTGGCGCCCAAGGCGCTCAACGGCGCCGTGCTGACCTGCGACGTTATGGAGCTTGGCGAGCCGGATGCAAGCGGCCGTCGCAGCCCCGTCGCCACGGGCGAGACCGTCGAGCTTTCCGCCACCACGGTGATCTGCGCCGTGGGCGAGGGCATCGATGCCAGCCTGTACGACGCCGCGGGCGTCGAGCACGACCGTCGCGGCCGCCTTGCCGCCACCTCCACCGGCGTCGAGGGCGTCTGGGCTGCAGGTGACTGCCGTCGCGGTCCGGCCACCGTGGTCGAGGCTATTGCCGACGCCGCCGAGGTCGCCCGTGCCATTGCTGGCGTGGACTTTAACAAGTACGCCGACTGCAACGAGCAGGCCGGCCGCGAGGACGCCTGCTACGAGCGCAAGGGCACGCTGTGCCGTGACAAGCGCAACTGCGCCAAGACTCGCTGCCTGGGCTGCGGCTCGGTGTGCGAGGTCTGCTGCGACGTGTGTCCCAACCGCGCCAACGTTGCCATCAAGGTGCCGGGCCTGGCCAAGCATCAGGTCGTCCACGTCGATGGCATGTGCAACGAGTGCGGCAACTGCGCCGTGTTCTGCCCCTACCAGGAGGGTCGTCCCTACAAGGACAAGCTCACCCTGTTCTGGAGCGAGCAGGACATGGAGAACTCCGAGAACGAGGGTTTCCTGGCCGTGGACGAGGATCATTTTAAGGTCCGCGTCGCCGGCACGGTCCGCACCGTCTCGGTCGATGCCGTCAATACCGGTCTGCCCGAGGCCGTCCGCCTGACCATCAAGGCCGTGCGCGACAACTATTCGTATCTCCTTAAGAAATAAGGGACCCCTTATGGCCAAATCCATTCAACATAACGTGGCCTACGTTGCCTGCGGAAGCGGTTGTGCCTCCGCAGGCGGCGACGCCCGCTGCAGCGAAGGCTGCATTGGCTGTGGCGCCTGTGTCACGGCCTGCCCCCACGGTGCCATTGCACTGGTCGATGGTATCGCCCGCGTGGACCGCTCCAAGTGCACGGGCTGTGGCCTGTGCGGCATGGCGTGCCCGCAGCGCGTGATTGCCTTCGTTCCCGGCTACCAGAACATTCTGGTGCGCTGCAACAACACCGATAAGGGCGCCATTGCCCGCAAGATCTGCGACACGAGCTGCATCGGTTGCGGCATGTGCGCCAAAAAGTGCCCTGCCGGCGCTATCCGTATCGAGGACAACTGCGCCCATATCGACGGCACGGATTGCCTGTCGTGCGGTATGTGCGCCGTCGTGTGCCCGCATGGCGCCATCCACGACCGCACCGGCATCGCCGCCGGCGTGTAGAAGGGAATCACCATGGCACAGGAATTCACTTTTACCGTTAACGGCGTGGAGCGCACGACGACGGAAAACAAGCCGCTGCTGCGCTACCTGCGCGACGACCTGCACATCCACTCCGCCAAGGACGGCTGCTCCGAGGGCGCCTGCGGCACCTGCACCATCCATGTGGACGGTGCGGCCGTCAAGGCGTGCGTGCTGACTACCGCCCTTGCCGCCGGCCGCGACATCGTGACCGTCGAGGGCCTGCCCGAGGACGTGCGCGAGGCCTTTGTGTACGCCTTTGGCGCCGTGGGCGCCGTGCAGTGCGGCTTTTGCATCCCCGGCATGGTCATGGCGGGCGCGGCGCTCATCGCCGAGGACCCCGAGCCCACCGAGGAGCAGATCAAGTACGCCATCCGCGGCAACGTCTGCCGTTGCACCGGCTACAAGAAGATTATCGAGGGCATTTCGCTGGCCGCTGCGGTGCTCCGTGGCGAAAAGCAGATCGACGAGGGCTTGGAGCGCGGCGACGACTACGGCGTGGGCAAGCGCGCCTTCCGCATCGACGTGCGCAAGAAGGTGCTCGGCGAGGGCAAGTATCCCGATGACATCGACGAGCTCGATCAGCCGGGTCTGACCTACGCCAGCGCCGTGCGCTCCAAGTATCCGCGCGCCCGCGTGCTCTCCATCGACACCTCCAAGGCCGAGGCCCTGCCCGGTGTGGTGGGCATCCTGCGCGCCGAGGACGTGCCGGTCAACCAGGTCGGCCACCTTATCCAGGACTGGGACGTCATGATCGCCCAGGGCGATATCACCCGCTGCGTGGGTGACGCCATCGTGCTGGTGGTCGCCGAGGACGAGGCGACGCTCGAGAAGGCCAAGAAGCTCGTAAAGATCGATTACGAGCCGCTGGAGCCCGTGCGCAACATTGTCGAGGCCAGGGCTGCCGACGCCCCGCGCCTGCATGACAGCTTCTTTGCCTTTGGCAACACGGTGGAGCTCAAGGACAACGTGTGCCAGAGCCGCCATGTGACGCGCGGCGACGCCGCCAAGGCGCTGGCAGAGAGCGCGTTCACCGTGACACAGCGCTTTACTACGCCCTTTACCGAGCATGCCTTCTTGGAGCCCGAGTGCGCCGTTGCCTTCCCGTACAAGAACGGCGTCAAGGTGCAGTCGACCGACCAGGGTGCCTACGACACGCGCAAAGAGTGTGCCCACATGTTTGGCTGGGACAACGAGCCCGAGCGCGTGGTCGTCGAGACCATGCTCGTGGGCGGCGGCTTTGGCGGTAAGGAGGACGTTTCGGTCCAGCACCTCGCCGCGCTCGCCGCATATAAGTTCCAGCGTCCTGTGAAGTGCAAGCTCACGCGTGTCGAGTCGCTCGCGTTCCATCCCAAGCGTCATGCCATGGACGGCACCTTTACGCTGGGCTGCGATGCCGAGGGCAACTTTACCGGCCTGGACTGCGAGATCAACTTTGATACCGGCGCCTACGCGTCGCTGTGCGGTCCGGTGCTCGAGCGCGCCTGCACGCACGCCGTCGGTCCCTACAAGTACCAGAACACCGACATTCGCGGCTTTGGCTACTACACCAACAACCCGCCCGCCGGCGCGTACAGAGGCTTTGGCGTGTGCCAGTCCGAGTTTGCGCTCGAGAGCCTGATCGACTTGTTGGCAGAGAAGGTCGGCCTGGACCCGTGGGAGATCCGCTACCGTAACGCCATCGAGCCGGGTGAGGTTTTGCCCAACGGCCAGATTGCCGACTGCTCCACGGCGCTTAAGGAGACGCTGCTCGAGGTCAAGGATGCGTACTATGCGCATCCCGGACACGCCGGTATCGCCTGCGCCATGAAGAATGCTGGCGTGGGCGTGGGTCTGCCCGATGCTGGCCGCTGCAAGATTCGCGTCGAGGATGGCCGCGCCGTGGTCTATGCCGCCACGTCCGACATCGGCCAGGGCTGCAACACGGTCTTTTTGCAGGACGTTGCCGAGGCCTGTGGTCTGCCGCTGAGCTGCATCGCCAACGGCGAGTGCTCCACCGAGAACGCTCCCGACTCCGGCACCACGTCTGGCTCGCGTCAGACGGTCGTGACCGGCGAGGCCGTGCGCGGCGCCGCCTTCCTGCTGCGCGATGCCATGGTTGGCATCGAGGCTGGCAAGCCTGCGCCTACCGCCCCGGTGAGCGCCCATGGTGACGGCGTCAAGATCGAGTACGACGACGGTCGTGCCTATCAGCTACGCACGCAGGAGCTCGTCGCTGGTCAGGGTATGCATCCTCAAGATCCCGCGGCCGCCATCAAGGCGCTCGAGGGATGCGAGTTTGGCTACGTGTATCTGGAGCCGACCGACAAACTGGGCGCCGACGTCCCCAACCCCAAGAGCCACATCTGCTACGGCTTTGCCACGCATGTGGTCATTCTGGACGATGATGGCCGTGTGAGCGAGGTCTATGCCGCGCACGATTCCGGCAAGGTGGTCAATCCCATCTCCATCCAGGGCCAGATCGAAGGCGGCGTGCTCATGGGTATGGGCTATGCGCTTACCGAGGATTGGCCGCTCAAGGACTGCGTGCCCCAGGCAAGGTACGGCACGCTCGGGCTGTTCCGTGCGCCTGAGATTCCGGATATCCACGCCATCTACGTTGAGAAGGACGAGTTGCTGCCCGTGGCATACGGCGGCAAGGGCATCGGCGAGATCGCCACGATCCCCACGGCACCTGCCGTGCAGAATGCCTACCGCGCGTTTGACGGCAAGCTGCGCCCGGATCTGCCTATGGTGGATACGCCGTACAGCCGCGCCCGTCACCGCGGCTAGGGTAGGGTGCGGACGGCCATTACTGACGAGCTGTTCGCGCTCAACATCAACTGTATATGCTGCACCTTTGGCCCCGGCTCCATCGCGAGCCGGGGCCTTTTGCTTGGAGCGGAAGCTGCGACCCGGAATTGGCGCTCAGGGTGGGATGCAGTTTCCCCTTGGAGCCCTCGGCGGAAATTGCATCCCAGAATCGATGCTCAGAATGGGATGCGCTTTCCGGTAGAGCCTCTAGCGGAAAGCGTGTCCCGGAATTCGGCTCCAGAGTGGGATGCGCTTTCCGGTTGGAGCTTCAAGCGGAAAGTGCATCCCGGAATCCGCGCCTGGAATGGGACACACTTTCCGGAACAGCCCTCAACCGGAAACTGTGTCCCAGAATTTCGCTTCAGAGTGGGATGCCGTTTCCGGCTGAACCCTCTGGCGGAAAGTTCATCTCAGAATTGACGCTCGGAGTGGGACGCGGTTTCCGGATGGAACCTCAGCGGAAGCAGCGGCCCAGTTTGAGCGTCTATTCCGGGATGTAATTTCCGCTGGGCGTTCAACCGGAAAGCGTGTCCCGTTCTAGGCCTTGATTCCGGGATACGCTTTCCGCTAGGCATGCCATCTGGAAAGCGCATCCCGTTTTGAGCACTCAGTCTGGGACATGGTTTCCGCGGGTGCTGCCAACCGGAAAGCGTGTCCCGGTTTGGTAGACAGGCGGGCATAAGCTCAGTAGCCCCTACAGCTCAATATCGTTGAGCCATGTCGGAAGCGCGGTTTGCCTGACCCCTGCCGTTTGCAGCTTTTTCGCGAGGACTCCTGCCGAGCGGACTTCGTTCATGGTAAAGCGGATGAGCGGATGACCGTAGAGCGACAGGTGCGCTTCGCGTTGCCGTTCGGCAACGAGTGCCTCGGCGGTGGTGCGCCCGGCTAGCATGGCCTGGTCGGTATATTTGACGAACCCGTCGAGTTCTCCCAACGTGACCTCTCGCGCATGGCGCTCCCAGGCGAAGTCCGTTCGCATGCTTTCGGTCGAATCGAAGGGATCCGTTAGCTCGTATTGAAGTTGGTCGGGTGCAAAGCCGGTCTCGATCATGACGGCTCGAGCGACCGATTCTCCGCCGCTCTCGGCGCGCGCGTCAGCATATTGGAGCGTGGTGAGCGCAGTGCGCACTGCGCGACCGTTGCGGGCGCCCACTCGTTTTTCGACTGCTCCCATCAGCTGCTCTCGCGTTTGACCAAGCTTTGAGACCGCCGAATCGGCAATGGGCATGCCATCGGCAAAACCGGTCTGCAGCAGGCAATCCGTTACCGTTTGGATGGGCGGCGTTATCGATATGCCGGATAGACGGATTGCTCCGGCCGGCTCGATCTGGTGCCGCTGAATATGCGCGCCCGGGCGAGCCGACGGCTTTGTCGAGCTGCAGACATGCACGACATTCAGGTGTCGCCACGAGACCTCGAGCCCCAGCAGGCAGGCCGCCGAAAACGAGCAGAACGTCCAATCGGGGTGGATGATCGCAAGGGCGCGGATAATCTCGCAATGACGCTGTGCCCGGTTGAGTTCGTCCCAGCGCGTTTTTCGCGCAAACAGTCCCGGCATGGGCGAGGCGACCGTGACGCCCATGCGCCGAAGGAGCGCTTTGCGGATCGCCGCACTCGGGGGAATAAGGCATCGTCCCTCTTGTTCGGCTTGAGTGAGCAGTTGGTCGATGAGTTGGTCATTGTAATGGGTCATGAGCTACCGCCTCCTTTTGGGTAGCAAAAACGTATCAGCCGCAACTTGCCGCCCAACTGACCAAAAGCTGACCAGAATCTAACCATGCAGGTAGATGACCTGCTTTTGGCGACATATTTCTTGTTTGAATCGGTGGGCGGTAATCGGCGACCGTGAACGGTAGCGTGTTATGAAGCCTTGGTAAGTTTCGGGACGTGTACTTTTTTGAAAAACGGCAGTTTTCCTGCTGTATTGAAACTGCTGAGCACATGCTCAAGGACGTGTGATATGAGCGTTGGGCCGGCGGCCAGAGTGGGATGCATTTTCCCAAAGAGCCCGCTCGGGAAAGCGCGTCCCAGAATCAACCCTCAGAATGGGACATACTTTCCCGCTGAGGCCGCTCGGGGAAACCACGTCCCAGAATCGAGTCTCAAACCGGGATGCGCTTTCCCTTTAAGCTCATTTGGGAAAGCGCATCCCAGAATTCGGCTCCAAAGTGGGACGTCGTTTCCCGAAAGGACCGCTTGGGGAAACTGCATCCCATTTCTCGGCCCCAGAGTGGGATGCCGTTTCCGGATCGGCCCTCAAGCGGAAACTGCATCCCAGATTTAGCCTCCAAACCGGGATGAGCTTTCCCAGTGGCACCTCTGCTGGAAACTGTGTCCCGGAATTGAGTTTCAGAGTGGGGCCCATTTTCCGTTAGAGGCATGGGGCGGAAAGCGCGTCCCGGAATAAGGGTGATTTAGTGATCAGGTGGTTGAGCGAGCGTCGCGCCAAGGATGCCAAGCGTAAAACCTACATCGAGAATGGCGTAAAACCTACAATGAAAACGGCGTAAAATTTGCATTGAGAATGGCGTAATTTCGCAGGATAGCGTCGCCCGCTGGTGCTACAGGGCGGTTGACCTGCAAACCTTGGGCTTTCGGACGAGCTTGCGCAAGAGGCAGCAAGCCAGCACGTACGCTCGAAGGCCCGCGTTCGCGTGCGTCCCAAGCGTTACTTCTGCGACCCGTCGCTTGCGGCGGCGTTGCTGGGGGCTACTCCTGAGCGGCTGCTTGGCGACATACAGACGCTGGGGATGTTCTTTGAGAACCTCGTCTTGCGCGACGTGCGCGTGTTCCTATCCACCTACGGCGGCGTCGACAACAGCGTCCATTATTTCCGCGATGAGAAGGGCCTTGAGGTCGATCTGATCGTTGAGCACGACGGGCGCTGGGGAGCCATCGAGGTCAAGCTGAGTGATGCGAAAGCAGACGATGGAGCGAGAAATCTCAAGGCGCTGGAGAGGAAAGTGGTCTCCAATCCTGCCGCCCAGAATGCCGCGCCGGCGTTTTGGCGCTCGTGGTTGGAAAGGGGAGCATCGCCTACACGCGCGACGACGGCGTGGCAGTGATCCCCAGGCGGCGCTTGGGGCGTAGTGGCTTTGCGGTGTGGGGCGCGCGGGGTGCCAGGTTGATTTCCGATCTCAGCCGAACACATTGAGCAAATAGGCCATTCCCGCACTTAGCTGAACGCCCCCGCGGCCCCTCCTGGGGTCCGGGGG
>ERZ1034928.131-NODE-131-length-44918-cov-18.062903_pt1 | contig 44918 bp, 70 predicted proteins | sample MGYA00520627_ERZ1034928 | MGnify/ENA primary metagenome ERZ1034928 (study PRJEB33766, sample SAMN09781755) | gut metagenome | biome: gut microbiome | host: Homo sapiens | place: Madagascar | study: EMG produced TPA metagenomics assembly of the PRJNA485056 data...
CCCAAACCTCGGCATCGCCCCAAACCTTGGCATTGCCGTAAACCTCGGCATTGCCCCAAACCTCGGCATTGCCCCAAACCTCGGCATCGCCCCAAACCTTGGCATTGCCGTAAACCTCGGCATTGCCGTAAACCTTGGCATTGCCGTAAACCTCGGCATTGCCCCAAACCTCGGCATCGCCCCAAACCTCGGCATCGCCCCAAACCTCGGCATCGCCCCAAACCTTGGCATCGCCGTAAACCCATGATTTGTTATTATGAGAAAGATTGCTTTCTTTCTCGATCCAGCCTCCAACTTCTCCAACCTTAATCAGTCCGAATTCAATGACTGCTTTGATTCTATGCAGTGTTACTTCTTTTCCACATAGGTTAATTATCTTTGTTTCCCCTGTGAATTCATATTTTCTCATTTTCTTTGCCTCCTTTTTTCACATCACTTCCAGAATCGCGCTCTCTGGAAATTCTAATTTTTTGAAAATCTTCATTAACTCCGGATATGTGAAGAATTCCGGATGATTTCTTTTTCTCTTGAATGTCTCCGGATGGATACCGAGCATGGCAGCCATCTGTTTGGTTGTGATTTGCTTAGCATCCATTCTTGCCTGAATCATACCGGACAAGAGACGTTTCTTTTTGTTCTCTTCCGTTAATTTAATGACTGGCATTTTCTTTCCCTCCGTGTTATACTGTTACTGATAATATTTTGCTCGTTCCCCGACTGGTTGCCGCCTGAGGGGAACTTTTTCTATTTCTTCCCGATGCTTTCGATGATGCACCAGATGATGGATGCTCCGATCTCTACCAGGATCGTTGCTAAAACACCGCACCAGAAATCCGGTATGTACATCTCAATCACCTTCTTTCAGTACGCATACACCGTTGGATATGTACCCTACTCTCCACATGATCAGTTTTCCATTGCCTTTCACCAACATGTAATCCGGTGAAAAGATAGCAAACTCTGGATCGCTGTAGATTCCTACCACAGCTTTCTCTTCAGTACTGCAAAGATGCTTTGCCAGCTTGTAGATCTCTCTGGCCGTTTCTTTTTGGTACTGATACTCAAATTCTGCACCATCCGGAAGTATGCGTGTCATTACTGCAAGCCACATGCGACTCACCTCTGCTCATATTTATTTTTGTGAACTTTTTTCTGCTTCACCTTCTTTTTTCTCTTCCATGTCTTAAACGGAGATTTCTTTCCGGTGAAGTGATTACAATTGTTTGGTTGACTCATATAACTCCTATGCTATAATTTCCTCGAAAGGAGGTATTTTTGTGAAAAAAGATAAAATTCAAAAGATCACTGAACAGGTCACAACGGAATGTATGGAAGAATTTGAAAAAGAATATCAAAAGAATCTTTCAAATCATTCTGATGAACTGCCGGGTCACGCTAAAGCCAATGCAATTCACGATTCCATTCCTGTTCTGATTTCTTCAATCACCAGAAGCATCTTGGAAAAATTATGATACAAAATCATTCTTCTTTCCTGTAGTAACCGCTTCTCTCAACAGCGTGATCTTTCTCTGCTGGCTTCGGACTTTCAATTCGAGGTCAGCAATTCTTTTTTCCAGCTTCTCAACCCTCTTTTTTGAAATCCACATATCTACGATCCTTTCTGCTGTTCTTGCTTCTCGCCTGCCATCAGCATGCCCTGCACGATACCGGCAAGGTATAGCTGATTCTCTCGTTGCAACTTGGTAAAATCCTTTGTCACATCACGGATTAGATTCTGCTCGTTTCTTTCCATGTTCTCACCTCTTTCTGCCCTGTCTCATCAGTACGGGTGGGGCAGTTCCCGTAGACGGTCAGTAATGACCGTTTCAACTACCATCCTCTGGAAACTGTTCCGTTTACTAAACTAGCAAAATGTTTTGCCTGTTTTTCGTCATCTTCAAAACAATGGGAAACCAGTACACCATTGTTATAATAATTTACATACCATTTCTTCATATTCCTCTTCCTCGCTTTCTCTGTCCTCACTTGTTTTTTCTGTGGTATACTCCCAGTAGAGGGAGGTGATTGTATGGATAATTTTCTTGATCCAGAAACTTTGGAAGACTTAACACCAATTGATTTGAAAAACTATCCAAATTCTAAGGCTTACGAAAAATATGTTCTTCCTATTATTGAAAGAGAAAAATTATCAAAGAAGAAATGCCGTTCTGAATGGTTTTGGCTCAAAGGCTTATTGATCGTCAATACCATTCTTGCAGGTATCTCTGCTATATGCGGGATATTATCACTATTAAAATGAATCCTAAAAATGTAAGATTTATCCCGGACATCACCAGAAGAAATGAAAGGCTTTTCATTAACTTCTCAATACTGTCAAGACAAAGTTTCTGCATTGCCACTGTATATGCGATAAGCTCATTTTTTTCGCTCTCGGTCATGTTCTGGTATTTTTTCTCACTCACTGTCCCTCACCTCTCTTTGATTATCTCACCTTGTGTTATTATAATATCTCACTAAGTTAGATTTGTCAAGTAGAAATCTAACAAAAGTTTGACTCAGTTAGATTTTTGTGCTATTATATATTTGCAGTTAAGTAAAGGAGGTGAGAATGTGAATACAAGAATTCAGCAAATAAGAAAAACTGTAGGGATGACCCAAGATGAATTCGCAGAAAAAATCGGATTATCCAAGAACTTCGTCTGGATGATAGAAAAAGGGGAACGGGTTCCGTCAGAGAGAACCATTAAAGACATTTGTAGAACCTTTAAAGTCAACTATACTTGGCTTGTCCATGGATCCGGTGAAATGTTCGAAGACGATGACGGCGATGCGCAGGCTATCATCGATGCGGCACTGAACGGTCAATGCCAGTTTGCAAGAGATTCACTTGTCAAGCTGGCGAAAATGGACATCAAATACTGGGAAATGCTCGCAGAAATCATCGAACAACTGAAAAAAGAGTAAAAAAATGGGCTGGATAGTGATATCCAGTCTATTTTTGTGTATAATTATTGTTATTTTCATTGTTTTGCTGTAAAATTATTAACAAATAATATTATACAAGGGAGGAAAAAATTATATGAAAAAAAGGATTTTTGCTGTATTATTGTCAGCAACACTTGCGGCATCGTCTTCTGCAGTTGTATTTGCGGACGAAAAAGATGATCGTATCGCAGAACTGGAAAATCAAGTTGAGGAAATGCAGAATACTATTGATGATCTCCAGAAACAACTTGATGAGGCATTAGCTTCAACAAAATCCACGTCGCAGGGTTCATACAAAATTGGTGAAACCTATGTTGTCGAGGGGCAATGGAAGATCACGGTTGATTCTGTGGAAGCTATCGATGATCGGAATGAGTACAGTGACAAGAAACCAAATGCAGTCTACATTGTAACTTACACCTATGAAAATATTGGATATGAAAGTGATTATTCAGACGGGCTGTACATAGATTTAGAGGATGGAATTGTTGACAGCGCAGGAAAAATGGGATACTCATATCCGGGTGACGTTACACTATATCCACAGGAGACACCTGTAGGAGCATCCTGTGAAGCTCAAGCATGCATTGGAGTGGATAATCCGGGGAACTTTAAAATCAACTTTTCTATGTATGACGGTAATACAGAAAAGCAGTCAGCAGTTTTTGAAATTGAGGTTTAACATTAACAGAAAAGAGGAAAAGAAAACATGAAAACATGGAAATTGGTATCAGGTATTTTGTCAATTATTTTATTTGTTGTAGTATCGTTTCAATCATGTGCTGTCGGGATCGGGAACACATTGAGTGAATCCGGAGAAGTCAGTGGCTCAGCCGGTATCGTTCTGGCTATCATGCTTCTTGCTGGTGGAATCACTTCTATAGCCACCAGAAACGGTGGTAAGGGCGGAAATATTGCTCTTATTATACTGTACGGTATTGGAGCTTTATTCGGATTTGTACTTGCTGGAAGTTACACAGATTTGTACATATGGTCTACATGGTGTCTGATTAATCTGGCTCTTGCATTTCTCGCACTTTTCAAAAAGAAATCTGAATAATGTAAACATATATATTGATATTATAAAAGCCAGGATTGATGTCCCGGCTTTTTCTCATTTCAGATACAAATACACCAAAAATTTGTAAACTTTCTTGATGATATCAATATCGTCAATCTTATTTAATAATTCAATTGTCCAATTTCTATAGTCTTCTGCACTCTCTTTCATTCTTCCACCCTCTCTGGGTGTATACTGAAATAAATTGAAGGGAAGGAGGTGTATACTATGACCTATGAGGAATTTATGGCAGTGATACAGGATGATGTTGAAAAGATCTTAAAAGATAATTCTGCAAATATTGTTTAAAGGCTTCTTGAAGATATCAATGAGCCAATGAGCAAAGAACAGCTTCAAATCATCCGTAACTCTGTCACTATTTCTGTTCAGTTATCCGCTCAAATAATTTTCGATTACCTAACTTCGCTCGGAATAATTGATTGCCGACATTATTCAGAGCATTATGAGCGACCTGCTTTAAAAGTAATTCAGGGCGGACGTACTGAATCTGACAAGGAATAGTATTTTGCGATTGCTGATCTTGGATCTGTTTTTCAAGGTCGGCAATTCTTTTCTCCATAGATACGATTCTTTTTTGAAGATGCTTATCCATTTTATTCCCCTATCTCATAAACAATTTAATCAAAGAAATAGCCAATGATGTACAGGACAGGAGAAGCGTAACTTTTGAAAAATTACTTGCGCTTCTCCATGATTCTTTAAAAAATTCTTTCATTTTCCCCACTTCCTTTTTTCTTTCAGTATACAATCCATTTATGTCTACATCATCACCACTTTTTCCAGCGGCAGACAGTCCATGCAGAGAGTCCACCGCCGTAGCATAGATCGGAAGCAATGATGCACTTCCCGTCACAATATGTATCCGTGCAGTGCCAGCACACTTCTAATCTGGCATGATCTCCTCTGGTCTTCTGGTATGTAGGTTGATGCATAGGCTATGAGCCTTGGTCTTCGTTCCTGTTCTGGCAATGTGTTCAGATGTTTCAAAATTTTCTTTTCCATTTTGTTTTCCCCCTTCTTTTTATTAATAATACGATTAATAGTTAACCAAAAAATGTGAAAATTTCATAACAGTGCTTTAAATTTGTTGTCAAAAATGGTATTTTTAATGTGAAAGGGGGAAAATACATGAAAAAGAAAGGAGAACTAAACCAAATATTGTCGAAAACGCACATTGTGGAATTAGATGATCCTATTATCCTGCAGAACTTTGGCGAGTCCGTGGCAAGATTGAGAACCTCTAAAGGACTCACGCAGGGAGATATGGCATACCTGCTCGGCATATCTAAGCAGACTTATATCAGGATAGAGAACGGGTCAACGGACAAGATCAACATGATCTGTGCCATCAAGATTGCCACCATTTTCCATGTTCCAGTCAAAGAATTATGCGGATACGACATGGATGATATGAATCTGTACAATAATATGGTACAGGCTACAGATCGTACAAGGCGTTTGATTGCGTCTATACTCAAGATAGATGCAGAAAATCAGAAACGTATGCAGTCTCATATCGAGGGAAATGAATACATGATTGACTGCCTATCCTGCGCCAACAATCTGCAAGATGGTGTCCCGGCAGATCGTTTCTATCATAAGATGGTCAATATCTCAGAATACCGCACGCAAGCCTGGTATCATGATGCTGATGCAATCATTGAAATGAATTCCAATGCTTACACTCCACTCTACCACAAAGGAGATAGATTAGTCATATCCTGCAGATCGCCGCAGGATGGCGATATAGGCGTTTTTATTCGCGATGGGAAGTTTTATCTGCGTAAGTATGTATCGGCTGATGATTATGCCTTTCTGGAGCTTCTGACGCTACCACAAGATGAAGCAAATCCGTTTTTTGTAGTAGGAAGGAACGATCGATGCGAGATAGAACACTGGGTAAAATTCGGTGTAGTTCTCGAAGTGATCTAAATATGCATAGATCAGGAAGATTATAAGGAGGAAAAGAAATTGGCAACAGCAAAGAAATTACCATCTGGGAGCTGGCGGTGTCGTGTGTACTCTCACACGGAAGAAATCAAGCAGCCGGACGGGACTGTAAAGGAAAAGAAGATCTATAAATCGTTTACCTGTGACGATCCATCAGCCAAGGGGAAAAGGATCTGTGAAGCGGAAGCTGCGGCATGGGCGGCAGAGAAAACGAAAGAAGCAAAGTATCATAGCATGACATTTAGGGAAGGGTTGGAATCCTATGTAGCCTCAAGGAATCAGGTTTTGTCTGCATCCACATTAAGAGAGTATAAAAGATATATAAAAAATGGAATACCCACACTGGACAATATTAAGATTGATGATATCACCCAGCAGGACATACAGAAAGCTATTAATCTGTATGCGGCCACTCATGCTCCGAAAACCGTCAAAAACTATCATGGTGTGATTACTGCGGTAATGGGAACGTATCGGCCGAACTTCCGGATCAATACAGCCCTACCGCAAAAAAGAAAAGCAAACCTGTACATACCAACGGATGACGAAGTTGCAGCTATCCTTAATTATGTGCAAGGAACTTCGATGGAGATACCGGTAATGCTTGCCGTATTTGGCCCCATGCGGCGTGGGGAGATCTGCGGCCTTACCACAGATTATATCCGTGGAAATCGGGTACATGTATACTGGAACTTGGTTAAAGGTCCAGACAATCAGTTGGTCAAGAAAGCTCCGAAAAGTGTGGCTGGTGACCGTTTTATCACATATCCTCAGTTTGTGATGGATAAATTAAGCGAATGCAAGGGAAATGTTACTGATATGACTCCAGCCGCCATCACAATGGCTTTTGACGATGTGCTAAAAAACCTTGGTATAAAACATTTTCGCTTCCACGATCTCAGGCACTACTGCGTGTCTACCATGCATAAGATCGGAATACCTGACGCAGACATCATTGTCCGAGCTGGATGGTCCTCTGTATCGGTGCTGCACGACATATATCTCCATGCCACACAAGACAAAATAGCAGAGATGGACCGCACCACCAACCGCTATTTTGCTGAACTATATGACACGAAATATGACACAAATTCAAAAAATGCTGATAAATAAAGGTTTTTTAACTGCGGATAACAGGACTTGAACCTGTTTAAGCGGTTTTTGATAAATGGCTTAAATACGGCATTTGCCCTCAAACCCGCATAAATGCTATATTTTTTTGTACTCTATCACATTAAATATGTTGTGTAAAAAGCATATTTAATGTAACGATATGACACGAAATATGACACGAAATATAGTACTATATAACTCAAAAAGGAAGGATAGATGTGAGTCTATCCTTCCCTATTATAATACTAGCGCTTCTTTAAATACTTAGAAGAACAGAAACCAGTCTTTCCGTTATACACAACATACAGCCACGCTGTCTTATCTGAAGCAGTACTGTAGTAGCCATAGCACTGCACAGTCTTGCCTTTCGGAACTACCAGAATTCCGCTTTTCTCTTTTCCTGCTCCGCTTTTCATCCATAGATCCGAGGTTGTATTATATGTACCGGCTTTCGTTTTGTCAAAGTTCTGTGCTGCTTCTGCTACTGGTTGAGCCATAGCATCCTTTGCTTTTTTATACAATGTTTTCAAAGACGCCTTACTCTTAGATCCATAGCAACCGTCTGATTCCAGCTTGTGGTCCTTCTGATAGTTCTTCAATGCTTTTTCTGTGTCTGCTCCAAAGTCTCCGTCTGCACCAGATGATCCGCAAGGATATCCAACAGTAATCAGCATCGTCTGCATTGTCTTGACTTCTGGTCCATTGTCACCTTTAGACAGGTAGTCTTTTTTATTGGATGTCTCATTTCCTGTTGTTGTTCCAGAACTTTCTGTATATTTGGGACAACCATATCCACGGATGTAGCCCCAACCAATAGGTATCGTTCTTTCACCTACTACGCCGCCACTCATATTCCCCTCAATTACCGTCAGGGTTCTATTTCTGGTATTTACCGATTCTACGATACCGATATGATCCGCCCAGCCATCATTTGGCTGTGTACTGTCATCCCAATTGTAGCAAATAATATCTCCTGGCTTCGGTGTGATCGTTCCATCTTCATTCCAGATGTCTTTTTTCTTCATTAAATTGATATGCTCTTCAACACCGCACTCTGTGCCCCCGATCAGATCTACCGCATTCAACTTGATAAATGCCGCTGATACTGTAGTATCGCAATAATCGTCCGTGTAGCTTACCGCATATCCTCTGGCAAGTGGCTTATAGCTATTATATAGATCGATGATAGGCTTGTGAGTACCTTTTGCCCGGCTTAATCCGATCCAGCTCTTCATTACGTCAATAATCTGCTGCGCTGTTACTTTCGTGTTATTCCCTCCCTGGCAATTCAGGTATTTTTCGAACAAATATCCTCTGTCCGCTCTACCTTTGCAAACCGCTTCTCCTGTATTTGCTGGTATCTCAAAATTTTTCAGTACATAGTCTGACGCTGTTCTGATAGACGTTGCTGTTTTCAGTACATTCCAGACACTCTGATATTTGTTTTTTAATTCCCAAATCAAGTATTCCAGCTGCAGGTTTATATCCGCAATAGAAACTTTACTTGCTTTTGCTCGTTCATATAGCAGTTTTTTTCTTCCTGGGCTTGTCCACTGAGCCAGACCGTGGCCATACTGTTTGCCCGGCAATGGATGCATATACTCTTCCAATGTGATTTTCCCGCTGTCGATTGCTGCTGCATAACTCTTGTCCGTGTAATTATAACCAGCTTCTTTCAGTCTTTTAACTAGCAAGTATTCCATCCGGTCCGTGCAAAAACCATCGGATTCTGCTTCGAGATTGCAGATCATCCCAATTGCACCAGCATGGGACATCCCCTGTTTACGCAAATACTTATAGGCTCTGACTTCTGCCAATCGATTAATTATAGCCATCTTTCATTTCTCCTATCAAACTTTTTAATTCTTTATTTTCTTCCTTCAATTCCGCAATTTCCCTGCAGCACTTTTGGATCATGTAGGTATTCAGTGCGATAAATTCTGTGTATGCCAGGTTCTGTTTCTGCTGGATTCCTTTATCTAACAGATAATTTACTTCAGATCCCTTCACATCTACCAGATTTCCTTCTTTATCGTATTCCTGCTCTCTGTGCAGATCGAGGGATACAAATCCTGCAAAATCCTGTGTAGTTAATCCTGAATCGTACAATGCCCGTTCCACTTCCTGGGCAATGTAGCCAATATGATTTCTTCCACTACTTCCAAGATCGTACTGATAAGTCACAGGATGCAGTTTCTGGAAAAAAATTTCATATGGATCAGTAATATCGCAGATGGAATGCTTCAAGTTCTGATCTGAAGACCATGATGTCGATCCATTGCATGTTATTGACTGTCCTCGAAGATTAAGTGCTGTTTTGTAAGTTTGTGCATCTGTCCTACCGTTCCAGCCTATAGCCATAGATAACAAATCGTTTTGTGCAATCATAATATCATGATTGGATCCGTCCTTCCATTTTCTGTATATAGAATTATTTACGCTATTATCTGAGTATCCAATAGCCTGCTCGACAAACATTCCTGTATGTGTATGCACAGTCTTTGCCAGCCCGGCTGTTATTAATGCTTTCATTTTCACAAAAGTCATTTTTCCAATGTTACCATTTGCATCTGAAATCGGAACCACATCTGTATCTGCTGCTGTTGTTTTGTTCGTAAACTGCGTTATCAATTTGAATAAAAAACTATCTGCCATTGCTTCACCTCTTTTATATCATAAATTTGTTATATTCCCACATCAAATTCCTTTTATAAAAAAAGTTCTCCTGCAAAAAGATTAAATAGTAAGACTATCACAAATGAATAAAAGTAATTGTTATTCTGGTTAATGTCATTCCTGCTGTTCCAATCAAATATGCCGCACCGGCTGTAAATGCCCCTTTAGGGTCCACAATTCCGTAAGAAGATATCGCTGCAAGAATAATATTTTGTGGCACATCAGGAGCTCCGTCTGCTTTTTGCATGTTGGAGTACGTAATGTACCCATTTGCTGGAATTGTAATATTTTCAAAAGTAACTCTTGTATATTTATATCTATTACTATTTAAGTTCACAATAAAAACAAGTAATTAATTGTGTTTTTATTGTATTGATATTAATTGTTCGTTCATCATTATCAATGGTAACGCCTTCCAATGCTTGAGCGATTGTTACACTATACCCAATAGTCGCTGAGCCGCTTATATAGAAAATAGTACTTAATTTATCAATCATTATAATTCCGTGGACAGCAGCACGAACATTTTTTATAGTAAGTGAGGTTCCGTATACTTTTGCATATTTTATTGTCGGATTACTATTTAATTCATTAACCGCCCCAATCAGTGTTTTATTCGTGGTCTGTAAATTAGCTAACTGTGCTTCATTTAATTTTTTTGCAACCCAGTTCCAGAATGAACTAAATAACACTTGTTTGTTCTTTCCGTCACTTGAGTCGCACAGCATTAATGCATCACTATCTTCTGGCAGACTTTTTTTGATATAATTTGTCCAAATTCCCATAAATTCCTCCTCTAGTCAATTCTTTCTTTGATAAGTGCTTCCAGTTCAGTTACTTTCTCCAGTGTGCTGCCCACTGCATAGTACACTGGAGCTTTTGCGTTTTTCTTCACGATATTGCCTTCTTCATCGCATTCATTGTAATGGACGGCTATGCTATACTCACCTCCCTGATTCATTATCGATATCATCTTGATTGCTTTCATTTTTCATACTCCTTTCATTTTCAGCGAGCAAATCAGTTAGCAGCTGGCATTCTTCTTCATCAAGATTGTTCAGTTCCTGCTTTTGCATCTCTTCAAGATCTTTATCATAAGTTTCAATTTCTGTATCCTGTAAAACTACTGAAATATCGTCAAAACGGATATGTTCGTAATCTTTTTGCAGTACTTTGATCTCCCAGGAATACTTTAAGTCCGGTGTTCCTTTCACGGAAAAATACAACAGTGTTTTTTCTTCCACCCAAATATCCCCTGGTCCCTCTTTCTGCAGGAATACCTGATACTCAATTCCAGAATTGATTACTTCCAATAATATATCGTCTATCGGTACCAGATCTTCCCCAGTCTCATTGAGCTGGCTGCTGCCACAGTCTCCAAACATTGGCGCAGGCATCTCGAATGCATGGAGGTATTGTTTCTGATAGCTTTCTGTATCTACCACTCTGTTTTTTGTTCCAGTTACCAGCAAATAATTAGTAATCAACTGCTTGCATTCCAGTTGCTTCTTCATTTTTACATCGCCTGATATATTAGCATCTCCTCCGACAGACAATGCACCATATAGGTTCACTTGTCCTGCTCCAAAAGATGCAATATCTTTCTTCTCGGCTGCGATAAAAAGTCCCCAGAACGCATTCAAATCAATTACGGCCACATTGTCCTCTACTATTACACTGGATGATGCAAAGTCAGGATAATATCTGGTCTTTGTCTGTATATATCCCGCATTTGCTATGTCAGACGTGGTTGTCCAACTTTCATCTACAGTTCCAAGTTTTGTTGATTTCAAACGAATATTTCCGCCATCAATTCTTGTTGCTGTACTTCCGGAATCTACCGTCACTTTGGTTCCCGTAATCGTTCCGCCATTGATCGTTGGTGCACTTAATGTGCTTCCGTTTATTGTTGAGCCGGTTATCTTCGTTCCGTAAAGTTCCCCTGAAAATTTGCCCTTTTCGAAGTTAACGCCGGTATTGTTTATGTAACCGATCTGTTTTCCGTTCTCGTCGAGGATTTTTAAAAGGCCATTTCCGTTCCCTTTACCTCCAACTGTAACGGTACTTCCCGTAATCGTTCCGCCATTGATCGTTGGTGCACTTAATGTGCTTCCGTTTATTGTTGAGCCGGTTATCTTCGTTCCGTAAAGTTCCCCTGAAAATTTGCCCTTTTCGAAGTTAACGCCGGTATTGTTTATGTAACCGATCTGTTTTCCGTTCTCGTCGAGGATTTTTAAAAGGCCATTTCCGTTGTTCACTCCACCAAGAGTAAGCGTACCTCCAAGCGCCGCATCGAATGATATGTACAGATGCCCGTTCAGGTAATACATTCCTTTCCACTGGCCATCGTTTGAAAGGATATCCACGATCTGTTCCTGCGTTAAAGCAGTAATGTCATACACTACCGATACCGTCTGCCTGTCTATCAGATCATTGTTCGCATTATAGATACTGCATCTTACCGCAAGTATTTCCCTCGGTACTGCGATGCAGTATCCTTTGGGATTCTTTATTCCAATATTTCCATTTCCGGACAAAGCCGTATACAGGAAATGTTTTACACTGTTTTCTGCGACACTGCTTCTATATACTTCTTTCCATGTGAGATTATCCGTGGTTTCTTCGATAACGAATATAGCACTGTGTGACTTCTTAGCTTCGTTTTCATCGAGATACGATGCTGAGAATACAATCGTATCTGGGTTTAACACATTTTTTGCAGTTTTACGCACGATAGTTGTGGATACGTCAAGTGTTACGTTTTTTCCTGGATCTCCTTTGATGCGAGTCCAGGAGTATTTAGATGGATCTGTGGAATCAGCTTTCTCATAATCCGTATACTGTCCAATGTAAAGCTTATCCGCACTTTCCACGATATCGAATCCTTCTGTTCCATCTTCACTATTTGCATAGGCAATATGGAAATATGGTGTTTTGCCATCAGACCCTGCTTTTCCAGGGATGCCCTGTGCTCCATCCGCGCCTCTGATTTTTGTCCAGGCATAGTCTTCCGGATTAGTGCTGTCATACAGTTCGAAATCCACATACATCCCGATATATTCACGGTTGCTGTCTGCCACATCAAAATCTGTCTTTCCATCCGCACTGTTAGCATAGGCAATATGAGTATAGCTTGTTTTTCCGTCTACACCATCTTTGCCATCCAAACCATCCTTGCCATCGGTACCATCAGTTCCATCCACTCCGCGGAAACGACTCCATACATAATCTGCAGGATCATTACTCTCTTCCGGAGTTTCTTTGTTGTAGGCAATACCGATATATGCAATCTCAGGAGTGATATATATCGGATCCCCATCCGTATCACAGATAATATCCCCATCATTGTCCAGCCATGGTACGTAATCTGGGCTGTCGGATAGATCGGAACCATCCGGCATTGATGCATACTTGATCCAGTTATACAGCTGCTTTCCGTCTTTTCCATCGGTACCATCCTTTCCAGGCACTCCATCACCGCCTCTAAAGCGGCTCCAGCTGTATTTTGAAGGATCATCACTGTCCAGCTTTTCAAAGTCTGTATATATTCCGATATAGGTTGACGGAATTTCTGTCATCTGGTTGGAAGATGTCGGTTTTGCTACCTCACTGTATTTGATATGCAGATAGGAGGCTTTTCCATCCTCTCCAGGCTGTCCCGGAATTCCCTGGTCTCCAGGATCTCCTTTAATTCTTGCCCAAGTATAAGCCTTTACATCTGTTGGATCTGCTTTTTCATAGTCTGTACAAGTTCCAATGTAGCTTCCGACAACCTCACCTTCAGAATCTGTGAATGTCTTTCCACCATCATTGGAATACTTCACGTGAAAATATGGGGTTCTCCCGTCTTCTCCCGGAGTCCCTGGAGTTCCATCTGTACCATCCTCAACAGTCTGAGTGTGATCACCATCCTTATCTGTAATCGTGATCGTGGTTGTAGTTCCTTGCTTCGAGATACTTACCGTTGGCGAAATTCCATCTTTGCCGTCTTTTCCGTCAGCACCGTCTTCCCCGTCAAAACCTCTAAAACGACTCCATACATAATCTGCAGGATCATTACTCTCTTCCGGAGTTTCTTTGTTGTAGGCAATACCGATATATGCAATCTCAGGAGTGATATATATCGGATCCCCATCCGTATCACAGATAATATCCCCATCATTGTCCAGCCATGGTACGTAATCTGGGCTGTCGGATAGATCGGAACCATCCGGCATTGATGCATACTTGATCCATGTGTAATATGTCTTTCCATCCGCCCCGTCTTTTCCTGAGACTCCAACATCGCCACGAAACTGCGCCCATATATAATCCAATGGATTATTGCTATCAGATTCTATATAGTCTGTATAAGTTCCGATATACACATCTGGATTTTCAGTCATCTGTGCTGCAGTAGGATTCTTTACGGGCGCATATTTGATATGCAGGTATGGTGTCTTGCCGTCTGCTCCTGGAGTACCTGGAATCCCCTGGTCTCCTTTTGGACCTTGCGGTCCCTGGATGCCTTGGTCTCCCTTTTCTCCTTGTAGCCCTGTCTCGCCCTGTGGTCCGGTATCTCCTTTAGGTCCAGGGATTCCCTGATCTCCTTTTTCCCCCTGCAATCCCTGAATACCTTGATCGCCCTTGGAACCCGCATAAATCTTTGATATATTAAATCTTTTCGTTACAGATAATGTGCCGAGATAAGTTGCTCGAACATCAACCCATCCATTATCCTGGCTTAAATCAGTTACAATATAAGTAACTGAGCTATTATTCCACGATCCCGTCACAGAATCTGATTTCTGGACGCTATAGATGCATTCTGTAGTTATGTTCGTTGATCCATACATTACAGTTGGTTTAATTGTAATATCCGGAAACTGCGTGTAATTTCCATTTGCATCTACGGATACTGTAGCATAATCATTACTCAGCTGTAACGTCACATTCCTTGCCAGCGCAGCCACTTTTTCTGCATTTTCTGCCTGCTTTTTAGCTGCTTCTGCGTCTTGCAATGCCTTGGTAACATCTGTATCTTTCAGCATCTGCCAGTTATATCCTTCGGAATCATACCGGAACCGATAAGCCTGATTGTTAGAATCATAGTAGATGTCGCCAACATGCTTGCTGCGTTCATCATCTGTAAGCCATTGGTTTGCCGGATAATTGCTCAATGTCGGTTCTGGGCTGCTTGTCCAAGTCTGGATATTTCCGTCTGTCTGGTTCTGCAGATCTTCAATTCTTTTTGTGATACTGTTCTCTCCGATAAAGACATTTGACGCGTCAAAATACACTCTTTTCAAATCTTTATCTGCAGAAAAAAGTACTTTCCCACTGTCATCAACAATTTCGAAATTACCTGCAGTGATATAATCTGCATTAATACCTACACTATATAATTGTTTGGATATGAACGTTCCATCTAGCACAATCCCGTAAGGATATGTTTTTCCGCCATCGCTCGAAATACCGATAGCTTCAGATGTAAATTTCAAAACATTAGTGGATTCTTCCAGTGCCGGCTTATCGTGGTAATAAGTGATCGTACTTCCATCAGACTGCTTTTCCTGAGTGGAATACATGCCAGATGCACTTGCCATGGTCTCACCAAGTTGTTCGATTTTCTTGTTAACAGCAGACATTTGTTTTTTTACATATTTCTTGGTTTCTTTGTACGTTCTGGAATATGGGCTTTCATAGTAAGATTCTGCTGATTCCGGATCCTGCGCCTGTGTTTTTATTTCGGTCATCCCAAAATGCACATAGGTGACATCTGTGATTGGCGTAAGGTAGGAGACTCCTTTTCGATCCTCTGACTTAACTACATCCCCGAATTCGATCAATGGATCGTAAATAAGTTTTCCGTCCATACTCCGGAATGGTATGCCAATAACAGCATCTCCGATCCACGCTGCAACAGTCTGGATAGATTGCTCATCAACTAATCCATTTTCAATCTCAATAACATATCCAGAAGACCCATATAGATACTCAAGTTCTCCATTTTGGATTCGTACGCCAGTAATTATGATATCGTCCTGTGAAAATTCCGGTGAATCCTCAAAATCCTCCAATACGGATACATTATCAATATCCGAGAAATTCCACTCTATCATTTGCAGATATCCATTCACATCAATTCTGGCATTTGCACAGTTGATAGCGGCTATATACCCGATCATCTGCCGATAGGTTACCTTTTCCGGAATGTCATTGATAATATACGTACCATGCTTTAACCTAGTAAATCCCTTCGAGATGCCAAGCGTGGTACAAATATCATTGATAATAGTATCAACTGTCTGGGGCAGTGCAAGACCACTTATATATAGCTGATTGGTCTTTGCCATATCATCCATAGCAGTAACACTTATCACATCATCATAGCCCTTAGAATCCGTCACAGAAAAACTGCCTTTTTTGATTCTTGTTTTCGTTCCGTCTTCGCTCAGAAATGTGAGATAGGCAATAATTCTGGCTCCATAAAATTTCTTTTCATCCAGTTCACCATCCGTATTATCCAAATCAAAAGTGAGCGTCTTGCATATAGTAGCCCCGATCGGGAATGAACTGCTGCCAGCTCCGTCAGAGAATTCACTTCCATCCGGAGAAATTTCATCGAGAAATGTCCTTTTACTTCCGTCCGGAAATGTAATGTCCAATTCTTCATATAATGGTTCTGTTCCATCTGCCAAGATATTTTTGAATTCTTCAGTAGCCGTAATCATATAGGATTCACTCCTGTCATGTTAAATGATAGTTCACCAATCTTTCCGTCTTTTGGAGAAACACGTTTAATGCTAAGGTTTCCTTTGCCTACATAGAACTTTGCATCTCTCCACGTATTGTAATACACAGAAAAGCAGTGCAGTGTAAATGGCTTTCCCTTTGCTATAATTTTCAAAATCTTACTTGCTTCTTCAGATGGAACATCAGTTGCTTTGTAGCCAAACTGCTCAACTGTGAACAGCGGGGTAAAATGTCCCGATCCTCTTTGAGTTCTTTTGCTGTTCTCGGTATATGTCGTTGTGAACTTGTATTCCAGCCCTTCATCGGGCTGGAATATTTTTGTGCCATTTAATTTGATATACTCTTTTTCTTCCATAGCTCTCCTTATGCAAGTTCGAATGGGTTGCGTCCATTGACGTTCTGCCTGAATTTTGCTTCATCAATAATCTCGTCAAATATAGTCCTACGATTGATTTGTGCAGTAAATCGGTAGTTGCCTCCCTGTCCGGACCCAGATTCTTCTCTAACAATCTGCCTGATCAGGTCTTCTGGTGCTTCCAAGTTACGTCCTGACTTCTGGTCACCGAGCACAGCCAGAAATTCTGATTTGGGCGGAATTACGGCGCCTTTCGCAAGATACGGAATTGTTTTGATCTTCGGGAATTCTGCTTCGAATCCAATTTTTTTGCTTCCGAATGGTGTAGGTACCTCCCATGGTCCGAAAGTAAAAGCCTTTTCCAGTCCACCAAGCGCATTATTCATCGTACCTATACCGTTATTAACAAGGCTAATAGCTGCATTAATAGGTGTTTTGACATAATCAGCCAGCTTTTCAAATATATCTTTTACTCCGTCCCTGGCTTCCGTAAATCTATCCATAATGCCTTCTTTGATTGCTTTGGCTGCTTCTGGAATTGCTTCCTTTAAATTATCCCAAACATCCGATATAGTTTTGAAAATACCGTCTTCAAATATGTTCGACACTCCTTCTTTCAATCCATCCCAAAAACCAGAAACGGTACTTGTGATATTTTCCCATGCATTATTCGTAGATTCCTTTATTCCATCCCATGCACCGGATACCACTGTTTTAATTCCATTCCATACCGTACCTGTTATCTGCTTTATTCCATTCCAGATTCCGGATATCACATTTTTAATGCCGTTGAATATTATGGATGCGGTATTTTTTAAACCATTCCAGATGCCGGATACAGTGCTTGTGATTCCTCTCCACACTGTTTCTGTGGTTGTCTTAATGCCATTCCACAGAGTTTCAAAGATCTTTTTAATCGTCTCTACAAACGATTCTATACCGTTGTACAGACCTTGCATCAGCATCTTTCCAAGCTCTGCGAAAACTGTGGATGGAGAATGAATACCGAAAAGTTCTTTAAACTTATTAATTATCGGATCGACAACATGTTCTTTCAACCAAGACCCAAGAGTTTTCATTGCTCCGATAACGCCGGCTCCAATTCCACCTATTAATTCAAGGCCGATAATTTCGAGCTGTCCTGCAAGCTGTATCCAATTGATGTTCAGAATAAATTCTATGAGCTTACTTCCAAGAGATTCCCAATCTACGCCGCCAAGTGATATGATTATCGTATCAAGAAAACCAACTGCAAGATCACTGAATCCTTTTCCGATTGTAGCAAAATCAAGGCTATACAGAAGATTGTTGATTCCTGTATAGATATTTTCCCCAAGCGCTTTCCAATCAAATGTCTGAGAAAAATTTATGGCAATCTGGAATGCGCCGGTAATAGCAGTTCCAAATGCTGTGCCAATGGTACCAAGATCAATCGACTGAACCACTCCATTCAGGCCATTACCAAGAGCTGTTCCACACACTTCCCAATTCAGATTTCGCACAAATCCGTAAGCTATATTAGGAATGATCATAAACTTATTCCCGATCAGCCTTCCTAGTGCGTTAAAATCTACTTCTTTAACTATTCCATTGAAGCCGTTAGCAAATCCTTTTCCGAGATTTTTCCAGTTAATTCCGGTAATCAACTGATTAAGCGTATATACAATCGTATTTATACCAGTTCCTATCGTGCGCCCCATTAGATCCCAGTCGATATGATCCACTAAGCTATTAAATGTCTTAGTAAAAGCAGTGGTAAACTTAGTGATCCTTAATCCTACGTTATTCCAGCTGATTGCATCGTAGATCTTCTGCATACCAGCATTAATACCGGAAGCCACATATGCGCCAAGGCCTTCCCAGTCTTCCGACTTAATCAACTGTCTGATCTTATCTGCCACCCCTTTGATCGAGCTGGCTATTGGCACTTCTTGGAACATGTCGGATGGAGATGGACCTGCGTACTTCCCACTGCTTGGCGTCGATGTATCCTTGTTGATCTCGTATCGCTCGATTTCGTCAAGTGGACTCAGATAATTCTTAGCTGCTTTTGTTGCTTTTTTGGTGTTCTTAGAGCTTTTATCGAGGCTGGCTGCATAATCTTCCTGAACAGCCACAGCCTTAGCGAACGTGCTCTTTCCTGTCAATGCCGCAATAAACATGCCTACACGAGTCACGCACTCAGATATCAGATTAATGAATTTAACCAGATACGGCGCCACAGTAGTCACGATCGGTGCAAATGCAGTAGCAAAGCTGTTTTTAAGTTGCGTCAGTGCACTCATAACTGATGAGATTGCATTATTTGTTTCGCCAGAATACTGCACCAGATTTTTAAATCCGTCTACCAGCGCAGATCGCATCTTGTTAAATAGAGTGTAAAGACTTCTGATACCAAACAGGTATTTCAACATCTTACCAATCGATATCGTGCTCTTATTGGCTGATTTATGGATGCCAAGAATACCGGCACCAATCTTCTTTAAACCGGTAATGATTGCGCCTTTTGCCATCTGTAAAAGATTACGTGCAAGGTTTTTGACCGCTCCTGAAGCTTTTTGTCCTACTGCGGTTAGTCTGCTGATTATACCTGACAACATGGTTGTTTTGTTTTTGTAATCACTTACCGAGGTTGACACGCCATTGTAAGATTGCTGCACTTTCGAATTCATTGCCGCCAGTTTTTCTTCTTCTGCAAGTACAGCTTCCGTTTGCTTACTGGTATCTGGTGCTTTGTATGCTCCTCCGGAAGCAAGAAGATCTTCCTGCTCACCTTTGGCATACTTGATGCTATTGGTTAACTCTTCGATCTGCAATTGTCTTCTCTGGTATGTTGTAGATCTTGTTCTGCCCCCTATTTCTTCAAACAGTCTCTGTTGTTCGATGAGTCTGTTCAGTTTAGCTGTGTCAGCATCTATTTGCTTACCGATTGCCTTGAATTCTTCGGTTGGAATCTTCTGGTTTCCAAGTTCTGCAATTTTCGCTTTCAGATTCTGTACTTTTTGTTCCTGCGCTGCATACTGCTGATTTATTCTTTCAAAAGATGTAACTTGCTTTTCAAGGCTTTTTTTTGCATTTGTTCCTATACCATCAATATTAGAAGCCAGTCTTTTTACAGCTGCTTCCAATTCTTTCGAGCCGGCTTTTAATCCACTTGGATCTATCGCAGTATCAATCGTAACTTTCCCATCTGCCATGTTATACCTCTCCATTCAAGAACCGTTCAATATCTTCCTGATCCTTTAATTCCTGTTCTGTATACTTCTTTTTCAGTTCCACAAGCTCCTGATTCTCACGAATAAATTCTTTTTCCCACGTATCAAGCTTTTTGTGTTTGGCTTTTTTCCCACGCACAGATACAATCTGAGAGAATAAGCAATCTCCAATCTCCATGTACGCTCCAAGAAATGTCCACCAATGCATATATTCCAGCGCACGGACCTCTTTTCCTACCACCCGGTTGATAGCCGGTATGATGATCTGGCCATCCTGTTCCCAGTCCATTAAGCGTGGCAGAGGTCTTTTACTGTCCTCTTTCATTCCCATATCGATGAATTGAATAGCCTTATTACAAGCTTCCATGTAATGATCTCTTGGTATCAATTCGTAATCTGGATAGATGATCGTGGTCATGGTTGACATTCTTACCGCCTGCTGTTCCCACTCATCAGCATCTGGTAAAAAAAGATCCGGGTCGTTCATGGCCGTAAGCACGTCCAGAACAGCCCGGAAGTCCGACCGTATTCTGTATTCAGTTCCGTGGATATTTAATGTTGTGGGAAGGTCCCAGGCGCTCATTTCTTCTGGTACTTCGCCGTATACTTGCTCATGCGACTCTGTACCTTTTTCAGTCTCGCACCGGTTTCTGTTTCGATCAGATCACCGAGCTTCTCGATAATCTCCTCGATATATAGCTTTCCGCTTGCGAGTGGCGTGAATGGGCTCATTACACTGTAGATCGGATCTGCAATATTGGAGTTGAACATTTTATTCAACTGACCTGCAAGTTCGTTTTCAACCCTTGCCAACTCCTCTGACGCATTCTCAGGATTCTGCAAACCAGATAAATCCAGTTTATTCAGATATTCCACGACTTCATCATATCTGTGGATGATTGCAATGTCAGAAGCATGGAAAGAGATGGTAAATAATGTTTTTCCACTGGCATCTAAGAATTCGTATTCTTCTGATTCGACAGCTGTTTTGATCTGTTTTGCCATATGGTTCCTCCTAATCTACAACTGCTGCAAGGCTCTGTGTGGCAGGAGATGCTGTGAATGTTTTCTTTGTATTATCCCAAGTTCCTTTCACACGGTTGCCTTCCTTATAGATCGTGAACGGGATCTGAATGCCACTTGTGTCTCCACCGAAGCTTGACGGGATAATCTTTACATCTTCACGATAAGCCCATACTGTTTCGATGCTGCCACTACTGTCTTTCTTCAGCAACACATCAACCATTGTGGTTTTGCATCCATCTCCGGTAATACGCTCATTTGCAATTTCAGCAATCTTTTCAGACAGTGCATCGTCATACTCGTAATAAAATGGATCCACTTCTGCCTGCGGTTCGTAACCAGAATGCACTACGGATGTTTCCCCAAGAATATTGTGCTTAGTTTCGACATCAGGGTTTAGCTCTTCATTGAATTCTTCCAGATCTTTACCTAAGCGAGCGTAAGCTGGTGTTCCGGATCCGAAAGAAGAATCTAAAAAATGAGCAAGATATTTTCTTTCAATCATCAAAAAGTCCTTTCTGCCTACAATTTTTTAAAGGCTATATAGGTTAGCGGCTGCCTTCCATATTGGCAGTCGGTTGTTAATCGAGTTTTTTCGAGTGCTATTCGAGTGTTACCACTTTTCCCACTCGTATTTGTATTTCAATGTGATTGGCAAAAGCCAGTCCTGCACACCATTTTCCTGTGGCTGCGTGCCATAAGAATTATCACGAGTGATGCGTTCAATTGTTCGTCCACGGGAAAGTTCTGGAAAAGCAGATAAACGTGTCTCAGTGCCATCTATGGTAACTGGCTCCCGGCAAATCCACTTTCCAAGATTATCTAAAAATCTCTGCACGGAAAGTTTCTGCCGTTCCTTATCTGAAGCTGTGCGGTAAACTACGATAAAAGGATACTGGCACACTTGGTGCATCATACCGCAAATATCCTCTTTTTCTGAATAGATTAGTGCCCCGGCATCCGCATAAAAGGCAATTCCACTGTCCGTTCCAAGTTCCTCATATTTGATTTTTTCGCCATCATGCAAGCCCGGATACTGATTAAGCAGTGATTTCATGGCATCTGCCAGAATGTCCTTTCCATCTGCATCTTTTCCTATTGGCTTATTATCATCCATAACCGCTCCTTACTTTGCCAGAATCTCAAAATGCGGTATCGAACTATACGGTCCGCCCACGCTGGTGATCTTGAATACGTTGTCCCGGCTCTGGTTCATATACTGGTAGAATCCGCCCCGGTAATCCTCATCATTCACAACGCTCTTGTCCCATTCACCCTCCCAGAAAAAATCCGATTCTGGTGAGAATGTAATGGTGTCAGATAAAAGGTCGTTTGTTTGTTTTCTCCATTCTTTAGGTGGTAACCACGGAACCGCATTGCTGTCCTTGTCTGCGATTACTTTTTGGCCGGACTGATTAGCTCTGTACAAGATATGCAACTGTGCATTATCGGCGGTATCCGGTCCGTATTTCTTGATAATCGCCCCTCTGTCAGTGCTTAGATCAACGCCGGATAAAACATGAGGATACCAGTACGCATCTCCTGTCGTGGCTGATTCATAATAATTAAAAATCGTCACCGTTTTTTCGTACATGATACTCTCTCCTTAATTATTCTTTCTGCACTGTCTGCTTAATAATCTGATTCACACCAGTAGCCGACAATCCGTTAAACATGCCGACTGCAACCGCCGTGATATAATCTGTTGCTGGAAAGTCTGGGATAACTCCCATTCCGACCGCTCCGAGAATTCCACCAATAACCGCCATGATTACCGGAATCCATTCATCGGAGATTCTTTTTGATGCTTTGCAGCCCATTCCTACGATATAGCAAATCATAACGATTGCCACACATGAGCCTAATGTTGAAATGTCCATTATCTGGATACCTCCTATTCTGCGAAAATCCAATCCTCTGCTAACATATCTGCCTGAGATGCAAGCCATCCCATCTGTACGCCAGATGTTCCGACAAAAGCAATAGCATTGTTTCCGATTGCATCATGCTCACAGTTCACAATCTCTCCATCCGCTATCTTATAAGAAATACCAGTGGCAAGCTGAATGTACTGCTTCTTCCCATTCCAACCTTTACGAGCCACTTTAAGTCCCCTTTTTAGATAACGGATAGCATCACCAAATCCAAATGTTGACTGACCGCCAAGAACACCACAGTTATTCTCATCAGCAATCATCCAGTCATCTCTCTGCGTGTGCATGAAAGTGTATTCCACTCTCTGCGTTTCACGGATATCGAGAACTTCTCCCTGACCTTCATCAGAATCTTTTGGTCTGCAATGAATCATAATCGTATGTTTTCCATCATCCCAGTACCAGTAGCCATTCCAACCCGGGAGTTTTACTTTTGCTCCCTGCTTCATAAGTTTAAACGCTTCTTTAAAATTCATATCAATTACACTCCTGCATACAATACTGGTATTCCATCATCCGTCTTTACTCCCATCAGAAGCGGTAAGGCTGTCTTGAGAAGCAAGTCGTTCGTTTTCTGTGCATCTCCAGCGGCGGCATACACCGCACTCCATTCCTTTGCGCTCGCTCCAGACTGCTGAGGCGTTGCATAAGAGATAGACTCACTTCCAGATGATACTGACGTCACAATGCCTGTTGCTTTTCCATTTTTCCAAACAGTAACCATTTCATTACTGCTCATGGCAGCATTTGTGGCGTTCTTTTCTGCAAGTTCCAGATCATACATTTTTTCTGTTACTGCGCACACAGCCTTCTTGAGTCTGTCCAAAGAGTATTCATCCGTTGGTAATCCGTTCCTTAGATTGCCATATGTTATCGTGTCAATGAAATCGCTGGCTCTCTGTGCCAGCCGGAGAAAGTCACCACCTGGCACAACATTTCCATAATACGAGGTTGTATAAAAATCATAGTCTGCATATGCCATACTATATCACCTCACTTCATTATCCTCTGGTTTTGATCCGTGCAATCGGAATAGCCTTGATTGGGAAATATTTCTTTGTTCCAGAAGCATTATTGTTTGCAAGCTCCCAGTTTGAACCAGCTTTGAGCTGATCGTCTGTAGGGGATACGATACCTGAATTCTTGAAAGAAATTCCGTAAGGTGAGAAGATCTTTCTCTGTCTGGAATACAGTGTATCTTCTCCACCATTCTTTTCAGGATCTCTGTCCATTTCGTAAGGTACTTTTGCACCACAGTTTGTGTACTCAATCGCACCTGCACCGAGGACGTAAGTTGTATAGATCGCACCTGCTGGGAGCAGCTTCACATAGTCCCCTTCTGCCACATCTGGGATGTCTGTGATTACTGCTGTTTTTGCGACCTCGTATACACCAGTTCCGCCCGTAGTGACTTTTAATGCTCCCTGTTCGGTCTGGGTTGTTCTCACATAGAGTGCTTTTGCCTCTTCTGCTGGCATATCATCATCAACCAGCACAGTTCTTCCATTAAGCGTAGCAAGAGTCAAGTCTCTCTCAATTCCATTGGCATCAGTGTACTTCATGTACGCCAGCAGTTTCAGATTCTCCAGATCAGTTGCAATCTTAGAATGCATGATGGACAGGCTGAACTTCGCTTTATTGTCGCCAAGAGCCTTCTGAATAGCGTTGTTTAATGTGGTCTCTTTGAAGCCACTTTCTGAATCTGAAGATACATCATATGTGTGGCCATTGACGAACTTCAGATTCTCTGCTCCTGTCATAGAAAAGATACCATCCAAAACCGCAAGAAGTGTGGCTTGATCGATGTCATCCCAATACTCAGCAACTTCCTGTGCAGCCGGCATGAAATCTTCTCCGGTAATGTCAGATGAGAAATCTCTTTCTGTCCATCCATGAGCACGTCCCACTACAACTCTTCCGTGTGTAAATGTGTCTCTGGAATCCGTTGTAATATTGGTTGATCCATCGTAGTTGTCTGGTGTTCCACCGATTCTTGCTTTAATCGGAACCGTGATATAATTACCGCCAGTCTGATCAGGAAGCATGGCAGCATACTGAGATTTCTCTACAATAGCACCGGATTTTAACAGTTCATTTCTTTTGAGATTTGGAACAGTATCGACATACGCGCCAAAAACCTCACCATTAAAATTTTTATTGTCAAATAATGGCATAAAAAAATCCTTTCCACCTATAGCTATTAAAGGTAATTAGGTAAGCAGCGGTACTCCACTCGTACCGCCGGTTGTTATTAAGTTACATATACTGTCTGATATCCAGATTCGGATTTTCGTTTTTCATCTTCATCAGTTCAGACATTGAGTACTTCTGCCCTGCTGGTGGCTGTTTACCACCTGCTGCTGTTGTAAAATGTGCCGCATTCTGCTGTGCCTGTCTCTGCTGCTGATCCACGAAAATTCCCGGCTTCTGGTTTCCGTCCTTATCAGTAATCATTGCTTTAAAAATATCACCGATGGACTTTCCTTTTGCAGATTCATCGTCAAGAGCCTTAACAAGAGCATCCCGGTAATGGTCTGATGTGATGTCATTCAGAAATTCATACAGCTTATTGCCTTTATCATCAGTGGAAGAAAGGAACTCATTCACAGTCTTCTCTACTTCGATCTTTCTGGCGTCTGCTGCTCTTGCCGCTTTCTCATCATCGAGCTGAGTAGTGAGTGTAGAGATCTGTCCTTTCAAATCATCCACATCAATGTCCTTAAACCCATCCAGTTTCGTCTGAACGTCATCAAGTGAGGCTTTGTATTCATCTCTCTTCTCAACCGCCTTGTCATAATCTGATTTTGTCCGGTAGTTCTCGCCCATTTTCTTTTTGAGATCAGCTTTTTTATCTTCTGGAATCTCAATACCAAGTTCTGCAAGGATCTGTTCGTAATTCTGCATCTCGCATCCTCCTAAACGTCTTATTTAACTGCTCGTCAGCAGTAATGGATTGAGCCGGTTCAACCACCGGCAAGGTAATTGCAGGAGACGGATTCGAACCGCCGTTCTCAAGGGTATGAACCTTGCGAGATTCCGCTTCTCTATCCTGCTATGAACCGGCTTTCGCCGGTTGTGAGGGTTTGGTAAAATTACCAATGTTCACAGCGAGGGGGCTGTGTCAGAAAAACTATAAGGAAGACCCGACCTACCACAGTCGGGATGGTGTACCCCGGAAATTGCATCCGCTTTTCAACCTCTGTGCCAAAACAAAAAGTCAAAAATACAAAAAGGAGCTGTAAAAGTGATCAATAACAGGCACATTTCTATTAAGGAAGTACACCCAAGAAAGGAGGAAAAGAAAATTATGTCAAACCTTTTAGGTTTATACAGCATTTCCGATTCCAATTAAATTATATAAAATGTGCTGATAACTGTCATACGCACATTATTCAGATAGCATCTTGATGCGCCTCATAATCTCCTCTTTTTCATCTCGAAAATCAGAATCAACCATCATAGATGAGAGCATATCGTATATCTCAACCATAAGGCGGCCAAGGGATTCCATGAGCTTGTCCTTGTGCTGTTGGTCACCGTTGGTCTGATAAGCCTGTTTAGCGGCTATATAGGCATCGTACAACGCATCGATATTATGATCATATCTGCCATTGCTGTATTTCTTAATAACATCCTCTGCGACTTCTGCGACAGTCTCAGAAGTATCCCACTCGCCACACATCTTTTTGAGATTACAGATAGTCGTGGTAAGTTTAAATACTACATCCAGATTGTTGTTTGTAAGCTGTTTCTTTACGTTCTCTTCTTCGATTTTAAGCTGATTCTCCAGAATCTTAATCATATCTTTCATTGCTATCACACCTCTCCGAATATCTCATGCAGTTTAGCCTTGTACTTATCGTGGATTCTCTGCTGAGATTCTGTGATATATACCATGTCGTAACCGGAAGATATTAGGTCAACAATAATTCTTTCTAACTTTTTCAGTTCGCTGTTCACATCTTCCACCAGCTTTTCAACCATGATCGCATCTGCCACTGCTTCCATCTCACGAAGCCGTGAGGAATAATGCTCGTATAAGGATTTTGTTTCAGTTTCCCACTCATGGTACTGGTTGAATCCATCCTCGATACCTTTTTGCTTAGTGGATTTTCCGACGCTGATCCGGTTCGCCGTCTTCCAGTTCTCCGGTATCATGGCAACCTGTCCAGAATAAGTATCCGGTATCAGCTTGTTGTGATGATTGATATAGTACTGATTCAGCTTTTTTCTTTCCAGAGATTCAGCAAAATACTGATATTCATGCAGTCTCTTGTATCCTTTCATGCCAAGGAAGTCGAAATAATCTGCCATTTGGTCATGAAACATAAGAGCCGCAATCATCCGGGCGTTAATCTCTGAAAAGATAGACTCTATACTGCTTGCATCTCTATTACTCTTGAAGGTAATCATTCAGATCACCCCCTCATGCTACCTTTTTGATAATCAGGTTCGCATCTTTAACCAGTACAGCTCCCGCTGAGATATTTCCAATGGATACAGTGAGAGATGTTCCTGCTGGTACTGGAACCAGCGTGTCTGCGCTTACATTCTGATATACGTCTGCTGTAACGACTGTATAATCCATCTCCGTTCCGCCAATAACTTCTCCGTTCAATTTGATGGCTAAAGACGTTGCACCCGCAGCTGCAGCCGTCACGTTCGCATTGAACTGAAGTTCTACTGCCATCGGCTGATTGCTTCGATTTGTGATTGTAAACAGTCCACTTCCATCTATATAGTTTAGCCATCCGTTCTGGCATCCACACCTGCGTGATTTTACTCGTGTACCTGTAAAGATAACATTCTGATTTGCACTAATCTGCTGTGCGTCTTTTGCGATTACATTTAACATAGTTATTCTCCTTTTCGAAAAATAAGGGGCAAGCTCCACGCCTACCCCTGTTATTTGCAAGACTACTTTTCTGTAGATATGGATGATTCCAACATGCTGATTATTTTGTTTTGATTTTCGATGATCTTATCCAAGTATTTTCTGTCCTGCTCCTGCAGATGTTTCGCTATGTCAGCGTTGCTTGCCTGCGACAGATCACTCTGATAGTTCATTGCCTGCAAGAATACTCCGAACAAGTTCAGAAGGTCCAGAGCGGACAATTCATTGTAATTCATCAGAGCACATTACCGTTTCCGCAGCATCCACCACCAAGCCCAGACATATTATATGCAAAATATGGTGAACATGTAATGTAAGCCGGTGTAGGTGTCGGACGCACTGCATCAATGATAGTACGTGTCTGTGATACCTGGCTGATCTGATTGTAAGCATTCTGCAGATCACGATCCCGATCGGCAATCTTGTCTCTAAGAGCCTGGATTGTGTTCTCCTGCATAAGCTGACGTGTTGCGTTTCCGTCAGCCAGAATACTCTCTTTAATGTCACAGCAACACTGAGCCATCTGAGCCTGCATGTTCTGAGCCATCAAAGCTGCATCATACCGGCTCTGCAGAATTTCTTTCTGTGTTTCACAGCAGCAGTTCTGCTGAGATGCCTGTAACTGCTGTAAGCCAAGCTGAGTTGCGTATCTGTTTTCGAGAACATCTCTCTGTGTCTGGCAAGCGGTATTGGATACATTCTGGTTTGTGTTGAAAATGTCACGTTTCACAAATTCATCACTGATGAAATTGTCCTGTACTCCAGTCTCAACACCACCACGGTTCCATCCGCCCATCATCATAGGGAACAAAAAAGCTATGAAAATAATCCAAATCCAGCAATTTCCTCCCCACATATCATCGTTGTCATTTCTTGTTACTGCTGCTACATCCGCAGCGCTCAGTCCCATAGTTCCATCTGTCATGATAGTAGTCTCCTATTCATTTATTTATCAAGCCGTGTGCACACAGGCTGTGATACCATTATTATTGAGGTTAACAAAACCTTTTTGCCAATGTTGGCATTATGGTTTCAGCATCCCGGTAAACTGTGCCGGATCTATCCCGTTTTGCCTGCAGCCATTCTCAAAAATCTGCTGCGGGTTCTTTCCCTTACACATATCCATTGCCTGCTTAATATTGGGATTGGACCGCGCCATCTGATTCAGTGCCGCTTGAGGATTACCAGATTTCTTGATCTGGTTAATAACCTGCATTGCCTGCATCATTGCAGACATTGGATTGTTACCGCTGCCCATACTGCCTATCATACTCATTAATGGGTTCATTTTGATACCTCCTCATCTGGTAGTTCTCCCAAACGCTTCAATAAAGCATCAAATTCTTTTCGCGTAACATAATCAGCGTTAACACTGTTATTTTGATTTTCAGCCATTCTAGGAGCTTCTGGCTGTATTTCTATAAATTGGAATGCCTTGAATGTTGCGCTTCCCATGCCGTCAACCGACTTTACATAGAATACTGGATTATTATTGTCCATCATCCATGCCGTGTGTCCCGGCTGCACAATCTGGTTCCTTGCACCTTCAATGCCAGCCACCTGTATCCAATTGACATTAGATGTTGGCGCCTGTGGCTGTACCTGCTGATTCTGGCCAGAGTACATTCCCATCTGTAGATTCCGCTGTTGCTCTAATTGATTTATTTTTGCTTGTAACATTGCTTGGTCATTTGCAAACTGTTGTGGATCTATCATATTGTAAGGGTACATAAGATACCTCCTATGCTTCTTTCTGGTTATATTTTTGCACGATTCATTCTCCGTAAAAAGTTCGAAAAAGTATCAGAAAAGTATTGCATTATCACGCAATGCGTGGTATACTATAATCATCAAAAGAACGGAGGATTAAGAAATGAAGAGATATGATTTTGCAGGAGCAAACAAACTGACAGAAAAAGCATTTGCTGTGTACAGTGATAGTAGCTTCACATTTTGGAAAGATGGAGATGTATTTTTTTATAGCGACAACCCAAACAGCCAACGGGTATAACTTGGAACGTTGGAAGATGTAAACGAATTTTTAGAACAATTTGCATAGGAGTTATTTTATGAATATAAAAGAGCTCAGAAATTATATAGGCTTGAGTCAGAAATCTTTTTCCGAAAAATACAAGATACCAAAGCGTACCGTCGAAGACTGGGAAGCCGGCAGACGAACACCACCAGAATATGTAGTATCTCTTCTGGAAAGAGTAGTAAAAGAAGACATCAAAAAAGAAGAGGGCAGTTGAGCTCTCTTCTTTTACTTTCTACTACATCAGTAATTTAACTGCTGTTACAATCCATCCGACTGCTGCCACTATGCAAGCAGTTCTCCACCGCTTGGTCTGTGCCTTTGCTTCTTTGATTACGTCAGAAGCGAGATTAAAGTTATCCATCATTATACCTCCGTGATCTATGCTATATCCAGTATATAGCCTGTTCACAGAGAATAGCAAGATCCTTTCAGCTTACTTTTAGTATTTTCCGGTTCACCCGCCGGCTAATCCGCTTGGCAGTGGATATGCTCACATTCATCTTTTCAGCGCATTGTTCAAGAGGCACACACTTTGCCCGTAGTTCGAATAATGTTCGTTCTGATTCTGTAAAATTGCAAGTGTCCCGGAAATAATCCAGCTCCGGGACTGTAAAATCATAGACATTCACAAGCCCGTACCTCATCCATGCTAGCGCTGATTCTGCGCTAAATACTGTGTAAGCTTCTCTCTCGTTTTTTTTAATTGTTCCGTGTTATTTCCGCTGATCTGACTGTCCAACATGGTAGACAGTACCTCAAGAATCATAGAATCCCTTTCTGAGATCCGCTTCAATGTCTCAAAGTCCTGTCTGTCATGCTGTTCCAGCACTTCCACCCTCTCATTGAGTTTGATGGCAGGAGATATCCATTTATGTATTACTGCTACAGCGCCACCAATTAAAGAAATTCCACCACAGATGGAAAGTATCTGTTAAATCATATCTAACCAATTCATGAGTTATATACCGCTTTCTGCTTATATCGTTTAGCACCAGATTTGCTTCGCCGTTCCTGATCGTATCCGTAACCAGCCACCTTGTTTCGCTCATACTGTGGAGCCATGTTGTTCCGGTCACAGAAATCATTGTATACTTTGTTCTGCCGTGTCAACTTATACGATAATGCATCGTATTTATCCTGTATGACTGCTTTCTCTGGCGTCCCATCCGGTAACATATTCAATTCTTCCTGCATCGTCAGAAGTCTACGCTTGGTTGCCCTGATCGACCGTTCCATTTTTCGTTGCTCCTGCATCAGATCATATTTCTTCTGGTTCTCTTCTGTACTGATCTTCAGATTGCCATTTTCATCCAGATATGGATTCCGCAGATCCTTATCCCACATTTGGTGGCTATGCCTGCAGTTATAGCCGTGCAGTCCGAGAGGATTCACCACTTTTCCTTGTCCGGTTACTGGATCAATGTTGTATCCTGTGGATTCCAACAGATTTGGATAGCCCGGTTCTGATCCACGTATCCGGTATATTTTTCCTTGCCAGTTTTCGTGACCAGCACAGTACGGTTGCCCCTCTTTCTGTGGCCTGGCTCCGGTGTGAGCAGAGATCAATACATATTCGCTCTTTGTCTCAATGATATACTGGTTTGTCACCTGTGCGGCTGTCTGATTCATGGATGTGACCACACAGCACCGCACAGCAGCTTCCAATGTTCGCTTTGTGCCGGTCGGATATGTGACCATCACGCCACGTCCAGCGTATCTGTCTATTACATCTGCTGTTGCCTGCGTGTAACTTTCCGCTCCTGCTGCCACTCTCATCTCTGCTTCGTCCATCAGATTGATAAGATCTTTCTGTGCCTGGTCCATTGTGGTTCTGGTGAGGTTGGACAGTTCACCAAGTGTCTTTCTATACTCAGCATCCATAATCTGGATCACAAGCGCATTTTCCAGTGGCGGTGATGCCACAAGTCCCATCTGCTTCAAAGTCTCTTCATCACTCGCCCACGATGCCAGAACAGCGTTCTGCAATACCTTCCTGAGTTCAGCCCGGCTCATATCCATATATTCAGATAATCTCTGTTCTATGTATTCCCGGCTTTCGCCCATCTGCTGTAATCGGTACAGTAACCGATCTGCTGTAGCTGTAAGCTCCCCAGCATTTACCAGACGCCGGGTGATATCGTGCAGTATATCATCTTCCAGCTTCCGGAAGATCTCTATCAGACGGTCTTCTTTCCCCAAAAAGTAATCCGGTTCCAGCATCATTCCACCAACTTTCTTTTTACCAGTTCTTCCCAGTCATGCAGATGTTCAGCCTTTGCCAGCTCAAACCATTTTGCACTGGTTCCAGGCTCATGATATTGCAGCTTTCGCCCGGTCGGATATTTTACCGGTGGTGACCACCAGCCTGTTATATTACCCTCTGCATCCTTAATTGGGATATTGGGGCCGTATACCTCGCCCATGTACTGATAGTGTGCGTATGGAGCATACCATTCGATAGTTCCGCCTGGCATTCCATCCGGGTATCTGACCTGTGATCTTAACGCTCCCTGCTGAAATGGGATGTATGGTGTGCTATCCGCTACAATCTGCTGATTCAGGGCTATCTGTGCTTTATCCAGATTCCCGGTTATGCGATCCAGATTCAGTTCTATGTGTACACTGCCAACTATATCTTTTTTCATTATTCATCACCGAATAAACCGCTGTCCTGCTGCTGTTGCTGAGCTTCGTCTGCAAGGGCTTTTGCATCTTCTTCACTAAATCCCTCGAATTTAACCAGGTAATACCAAAACGGTACTCTGCCTGTATTCACATAGCTCCACCACGTCTGCTTATCCTCAGCAAATGAATATGTAATGTCCCCAAAATCATAATTGACCTCGTAAACTCCAACCGGCGCAAGCCCATAAATATCAGCATACACGCTCATTGCGTAGATAGCACCGTCAAGACAGCTTTCCAGTTTGTCCCGAACGTCCTTTATAAACTGTATTGTTCTCTGCTGTTCTGCTTCCACCCCTGTAGCCGTCTGAATGCCGCTAGATTCGTTAAAAACGAAATAGCCGTTGGAAAATCCGATCTTGTATCCCAATTGGCTTAAAAGAGCATTTATGCCAGTAATTCTGGTATCTGTATTCAGTGCAGGATTGATCTCCTGATAGAATTCTTTATCTTCCTGCCCGAAGATATTTTTGACGTAATGAGGAAGTTTCATTTCTTTTTTGCGGTTCTCATTATATTTCGTATTCCTGTTCTTAATTGGTGTGCCGTCTGGGATCAGAAGTCTGTCATCCGCAAGAATAATCTTTTCAGAATCGAAGATCTCTCCGGCATTCCGGCTATATGCAATGTCAAGATCTTTCAGTTCTTCGATAGCTTCAGCATAGATCGGAAGCCCAAGAACGGTGTTCAGATCAAGATTGTTCGCCTGTGGCGTCCGAAACACGCCAAACATCGGACCGTCAAGGCTCTCATTATTCCCTTTCAGAATTGGTGGCGTGTCTTCCATTAATCCCGCCCACTTCGTTTTATTCATGGCAATCGGCTTTCCGACGCTATCTGCTGTAGTGGATACATACGTTCGGTTGCTGATGTAGTAAGGGGATACCTTAACCCCATCAATTACGCTATCCACGAATCTGTGATACTCAAGCCGTGTGTAGTATTTATCTCCATCCGCATACTGGTCCTTAAAGATAATTCCTCTGATTTCCTGATTATCGCAATCAGTCAGTGCTACATCCAACGGCGTGAACATATCGAATCCAGTCCCGTTCGGCTTGATAAACACAGTGCCATAAGCGCAGCCATATTCCACCCAGTGGCGAATCTGGAAATATATCTTATCAATCTGCTCCTGAAGCCATGTAGCTCTCGCAGATCCATCGATCTGTATTCCGATCGCCAATGTTGCGAGCCGTGCTGTCTCTGAGCAGACAGATTTTGCAAAATTGATGGTCTTGATTCTATCGTCTGCACTTAGCCATGCCGGTCTTCCTGCGTATATGCTTGCGCAATTTTGTATCATTGCTTCCATCACGGGTAATTCAATTATGTCCGTCTGGAAGTCTTTCTCTGCCTGATTTTTAAAAAACATCCCTATCCACCTTTTGATCGTTGATATGATTCCCATTTATTCACCTGCCGATATTTTCTTTCCACATTCCGGGCAATAATTAAGGTCATGCGGTCTGGAAGTAAGGCTACCTTTCCTATCTTTCATATACATGTATAACATACATCCGTATATGAATTTGTTGTTCTTATATTCCGGCTTTTCATGGGCTTCTTTCCATGATTCCAATTCTTCACAAAATCTACACATTATGCACTGTTTCCTCTTCTTCTCCACAATGATTCTGTCGCATACCGGCTTGCATCTATTAGATGATTATCGTGATCTGGATACCCAGTAATAATATTCCCATCTTTGTCTCGCTCATATTCATAGCCTTTGAATTCTTTGCAGACGTTTGGTGTTCTCGCTGGATCCATAACCAGTTTCCGCTTTTGCCACCACTTCATAGAGTACTCGATGCTACCAGGTCCCTTAATAGCTCCTCTGGCAGCCAGTCCATAGTCTCTGTAATCTGTCACAGATTTTGGCTCAGCAGAATCACAAGTGATCTCATAGTCATCATATCCTCGTCGTTTGATCTCTCCAGCCGTCCATTCGTTTGATTTCTTGTTTTCATAGATCTCGTCTATGAAGTATATTGTCTCCTTATCTGCATCGTAATACAGCCGCACAAATGCATATGGATCCGGGAACCAGCCCCAGTCTGTGCCCTGATAAATGCGATCCATGTGGCTGATCTCTTCGTCTGTGATGGTTCGTTCCTCGATAAATTCGAACACATTTCCGCCATTTCCGTTCGCTACGCCCATGTACTCATTGTCATAGGCATCTGGATTGGTTTCTTTCAGATGTTCCGCATCATTCAGAAAGATCTCTCCCAGCCATTCTTCCGGTACATCCTTGTATGTACTACGGCATACAAGAGCTTTTTCGTCTTTCTGTTCTGCTTCTGCCGTGTATTCGTTCGCCCAGTTATTCTTGCTTCTCGGTGGGTTGAATGATTTGAATTTGTAGGCGATATCGCCGCCTCGTAATGCGGACTGCTGGATGTTTCGGATCTCTTCCGGTCCTGCAAACTGATCCAATTCCTCGAACCAGACAATCCCGATGTAGCCAAATTCAGGTTTGATGGATTTGATCTTTAATGGATCGTCCGCACCACGAAAATAGATCTTCTGCCCGGTTGCCTTGTATGTGATTTCCATTAGGGATACCTTGCAGGTAAATTCCTCATTCAGATCGAGTTTGTCTATTCCCCATTTCATCTGTGCGTATACAGAGTCCTTGATGGTATTCCCGACTTTACGCAGTACCAGCGCATGGATATTTGGGTTATTCTTCATCAGTTCTGGTATAATGCAGGAAATCCCGGAGGACTTGGTAGATCCTCGTCCTCCAGGTAATATGTACTCTGAATGCCGCCCACTCCTGATGTCTCGGATCATTGGATGGAATACATCAGCGATCACATCCAGATCTATGTGATATATACCGCATTGTCTGGCACGTTCTTCTGCCTTTTGCTTCTCCTCAAACTGTTGTTTGATGGTCAGCGCCTTTTCCAGATCGTTTGCGGCCTTCAGGCGGTCTCCTGCTCCGATCTCCAGACCGAATGCATCTTTCTCTTCGCCACGCATCACACGGCTTCTGAACTCCTGTATTTCCTTTAAATCGCAGATACGGGATGATTCGATTTCTTTTTGTCGTTCCGCAATATAGGCGGCTATGGCGGGTTTTGACAAGTTCTCAGTAGCTATACTTTTCGCACTTTTTGCACTGTACCCAGCCACAATTGCCGCCTGTGTCGCATTCCCACTATTCCGTATGTATTCATCTGCAAAAGCTTTCTGCTTAGGTGTCAATATCATGTTTCCATCCTTGCATCTGCTCCCAGATATCTTTTAAACACAGTAACGCTTCTATCTGGGATGCCGTACTAATAATCTCATAGTCCCTTTCTTTCTGTCCTTTTTTGGTATGCTGCAGTGTAGATACACTAAGAGAGTACATCGTTATCATCCGATTCTGTTCCTGGCTATAGAACTGTCTCTGACTGATCTTTACCGGCAATCCGGTTTTCTGCAGAATCGCCTGCTGCAGCTTTCTCATTTTTAAATTCAGATTCATGTTCTACCTCAATTATAGTTCTCATCACTTTTCCGTGTCTCTGCACTATATCCGCCGTGTCAGCCTCAGCCAGTCGTAGAACTTCGCCATGGCTTTCCGCCGGTATCCGTAGAAATCGTCCCTGGTGGCTGCTATATACTCTTTCTTATTGATCTCATCGTAGCTCATATTGAGTGTCATGGACCAGTACAAATACACTTCGATGCCGCATGGGGCAGAAGCTATACAGATCTGCATAAGCTCCTGCCGTTCCTGCTTGTCAGCCATGCGGCACATGGTAAGAATTTTCTTCTCATCTTCAGGGAACACTCCATAATCACTGAGTTTTTTCTTCCTTGTCCTCATTTTTTCTCACCACCTCATAAGGTTTTCTTCCCATCCATTCCAATGCTTTTTTATCCGGATGCTTGATCGCCTGCTCCGTGTTCTTGATTCGTGCCAAATTGCCTTCACTCTTCTTCTGTTTTCTCTGCCACATTATCACTCCAATCTATTGACTGTCCGCAGTTAGGGCAGTAATCATGGCCATCATATTCCAGTTCATACCGACTACCGCAATTCGGACATATCCAATCATCCCACACAAATGTACCGTCTGATGCATATCCATCACCAACATATGTTGGTTTCTTTGGCACCTGTTTTTCAAGTAAGCTTACTGCACTTCCTATGGCATTCAGCACATTTGGATCTGGATATGGCTTCCACATTTGTTTCAAAAAATCATAGTGCTTCTCAAGAGTTCTGATTGTGTTTTTTATTACATCCATATCTTCAATCACCTCCAAAGTTCCGGATTGTCAAAAATATTTCCTGCCACTTCATACAAATCATTCTCTCTGATATCACCTTTTTCAAAATACCAGCCATATACACCTTCGCAGCAACTACAATTGTATTCTCCATAGCGAACATATCCATATGTCACACATGATCCCTGTGTGTCACACACAATATCATTTTCCCAGATCAATTTGCCATTCTTATCTGTCAACCCTGTACATCTGCACAATGTATCTGGTTCTATCTGGTAGGCAATTTTGCTGACATAATCATAGATGCGATTCGGGAACATATAATTCCCAGTGATCCATTCTTTGTTATCGATGCGCTTCGCTTTGTACAGGTCTCTGTCATTCATTGTTCATCACCTCTTCCACGATAGACTCAACATCTCCCCAATACAAAAATTTTTCTGATACAACCTTGGAATCGAGTGTTCTTGTGGTTATCATCGTTCTTACCTTCTGCTCCAGCTTCTCCATCAGTAATTCTTTTCTAGTCTGAACATCCTCATCCTTTGGCATCTGGAACACAGTGTCTTCCATAAGATCGTCTCGCACTTGCAATATTGAGAAACTATCCATCTCATCCAGATCTTTTTTCATTGCCATAGCGGTATACTGTATAGTTTTTTCATAAGCACAAAATTTTTTGATCATATCCAGTACACTAAGTGCTTTGTCTTTTGTAGAGTAATCTCCAAGAACATACACAGTGTCATTTGTATCAGCTACGATCTTCAGACCATTCACTCCAAGCTCTACCGTTGTCACTCGATCCATATTCAACAACATTTCTTTGTTTTGACTTCTAATCAGCATTCTTGCACCTCCTTAAACCCATTGAATTTTTCGACCGCAAAACGGACAATACCTGAAGTCTGAGTATGCAAAATTATTTGGTATTTCTCCCCACTTTAATGGATTATGATTGCATTGGACATTGAATCTGGTATTATCGCAAATTCCCCCAGCTGCTTCCCATTTACAATATTCAGCATCATCGCTATATCTGTGTTCCAAAATTTCTTTGACTTTTTCCATGTAGTATTCCTCTGATACATATGCTTTACCACAAGGGTATGATGTATCAGTCAATATTGCGTAAGCCTCGCTCCACGAAATACCGCCTCTCTGAGCAAGCGCATCTAAATTCTGCCCGTGATTTCTAAGTGCTTGTCTTTCATGTGTCTCAATAAGCCCCCATGGTATGTATTGTTTTTTGCTTGGGTCCCCTGTCATTATCGGGAATACTTTGTTATTTTGCGAATCTACAAAAATATGATGTCTCATTTCACGCCACCCTCCTTCCTGTCACCAGATCCAATTTCAACTCATCCTTAAAGATCTGGTTAATTCCATCATCTGTCAGATACGGTTTCTTGCTCATCGGTTGAACTGTGATATAGCAGTCTATATCTGATTCAATCTTTTTCAAGATCTGGTTAATCTGATTATTGGATGCCTTAAACTCCTCTTTCAGGATGATTGCCATCATCATTACATGAACGAGCATGGCTGCTTCTGCAAAATTTACTACATTCATGCATGTGTATGGTCTCACCAGCGCCAGTTTCTTACTGACCGGTATGGACTTCATCCATTCGTATACCGGTATCTTCTTCTGCCTGCAATATGCCAGCATTGCGTCTGTGGGTGCCTGTCCATCAGCCCATGATTCTTTCAATGCTTTCATAGCTTCGTAAAACTTCCGGATCCTTTTCTCTTTAAATCCAAGAACATCTAGAAGTGCAAGGTATACCATATACTGTATGTGAGTGGAAAGACTCAAGATAGCTTTATCCTCTTTATCTTGCTTTGTTTCTTTTACTTTTACGAAGTCAAACGTGTGATTTTTCTTTCTCAATTTGCTTCCCATATTTCAACCTCTCAGATCTGTAAAGAACTGTGCGTGTACTGCCAGTCCCTGTGTCATCATATCATCCATGTACTGTACCACTTCTGGCCATGAATACATTTTCTTGCTTTCCCAGAGCTTCCGTTCATCTGGTACTTCATCTCTCCACCAAGTCTCTACCTGGTAATATCCTTTACGTCCCATTCTTTTCCTCTTTATCAGCAGTCAAGTAGCTGCTTTTCCAGCTCACCATAGTCATAATTTCTTTGTGGGAAATTATTAAAACTGTTGCTGCGCCTACAGGCGCTTACTGCATTATTATTCTTTACTTTACTTTTCTTTTAGGCATTTTTCCGTGGAATTACCTGTGTTTTTCCGTGGAATAACTTTATTTTTCCTTGGACTATCTGAAAATTGGATGACTTTAATAAAGGATGCATGTCCATCATCATTTACGATCCGAATTTCCGGTATCTCTGATTCTGGTATCATCCATATATTACGATCGACCAATATGGACCGCTTCGCCTTCCTAGCTCTCTCTTTGACAGCGAACATATACCGTCTTTGAATTGCGGTGGAGGTGAGACAGTTGACCGACATAGGAAGTTTAATTGCTACGATCAGTGACCGCCTATGCAAGTATGACATCACTTGTCCAATTGTATTCTGGTTGATCTTCGTATCTGCACTGACGATATCCCAGTAATCTTCATCGACCGTTCTGAAATAACCGTTTTTGTAGATATCACAGTACAGATAGATCAGTAGCGCTATCCCATCACTTCCAAACTTTGAAATGAGGATCTTGATAGCTTTATCATCAAAAAAATCAGTGTCCAGGGGAAAATAATCAATGCCGCTTTTTTCTGGTCTTGCCACGGCTGCCCCTTTCTATTTTCTGCTGCACGAATCCTTGTACAGCTTCATAAAATCTTCTAATCTGATCGTAACCTTCCAATCGGTACGATTCTTGCGGTGGAATACGGCTGGGATCTCCTGTTCTGATGCATCATGGATAGCCTGCTGTAAGGCTGCATCAATATTCAGTTTCTCGACCCGCTTGCACTCAATATGGACTCCTGGAAGTCCTACAACGTCTGCATCGCCGTTGGAACCACAGTACTGCTGTCCCCTCCGTGCTTTATAGCCGTATTCCTTTAGCTTGTGGGACAGCTCTCTTTCACCTGCTGCCCCTTTCTGTCTTGAGTTGATGGACATATCTATGTACCTCTCATTGCCTGCACCTCCCTGATTTTGAATGTTGTGTGATATATTTCAAGTGTAGGTGCTGCTTATTAATTAGGAAATAATCGTAAAGTCTGAGAACTCTTTCAGTTCTTCCTGCAAATATTCCTTGATTCGTCTCGTTGCTTCCATCTTCCATGCACCGCCATCAGCTTCAAAGATTGCACACTGGATACCGTCATATTTGTCAGATTTCATGCGGAAGATAAAATCTGATGCCGGCTGTTCTACTTCCAAGAATGTCCGGTATGGTTTTAATGTTACCGGATTCGGAACAATAGCATCTGACTTTGATGCAATGCCCGTTTTCACGGAAGCTTTCTGTGATACTCCATCGTCACCATACTGTGTCACAGTTCCATCTTCCACTGTTCCAGAGAATTTGAGAACCAGTGCCCGATCTCCACTGTCAATAAACTTGGACTGCAGGGCAATTGTGAAAAGCTCATTTTCCATAAATTTGTTGAAGGAAAACTCTGGCACAATTGCGGATACTTTCACAAGGTTTTCACGATCACGGTTTGCATTCAGTTGTGAATACAGTCGTACTTCTGCTGGGCTACACACCTGCACGATCATCTTTCCTGGCATGGAATCAATCTTACCCTTAATATAGTCCAGAAGGCTTGTAAGTGTATTCATCTGGATTACATCATCTGCTCTAAGAATAGGAATGTGTGCTTCCACCTGTGACAGTGAACGATCTGAGAATTTATGCTTTTTTCCTTCCCGGTCTTCGATCTCATAGATGTTTGGCTTGCTGAGTCCTACTACATATTCCAGCGCTTCCTTTAAGTTCATCTTATTCACCATTCTGCTTATAAAGCAGCCTTTCTAAAATCTACAACATTGTCAGTTACAATTTCGCCGGTTTCGGTGTCTACCATCTTACCATTCACCTCTTCTGCCTTTGGTTCAGACTTCTTAGGTTCTGGACCAACATAATCATTGATACTCATCTGACCTTTAATCTGTTTTCCAAATTCCTCAGCATACAATTCACCGGTTCTCAGATCCTTACCTACAGCAAACTGCGTTCTCATGGCTGCCTGTGGCGCCAGCTTTTCTATTACATCAATATCACAGAGAACCTCATCTCTCATTTCGTTCTGACTGAATGAAAGTTTAATGTTGATTCCACGCTTAATCCGGAATGATGTGTTGGCATCCTGCATGTTTTCAACAACTTTCTCAAAAGCCTTCTCAAATTTCTCCTGAAGAGCTCCGCCTACGATGTTCTGTAATTCTACTTTATTCATAACTGATCTCCTTTAACTGAATAAGATATCGTTGATATCCTGCTGATCCGGTACCGGCTGTTCCTGTACGGGTTCTTCTATTGCTGCCGTGTCTACCGTTGGCATTTCTGTCTCTTCCTGTTCTGTATATGTGACAGGGCAGCCATTCTGATCTACTACTGCATTATCTGCTGCAAAAGCATTCTGCATGCTGATGCTCATGGGGCCCCATTTTCCTATAAGCTGTCTCAGCATAGTCTTATATGCCATACCATCAAAGTCTTTATACCAGAAGCTGGAATATAACCAGGCATCCTTTTTATCATAATTACCAGCTAGATAATCCGCATAGGATACTTTTGGATATCTGCCGCTCGTTGCATTCTTGCTGAATGCCGGGCTGTACTTATCAGCATGATTGATCATCTGGTCAATACTCCAGTACATTGCCTTTTTGAATCCATTCGTAAGTTCAAAAAATGCGTAATATCCAATGGTTTTTGCCTTTTCTCTGGCATCCCAGTTATCCATCATTAGATTCACGCTAATTTCTTCATTCAGAGGATCAAAGTACTGTAATTCGCCTTCTTTAATAGCCATAACATTCAGCCTTTTGTACTGACCGGAACGAATAGCCAACTGGATATATCCTTTGTAGCCTAATACGAATGTTGCCTGCTTAATTCCTGCTTTCTTGTCTTCAAATGGAACCATATAGAACTGTCCAAGCTGTGGGCTTGGTGAAAGCTCCAGCCCCTGTCCCAGCAATGCTGCGGAGAAGATTGACACGTTCGTGCATTCTTTTAGTGCCGGTGTGTTCTGTACTGCTGACACAATAGATGTTACGAATCTGGTAGAATCCATTTTCCCCACAACATCAGCAATATTTTTCTTCACTGCTTCGCCAGAAAGAAATGTTGCGATCGTAGCACCGACAGACGGCTTCTTGTTATCCTGATTAACTAACTGATTATTTACTGCCATTATTCTTCTTCCTCCTTGATCAATAATCTTTTGGCTCCTCAAATGATATGGTTATTGGCATTTTATAATTGCTATGAACGGCTTCAGTAATCGTTTTAATAAATTCTGCTGCCATATTATTTTTGAATGTTTTCTTTCTAAGCTCCATTCTTATTGCATCCGCAAACTCTTCTCTGTGTTCATCCACATATTTCTCAATTTCTTCTCTCACTGTTTTCTTTACAGTTTCTTCTGCCAGCCAGTCGAAATACGGTTTGCTACGATAAGAGCCCCTTTTTGTTATATTTCCGTTTGCATCGACATACGTATCTGTCATTAATGCAATAGCGTCTTTTACAATTCGGGATGGATCTCCCAGTGCTTTTACAATCCCTGCTTTTATTTCTTCCTGTATCGCAGACTTGATCAGATCCTGCGATATGTTTAAGCTCATAAGTTCTGACATTTATATTCCCCCTAATTAACTTTCTTTAATTCAACTCCAATACTGTCGCAGAATGCTCTGAGCTTCAGTGCCTGGTTGATATTGATATCGCATTCAAATACCATGTGATATACTGTTGCGTTCTCTTCTCTTGTCTGAGCAACCGGTGTAGGCTTCGTTGAATCTTTTACAGGCTGTTCTGTTTGTTTCTTCTCCGCTTCTTCCGCTGCCTTCTTCTGTTTCTCCTCTTCCTGCGCTTCCTTCATCTTTCTGAGATTGGTCAGCTTCGTTGCTTCTGCAATTGCTTCATCCAGCTTTCTGTTCTTCTTGTATGCTGCAATTGCTTCAAAGCTGTATTCAGGAAGCTGTTCCAGAGTGGCAATATCCCGATTAGATGCAGCAATAATTTCTTTCATGCATCCTTTTACTGTTGACATGCTACATGATTTTAAAAGCCATCCATTCGAGAAGCAATCATCCAAATTCAGCCAGTCTGGTTTTCCTTCCAGGGTGTTCCACACTTCTCTGATCTTTTCTCTTTTCGCATCTTCCTGTTGCTTATCATATTCCTTGACCTGCTTGTCGATCATAGCAACCGGTTTATCAATGATAGAGATCAGATCATCCACCTTGCTTTTGAATTCCGCAAACGGTGCGTTCCATTCTTTCTGGCGCTGGATCCGCTCATTGTTCAATACTGCTTTCAGCTTATTTAGTTTGGCTTTATCTTCTTTTGCCGTCTTAATCTGATCTTCTGTATAGACCAGATTCTCATACTCTTTGCATTTCTGCTCAAGTTCAGATTTCAAATCGTCATAATTGAAGACTGGAGCCTGCGGCAGCGTAACTTCTGATAAGTACTTAAATTCCATTCCTTTCCCCTTTCTTATATTCTCGGAAGTATCAGTGTAGGCTTTCGATCTTCCTTCACACACTCCCAAAATTCTTTTTCTTTTTCTGTCAGATACCGGATGTCCTGTTCTACTTCTGCCCTCTCTATACGGTATTCCTTTGTGACACACATTACATCGTCACCATAATCGTATTTCAACTGGGCTTTCAGTATTGCAAATTTGAATTCTGTGACCATGAAGTAATGTAGGATCTGACAGTAATAATTATCCGGTATTCGATTGTCCCACTTTTCTTTTTGCTGGCTGTTCAAGATGTTTGTCGTTTTGCATTCCCAGATGCCATGAGAGCCGTCTTCTCTGCGAAGCCAGCCGTCAAGAGATGCATGAGCCCATGGGAAAGCATCATTGAGGAACATATTATTTTCTTCGTAGAATACTATGTATTCTGGATGATCCAGCTTAAACAACTCTCTCAGATACTGCTCTGCTTCCGTTCCGTACTTTACATAGGGCTTTTCAGAAATATCTTCCTGTTGTCTCCTGCCGGTCTTGATCTCCCACAGATCCACATTTGACACGTACGGATTGAGTCCGATGATTGCAGCAGCATCTGAGCCGCCTATCCGGTTTTTCCTGGCTTGTAGCCATTCTTCTCGGCTAGCAAACACTTTCTTCTCAACCAATCCAGTATTCTCCCTCTTTCAGATCTATAATTTCTTTTCTGGCAAAAATTCTTTTTCGATAAGCAATACTGTTTCTTTTTCTTTCTCGCTTCACACCTGTGTAATATACCGGGAAACCAAAAGCCAATACTGCTGCAATACACACGATACTACTCATTTGCTTCACTCTCCTCAGAAAGATCGATCTGCAGTTTTGCCAGTTCTGCGGCTGCATGATAAACAATAGCGTATTTATTGTCCTTGTGCGTCTGCGTGACTTTCTCAAGGAATTTATCAATTTTCCCAAGAAAGCAGCCACATTTCACGGTGATCTCATTATCTTTATCACGATAGAATGTTGTGAAATCATTTCTGCTGCCAGCCGGTCCGATCACCAAGATGTGATCCATCTGGAAAACCTCGGCATTGCCCCAAACCTCGGCATCGCCGCAAACCTTGGCATTGCCGTAAACCTCGGCATTGCCGTAAACCTTGGCATTGCCGTAAACCTCGGCATTGCCCCAAACCTCGGCATCGCCCCAAACCTCGGCATTGCCCCAAACCTCGGCATTGCCCCAAACCTCGGCATCGCCCCAAACCTTGGCATTGCCGTAAACCTCGGCATTGCCCCAAACCTCGGCATTGCCCCAAACCTCGGCATTGCCCCAAACCTCGGCATCGCCCCAAACCTTGGCATTGCCGTAAACCTCGGCATTGCCGTAAACCTTGGCATTGCCGT
>ERZ1034928.133-NODE-133-length-44477-cov-11.984917_pt1 | contig 44477 bp, 44 predicted proteins | sample MGYA00520627_ERZ1034928 | MGnify/ENA primary metagenome ERZ1034928 (study PRJEB33766, sample SAMN09781755) | gut metagenome | biome: gut microbiome | host: Homo sapiens | place: Madagascar | study: EMG produced TPA metagenomics assembly of the PRJNA485056 data...
GGCTAAAATTTTATCAAGTTTTTCTTTAGCCTTTTTAGCTCCAATTCTTGTCGTTAATCCACGTTCGCCAGCCGATTGTTTCAACAACTCGCTACTAACACCTACATTATCAGCCAGTGTATATCTATTAGCAACGCGAGGATCTAGTGGGTTAACCTCTACCCCCATTACAACCGCATCCGCTGGAACAAAGTCTCCGACGTGCAATTGTTGTCCTCTATTAATACCCGCTCTTCTTTCACCTGCAGTAGAACGCCACGCCGAACGTTGATAAACCGTATTTCCAGTTACTCGGTTAGGAACTCTTTGTTTAGACTGATCTCTTGATACCCTACTTCTATTTCCAGAATGGCCAAGAGCAGTTGCGGAAGACATATGACCTAATACACCAGTGGCGGCGGCATTTTCATTTATCCATCTCCAATCTATGTCTTCTAAGTTATATTTACTAGCCATTTGCCTCATTTCATTGGCTAAAACATCAAATTTAGAAGGATCTTTTGCAAACATCTTTTGGAATTCTGGATTCTTCTTTAAATTAAGTATCTCCTTTTCCCTATCTTTTGCCTGAGCTATACGAGCAAACATTAACCAGGTCAAATTACTGTAATAATCATCGATTTTATTTATGAACATTGCAGTTTTCAAGAAATCTGCAGCCATAATCTGTTTTGATTTTCCTGCATTTTCAATTAAATAGTTTTGACCGATACCATTAACCGTATTCGCATCATAAAATTCTTGTGCTGCGTCCCTAGACTTATCGTTGAATACTTTGTTTATTCTTCTACGCGCAGAACTAGATGCCGATTCAAGAAAACCTTTCTTACCGCTTTTTTTGCCCTCATACATTCTTCTTACATTTTGTCTGAAAAATCTCATCTCGGCCGTGGCTTTATGAAGGATCATTCCTTCTCCAGTACCACCTGCGGTTTTTGAATCATGAAATGCAAATAACGCATTAGTATTTTTACCATAGTTAAATCCGCTGGCATCAACTATGTCAAATGTCGCAGAAGATATAACTCCCTTTTGGGTTTGCATTTGATTATAATCTGCAACCGTTCTATTTTTACCAGGAATGCGAATAATAGTAAAATTATTTTTGCTTTTATCATATTCAATTGCACAAGTGTCTCCGTGCGAAGTTATTTCTTTGTATACTTCTTTAATTTCGGATAATATACTGAACTCCGCACTTTTTTCTAAAGCATTTATTTTTCTTTCACCAGTAGTGGAAATACCCTCAAGCTTATCATAAACGGTGCCGCTTATGCCAGGAATTTTACCGAGTAATTTATTAATATCACCTACATCTTTTATAATTGTAATATTAGCCATAATTGTCACCTCTTAATTTGCCCTTTTAAATTCTATGTCAATAGAATTTTGCACATTTTGCCTTATTCTGTTCTCCAGAAAGTCCAAATCATTATAGTTTGGTTTTTCTGTTTTACCATACAGTGATGAAAAATCATTATAAATTTCATCATTTAATCTATTTCTTTGATTAAACATGATTGAATATTTATCAACTATAATATCAAATCTATATTGCCCTTCCTTAACAATATGGAGCGAATCATATAGGTCGAAAAATACATCGGAACCCCATCTTCTTTCCCTACACATTTCAAATATTGAGTTGTAAGCAACATTATCGATATTATTATATATATTCTTCAATTCATCGGAACGAAATTGTTCCAAACTTTTCTTTTTATCACTTTCATTATATTTTTCAAATATTTTCTCTTTCAAGTCAAACATTTTCGCTCCTCCTTGTAATTTTCAAATTAATACAATTATCATTATAAACCAAAGGAATAAAAGGGACACGGCACGTAGCCATGTCCCTATAGGAAAATTATTCCTTGGTTTTATTATTTTCGGCAATTTTATCCAAATTGTCCAAAGCTGTGTCTACAACTTCTTCTTTGATTTGGAGCATCAACGGATCGTTGTATTGCATAATTGCCGTAAGATTTTTGATGGTTTCAGGATCAAGATCTTCTTTGAGTTTCTTGACCTCTACAACCAATTTTTGAATTTCTCGTGTGTCCATATTTTTCATAGTGTCCACCAACTCAAGTAAGTTGCCATAAGACATCGTGCGTTCCATCATGCGCACAAGTCTATCGTAGTCGATATGGCAGAATTCCAACATATAATCTGCCATGCCCGACTGATAAATCGCATCATATGTTTCATAAATCTTATATGATGCAGGTATATTTACGTCTATGTTTGTATAAGCCAAAAGGCCATCAAACAAGCAAGCGAGCTCTAAACCCGCAGTAAAAACGGATGCAGGCAAATCAATAGATTTGTCGCTATCCAACACCATTTTATACAAAGCAATTACCTTCTCATCCATCGGCATATAAGCTTTCACGACAAGTTTGCTTTGCATATCGGTATATGCCTTTAAGCATTCTTCATTTTCAGGAAATTTAATAAAGTCCGTACAAACTTTAATAAAATCTAAGAATTCAATCTTTTCCATCTTTTATCTCCTTGTTCTATAAAAGGACACTTTTATTGCAAAAATTCGGGATGATTTGCAGCAATGTAGTCGTCTGTTTGAGTGAAACTAATTACAAAAGAACGAGTATCATTTAAGCGTTCATACTCACCGACATCCACAAATCTAATATTAATGTCTGAGTTAACGACATTGATTCTAACAGATGACGTATCGCTAGTATCAAACTTATATTTTACCCCATTAATTTCAATCGCTTTGGCCACTGCTCCCGTATTAGTCGCAACAATATTTATAGTCTTGGTATATGTGGGAGAAGTTACACTTACAATTGTACTAGCCAACTCATTTTCAACATCGTCCACGGTAATAGAACATTCATCGCTTCCAGTAGCCGTATTATAATTCAATGTGTATTTATGAGCGGTTAATCTTTCACCATACTCCCAACCTAAATCAAGCGGAGTATTGAATAGGTAGTTCAAATCAACATAAGCAACGGGATAAATCAAAGAATCATCTGTACCATCTTGGATTGCGCCGCTTGTTTTATCTATTTGGAGTACACCATTGTTATAAGACGACATTAATACAACATAATCGCTTCCGCTACCGTCCAAATTATTGAGCATCGTCTTTATGTTATCGCCAGTCAAATTTTCATCGCCCGCTCCCAAATATTCAACAATATCTTCAAGAGTCAAAGGACGGACGGTTTGATTCGCAATAATCTTTTTATCAATCGGTTGTAGCGAAGAACTAAGCGCAGTGCCACTCACCATCCAGCTACTAGTAGTATCGCCGTATAAAACCTGTTCAAAATCATGACTAACCAGAGCATGATGCAAATTCAGATTCCCTTCGCCGCCAGTTGCAGTACCGTTTACTCCACCAAGCCATTCATCAATTGCAGTTTTCAAACTCGAATTTTCGTAAAGAGCGCCAGTGTTACCATTGTCAAAAGCGCCAGTATTATAATTACTACCACTTAAACCATTCGTGAACGGCGTCAGACGTACAACCTTTGCAATCGTACCGTCTAATTCCAGCACGCGACAAGCGTAATTCATTCCCTCTTCGGTTCCGCCCCAGAAAGGCAAATTAATAATATCGCCTTTTGAAGGTGCAAGTTTTGCCATGGTTTTCCAAAGCTTAAATGCGTCACCTTCGGAGTTGGTCTTTTGCGAACTATAAAGTCTGGAACTGTTTGAAAATTTAGGAATTTTTATTGTCTTTTGTTTCAAGCAAGTACCATATTTATAATCAGTGTCCTCTGTTTGGTAAGGATAATAAATACTTGTATCTCCTACGTTACCCAACAACCAGTCTCCTTCGCCAGGATATGCATTCTCGGTGCAACTAAGTGCTGACCCTGCTGTTCCTTGGACAGAGGCAGTGGGACCAGCAATGTTATTCTGCCATTCTGATGAACGACCGCCTTCAGCACTTTGATAACTACCAATTAAAAACTTACCGTCATAATTAGTGTTATTAGGAAGGTTACTTACATATCTCATATGATCTACTGCTTTCATATTAGGAATTAACTCGCCCATTCCACCCGCAGTCGGCGATTGCTCAAAATAATAAGTATATCCCAAAGTATTAAGACCAGCATAATTAGCATCGCCATCAAATGCAATGGTAAATCCATCACCATCACTATTTCCGCCATCACGCAACGAATAAAGAGCATTTTCCCACGTATCCCATGTACTGTCATTAGCAAGGCTCATATTTGGTTCAAGGCGCAAGAAATAAGTACCACCATAGAAGGTTCCACCGCTCACTTCGTTCCAAGCATCTGTGGGAGTATCTCCTCCGCCTCCAGAAGTACCCCAAGCACCATAATATGTGGTGTTGATATCTGGGTCACTCGTAAATGTACCACCTGTGCCAGAGAGCATATCGTGCCCCCAAGTGCTGGGTGCGCTTGATATTGTTCCGCTCGACGGTATTCGCCACGATGTCTTATATTCTGCGGTTTGTGTTGTTGACAATTTGATACTTGTACAATTACCAAACATACCATCGTAACAATTGTTTGCTAATGTGGTGGCTGGTAATCCTGGTAGCGAAGTTAGCGACGTACAACCAAAAAACATCTGATAATAACAATAACGCGTTAATGTTGTCGCTGGCAGCGATGGCGTCGATGTTAAATTTGCACAGTTTTTGAACATCGAAAAATAACAACTCTCAGTGGGCATACTTGTAGGCGGATTTTCATAATCAAGCAACGCCTGTATATTGCCGCTGCAACTAGCCTTTGCACTTAACTGCCACTGTACCCCAGTGCCCTGACTATAAAATGCCGTATTATTTTTGCCACGTAAATACAACTTCTTACCGACACTTTGCATCGCTTCCGTTCCAGTTAAAGTTGTCCAATTGGTAAGGTCGGTACTCCACTGTAATGTGCCATCCCATTTTTTATTTGTTGCTTGTAGGGTGAACTCGCTTGTTTCACCTGTAAAGGTTATATAGTTAGATGCGCCGCCACCTCCACTATACCTTTTAAACCTATAGCTTGTGCCAGCTATAGTTACATATCCGTTAGGCGAATAAGAAGTAGTATTAATCGCCATATTGTTCCTCCTTTAAATAAAAGTATGAAAACAATTTGAATAAATCAATGTTTTAATTTAATCAATATCGTTTCATTAAACATACACATATAAATAATGATATACTTAGTATCTTTGTTCTTGTATAAGATCGATTATTTGTTGATTTAGTAACAAATCGTCATCAGCAGATAGCAGTCTGTCATGAGCCATTTGTATCTTTTTAGTCTCATGGTCGGTAAATTCAAAACTAAAATTATGTTTAACATAATAATATAAAAGATATTTATAATAAATTGCTTTATAAACACAATCATCTATCTGTAGCTTCTTATTTACCAAACACTCCTTAAGAAATTCAATACAATACTTTTTATAATCAACGAGGTTTTTTAGTTCGTCATGAACCAGTATGTTCATTAATAGAAACAGGCATCTTAAAAAGCTTGTTTTAGCATAATTTTCAATGTGCCACTTTATATCTTCGAGTGTGTGAACAAAAGTATCTATTTTGCAGGGTTCGTATAATTGAACCCTGCAACCTTGTTCCTTAGATATAACCAAAAAATCCCAATCAGACTTATCACTATTCAAACTAAAAAGGCGACTACCACATACCCAAATATAAATTGGATCTATTTTTGATTGGATACACGCCTTTCTTACTACTTCAACCAGCTCGGCCATTCTGGGATCACTTTTGTTTCCGTAACATCTAACCATGCTGTATACCAAATATCTAACTCTTGCTTTTGCTCATCAGTTAAATGACTGTACCAAAGCTGTCCGCGATTAATAATCGGATAACATTCCTGTTCACGTTTTCTACGAAGTAATTCAAGTTCTTCTTCATCATCAACTTTAAATTGTTTGGGCAGTCTTGTTTCAGGGTCTTGCTCTACATAATGAAACTCGTCACAATTCCATAGATTACTATATTCTTCTTCTGTGTATGTGACAAAACTAGTTCTATCTATATCAAGGAGTGTATCATCGCTATAAAAAATATCTTTATCTTTATCATAATAATATGTCATATAATTCACCTCAATCTTAGCTTACAGTACAATCTATGCGCACATCAAGACCATTTATTTGTTGTGAGCAACATCCGACATACGCATAACCACCTGACGATTGGTTATTAGTTATATAAGTGACAATCGCAGGAGAAGTGGAACTCGTGCTTGTTTTAATCGGTGTTGCCGTAATAGTTTTAATATATGGCCAATATGTCGTATTATTATATGAAATCGATGGCACATCAAACCTAACCCATTTACCAGCTGTAATAGTTGTAGATAAATGAATACAATAACTAATATGGCGATTTAGCGAAGCGTGATCGGGCACATCTCGCGTCATTAAACAATTAACAGTAGAAGCGGTTCCATATGAGACACCATTATAATATCCATTAGAACTTGATGACAATCTATAGCTTATCGGCAGTGCTGTATTCATGGCGAATTCAGGAAGCGTAGACCAAGTGGCGGCTCTAGCGACGCCAGCAGATGTGAGTACTTGTCCTTTAGTGCCATTACTAACAGCACCTATCAGATAAAGATTTCCGACAAGCTGCCTATCGACAACAGGCAAATGAACATCTGCCCCATCTTCTGGCAAGCCATTAGATTCATCTATTACAAGACTCACCGCAAAACTATCACCAGTATTAAAAATCTCTATACCCGATCCACCATTAGAAATCTGTACTCTGCCCTGAAAAGCTTGGGTACCACTAAAGTACTTTAGACTACTAATCGTCTGAATGGTATCCGTCGTAACCATATTACTCGGAGCGGAAGCTGTAAACGTTTTCCAAATAGGAGTTTTGCCTTCTCCTTGCGATGTAAGTACTTGGCCGCTTGTACCATAAGAATTTTTTAAAGATATAGCACATTCTGCACTACCATCACCTAATTTTAGTTCTCCTTTGGACTTACCACTGCTTGAATCAATAGTATTTAAATATACACCTACTATGGTATCAGACTGACCATCGTTAGCATAACAATCGAATAAATAGGTGTCTGCACTTTGCCCATTAAAAGTAATGTTTTTAGCAAAAGTTTTTTGGATATTGATTGTCTGTTCTGTATCGGTGGTAACATAGTTAGTAGGTAGAGAAACATCTTTCCAGGTAGGAGATTTACCCATGCCCTGAGAGGTAAGGACCTGACCAGCAGCACCAACCGACGAACTTACACTTAATGGAGTTGTGGTTCCACTTAAAGTGACCGTACCTGTAAATGTAGGGCTTGCTTTGGGGGCTTTATCGCTATTAAGTTTGTATCCTTGTGTTGCAGACAGAGCCGCAGAGGCATTCGTAGTGATTAAATTATCAACAATTTTGGGAATCGCTTGGTAAGCATCTTCCACATTTATGAGATCATACTCTGCTGTCGCCCCATCAAGCCCAAGCGTATTCCAAATAGAAGTGTAGGTGCTTCCACCACTTGCAGTGTTCAAAGTAGAAACGGTCCCAAAATCGCTTGGTAGCGTATAAGATTGCATACCCCAAACAGCGTTAGTTGTACCATCTGGTCTCATTCCCCATGTAGTAAACTCTTGTACGACGGTACCATTTTTTAACAACCTGAAATTCGGCGGACCACTAGCAGTTGAAAGCGTATATCCGCCACTACTTGTTGCAATCGTAATACTAACACCAAAATATTGCTGGAAAACTGCATCAGTATTAAAAAGCAACGTCTTTCCACTCAAATTATCGCCTACGGCAAAAGCGGCAAACTTTTTATATCTTTTATACATAGTTGCCAGCGTACCGCTATCTTTAGTAATGGGCAATGCATATTTTTTAATAGTATTCTGCCCATCATCACTATAAGAAAAGCTCCCATCTTGCACATCAAGTCCCAACGAATATTCATAGGACCCCATGTCAATATTTCCTTCCACAAAAAGTCCATCGATAGTATTACGGCAATAACTATCTTCAAGCTTTTTACTTGTAGAATTCCATGCAGGAAGAACTCCATCTGTCAAATTTTCTGGAATTTTATTGTCAACAAACGGCAAGGCACTTACCTTTGTATTACCATCACCAATCTTGATTCTATGGACATCGGTATATGCTACAATTTCACCATCTTTGGGAACGAAATTCGGCGCGGTGCCAGTGGCCCATTCGGCCGTAGTACCACGTTTATTTTGTATTCTTGTATTTAAAGTTTTTCCACTCATATATTATGAACTCCTTAATTTATCATTTCCAAAACTTGAGTCCTCGTGACGTCATCTTTCCAGACGTCTCCGTTAGTTTCAAAGTTAAATCTTGGGGAGAATACCTCTCCCCAAGATTGATTCGTTTATATGAAACCGTCATTTTATTCAATTAAGGCGACGGTTTGCTCCTTATATTTTACCAAATATCAGCAGAAGTGCCGCAATTAATTACAGCAATTGTAACATCTTCAGAAGCATCAGCAGTAAAGATGACTCGACCACTCGCATCTTTAAGAGCAGCATCGTGCACGGTCGGGATCGTGGGCTTATCTGTCAAATCGTTATAAGAACCACTTGTAGCAACAGTTGCCAATCCGCTAACAAGAGAAGCGGCGAGTTTGTTGCTAGACGTAATTTTATCTTGCTTACCACTAATGGTAGCTTCATAACCATTATATTTAGTTACAAGAGTACTCGTGATACCAGAATTGACGGCGTTCATTTGAGTCGGGTTTAACGCATCTTGTTTGCCACTAATTGTGTCGGCATATCCATCATAAGCTTCAACCTTATCAGCTGTAATGCCAGAATTTACAGCATTTAATTGAGTTGGCGAAAGTTTATCTTGTTTGCCAGCAATAGTAGTTGCATAACCATCGTATGTCTCAACTTTATCGGCCGTAATTCCAGAATTTACTGCTTTAAGTTGGTCTGCAGAAAGAGCATTTTGTTTCGCATTCCAAGTAGATGCACTTGCGATACGATCATCGGCAAATGTCCCGCTTATAATCTTTGAAGCATCGAGATTGGGAATGTCAGTAGCTTTAAGATCTTCGCCTTTAATTACAAGTCCCTTACTGTCATAAGTAATCTTACACTTTGTTGCGCCAGTAATTGCAGTGTTTTTAGCCACATAATACTCATCGGCGGTCGCCTTTGTCAGGTGACTTCCTTCATCACCGAGTTCGATCCATGTTTTTGTTCCAGCATCATCAGAAAGAATATACTCTTTTGTTCCAACAATGATCAAATCACCGTTTTCGTAATTAGTTACGGCAGGAAGTGTGTCAACTTTGCCTTTGAATGTAATACCAGCCTTAACTGCCGTTTGAAGATTGGAAATATCAGTGGCATTTTTACTTACCGCCGCATCGTTTGTTGTCTTATAACTATCCAATGCACTCTGCGCATCGTCGCCAGCCTTTTTAGCAGCGTTAATAGCGGCTGTATTTGTAGTTTTAAAACTGTCGAATGTCGCGCTCGGAAGAGCATTGTCTGCTTTTTCACCTTGAGCGGCCGTAGCATAAGCCGTAGAAGCCGTATAAGCCGCAGAACCAAGCCCCTTAACCGCAATGTTGTCAGTAGCAGTTCCACCAACAGTGAGTTTCAATGTGCCATTTTTAGTACCGCTATCCAGTTCAACAGTTTGGTGAGATTGAAGCGCAGTATCGGCTTTACCCAAAGATGTTTGAACAGCCGAAGCAAGATCAGTCTTGGGAATGCCACCCGTAGGTTTGGTGTACTTTGCATCAGCCGTAGTCTGAGCAGCTTCCGCAGCGGCTTGTGCCGTAGCCGCATCATCAACGCCCTTTTGAGCCTTGGCGAGCAGGTCGGCCCAACCTTTAACAACAGCAGGATCTCCAACTACCGCTCCGTCCTTTTTGAGAACCAACGAACCATCTGTCGCGCCAGTTTCAAGCGTATACTCGGCCTGCGAAGGAAGGTCTCCTATTTTTTGATCGGTATAAGCCTTAGCATTAGTTTCTGCAGTAGAAGCGGCACCAGCAGCATCGAATGCAGAAACATTTTTGGTAGCTGCGGTTCCGAAACCAGTTAAATCAGCATCGCCATATTTATAAGCGGGTCTCGTCGATGCCTTTGCCCAATCATACACGTCTGCTGCCAGACCACTTGCCCACTTAAGGTCAGAAAACTTACTTGTGCCGTCACCCACCTTAAACATAACGGGAGGCAATTGTTTATTTGCGGGATCTGCTGTAGGAATAGTGGCGATGGCAATTTCACCCGCTTTCAAAACAGGATCGTTTGTGGTCCAGTTTACCAGCGTATCATATCTTAATTGAATTCTCGTCTTTAAAATTTTTTCAGCCATATTTTCACCTTTTATAAAAATGATTTTTATCGTTTAAAGGGACATTCTAATGTCCCCAAAATGTCCCTTTAAACCGTATTTTGTCCCTTATTATTTCAACGCAGCGGCGCCGCCGTTAAGAATAAGTTCTTGCGTTCCTTGGATAAGTTTGTCGGTAGAAACCTCTTTGATTCCGAAGTTATTACCATTCATTTCCAAGCCACCGTTTTCGATGATGCCATAAGCCATAGCGGCGGGGATTTGAACGAACGCCTTATTATTCTCGTCAAGTTCAACAGCACGCTTTGTATCGGTGCTTTCATAGCCAAGTTGAATGCCGCCAAGAGCGTCAGCCGCAGCAGCAGGAATAGCCGTAAGAGCGCCAAGGTCGGCAGCTGTAATTTCAACAGCTTCAGAACCGTTGTACTCTTTCGTGCCAACCGTAAGCATATTAGCAACTTTGTCAGCCAAAGTAGCTTCAGCAACCTTACCGCTTACCTTGCTACCTTGAATCGTAGCAGCAGCAATAAGAGCGTTAACTTGAGCCGCAGTTTGCTTATCAGCAACAGCTTCGCTAATTTCTTGTGTTACGTCAGCACTCTTCGCATAATCAGCAAGATCAGCTTCTACAAGATAAGTATTCGTGTCAAGCACAACGCCGTCAGCAGTCTTTTTGATAAGACCTTGGCCAGTGAGAGCCGCGATATCTACCAATGTTTGATTCTTATCTTGTTTTCCAGCAAGTGCAGTGCCAAGACCATCAACTTTATCTTGAGCGATAACGGGCATAGTAGCAGCATCAACGCTGATTTTGCCTGTTGTCTCATCAAGTTTAATGCCACCTTCAACACCCTTAATAACGGCGTTGTCTTGAAGACCTTCCATCTTCGTAATCAACGTGTCATCAACAAGGCTCTTTCCAGTCACCTTATCAACTTTCTTACCCAACTCGGTCGTCAAGTCAGCGGTTGTCGTGTAATCCTTCAGGGCGTCAGCAATCTTGGTGTCGGCAGCAGTGCCAGCTTCCGCGATAGCTTCAGATTTAGCCGTGGAGATCAGACCTTCAACAGCCGTTGTTTTACTATAAGCCGTAAGTTTTTCATCGGTAGCAGCATTAGCGGCATCGATAGCGGCCTGTTTAGCTTCATCGACGTAGCCCTTGGTAGCGTGCGAACCTTCGTCACCGAGTTCAACCCACTTACCAGTTACATCGTTATAAACATATTCTTTATCGCCAAACAAGCAAACGTCGCCAGCCTTGAATGTTTCATGACCTTCAACGGTTGCACCTGTTTCACCAGCAGGATCGGTAGTAGATGTACCTATAAAGTGCATTGCACCAGTAAGACCTTCAAGATCAGAGTTGATCTTTGCAATGTCTTCTGTGTTCTTAGCAACTTTGGGATCGTTAAGCGTCTTGTAAGCTTCAAGAGCAGCAGCCGCATCCATACCAGCTTTCTTAGCGTCAGCGATAGCACTAGCGTTTACGGTCTTAATAAACTCGTCATAAGTAGCCTTCGGCAGAGCAGCGTCGGCCGTAGTTTTCACGCCAGCAAGAGCCGCATCATTAGATGTTTTGTATTCATCGAGAGCACTTTGCGCATCATCGCCAGCCTTTTTAGCAGCGGCAATGGCAGTAGTGTTTTCTTCTTTAAACGTATTAAAGTCAGTCGTCTTTACAGCAGCATTAGCCGTAGTTTGAGCAGCTTCAGCTGCAGCTTGAGCCGTAGCGGCATCAGTAATGCCCTTTTGAGCGTTAGCTTCAGTCGTAGCAAGAGCCGTTTTTGTCGCATAAGTATCAACGATTACGTTGCCTTCTGCATCAGCCGTAGCCTTACCAACAACTTGTGTACCACTAATGATGTTAGCAACCTGCGTTTGCAACACTTCAACGTCGTGAGCAACGTCTCCGCTTGCACTCGAAGAAGCAAGCTTCGAAATCAACGCACCTTCGCCCACGGTCTTAATCAAGTAAGCGGCAATTTCAGTTTCACCAAGAACGCTTACGATTTGACCAGGATAAGCAAGAGGATTGCTTTGAGCATAAGTAGTAAGGTTTTCAAAGGAGTCAAATACGGAGTTAGCATCAATAGGTAGCGGGTTAGTACGCGCTATAGCAACCGCAACGTCCCATTTAGCAGCACCTTGTAAACTAGCAAAAAATTCATCACGTGTCATAATATTCTCCTACCTCCTTATTTCGTCACCGTAATGTTCCACTTAGAGCTGCCACCTTCAGCAACAGCGTTAGAAACATAAAAGAGGTCATATTCTATAGCAGCATATTTGTTTGCACCTTCAACGCTGACAGCTCCTGTCTTCACGGTCAAAGGAGCACCATTTACCGCGTTAGCAATAGAAATGCTCTTAACTTTTCCCTTGGGAGCAGCGAAGAACATTTGTTGCATTTGATTGGTATCCATTGTTGCGGGGAACGACGTCTTAACACCGAACGCTCTAAGTTGATCAGACGTAATGGCGGTAGCATCACCAAGAGCTTGCGTACCATTATAATATCCATAGAACCAACCACGATAACCAGTCAAAGTACCCTTGCTCGGGCTGTAGCTCTTAGCAGCAATCTTACCAGAAGCATAATCATTACCAAGGTTTGTCTTGGGAATAGCACCTTCGCTTGAATCGCAAGCACCAGTAATTGTCAGGTTGGTAGCATCGGTAACTTGAACGCTTGTGAATGTTCCAGTTTGTCCACTCTTTTCTTCGCCGTTAAACGTAGCCGTAAAGTTGCTAAATGTAACGCCAGTTTCGGGACCATAACTATATTTACCAGCATTGGTGTTGAACGCATATGCGATAGCAACGTTGGTACCAACTTCTTTAGCACCGATGTTGTTCGAAGCCAACGTAGCACTGGGTTGAGTAATCGTAGGATTCTTTTCTTCAGCGCACAGCATATCGAATACTTGTTTCACGTTTTTACCAGTAGTAGCAAGGGTTTTAGAACCGCTCGACGGAATCGTTTGAACACCAATAGCCGCAGTAATCGTCAAATCCTTTTGGAAATAAACGTTTTCAGCGTCATAATTGCCATCCATTGCCGCCCAGCCTTCGCCAGTGTGTACATATGCGGTATATTGGAATTTGCCATCGGCAAGTTTTTCTCTAACAATACCGATATCGCCTTGTTGAGCTTCGCCAGCAACAGCCTCAAGAGCTGCTTCTTTGTTTGCACCAAGATCAACTTCTGTTTGGTAAGTAACAGCTGTATGCAGCCCAGAGAGCAAAGTTTTTACTTCTGCAATCGTATCTTCATAAGACTTGAACTGCTTCGTAAGTTCGCTCCACTTTTTAACACCGTCACCCACTTTGAAAATCAGCAGATCCATATCGAAGCCGATTTCACCCTTCATAAGAACAGGGTCTTGAGCAGTCCAGTTGGCCGTTGAATCGTTACGTAAAACTATTCTTGTTTTAAGTTCTTTAGCCATAAATCTTCTCCTATGTCTCAAATTTCTTTATTGGCGTCGCCGCCATTTATAAGTTTAATTTCTTTGTAATCTCTTCCAACGCATTCATACTTGAGATTATCTTCATCCCAACGATATGTTGCATTTTCATCAATCACAAAGTAAATTCCGTTTACTTCCCCTTTCGAGGGCAGTGCAGAAAGAGTTGCAACTTGAACAGCTCCTCCAACACCAACAACTATTTCATCGATACGCTTATTGAGCTTTTCGATTTGTTGTATATCTGCAAGTTTTTGCCAAGAACTCTCGGCGTCAAATTTTGCAACATCTAATAAAATGTACAAACCATTATTATCAACGGTATCCTTCGTTACACAAACCAAAAGACCGTTAAATAAATAACTGCTACCATCACCAACATCCCAAGTTGCCTGTGCGATTAAATCGCTCTTCAAATCGACAACGGTACGGGCATCAAGGGGAGCAGAGTACGTCGGTTCATAGTTTGCAGAAAAGTCAAAAATTCCTCTAAGTCTACTCATCGCATCTCCTCCTAAGGAAGAACCGTAAATATCTTCAACTTACGTGCGCCCATCGTGGGCAAGTTGTTTGTATACATTTTGTATTCGACCTCTACTCCATTAAACATCTTGGTTGCAGTCGTAACACTAAATGACGTAAGAGATCTTTCGGGACTTCCCTGAATCCAAGCCCAAGTTTTCATTACTTCGTTATATTGTTGAATACCTTTAATTTCAGGCATCAAAGAACTCACACCGAAACACTGTTTGCCATCAGCGCTTGCCTTTTCGGCACCAACATTTATCTGGAATTCATCGGTATTAGTGACAGTATCAATGGGCATTTCGGCGCAATTACCCGCTTGTGTTTGTTCGTTTGTTTCTGTTACAAAAATCGGATACGTACCATTGATTTTAATAATACGCTCCATTGTACCAGCGGGCAAAGGAGAACCAAAATTACCCCCAGTGCTATTCTTGGGTTGTTCACCCTCAGCATATTTAACACCGATAACCACGGTGTTGTCGCCAGCGACCACTTTATCAATGGTAACATCAAAGCTATAATTAAGAGCACTCGATGCAATTTCGTTACCATTGATTACATATGCAGTCGGCAAACCAGCTCTGAATCCCGAAGTTCCATACGCGGGATTTATAGTACCACGATCAAACATCGCTGTCCCAGTGATATCCGCAGCTCCGCCAATTATAGCGTTAACGTGATCTGTCGTGACATTCAAAGACGGTGCGGTAAACGTAGGGTTTACAATACCATAAAGCATCATCGAAAGAATCTGCTCATATGTAAGCCCATTCAATTCGGTTCCAGCAGCAATTCCGCCTACCGCATACGTAGTTCCGCCTTCAACGGGAAAAACAGGCATAAATTTATCGGGAATTGTGCCATTCGGACCGCTAGTCAGACGAGCAGCAAGTCCACGTGCAATCATATCAGTTGCCATAAACTACACCCCCATCGTCACTTTTCCAAAAGCACTAATCTCTCCACCAGATACTTCGAGCAAAACTACCTTGATTTTACCCATACCCTCAATACCATATGTGTAAATTCCCTTTTCGGTAATCGTGTCCAAAAGATTATATGCTGTGTTCAATCCAGACAAAACATGGAATTCGTCCGATGCCATGTCCGAACAACCAAGTACCTGCAGTTTAACTGCGCTTGCAGTACCTTCAACTTGCAACGTAAGAACTTCGCCACGCGTATTATGCGTAATCGGGCTCTCCATTGCAACACTTACTTCGTTTAAAAAATAAAAATTATTATGTGTTATCATGTCCTAATCCTCGTTTTAAAAAAACATTATTTCTTTTCTTCAGCAACAACTTTCTTTTTGTCCGTCTTTTTCTTTGGCTCGACTGGCTGTACAGTAATCTTCTCAAAGCTACCCTTTACTTCTTTAAGCGCTTCTTCAATCAAATCTTTCAGATTGTCTTTACCAGTAATAAGTAATAATGCTTTCAAGAACCAAGGTGCATGTTGTCTAAAATACTCTTCAACCATTGCCAATTTCTCTTCACCCTTCTTATTACCAACAATCTCTTGTTCTGCCAACGCAATTGCGCCTTTAAGGTATGTTTTTAATACCTCTATTCTTTCTTCTTTACTTAATTTAAAGAATTTTATCAGATAATAAATAATAAATGCAAGCAAACCTGCACCCACTAATCCGATAATAATCCACATAATTACATCATTCATAAAATTCCTCCTTGTTTACCGCTCTTGTTTGTAACCAACTTAACAAATTTGTGTCGGTCACAGGTTCATCAAACACTATCGTGCGATATCCACTAACCATCCAAGCACCTATGTTTCACCACTACTCACCATACACTCTCTACAAGATATAAATTCCCGTTAGTGTAATTACTATCTGTGGGGCCTGTAAACTTGTAGTACTTGCCAACATTCGCCTCAACCAGCAATGCATCCATAGCTGCCGCAGTCGCAACTTCTTCAACGCTCGGAACGCTAGTCGTAATTGTAACTTTATTCATACCATCCTTGCCACTCGTCGGTGTAACTTCGATCGTGCTATTTTCGGTGATTGTCACAGTCTTTTGTTCTAAGTTAGGCTCGACATTAACCGTGACGGTAATTTGTTTAGTAGCATCATATCCGTTAGACGGATATAATACCTTGCTGACGTTCTCATTTATAGTTTGGACCGTATTATTTTCAATAAAAGATTCAGACAAAAATAAATCTCTGCTAGACGCGTCTGCATCTTGAACACTTATCTGTTTAACGCCATTATAGGTGTCTCCATCAATGATTATATTCTTTAAATCAGCCATTATCTATCACCGCCTTCCAATGGATTGTTAGCAGTATAAGTACCATCCATATTAAGATTAGAAAAGAAGCTGCTTAACTCATCTTCTTCGGTATTGTCATTGTAAATAGACAACATTTTAGGATCGCTCCATTTCATTATTTGAACAACCACCGAATCAGGCCAGCCACGCTTTTTAAGCTCTGTCGTAAATGCGTGTCTTAAAGCGTGCGCGTATAAGTCTTCTACACCGATTTTTTCTCCAACTCTCTTACTCCATCCACTAAACGTCGATGCGGTTGCAGGTCTCCATTCACCTTCGCTGCCCTTAATCACAAACAAATATTCCGAATTAATACCAAGTTTTTCGCGTTCATTTAACCATAAATCTAAATATTTATCAAAAGTATCTCTAAATATATATCTCGGAATTTGCTTACCTTTGACTCCACGTCCTTTCGTTCTAATTTTCGGCGTCATATAAGCAAGGTTGTTGAATACAATTTTCTTATCGGTAGTGAAATACTCTACTTTCATTTGCGCCGCTTCAGACTTCCTCATTCCCGATGAAAATAATAACGATAACCAACAAGCCAATTGAATTTCTCCTAATTCCACGAGCCTTTCAACGCCAGCCATTATATCTGTCTCATCGATAATAGTCTTTTCTCTTACGGGTTCGATGTTAATCGGTTCAAGCACTTTAACTATATTTCTAAACGTAGGATAATCTTCGTCCAAAATACGTTCAATAAAGTTACTCAAACTACTCAAAACCGCACGCATTGATGATAATCTATTTGGGCTCCACCCATATTTTAATCTACCATCGCCAAAAAAGTTCATGAATTCTCTTTTCTTCATATCGACAAAGAACTTATTATTATTTCTACGTAAATTCCAAACAAAAAAAACTTTTAACCAAGCCTCATATTGTTTAACAGTTTGAGGACTTTTATCAGAAGCAACAAGATAATTTACAAATTCTTCTAACAATTGTATGTTCTGAGATTCGACCCTGGCCCAATCTTCGGGCGTAACAAGGTCAGCGTTATACACGGTTGATCGTGCCATTGCCATTTCCTCCTTTTAACTATATCATTAACGCCTGTAGGCGTTCAATTTCTTTTTGATGGACATCTATTGCATGTTGTGCTTTGAGAGATTTAATTTCTCTTCTTATTTCTTTCTGTTTTTCTTTGATATCGTTATTCCATTTGCGATTCATCAAAGTATATACAACGCCCATCGCATCCGAAATGTTCTCGCTCATCCCATCAAAATTGCAATCATACAATTCAATTAATTTTGCTTGTATATCTTGCTTTGTGGGTTTGGGCGTTTCTTCGGTTTTAAATATTGATTTTACCGATACACTATATACGCCAGTTTTATCATATCTATAAAGACCATCATGTAAACATACGCATAACTCTAAAATGCCGTGTGCCTTTGCTAATGCTTGCAAGGTACTAATCGTAGAATGAGGACCAGCTTGCGCAGGCATTGCTTCTTGCACAACCATTCCGCCGTTACCATACTTAGAAGTTATCTTCTCAAAATACGCGGATAACCCATCACACAAAATCAACATTGGTATATCCGTCTCGTGCGGAACTTGTACTTCTTCAAGATCTGTAAATGTATCAGTGTTCGGATGATAGACACATACACCAGTACGATATAATGCTAAATCTACCCCGATTATATATGGTATTTCCTTTATATTCTTTTGGTATTTTAGTAATTCTTGCATACTATCTAACCCCTTTAATTCAAATTTATCTTACTCTTATTTTGAATAAGCATCCATACGATATACAGCGTCACTTACGGTGTATTCGTCATCCAGCTTAATCGCAAAGTTTTCTATCGTTCTATCGTATTTTATGCATTTAATAAAATCTTTTGTTTCGCATAATCTAAGCGTAACATTATTGATCTCTATTCACAAATAATCTTGATTTTAATTGGTCCGTTTTGAAGAGACGCCCCTAATATTTCGGTAACTTTACCAGTAACCGTGGTAACTGTAATATCTACCATAAAAGTTGTCCAGCCTATTTTAAGACCGCCTTCGTCTTGGAGAATATGCAAAGGAAAATAACTAACCCCTCCTGCTTCCGTTACAGAAAATATACCAGAAATCATTTTGGATAAATCAATCTTTTTAACAAACGCATCTAACTTAGACAAAGCATCGCTTGTAAGTGAATAAGTCTTTTCCCCGTCCTCAGTACCATTCGAAATAATATCACTAGACTTGATAGTGAATTCAAATACGTTAAACCCACCAACAACATCATTTTTAAGTTCCCAATTTCCATCACTATTTAAACCGTAAACCGTGTTTCTAGCATCTTTTGAGGTAACAGTTACAATAGAACCAACGGCTGGGACCCCATAATTTGTACCATTCCGAGAAATAAAAGCTTTTCCGTTAGACACTTCTTCTATATCATCTACAGAATCAGCGAAAAAGACCAAAACGCAACCATTCTCTGTTTGTTTCGAATAATCCAAACTCAACATAATACCACCTTCTCGTTTAATGGTTTTGTTATATATTCGCATCTTTACGTATTATTTTAACATTAAAAATGCACTTTTATTCAAATTTTAATGATAAAAAGAGACTGAGGTCGTGCCTCTGCATCTTCCCCAGTCTCCTTATCAATTATTCAGTTTTAGTTTTTTCTGCCGTATCTTGCGACTCGGCTTCCTCGTAGTATTTGCAATTATCCTTTGTGCCAGTACATTTATAAATTCTGTCTGTAGTACACCAATATTGATGTAAACAGTATGAATCCAATTTGGAACACTTTGCATGTGAACCGCCACGAGGAATCACAAATTTACAACGCATAATTACGCCTTCGCTTTAACTTCGCCAGTCGTAACAGTCTTACCTTTAAGAGCGCCCTCTTCCGTAACAGTAACGGTAAGAGTTTGACCTTGGGCACCTTCTACAATTAAACCATTAGCATCAAGAGCGTCGGTCGTATTGTACTTCACATCGACAGCGCCAAGGAATCTACGCGGCATCTTCTTTGCACCAGTAGCATATACATACACTCTGTCGCCAACATGAAGATCGTCTTTGTTGAGCACCGTAATAGCCGTATATCCAGCATATTGATCTGCTTCAAGGATCTCAGTCATCTTGGCATATTGAGGTTCGCTGTTGCAACCGCAACCATAAGAAAGAGCAAAACCGTTAAGAGCGATCGTAGCCGCAGAGCTCATGTTAAGACCAAGATCGACGCTACCATCAAGTTGGAAACGAGGAATTTCAATTACAAGCTTACCGACTTTCGAAGAATTTGCAATAGAACAAGTGCTACCAGCAAACAATTGTCCAGTGAGGATGAGTTTGAATTCTTTGGGTTGGTACATAGCATTAACCACAACTTGTCTACAACCTTCTTTGCTCATCGGATACTTAACGCAGTAATCACCATCGGCGAGTTCGGTCGTAAATTCTTTTCCGTTGGGATAAACAGTGCTATAATTGCCATCGCAATCTCTAATCCAAGCAATAATATTCTTTATAGAACCAACACAAACTTTTTGATCATTGTCAAACAAAGCAACAGGTGTATTCTTAAGAGTTCCTTTACCACCAGTTACAGTAACAACTTCTTCAATAAAATATTTGCCTTCGCCATCTTCCGCAATATCCGAACCAATTTGAGCTTCGAGATATTTAAAGTCAAACAAAGCGTCCGTAAGATTTACACCAAAGTTGGAAGTATGGAAGAAACGACCAAGCAATTGAGCGCCTTCGCCACCACGGATTTCTTCGCTTGTTACGGAGATGTTGACAGTACTATCCGTCAACGTCTTCGCGCTAAAATAATGTTCAAGTTTGCCGTCACGTTCAATGAAAGCTTCAGCATTCATAACACCGCCAAGAATATAATTAGCCATATTATATTTTCTCCTTTAAAATTTTTAAATTAAATAAGTATTACTACTTATTGCCAGAAAGTTTATTTTGCATATTTTCTGCAGTTGTGACTTTCCCATATAATTCTTCGTCTTCTCTCTTATAAATCCAATGTTCGAGTGGTTCTTTAGTACTAACCATTCCCGTCATCAAACCTATACGAGTAGTTTCATATGTAATCAAATCATCAACAGCAGACAAAAGGATTAAGAACTTTCTGATACTTAACCCCATAATATAATCAATTGTGTAGCCAGTTTTAGCTCCTACACAAATAATTTTTCTTTCAAGAGTGGCATTGCCAGTCTTGTTTTTCTTTGCCAAAAGTCTTTGCTTTTCTTGTTGGTCTTCTCTAACATCAGGATCTACCCAGCTATCATCTTTATAATCAGGCAGGTTCTGATACATTACTATTTCTCTAAATCTATCAAAATCATCCGATGTTATAGTAACCCCGTTTACAATAAGTTCGTATTGCTTGTTCTCATTATTTAGTCTATATGTTATGACTCCTTCCAAATCAGAGCTTCCACATTCACAAAGAATTTCTTTTACATTATTTTCTTGTGCTTTTTGAGCGGCATTAACAAAGTCAATATAACTCATTACTTTGCCACATTTTTTACATCTCACGCCGTCTTTAATATGAAAAACGAGTTCACATAATTTCGACAAATAAGTCGACCACATAACACCTTCCTTCTCATCCTTCACCTTAAGCAAAAGATATCCAAGGTTATTGGTTTCAATGCCTTCGATACTTTCCAAGCGGTTCAAAGTTAAACAAGCAGTGCTACTTAAAAACTCGTTATAATATTGCACATTGACAGGATAAATTGTTAACCCATCTTTGAATGGGATAGGTTTATCAAGTTGAAAATATGTATTATCTAAATAATAAAGCTCGTCTACGATAGACTTTTTTAAATCTGGATTATAAACTTTCATTTATAATCACCACCCGAATGAAGGATTCTCAGACGATTGTCCCATTACCGTATAAAAAGTCACCGCAAACCCAAAATAAGATCTATTATTCCAAACATAACTTCTGGCATTAGAACGCATATTTATCGTACTATTTAATTGAAGAACACCAACTCCCTCAACGGTTAAACCATTCAGTGCTGCCACCAAACATTTAAGCATTGCTGTTGCACGACTCTTAGACGGAATAATCATATTGCCGTCATCATCCAACTCGGTTGGAATTGTATTTTCGTTCCCTTCCTCAGCGTCACCGTAAATATTGTTAATCTTATTATGTACAACAATCTCACACGTCACACCAACATTACCAACCACATGATTAGTAGGATCAATATCACTTACATATACGTCTAATCTGGCCGATTGTTCGGTCCAAGCATCATCCAAAAACGGTGCCATAAAGACCTTCTTGTCCGACCCTTCCGCATTATCTCTATAAATCAACGCATATTTTTCTTTATTTGTCAATTCAGGACAAGCTTCCAAATCACTAATACAATCTGCCGTATTGTATTTAAGCATTCTCCATAGCTTTTTAGCATATTTCGAATCGCTTTTAACCAAAGCGTTAATTATTCTCCACTCTACACCTTCAAGATTGGTATATCTGTTAAATTCAGAATTGCTATTATAAAAATTCATCATTCCAGACCTCCCAAGAACAGTTCAAATGTTTGTTCGAACGGTTTTCCCGAGGGATTCTCCGCACTCATCGAAACAGTAACGCTTAGATTTTTATTTATTACTTTTTTCCTACGTAACTTGAATTCATTTGTTCCATTAACAAACTCCATCGCTACATACCTATCTATATACAAAGGGTCTTCGTTTCCGTTTATCGCCAATACGGGCTCTTGAATTACGCTACCATCAACGATTTTACCGTCTACGCTTAATTGTGCTTTAAACACAATTACGTCACTATATAATTCGGTAGGCAACGGTTTAGGTTCAATGACGCCAAACTCATACTCGCCCTCAACTATCGGTTGAGACGGATTTACTTCCTCATCCTTCCCGTTATAAGCCAATCTATTTTCAAAATTATCATATTCTGAAATTTGATCCAAATTAACATATAACATTATAAGACCCGCACCATCTGCCTTATATGTATACAGCGAATCCATATTCTGAATCGCCGCAACTTTATAGACTTGGTTGTAACCAACAATAAATCTTTGGTTCACATAATAATTTCTTGTGTATTTATTATGTTGCGCTAAAATAGTTAAATCAGATTTAGCTGTAACAATGGCGGCATTAAAGTTCGGAATTGTACTTGAAAGGTTCGTCGAAGAATAAATCTCCTCGTAATGAATCTTGTTAACACCGTCTTCATCAACATATGTTGAAGCAATTGTACCGTTACACCTCACCACAACCGAAGCTTCTGTGGGACTCGCGCTATTCTTATTGGCCGTTAGCCATACGTTTTTATCTTCGTTTGGTTCATCTAAATCAAAGTTGTAGGAAAATCTAAATTTAGTCCCAATGGGGGCTTCATATTTTATATCTCTAAAAACCAACCGTCTAATATTATCAGATACCTTTTCACCTTTATCATTACGAATAGTTTGAATTACGACCTCTAATGGAGTATAGTCATTTTCGCCAATCGTCTGCTCACGCTCAACGTCAACTTTATTGGAACGATACTCCCAGTCTGCGTCAACCTTATCTTGTAACGTGTGCATATAATAGTTATCTTTCTTTAAATTAGGCGGGGTCTGAGAAATTAAATTATAAGGGTTTCGAGCGAAAGTCGTATCAATTATCTTCCCCATCTTCACCCTCCTCGGCCAAGGCTTTTAGGAGATGATTTATACTACTATTAATTTCGAATATCTGCCGTTTAATCTCTTTAAATTTAACTTTATCGTAATTGCCGTATACATAATTGAGTTTGACAATCAAGTCGGTCAATTCGCCGTCAAATAATTGATTGGCAGAATTCATCTCTATTAACTGGCCATATATATAATGCTCTGGGGTATTGCCTGTCTCTTTCTCCTCTTCGATGAGATACAAGATTTTAATCATCTTACCAACAAGCTTGCTCAGATACTTTTTTTTACCGACTACAGACAATACCAATTTATTCTCAAAAAGTTGCTCTTTATTAATATCCATAACGACTCCTTGCCCTGTTACGCATATCCCAATCTAATTTGTTTTGCAAATTAAATATTTCGTTGCGCAAATCGGCCACCCACTCTACTTTGCTCTTTGTGGAGTTTGCAGGCGAGTGAAGTTTAAAATCAGTATCATTCAGTAAGTTTCGTATATCGAGTAAGAAGTTTTTCTCTTTGTCTGCCCAAGAGATAACCGTCGCACGTGCCAGCATATCAATCACTCTTTGTTCAAGAGAGGCCGCTGGTACATTATTCTTTTTCGTAATGTTACTAAAATCTGCATCGAAAGACCCATCGGAGTAATATTCAACCAAAGCTTTGGAATCATTAGGTAACTCTTTACTAAAAGTAACTTTACCATCCTTAACTTCGGCATCGTAATCTACAATCATTCTGCCCTTGGCATCGACAGTATAAACCATAATGTCTGCGCCTTCAGGTATTTCGATCGTAAGCGCATACTCTTTTACACCAGTACCGATAATCTCTTCCCCTTTTCCAATCGGCGCCGTTTGTAACGCAAGTGCATCACAGACCGCAGTGGGGGCAGTAATTATACTAACTCCGTTTACAAGAAAATTATACATAATTCTCTTAAACTCTATGGGATTGTTTGCATAAGCACGTGAGATATCTGGGTCATCTATCAAATTAATCGCACGTTGGTATATATCACTAAAGGATATCATGTTAGATAACCCTCCTTTTCACTTTACTTATTAAATTTTACAGATTGCATCAAACCATCAAATGCCCCATTAGACATTCTGTTAAGGCTTTCAAGCTTACGAATGTCTTTGAATTTAGAATCACCTGTTTCAACTTTTCTTGCCCAATAGCTCAGAATGAAATCTCTGCCAGATTCGGGCAGTTTTTCATACATACTTTCGATATCAGCAATACTAAGTGTACCAAGTCTTTGAATAAATTCCGAATTCATCGGGTAATCTTTTGCTGTTTTAAGACCATATTTTTTAGCTATGCTTTCGTAACCATTTGCAACGCTCAAAATACCCTCGTTAAACCACTTTCTGTGTTTACCAAGAAGTTCTTCAAATTGTTGCTTTGTCAAAGATCTTTCTTCCATAAAGTCGGTCAATTGTACTTCAAGGTTAGAAAGTTTAATATAAGTAGACAAACCTTCTGCACGTCCTACAAGGTGAACAATCTTAATCCATTCCTCATCATTTTTTGCCACGGGTGTACCAGCCTGTTGTGCGACTTGCATCTGCAACACCAAATTCATGAGGTCCGTCATTTGTTTGTTCTGCGCCTCAAGTCGAGCTCTAAGCTCATCTATTTCGCTTGTATCTTTGGTCTTTTTAGTCGTTTTAACTTCTTCAACGGTTTCAACTTCTACATTATTTTCAACGGTTTTAGCCATGATAAATTTCTCCTTTATTTTCCTTTTAATCACCGAGTTTTAAGCCTTCGTAGGCATAAGAAAAGCCACCCGTTTGGGTGGCAAAATTTTAATTGTTTGTTTTGTTGTTAATTGTTTGGTTGCTTGATCGCCACAGATATTTTTTTGAACCAGAGCCCCACAATTGAGCCTCGGCTTGTTCTTTAAGTTCTTTGTGCCTCGACGGACTTCTGTCTACAACAGACCCATCTGGCATAAGCCATTTCATATCTGGACCAGTATAACCAATAAATTCCATTCCAAGAGCTTCGTAACCTTTACCGTCAAACTTATTGAAATCACAATAACTAAATACGGCATCGGGTTTATATTCTCTTATAAAATGAGCAAAAAGTTTTGATACTCCGCCAACAACCACATTATTTGAGCCAGGACATCCACGTATAATCTCCCAAGAGTTATCACCCTTAAGATTTTTATTATATTTCGTTTTGCTGAATGACATTAACTGAACTAATTGGTTATTATAAAACAATCCGTATGTCACTGCGGCATTTCTGTGCGCCTGCAAATGATTTGCATCATTAAAAGGTTTGGCGTCAGCGTTTGTAATTTCTCTGATTTCACAATTACGCGCATAAATACGATTTTCAATCTTGCCAAACGCAATCTTAAGCATGGACTCAATAATAGGGCGTTTACGAGGATTATTCCACTCGTGTTCCCATATGTGTATTAGTCTAATACCCTGATTTTGAGCGTCTTTAGATTTATCAAAATGATACTGCTTAGGCTTATTCAAAGAATTATGCCAATAATCGCCGTTGAACTCTATTCCGATATTATAATCGGGGCAATAAAAGTCTATCTCTAAGCGACTATCAAGGATCGTTCGACTTTTATAATTCAAAACACCCCAAGACGTTAATAATGTTGATATTTCCGTCTCGTAATGAGATTTTGAATTATCAATAAGATTGCGAATTTGATATTTATTTATTCGTAAATTAAGAGTACTAAAAGAGCATCCAATCTTATTGGCAATGTCAACACTTGTTCGTAGACCACTCTCTTCAATATATTGGATAAGTTTTTCTTTAGAATTCAATATATCGCGAACTTCTTGCGGCAAAATAACTTCACCATAATTAGACACGCCAAATTTATCTTGGATTGTAGCAACCCTTTTGTTTTTAAATTCTTCCACTCTGGACGCATTATCCGCGCCATACTTACGCAACAACGTTTCGCGATTTTTAGCCTTAACTTCTTCGCTTTGCATTGCAAATTCACATCCACGACGTTGCATATTCGTAGCTCTAACCTTGGCTTTAATTTCTTCGCTTTGAAGAGGATTGTCTGCGCCGTATTTTTCTTGACAAGTCTTGATACGTTTTTGTCTCGATACCTTATTCTGCTCTTCGCTTCTATTGTTAAAAGTATTCTTAAATTTCTCTTTGCTTTCAGTTCTTTGAAGCGCATGCTCGACGCCATATCTATCTAACATCGTTTGCTTTATACGCTCTAATCTATTCTCTTCTGATTTATGAATATCATATTTGTTTATATTAGTTTTAATCGTAGAAGTAGATGCGCCAAAAAATGATGCACAATCAACGATCGTATGATTTTGAACGATATAATATTCATATAAATCTTCTTTCGAGATAACGTGCTTAATCTTTGCCATTTTATTTCCCCTTGAAATAATTAAATTATTGCTCGGTGGTAATCCCCGTTCAAGGGGTCGGGGAAACAGTTTCGAACCTGCTGTCCCACCGTGCAAATTGATTATACTATATTATTTTTGTATTGTCAAGCAATTTAACAACTATTTTTTATATTTTTTTTTAAATTACAGCGTGATTACACCGAACTTGCTACCAACAACAGCAGCAACACCAACACGCATAGTAACCCAAATTCTGTAGGTCTTATCGGTCGTTTGGTCTTTATCCATTTCTACAACAACCGAATTTCCTTCATACACAACCTTAACGGGTTTGTATTGATCAGCAGCAACAAGGTAAACTTTGTCGTCTTTAAGACCGAGAGTAGCACTCGAATTCACGGTACCAGGTACAATAAATTGGTCGAGAGGAATCAAACGAGCACCAAGGTACTTATCCAAGAAACCTTCCTTGGAAACTTCGGTACCAAGACCATATTGAAGACCAACAGTCGAAGGAATGCATTGGTTAAGAGCAACAAGAGTACCAAGACCATAAACGGAAGCACCGCCGTTAGCAGCACTTACGCGAGAAACGAGGGTTGCCCAGCTGTTCGTAGCAACACCAGCTTGGCTGTAAGCAGCACCAAGGTTGTTCGTAGCACTTGCAAGAGCAGCGATAGCTCTGAGCATGATAGCGCCATTGAAGGAATAACCAGCACGCATACCGAAGTTACCCCAGTCAAAGTTGCCAGAAGCAACAGCGTAGAAATCGATAGCCGTAGCGATTTGGATAGGACCACAATCAACAGTTACTTCGTTGTTGTAGATCGGTTGCAAAATACCACGTTGAACGCCTTCTGCAATCTCATTTACTTTGAACAGATCGTTCGAAGAAATAAGGAAACGCGCAGTATCCCCCCAACCCACTTGGTGAATTTCCATAAATGTATCACCAAATCTCTTAGAGGTCGTCATAGGAATAGCAGCATTGATGATTTCAGCAACAACTGCATCAAAGTTAGCACGACAAGCTTTAACAACCATGGGGTTCTTCATGATAGCCGCACCATCTTTTTCGAAAGCGGATTCATAGCGAGTGCCTTGCACTGCATATTTAACAATTTGTTCATTGATCAATTTTTGATCAGCTTCATATTGAGCGCGATTTTCAACGCCGTTAAGAGAAATGCGAGTGGATTCAACAGCAGCGTCTACAACACTGTTGAACAATTCATCGTCAGATCTATTATAATTAAACATTGCGATCATGTTAATATTTTCCTCCTTTTTAAATTACAGTACACGGCACAGGTACATAGAACCATAAGCGCCGTTACCAACTGTGAAATCTCTGGAGTCAATTACTTTCACGCAGAAACCTTCAGCAGCTTTTTCATCGAGAGCAGCAAAGTGAGTATCATTGGCTTTAACGCCAGCGAACTTACCAACTTCGGGAGCCTTATCAAAGCAGTCACCGCTTACCCAGAAACGGTCATTCTTCATAGGATGACGATAACGAGCAGCATAACCAGGCATGCAACGAAGACCGACAAGTTTAATACCCATCTTGTAGTTATTGCCAGCGATAACGCCTTGAGAAATCTCAGCGAGATCAACAATCACAACTTCGTCCGTAACAGCCTTGGGGGCTTCAGCCTCATACACATTGTCATCTTTCGTTCCGTCATACGAAACACTGTCAGCGAGGTCGCCAAGAACGGCAAGAGCGCCATCATGAATCTCGGCATAGTCACCATTTGCTTTAAACTTCAAGGAACCAACGTAAGATTGTACGCTTTCGGAAGCCATCAAACCTTGGTAAAAAGTTTCCATATTAGCCATAATATTTTGTCTCCTTTAAATTATTTTTTATTAGCTAAATTTCTGAGTCGTTCCATCGCACTTTCCGACTTCCGACTTTCAGTAACAGTTTGTTTGGGCATTTCTACATCTACAATGCCCGTAGAAAATTGTGTAGAAACGGGTTCTACCTCAAAATCTCTTTTTTGGAACATGACATATGCCATATCCTTATCAATTTCTTCATTTGAAGCGTATTCCTTTCTTTCACACTTTTCTTTAATACCCTTGATATCTTCTTCGCTAAATTTCATCTTGCAAGCAAGGGTTTCGATATATTTGCATTGCTCGGCAATAAAGATAGAAGACAGCTTGCAATTAGCTTCATCAAGCTCTTTTCTAACTCCGTCACACTCTTCACATTTAAGTCTATTTTGTTCTTCAAGTTCAGCAATGCGTGCTTCATATCCAGCACACTTTTCAGCGAACTCGGCGCATTGAGTTTCATACTCAGCACACCTCGTTTCATAATCACCGCATTTCATTCGAAGTTGTTCACATTCCGTTTCAAGCTCTTCATAACGATGGTCGTCTTCGGGTTCGTCCGATCCGTGTTCTTCGGGACATTCTTCGCCGCATTCATCATCGATATCGTCGCCTTTATCGTCTTTGTGTTCATCATCAAATTGATCGCAGTTTTTATCTACATCTTCACATTTATCTTCGGCAACAACTTCCTCGACCTCTTCATGCACTTCATTTTGAGAGCAATCTTCACACTTGTCTTCGTAAAGCTCACAAAAATCTTCGCATTCATACTTGTCTTCAGAGTCAAATTCCAAATCCAAATGTTCATAAATAGATTTAAGTTTCTTTAAGACCTCTTCTTCGCCATTTTTCTCGGCATAGGCCTTTGCAGAAGCCAAACCACCTCTGTTATATACCAACTCGGAGTCGTCTTTGAGTTGCATAACAGGATATTTGAGCTTACTAACCTCTCCGTCTTCCCAACCTTCTCTTAAATCAAGGAACACATCGTCCGCAATTTCTTTGAAGTTGGAAGCAGCAACCACGCGGTTGCGCAACTCTGTCTTATCAACACTTCCCCACTCGGTATCAGACATGGCTTCTTTTGATTTGTTGACTTTCAATGCACTTTTAGTGCCAACATCTTCTTTAGCCAAACCGTCTTCCTCCTTGCTATTATTTTCCAACTGGGAGTATTCAAACATAAGGGCCTGTTGTTGCCCACTATATCTCTCACTTTCAATAAGATCAAGTATAGAAAGATGCGCTCCTTCCATTCCTTCTCTTACTGCCACACCATTCCTGCTACCAAGAATAGTTATGCCCAGAAGTTCAAACTTATTAATTTGCGTTATATCGTTGACTTTTTCTTGGTCTATAATGTCAATTTCAACGGAAATTTTCTTGCTCTTGTCTTTGAGCAATCTTTTAACTTGTTTGTAATTATATCGCGTACATATCATAGCAGTACATCTAATCCAATCAAGTCCGTTTCTTTCAACAATTTCAATCTGATCTTCGTCTCTTATAAAACCAAGAATTTGTTCTCCGTCGGAATTATCCCAATACTCTAAATCGTATTCGGGATCGTAGTTTGCTCTACCTTGGTGAGACACGAAATCGCCTTTGTTAAAAAATCCCAAAATCGGTTTGTTTTTGAAACTCTCCAACCCCTCTTTCATTGCTTCCAATGTAAAGTGGCTTTTATTCCTATTTGGATTTTCGTCTGATATTGCAAATATTTCAATTTCGAGGAAGTGCTTTTTACCTAAAATATCCCTAACTCTGATCTGGTCAGAGTTAAGTTCAAAAAACTGGCTCATCGCACTCAATCCTCCTTTTACACATGACTGATATGTAGATTGTTACTTCCGACCAACAATCCACCTATTCTAGACGTTTTTTCTTTTAATTCGTCTTTTAAAACTTGTATATCGACTTTACGTTCGTTTAACGTATATTCGACAGTTACAAACCCCAACATACGGCCATCTGTATCTTTGATAGCTTTGACATACACAGATTTTACTCCTCTTATAGCGAACATCTGGTATGTTATTTGATCTATCCCTTTTAGCTCATTTAAATTATCTATTAGGTAACAACCATGTTCTTTTAACTGTTCGAGTAAAAACGGAATACTCATTCTTTGTACATTCTGGCAGTCTTTCATCACAGACACGGTATTATAATCCACATCCTCGTGAACCATCGACATTTTTTGATAACTTCTTCCAGTCGAATCCTTTCCTCCGTTATGAAACGAATAAAACGTAACTCTATTAGCCCCTAAAGTTACGCGCATATTGGATATAAGTTTGTTAATCTCTATATTAACACTTAAATTGCGCTCTTCTTCTTCGGGCGTATGTACTGGATCGGTATTTTTATTGATCATATTTAGTAGCTGCGTTAATCTTTCTTCTTGCGAAGCCATCTTTCTCATTAAACCTACAATAACAAAAATCATCAATGCTAAGAACACGGGGATTATACCATATGTAGCTATCATCTTTACAATTTCGTCCATATTAGTCTCTCTCCTAGTTCCCAATTATTAGTTTATTTGACGATGGGGATAAATGTGGTCAATTCTTCAAAGTGAACGTCAAATTGCCACGGAGAATCTTTATATTGTTCTGCCTTAAACCGCCAAACATCGGATTGTTTAACATAGGGCAAGAACTTATTAAGAAAATCTTCCATAGCAATACGTATTTCATAGTCATCATTCATATCTGCAATGTCTATTGTTTTTCTGATCTCTTGACGATATTCTTCGGTCATACGATCATTATCAATAAACACATCTTGCAAACTTAGATACTCTTTATCATACGTATTGATTCCTTTTCGAATTGGACGCGCATTCAATTTAATCATCAAGTCGCTAATAACGTCCGCCAATTGAGGAAAAACATGAGCAAAAGAGTGATGATAAATATCAGCCGTTAACGGATACCTAGTATAATCAATATTATAAGCAAGATTGTCCGCTTGTGCATTGCAATCAAAACTTTTTTGCAACAAATTATTTAATTGATTATAAGTAGCTTCAGAAATTTTCAACCTACATCATCCTCCTTTGCGCTCTCGGCTGCACAACCAACCTCGATGCACGTATTTTTCGTCCCATCTATAGTAAAGGATTTGCCGCAGATTGGGCAAATCCCGTACTTTATATTTTCTTCCACCATATGACGGTGGGTAAGAAATCTAATACTACATTCGGGTGATTTAATATTATGATTACATTTAGTCATATTACACCTCCGAATCTATACCGTATGTTTCTTCGCAGTCTTCACATAAAACGTGCCCTGTTTCCGTGGGTTCTCCACATAAAATGCACATCCCGTTCGCCGCATAATCCTGTTTCATTTCCGTAGTATTAGCTCCAGTTTCTCTGCTTTGGGCGGTGGCGTCACTTTCAATATCCGTATCTTCTATTAGTTTGCGACCTGCACCATCGGATGTTATTTCTTCTCCGCTCTTATCGGTAGCTACGCTCGCACGCGTTATCGTTTGAGCCCAACCCAATGTCTTAAAACGATCATATATTTTAAACGCATCTATATACGTGGAAACACCGCGCACATCACGCATCGTCATATTATATGCTGATGCAAGTCTCGGCAATAAATATGTTGCTCCGCCAGCAACCTGTTCTTTCATGATCTTAATTTGATTCTCGTAGGTGAAAATACCACCCCACAAATTGATTTTCCAATCATACATACAATCGGTCCATCTACGAAGATTCATATTCAAGATAGTTTCAAATTGACGAGTTACGGAATCATATTGAGACTCGGCCATCAATTGAGCACCTTTGATTTGCGCCACCGAGGGTTTATCAGATGATGCTATCAATCCACCTTCGCCAGCAACCGAAATAAAGTTTTGTACCGCTTTCGTCTTAATATCACTACTATTAGGTATATTAGGAAGCGATTGCAGTTTCATATCTTTAAACGGAGCAAAGAATGCTTGTATATTTCCAGATACCATCGAATTGAATAATGTAGTAAACGCATCAACAGTATGAGGAGATACCTCTGTTTGATCTTGCCCAGCTTGCGAATTATCAATAATTTCGGCTTGACCAGTAAGCACTGCCGTAAGAGGGGTACTCGCTACAAGTCCTGCCAATGTCGAATAATCCGCTAATTCCTGTAAGGCACTAAACATACCCATCGTATCGGGAGCCGCCCAAGAATTAGACATATCGCTTTCAAATGTAAAGCACAAATCAGCTGGAAGCTGAACCCAATACATATACGATGTTTCAGCCGCAACACGAGAAATCATCGATGACTCTATGTTTCCCTTAATGTCTTGTCCATTATATTTAAAACTAAACGAACGTAATTTGTTCAAATCAGGCTCATACTTATCTTCTTTCTCGTTATATCTTACCGCGCCATCACTTTGCAAAGCGTTCCATATCTTTTGGATATAATCTGGATATTGTAGAGGTGAAAACGCAGGCTGTAAGAAGATAAGCATATTAAAACTTGCTATGTATCCATATTGCCCAATGGCGGTCAACTTAACGAACTGTTGTGGTAATTTTTGCCAAATTACATAGGCAGGTTCTTTTTTACCTTTTCTCTCTTCGATACATTGTCTAAATATATATGTAGCCTTTCCCTGCCTCTTAACATCCATTGCGACACGCTTAAGTGTTCTTTGCGGATCGAAAGCTTTTAACCATTTATCAACAAATTCTTCTTCATCAATAAACTTCTTACTTTGATAATCACTTTCATCAAGAACGGGTGGCAAGATATAGTGTTTATAAAGAGGCACATCTTGTGCTTCACGCAAAATTTTATAATACAAATATTGACTTGCCGATAATCCTGCAGAAGCCTGTCTCAACATTTCCTCATGATCTTGAGGAGACTTAAGGGCCTCGGCAATTTCTTCGGGTTTATAAGTTGCAGGATATGCATCGATAAGTTTTAATCGAGAGTTCTGCAAAAACGGATTATTGAGATTAAAATCTGTGATATTTTTCATAAATCCGCCAGCCCCAAGTATATCAGCATAAAGTCCTTTTAACGAATTTTGCACGTCCGACATAGTAAGCTTTGGCTGTTTAACGCCACTATTTGTCACTGGTGTGGTTTGCTCCATACGAAGAGTTTCGGGAGCTATATCGTCAGTCAATATATTTTCGTTTTCTATTACAGTAGTTTTGCGCGGTCTACCACGTTTGCGCTTTTGTTCAGTTTGTTCGGTCATTGGCGTCCGCGCCTCCTTCAGTTTTATTTTCTTGTCGAGCGAGTTCTATTCTTTTTTTCAGGTCCTCACGGGCTTTATCGATATTGTTTTTCATTCGACGCAGTTCTTCTTGTTCCCGCGCTTCTATGAGTTCGCGTTCTTCTTGTTCGAAGCGTTCACAAATCCAATTATCGACAAATGAACCAAACTTGTTGATCGGTTTTTCCGTGATTTCCTTTAAAAAGAAAGTTTTATCACCCTCTCTCATTATTATAAGATTTGATAAATGCCTGTCCACATCATACAAATAAGCTCTATCACCATCAAAACACACATCGATATTATTACTTTGGCAATCTCGTACAAAATCATTTATATTGATTTCGTCCCAATCTGCCACAAATTTATATATCATCCTTTTATCTCCTTTTATCTTTTAAACGGATTACTTAATCCAGCAAATGGATTTGTAATCTGTTTATTATTACTTCCTTGTGCACATCTACTCTTAAGATAGCTTAAATAATCTTGCTTGGGCTTTTCTGTCGCTGCTTGTTCTGCTCGGCGTAAATCTGCCAGATAACCAGCAAGAAGCGCAGCACAATACGCTCTATCATCATGCATTGTTTTTGCTTTTGCGGGAGGTAATTGAAATGTGACATTACCAGCAGCCGTCTTAATCTTTTGCATCGTCATTATTTCTTGTTTCATCAAGTCAATTTCGAGCAACGCACGTAATTCTTCACCAGTAAGCGTCTTAGTAACACCATCAATGTCCCATTCGCCGTTGTTCGGCAACTCTTCTGTTATGTCTATCAAATCTTCAGACATCATTGCCCCCAAATCTGTAAATAATTGTGTTCTACATTTTCTTGGTTCAACCAAATCAAGGCAATCGTCGGCCTCTGGATATTTATCATTGTGCATATTGCGATATGCTTCAGTTTCATCTTTACTGTCCCAAATACCGATATGAGATTTCCCATTTTGATCTTTCCAAGGAAGCATCAGTATATCGGCAATTGCCCTACCATGTCCACCAGCACCAGCATCAATGCGAAGTTTTATATTTTTATAATCCAACGCACCACCATTATACATAACCAATAATTTGCGCACCCATTCAACCTGTTCGGTTGTACGAAGAGGTCTTTTGTCAGTAGGTCCAAGTTTCTCAATTAAGTTAATGCCGTTTACTATGCGCATTTTAAGTCCTTTTTCTGGATCTCTATAAAGCTCGCCAATAAGAATAAAACTATTATCTGCTTGCAAGGCTGGGTCATATGCTAATACGTATTTCTTATCAATACCCTCGCTGCACGGAATTGGCAAGTAACGATGTTCATTTCGTAAAATAATACTACGCGAAACTACAGAGTCACTTCCGCCAGCTCTATCAAAGATATTGTAATATTCCCTCGCCGCGCGATCTGGATTGCTTCGCATCATATCGTCTATTTCAGTACGTTTCAGCAACGGCGCATATTGTTTGCCTCCAAGCGTAGGAGCAAGAGGAATGTCGCAACTAATATCTGCAGCAAAATATCCAGGAATTCCCATCATCATCTTTTTGGCACAGTCTTTATATTTTTCATATAATACGGTATCTACACCTTCGGCAGAACTCGCAAATATGGCTTGGTTCTTTATGTTTGGAGGGTATACGCGTGAATCAAACCCTTCACCAGTCTTAAAGTTTGAGTCCTGCGAAAGGAACGGAAGAGTAAGCGAAATAAATTCAGCATCAATCTTTCCTGCTTCATCATAAAAATTCAAAGCACTACGTTTACCCACGATGCTCTTCGCGTCACCAGACAAAGAAATGATAGAACTACCACTAAATAACGACACCTGACAACTTGTTTTATCATGCAAAAACCCATCGGTATTCGCCGTATTTTTCGTTACCTCATTAACAAAAACATCGGAACTACCAATTACAGACGAAATATTCTTTTTTGCTATATTTTCAAGCTTCATAAAAGTATCTCTACTTTGACTCGCAACTGTACTCATTATATAAATATTCGACGAAGGGAAAAGTAGCGCCCTTGTCATCATATACAACCCACCAAGAAACGACTTTGCGGCGTTACGCGACATTACCCAAGCAGCCGTTTCGGCCGTCCAAGTATTAAGAAATACATATTTCTGATAGTCTAGTAATTGAATTTTGAATATCTTTTCAATAAATCGCGTTGGATTAGCTCTACCCCACTGCAACAATTTTACATATCTATCCATAGCTTCTTGACGACGAAGGCTCAATTCAATTTGTGTTTTTCTACTATACACACTAATCATTGTTGGCCTCCTTATACTTAGTAAGAATCTCTTTAATTCTGTCGTCATCAAATTTTATTTCGGATAAAACCATTGCCTGTGTTTCTCTTCTACCAAGACCTTTACTTTCCAAATCTTGCGCAAGCTCTTTAAGTAATTCTTGTTTTGTAATTTGCTTGTAGATAAGTCTATTCTCTTCTCTAAGCCTTTCGTTCTCTCTATATAAATACGAAAGTTTTTCACGCTGTTCTTTGAGCATATCTGAATACTCCGCTTCGCTCAAACTAATTTGCTTAATCATTGCGGCGGCGCTTATATCGGCAGCCTGTTGCATACTTGCACTAGTATCAATATCATACAAATTAACTTTGCCATCATCGTAATTAAAATTCTCAATATCTCTAACCACTGCGCCCAACGTACCAGAACCACGACTTTTTGCAGTGGCATAACGCTCTGCAAATCCAAAGTCTTTAACGGTTTTTGTTATCATATCGGTTTCGCGCGTTAACATTTCTGTCATTATCTTAAGTTCTTTCGCGTGTTCAATCATTGTTTCTGCGTCAACACTTAACCTCTGTATTGCTTCTGTTAATCTATCAGCTCTTAAATAACTTCGAACCAATGTAATAGCGCCACGCATTTTGGGTAAATCTTCACCTATGGCTTCGTCGCACATCGAAACCAAATCTCTGTATAATTGTTTTTGATCATGAATAGTTTCATTTTCAAACGGATCGTATCTAAAGATTTTCAATATTTCTCTACGATTTTTTTGATCCTCTTCACAAAGCTGTTCATCATTTTCAAATTTCACAGAATACCTATTTACTAATTCTGTTTCAGTAACGCTCGGAACGGAACTAACAACCGTATCACTTTTTTTGGGTCTTGCCATCCTTTTATTCTCCTTGTAAACAAATAAATGGGAGAATAAAATTTCTCCCATTAAACTAATTCAATATAATTCTATAAATACATTCGCAAACCGAATTATCACCCACAATAATTAAATTTTGCGAAGCCTTGCTACTCAATCTTAAATTCTTTGCGTAAGTATCAGTGCCCATTAATGAACCATTGCTTACAACAACAGTTTCATTTTTCTCATCAGCCGAAAAATGGTGAAGATGAGCTGTTAACACCATGTCATAATGTCTATGAGTCATTAGGCACATATTATCAACTACAGTACTTGGTTTATCATGATCTCCGTGAACTCCACAAATTTCATAACCATGACACTTAAAACTTATAATCCCCTCATCAAATTCATTTTCATGAATAATAACTTTGTCCCCAAGACGTTCTTTAAGATACCATGGAATTACCCTTGCCAAACTCTCTAAATCCATTGCGTCTTTTTTATTGGGCTCAAGTCTACTATGATTATCAAGACAGTCATAATAATGGATTTCAAAATCTTTTGACCAATCATTGAGCAATTCTGCTAAAATTTCAGAAACCTGCATTACTTGCGTAATAACATCAAATCTACTTTCAAGTCTTAATCCAAGATGAATGCGTCCGCAAATTAAATCAGATAAATTCACAACATGCAAATCTTTAACGCCATTCGCTAAACAACGAACCGTTACATCGTCGCGTAGCTTTGCAATTCTCTCTTTGGCAATTTCAGGATTATATGTATTCCAATAATTTTTGATATCAATCCCATAATGCCAATCACTCAGACATACAATTGCGGAATTTCCTTCTTCGAAGAAATCTCTTACCACTTTTTCATTGCGAAGTAACTTCTTCGAATTCATTTCTTGGGCACATTGTAGAGCGATTTCCTTAATCGTTTCTTCGCGAGCAAGTTGCCGCACATATGCATTTATTTGCGTGCGCTCATCTGACAATTTAACGCGTTCCTTTTGTAAATCAAGTTTTTGCAAAATATATTCTGATAATTCAGATGTAACGTCTTCTTCAATCGTCTCGTCTCTTCCTTTTTTGTATGCAGAATATAGCTTACGATATCTGCTTTCCGTATAATTCAAATCGAGTTCGCGATTTATTATTTGGGCAACCTCATCCCAATATAATCCTTTTTGTTCTTTTAAGCTACAAATACGGAGCTGATAATCCTCTTCGCTCTCGTTATCCAATCTTTTGTAATCTAAATCTTCAAAATTAACCATTGGTTATTAGCTCCTTTTATTTCTTTGAGCATTTTTATTTGCTCTTCTCATTATTATAAGTTTTGAATAATGCCCGTCCACGAATCATATTCAAACGTTTATCTTCTCTTCTTTTTATAGCATAACAATGTGAACACATAGAATTGCGAATAGAATGACTATTATATTCATATTCGCATCCACATACCAAGCACTTCTTAACATTTCTAAGAAACTTAAACGCGCTTTCAACATGTCTTGGATTACGTAATCTTACGACTTCAATCCCATCACCCACACAAAACGCCATCGAGAACATACTAACTTTACTAACAAACAATTCATATGGATTATATTCGCTTATACACTCTGATAATTTTACGGCGTTATAATCCGTCTCTCTCTTTGCATTTGTAGCCGCATAGCAAAACGTTTTAATTTCTTTAGTGTATTGACACCTCTCCTTTCCCCACCACTTATAGACACAAAGTAACGTGAGCACATATTGCTTAATCCACGGCAAGACTTCCATATTGTTAATGAAGTCAATTTCACTTTGATAAATTACGATTTCATTACCTTTGAAATTATTCTTCCATTTAGCCGCTTTACCCCAAATGCGAGCAAATAATCTTTCGATTTCATCAACGTCACCGCAGGCTTTCTGATACAATATCGAATCGGTGTTTCTCCAAATTTTATCTACATCATCTTTGGTATATCCGTGGTCCATCAAATATCTAAACAGAGCAACTTGTTCCATAAACTGATGACCAACGGTCGTATACCCTTCTCCGTTCAATATTTTCTCACTATTCTCATCCCAATCAAATATATATCCATTCATTTTTAAACAATTCCTCATAAACTCTCTTTATATCTTCTTCACACTCAATTACAGCAATTTCATCACCAATGGGCATCCTATAGAACAAATTAAAGCAAATTATCGGGTTCTTACTTCCTACAACACGAAGTTCCAGACCTTCATTGCAACATTTTTTAATTATCTCTTCGCGTTCTTTTGTGTTGTATTTCATATTCCAAAAATCAAATGCGGCATCACGGTCATATCTAACCCACCACGTGGGGTGATTGTTCCATTTGGCAATAACTAAGAAGTAGAATAAAAGGCGTCTTTCATCTTCGTTTTCAATCATCGACAAATAATCTCTTTCATCATCATAAATCACAACGTTTTCAAATGAACCACGTAATATCTTTTTTTCGTCAGTTTTCTGTATTGCTAACGCTTCAACAATCTCTGTCGGAGAAATCTTATATGAAAACTTCCAATCAAAAGTTTTTAGTGTTTTTACAATGACTTCTAACGGCGTCCCTTTTAATTGCAAATATCCCACTACAACCTTTACCTCAGAGAGATTTGAGAAGGAATTTGTTTTTATAATCGCTTCCGCTTGTTCTCTCTGCAATTTTTCTTTCAATTGCGGATTAAGCTCAATCGTCATAGTTCAATTCCTCCTCTTCTAACTCTATTATTTGTCGAACATCTTTTAATTCATACATACTGCCAAGATATTCCGTACCATTATCGCTTCTTACAGGGGCAAATGTTTGCCCGTATTCAATTACATCAATGACATTATCTCCAAGCAAATCCCAAGCAAAATTCCAATTGAATTTTGAATATCCTTTCGATAGTTGCCCAACATAAAACATTACTTCTTTAGGGGCAAGTTGTAGGGCATAAACTTTTTCGCGGATTTCATCTTTAAGATAATCGCTTATTGCAAAATAAACCTCTTTTGCAACGCCGTCTTCCCGATCGGGAAACATACCATCGAGCGCTCGCATCGCCTTTTTGTTATTGAACTCTTGATATGCTTTCCTAAAAATTTTTAACTTTTCTGGATCACATACATATCCTTCGTTTTCGAATAACGGTAATAAATTTTGTCCGTCTTTTTTAAATTTGATATCGAAATCGATTCCTTCGAATTCTTTGCAGAGGATATTCATAACGCAATTAGAAACAATCAAAGGAGAATATTTTTGGTATCTGCGAATTAGATTGCGTTGTGCTTCTGTTTTATTCGGATCTGCAAGGAGCTTTTTGAGTTTGACACCAAACATATCTTTGCAGATAATGTTATAAGCATTTTCATATTGTTTATATTGCTTATTGAGTTCGGGATATAAATATCTAAAGAAATATGGCTTTTTCGATATTACCATCGAATTATGTTTATACTTTTCAGCCTTTACATCATCTGTATCGTCGGGATTGATTTTTACATGCTTTTTCCAAGAAGCAGGCAATTGCGGTTGTTTAATACCAAGCTTTGCACGGTCAATTTCTTGCCCAACATATTCACGAAGTAACCGTATTCTAGTTAGAAGCTCCTGTCTTTGTTGTTCCTGTTCTGGCTTATTAAAAATACCGATCATAGAATAAAGAATTGTTGCCGTATTAGAGAAACTTCCAACCGCAGTTCCAAATCCCATTAAATCTTTTTTAATAAAAGCTCTTTGATTAATTTTTTCTTTTTTTGCCATTCCTTTATCATAGGTTATAATATTTTTATATTTATGAGAACCTTTGATAAAAGACTGATTGTCTGTTGTTAATACAATATCTCCCAAATAGTACCCTCGGTTTCCCGATATTTCAAAGGGGTTTAGATCATATCATAATCAAATGTACTGTTACCGCACATCCAATTGCTAGCACTTTGCTTTCGCTACTCTACTCGTTTATTCATATAAGGATTTCTCTTATATTATACTTTCGATGATCGTTTGACTTTATATAAGGTTAATTATTATGATATTCGAACTTGTATCCAAAACAAGTTTTCTGTTTACCATCACAGCAAGCCTGTATATTTACAGAACAAGCATGATGACTTTTAGCACCTTTGGTATCCATTACATATGTAGCCGCAGCAGAAAAACTTTCAAAAATAATTTCTTCCAATGTTTCAGAAATAATACATTTCACCGCTCTTTTACGTCTTTTTCCATCAAAATTATGTGACAACGAAATATTATCTCGATTTTGACAATTTTCAGATTTTGTCACCCATCTTAAATTATTAACACAATTATTAAATGGATTCCTATCGATGTGGTCTACTTCTATTTTAGCAGGATCATCATTAGGAATGAATGTAATAGCTACCAACCTACTTACTAAAAGTTTCTTTTGAGATACACCATTACCCAATTGAACCGTAGGACGTCCTTTGGGTCCTCTGACATGATCACACATAATATGACCGTCAGATTTTCGAATGACTACTCCACATTTACTTATTTGATAGTTGTTATATCCAGGTATATCTCTAAATTCTTCCATGTTTCACCTTATATCTTAGCACAGGATTATCGTCGTCTTAACGTTACGTTCTCCCCTGTTAGCCAAAACACTAACAATCATTTCCTATTGTTCCTATCGTTGTTTTGACACCCGTTATAAACGGTTCACTAGCTTTCTTTTCGACTGAAAAGTTAATCGAAATCGGCGTCTGACAAGCGCAATGTTGCAACATCATATATGCTTAATATAACGCCACTTTTTATATATTTAAACCATTTTTCGGTTTCTTCTGATTTATATAATTTCGACGGGTTATGTTCACTTATATCGATTTGAGGACTACGACATACATCAACATAACCCTCGACTCGTCGTTCATTCCAGAAGTTAGACCATACACAATCGGCGGGAACTTCTCCTCGGGGTTCAAGCCCCAATGCCGAACGAACTTGTGCAATAGGGTCCGAAATCATAAACTGATAATTTCCACGAACCCAAATTTTGCCAATCTTTGCACGATTTATGCATTCTACGATATTTTTATAAATCTTACGTTGTACATAACCATCTTGAAGCATTGCGTTATTTTTAACAACCGCTTTCATAAAGTTTGTTTGTGCAGTACCGTACATATCATAATATTCTGCGTCTTCATTCTTCGCACCAAGCATAAATAACAACGCATACATTAAATCGCCCGAACAAATCTTTTTAACCCAGTCAACCGTTGGTTGAATTAATCCTTCGATTTCTTCGCGATTCAAATCAAGTGTTTGAATGTATTGATAATTAGCAAGTACCCATTCATCATCGTGTTTTTTATTATAACGAGCCACGCCCCACTTCAATCCGTATTTCTCAAAATAATAAAGATATTCTTGCCAACTGGAATATTCCTTATGCATTTTAAATTGGGACTCCGAAAGAAGCACGTCGATGTTTTCAATGTTATATTCAACACCCCACTTATCTTTAATAGTGGTTACACCATTTTCTCTCGCATACTCTTTAAAATCGAATGGAACAAGATTGCCTTTTACAAATGAACTGCGAACAACAAACGAAGAGGGTGTGTAATCAAGATGCATATCTTCTGCCCACAGCTTGCTAAATTCTGGATCGACCAAACCTTGACCGTCAGCACAGTTTAATATTAAATCCATCAAGCGCTCTTCAACATAATGCCTTTCGACATCGTGTCCGTGTTCATCTTTTACCGTATCCCTACAAATATAATCAACTTTTTGATTATGTAGCGTATTCTCAAAATCTTTAATGACACAAACTCGCGGGGTACGAACCCAAAGCACCGACGAAAAAGAAAGAGCAAAATATGCACCGAGTTTTGTTAAAACTGCTTCATGAAGTTTGTCGGCGAGCCCGCACATTAGATGTTCATATAAATAAGGAAAGAGTTCCTCATTCACATAAATTGCACAATTGCGGCGCAAATTACCAGCACCAGCACACAGTCTAGTAAACTTTATACCATTAAGCGTAAACCCTTTGAGACCAACCTTTTTGTAGTCACCTTTCTTTTCACAAGTTACAACTACGATGTCTTTGACAAAAAGTATGTCTGATATTTGCTGATTGACAATTCCCGCTTCGTCTATTTTCCCTTCGCGTTTACACATTTTAAGTGTTTTACGTAATTCTTGTACGGTATTAAAAATTTCAATGTGACTACGACTGTCGTTATAATATTGTCTAATCTTATAAAATATCAAGTTGTCACCAACACTAACAAGACAACCATCTCTAATTGCTTTGCGTTTTGTGTACCATTCAATGTTCATATTATTCTGAACAATTGTGGTTGATGAAATCTTATATATTTGGTATAAGTTTTGTAAAGTTGGCATTACGCCCTCCTATTGCAATATATCCGAATATAATACAGGAATTGCAGTATCGTCATCATCTTCGCCATTATAAACAATAATATCAAACTTCCAATTATCTAAAGCCGTTTCGCTTTGATGATGTTTTTGTTTATCGGTAAGATCACTTTTTTCTCCTGCGCGAGAGACACGCATAGTTTTAGTCTTATCTTTCCCAAATGTGTTCTCTATTTTTTGAATTTCATTTGGAAATCTTGCATCTGGAATCAAAATATAATCATATTCGCAACCAACACCTTTAATCAAAGCAATTACGATATCAACCCATGTGTCTTCGTAATTTTTTCTTCCGATGTCCGTACCAACAGTTTGAAGCATTTCGCGTTCACGCTGATCTTTTATATCTTTATAATTAAAATTGATTCTACAAAAATCCTTCAGGGCATCAGCGTAATGAATTATTAAACAAGTTTTATGCTGTTCATTGATAATATAATTTTTAAGTTTTTCGGCTATATAATCTTTCCCAGATCTTGCGTGCCCTGAAATTAATACGATTTTATTCATATGATATAAACTCCATATTATCAGCAAAAAAATTAATCAATTCAACAACTTCATCAAACGTGTGCACAACATAAACATTAGGAATGTTTACTACATCGTTTATATTATTCCATTCTTTTTCTTTTGTTACTAAAAACAAAATAGAGCAAGCTGTATGGTTGTCGAGAATTTTATCGCAACGAGTTGTTAATTTAATTCCATTGCAAAATATCTGATTACTTGGAACAAATTTAATCGGCGAATTAATGAGCAATTCTATTCCTTCCTCATCAATATAATTAAACATATGGTTTTCAACCACGGCGTCTTCAACAATTGCCAAATTGACTTTATCAGAAAGCTTAATCAGTCGAGAAATGATATTTTTGTCAATGGGTAACTTATAATTATCTTTAAATAAATTGCAAGTATTTTTTAATGTATTCTCTTTTTGATTTATTTCATATTCACCATTATTCATCTTGCAACATCTATTTATAAAATTATACAAAACAGGATGATATAACAAACTATCATCGACGTCCAAATAGAGTGTTGGCTTCATATATATTCTCCTTGTTAGTTATTATGAGGTTGTCTAACCTCTTATTGATTATATTATATCACTAATTATTTACTATGTCAATC
>ERZ1034928.134-NODE-134-length-44456-cov-86.341389_pt1 | contig 44456 bp, 55 predicted proteins | sample MGYA00520627_ERZ1034928 | MGnify/ENA primary metagenome ERZ1034928 (study PRJEB33766, sample SAMN09781755) | gut metagenome | biome: gut microbiome | host: Homo sapiens | place: Madagascar | study: EMG produced TPA metagenomics assembly of the PRJNA485056 data...
ATAAAAGATAAATATACTAAATTAAAAGAGGATATGTATAACGATAATCCAGTTGTCAAAGAATATAAGGAACTTGAAGAAAAAACGAAACAGAATTATGAAGAACTTTGCAATAAATATAACAGTGATACAAACAGTGTTATCGATAGAACTGGATATAGTTATGAATCTGGCTATGAACTAAGTGAAGGAATTGGATATAACATAGATAAAAAATTGGCACCTGACTTTAATAAAGAAATGGAAGAATTACATAGCAAAGTTAAGGATATTGAAGCATTGCTTTCGATTAGCGATGATAAAGATTATCAATTAGAAGTGTTAAAGAATTACGGATTACTTGATAAGAAAGGTAATATCGTTAGATAATGCAAGAGCCTGTATTTAATAGTTATAAAGAAAAACAAAATTATTATAAAGAACTTTATAGCAACAGAGGAACAACTCTTCATACTAGCATAATAATAGGTAAAAACGATAAGATAATTAAACAAGGTGAAACCTATTATAGTGAAAAAGGGGAAACAAGAAGAATAAAAAGAAAAGCAAGAAATGATAGGAAAAATAAATAAGAGAGGAGAAGAAACTTAATTGTTATTAATTTAATAAGCAAGTTTCTTCTTTTGTTATTCTACTGAGGTGAGATATGCGATATATAAAAAGTCCTATATTTTATATGGGTAACAAATATAAACTTCTTGAGCAACTTATCCCTCTTTTCCCAACAGATATTAACACATTTTACGATATATTTGGTGGAAGTGGTGTGGTTAGTGCAAATGTTAATGCGAAGTATATAAAATACAATGAAATAAATAATAATATAGTTGAATGCTACAAATTGTTTTTAAAATATACTCCGGAAGATATTGATCATACTATAAGACAATACATTCACGATTATAATTTAAACACCGAAGGTACTGATGTGAGACAAAATAATCCTGATATAAAAGACATAAGAGAATTTTATAATAAAAATTATTTAAACTTTAGAGATGCTTATAATAAATCCGACAGAGATTACATAATGTTATACACATTAACTTTCTATAGTTTTAGTAATTTAATTCGTTTTAATGGAAAGAACGAATTTAATATGCCTTATGGCAATAGATGCTATACTTCCAAACATTATGAGCAGATAGAAGATTGGTGCAATTTACTTAGAAATAAAACAATTGCAATATCTAGTGAAGATGCATTTAGTATACTATGTGATAATATATTTAATAGAGATGACTTTATATATCTTGATCCCCCTTACACAAATACTCTTGCTATTTATAATGAGAAACAAGCGTTCGGTGGTTGGACTATTGATAGCGATTATAGATTATTTACCATACTAGAAAAGTTAGATAAATGTGGAATAAAATGGGGAATGAGTAATGTTTTTAAAAACAAAGATTCTGTGAACCAACATTTAATAGATTGGTGCAATAAGAATGGTTGGAATGTGCATCATTTAAACAAAACATATTCTGCATTAGGGAAAGGAAATGCAAATAGTGATGAAGTGTATATTTGTAATTATTCACAAAACAAATGGGATGACTTGGATTAAAAAAGGAGTAACACTAATGGAATTAAAAGAAAATATGTATGTACGAACTAAAGATGGAATTATAGCAAAAGTGGATTATATAGACGATGACACAATATTTTTTGATAAAGAACTTTATAGAACTTATAGTGATGGCATTAATTTTTTAGAAAAAGACGATTTAGAAAGAATAGTTAACGCCAGTTATAACATAATTGATATTTTGGAAGTTGGGGATTATGTGAATGGTAGGAAAGTCATTGATAAATGGGAAGAACCAGATTGGTATGGCTATTTTATAAAATTAGATGGTGAAGAAACAATTCCTACCATCAGAAGTATAAAATCAGTCATAACACATGAGCAAATGGATCAAATGGCTTATAAGGTGGTAATTGATAATTAATGACAAATAAAGAATTTGAAGATAATTTAGTATGGAAGTTTGAAGATTCTATCGAACATGATTTATGGTTTGAAATACCTAGCGAAGAAGCACAATCATTATATTCTTATATTCGTTATCTTCAAACAGAACTTGAATTAAGAAAAACAGCACTCACACGAGAACACCAAGCAATTGATAAACTCAAAAGAATAAAAGATATTTGTGATAGTATACCATGGTGTTGGTCTAATGTTGGTACTGATAAAATACATGAGATTGAGGTGATAATTGATGAACATTAATATTTACGGTAAATATAAAATAACCAAACATGTTCGCTCAAATTATAAGAGTTATGATAGTGACGATGACGATTTTTGGAGAGAAGATGAGTTCTCCCAAGAATTAGAGTTAGATGGTGGACATTTAGCGGATTTGATAGGTAACACATTGTGTTTATCTGATTTTCAAGATATTAGCATAAATTTATCAGACAAAGACACATTAAAATTGAAAATAACTAGATTTAATCCGTCAAATGGAGAAAGTGATATAGTTATATGCATGATTAGAGAAATGAGATGATTAGTGTAATGGAATTATATAATGATAATAGTTTAGACATATTTGTAGAATTAATTGATAAGTATAAAAATGAAAATGTTATTATTGTTACGGATCCTCCATTCAATATTAATTATAAATATAGCAAATATTACGATAATATGGACGAAACGGAATATTACGAGATGTTATCATATTTTATGAATGATTTACCTAGCGTTGTTGTTCATTATCCAAAACAATTATATAAACTATCATTTCAAATTGGGAAGTTTCCTGAAAAAGTAATTAGTTGGGTGTATAACTCTAATACCGCAAAACAACACCGAGATATTGCTTTCTTTGGAATAAAACCGAATATGAATCAAGTGAAACAACCATATAAAAATCCTAACGATAAAAGGATAAAGGAAAGAATTGCTAGAGGTTGTGAAGGTGCTAAATTATATGACTGGTGGGAAATAAACCAAGTTAAAAATGTTAGTAAAGAGAAAACAGCACATCCGTGCCAAATGCCTTTACAAGTTATGAAAAACATTGTGGGTATATTACCGTATGATTGTGTGATAATCGATCCATTTATGGGAAGTGGAACAACTGGGGTGGCTATCGTTGAAATGAATAAAATACAAAATGCTAATAGGAAATTTGTGGGAATAGAAATAGATGAAGATTACTATAAAATTGCTTGTGAAAGATTGTGTTATATAAAAGAAAGTAATTAGAGAAAGAGAGGAAGATAATAATGGAAGAAAATAAAAATTTAGAAGATATTATAGATGAAGAAGAATGGGTGGAACCCCCTATGAGAACAGAAGAAGAAATTATTGAATATTTAGGTGAGGCACTGGATAAAGTATGGTACATGAGAAGCAGACCTTGTGATAACCCCAAAATAGAAAAAGGTAGGTTAAAAGCAATTAAAAGAATAGTTAAACAATACCCAGAAGTTAAAGATGGTTTTGATACATGGGATTGTGGTTTTTGGAATGGTGTTTTAGGTACTCTTCGTTGGGTTTTGGGTGAAGAAGAAAAGGATATGTTGGATACATAATGGAATTTCCTAGTTTTGATGAATTGATGACCGATAGACTTTGGATGGCTGATTTTGAAGTAACAAAGTTTGATTGGCTTCTAGTTTTAATAAAGTATTCAGATAACACGGAAATAATATTTCATAACGCTTATCCTGACGATGTTTATCAATTTATTAATAAATATAATCCCATTTTGATAGGACACAATTTTAAATATTACGACCAATACATATTGAAAGCGATATTATCTGGTTTCACCATGGATGAAATAAAATCGGTTAACGACCATATTATTAATGGAGGTTTTGGATTTGATTTCAAATACGATTACATACCACCTATTATGATATTAGATACTATTCAAGATATTGTTCCCAAAAAGGGTTTGAAAGAAATTGAATCAAATTTATGTATGGATATTACTGAATCTACTATAGACTTTAATATAGACCATTCATGGAGCGAACAAGAATATAAAGAAATGTTATATTATTGTGAGCACGATGTTTTGGCTATAAAGCCTTTATTTGAAGCAAGGCACGATTATTTTGAAGCAAAATACATTATATGCCAAATGGGTAATATACCACTAGAATATGGTATGGGCTATACTAATGCTAAATTAACATCTGTGTTTTTAAATGCAACTGCACAAGAATATGACGACGCTGATACTTACGAGTACCCTGATAATTTTGAATTAGACAAAATACCAAAAGACATTAAAGAATACTTTGATAAGTTTATAAATGGTGAATTAAATATACATAATGAAAAATTATCTCTTGTGATAGATGGTATGCGTGGAAATGTACAAGAAGGAGGAATCCATTTTGCATTAGATAATTACATATTTGAAAGAGATGATTTTAAAGCGAGTGATTATTATGAATAAAGAAGACTATATTGATGTTACGCCTAACGATACTAGATGGTATGATTTAGAAGATTTACCTAATGAATATTGGGAATGGATACCATATACTATTGGGTGTTATAAAATAAGTAATTATAGTAGAATACTTAGTATTGGTAGAAATGGTAATGGTGGCATAGGAAGAGATAGAATACTACTACCTATTATCAAAAAAGATGGCTACTATCAGATAGTGCTTTACATAAAAGATAAACGTCTATATAGAAGAGTAAATCGTTTAATGGGTGAAACATTTTTATCTAACCCCAATAATTTACCAATAGTTGACCACAAAGATAATAATAAACTAAATAATTGTTTGTATAATCTAGAATGGGTATCCATTAACGAAAACAGTAGACGGTATTATAAAAAATATTTTATATCAACAAATAAAGGTAGAGGGAAAATAAAACCTAAAAAAGTAAACCAATTTGAAATTGATGGTACTTTTATAAAAACATATCCTAGTATAACAGAAGCAGCAAAAACAGTATATGGAAATAAATTACGAAGAGGTGGTATAAGTAAAGCATGTATGCTAAATAAAAATTATTTAGGGTATATGTGGAGGTATACTGAAGGAGGTGGTGTGGAGTGAGAAGGCTACTAATTAACCAAGATGTAGCAAGTCTCCGGTGGAAAATGACTATATCCTAGTTTAATTTGTGAGTATAATTATTTTAGCAGAAGTCAACCGAATGGCGAACTATATAAAGAATTAAAAGAAAAAAGATTAAAAGCAAAACATGATGGCGATAAAAAAATGGCAAAAGCCTTAAAACTCCCTCTCTGAATACTTACTATGGTTCTTTAGGAGCACCCGGTAATGATTTAAGAGATGACAAAAATAGACTTGCAGTTTGTCTTAGTGGACAAATTGCTATGAGTATTTTAATGAGTGAACTTAGAAAAGTTCCAACATTGAAACTCACATCGCTTAACACAGATAGTATTCAATTTGAGATAGATGAAGATAAAGTACCACTAGCAGAAGAAGTTTTAAATCATTGGCAAAAACAGTATAGATTGGAATTAGAGCGAGATGATGTTATTAAATTGGTTATGAGAGATATAAATAACTACATCGAACTACTTGAAACACCTAAGGGCAAAGAAGTTAAATTCAAAGGTAGTTGTTTCGCAAGTTGTCCTGAAATAATAATTGATAAAAATAATAAAATAATAACAAAATATGAGCCTAAATTTAAAGCAAATAGTTTAGTTATTGTTTCCGAAGCACTCGCTAAATATTTATTATTTGATATACCAATTGAAAGAACAATTACCAATTGCAATGATATGCGAAAGTTTTTTATAACTACTCATCTCGGTTCTACCTATGAAAAATGTGTCCAAGAAAGCCCAAATGGAGATATATTATTACAGAAGAATAATAGAGTTTATGCGGGTTTAGTGCCTAGCGGTAAGATAGTAAAAATAAAGCCCGACGGAAGAAGAGATTCATTGGCTAACCAGCCACCTAATCCTATTATAGATAACGGAAACAAATGTACTATTGACCAAATAAATAAAGGGTGGTATATTAAACTTGCTCAACAATGGGCGAACGATTTCCTAGGTGTTAAACGCCTAACGGAATACAAAAAAGATGAACTATTAACTATGGCTAATGATTTAGGTATAGTTGTAGATAAAAAAGTAAAAAAAGATGGCTTAATAAAGTTAATCGAAGAAAGAAATGAGGTAAAAAATATGGCTACTAAAAAAGTAGAAACAAACGAAGAATTAAAAATTATGACTATTTATGAAAAAATGAATAAAATGAAAGAAGAAATATCACAAATCGACTTTGTTCTTGACAAGGTATTACCCGGTAATATGGGTGGGGGCGAGTATGCGAGTATAGGTCAATTGTATACGGCATTACATAAAGCGTGTGCAAAATATAATGTGTATTTTCAATGGGATGTCGTTGAGGTAAGTGAACCTAAAGAGTTATTTAAACCTACAGGCAAACTGCCACAATACGTTTGGGATGGTACTTGGAAAGCAACATTCATTAATATAGATAACACTAATGAAGTTGTCGCAATTACGACTAAAGCAAGTGGTAGTGATATTTGTGATAAAGGTATTAGTTCTAGTTCTACAATGGCATTTAGAAACTTCTTTGATAAAAACTTCACACCAAAATATCTAAATCAAGGTGGAGAAGAAGTGATTGCAAACGATGAAGAAAAAACAGAAGCACCTAAAGTACCTGTTTATATAGCACCTGAAAGAAAAGAAGAAATAAAAAAAGAAGTTGTTGAAACAAAACAACATGAAGAATCTGATGACGAAGATATTAAAAACGTCATAAGTAAAATTATGACAGTTAGAGAGTTAAGCGGAAACGATGAATGGGGCAAAGAAACATTAAAAGCACTTTATAGTGGTGAAGTTACGAGTGCTGATATTTTAGCAATTAGTCTAAAAGTTGATGCTAAATTAGAAAGTCTTGAGGTGACTGAATAATGGGATGGTTAATTGGTGGAATAATTTTAACAAGTATAATAGTATTGGGTATTGGGTTTGTCAATATAGATAATAATAACAAGTTTTTTACACCCTATATGCTATTTGGATTATTAGGCTTGTTGTTAATTTTCTTTGGTTGTTTTGGAACGATACAAACTGGAGAGATAGGTATAAAAACACGTTTTGGAAAAATAGTAGGAACAACTTCAAACGAGGGTATTATTTGGAAATCACCGTTAGATACTATAACAAAAATAAATGTTAAAGTTCAAAAATACTCTAATGATAAGGAATTAGATACATCAACAAAGGATATGCAAGTCGTTAGCAATATTAAAGCAGTTGTAAACTATCAAATAGATGGAACTAAAGCAGTTGATTTATACAAAACAGTTGGTAAAAACTATAAAGAGATAGTTTTAGAACCTGCTATTCAAGAAACAATTAAAGCAATTATATCAAAGTATACATCCGAAGAATTGGTAACAAAGAGAAGTGAAATATCTCAAGATATAAATAATACTTTAAATGAAAAACTTACAGTGTATGGAATAAAAAGTGTGTCAGTTGCTATAAATAATTTTGATTTTAGTTCTGCATATAACCAAGCAATAGAGAAAAAAGCAGTTGCTGAGCAAGAAGTTCAAACATCTAAAAATCAATTAGAAAAAGCAAAAATTGAAGCCGAAACAAAAAAGGTTAAAGCCCAAGGTGATGCCGAGGCTAATGCTTTATTAGAAAAATCATTAACTAAAGAAATACTTATTGAAAAATGGATTGACAAATGGAATGGTGAAATGCCTAAGGTTAGTGGCAGTGATAGTATACTGGATATAAGTGGGTTGTTAAAATAATGAAATTATTTTTCGTATCCGACATTCACTCTCATTATGATAAGACTATTGAAGCCTTAAATAAAGTTGCGTATGATGAAAGTAATCTGAATCATTTATTAGTAGTAGTTGGAGATATTTTCGATCGTTATACACAAACTATAGAAGTCTATGAATGGCTGTTAAGATTAACTAAAGAGAACAAAGCAATTGTTCTCTCTGGTAATCACCATAAGTTTTTAATTGATTTCTTAGAAGGTTCCATAAACCCATGGAATTATATACACAATGGGCTGAGAGATACTATTGCAGACTTTTGGCACAGAACACTACCTTTTGAATCATGGTGTGCGATTGAAAGAAACTGTGATATGACACAAGAAACATACGCAAAATGGGCAAGAATATGCAGAAATGATATTAATAAAGAATATCCTGAATTATTGCCATGGCTTAAATCAATGCCTCGTTATTTTGAGAGCAAATCTATTATAGCGACTCATGGTGCATTAGATTTAAAAGTTCCCGATTGGCATAATCCTCACTGTTATCGAAACGGCATGGTAGATTGGGATGCACTTGATTTTGACGATGGTTCATTTATAAAGTGCAAGAACACCACAGGAAAAACTATTGTGTTAGGTCATTTCGATACAGGTTCATTGCGAGAAATGTACAAGTTAGGTGATAGCGACGATTATTCAATTTTAATCACAGACGACAATAAAGTATTTATTGATGGTTGTGTAGTATTAACAAAAAAAGTAAATGTATATGTAGTTGAAGATGAGTTATTGGAGGTAAAAAATGAATTGGAAATATAGTGAAGATAGAAAAAGAATAATTTTGGATGAACCACCAAAACAAAAATTACGCATAGTTGGGCATCGTATAGCAGCGATTATGGAAAAAGATCCTTGGAAAACACCCTTCATGTGCTGGTGTGAGATAACAAAGTTAGTTAAAATACCTTTTGAAGAAACTAAATATACTAAGTTTGGTAAAGTTGTGGAATCACAATTAATAGATTATGTTGCCAAAAGGTTTCCAAATGTTGTTAGCATAGAACAATTCTATGGAAATATTTTTGAAGATTATAGATATAATAACTTCAAAGATGTCAGTAACATATTTGGTGGGGTAATGGACGCTGTTTCAACTAAAAACGATGGAAAAACAATAGCAATGGTGTGTGAATGTAAAACAAGTTCACATTCCGAACAATGGTCACCGGTAGGAACGGTTCCACTTCCTTACTACTTTCAAGGTGCATTGTATGCTTATTTATGTGGGCTAGACAAAGTGCTATTTGTTTGTACATTCCCAAGTGAAATGGATTATGCTAAACCTGAAAATTATAAAGTAACGGATGAAAATACTGTTTTAGTTGTAAAACGATTAAAAGATTTAATTATAGATATGCCACATTATTTTCCAAGTGAATCGTTAAAGGCTAGTGGGGATTGGACAACAAATGATATTCAATATGGTGGCATTGAAGATTGTATTAAATATTGCGAAGATTTTTGGCACACCTACATCGAAACAGGAATATCACCAGAGTTTGACGAAAAGCGTGATAAAGAATACCTAGACATAATCCGTGCATCTAAACCAACCGAAGATAATGATTTAATCACGGTATGCGCCGAAGCGATAAACTTAGCAAAAGAAATAAAAGAATTAAAAATAACAAGTGGCTTGAAAGCCAAAGAAGATGAGTTAAAAGTACTAGAGGGTTGTATTAAAGAGAAAATGATAAGTGATGAGATATATACATGTAAAGGATATACATTAAAACAAAGTACAAAAAAAGTATTTAATGAAAAAATGTTTGCCAAAGAGAACGAAAAATTATATAATAAGTATGTAGAAGATAGCATATCTTATACCCTTAGTAAAAATATAAAAGAGGAGGAAACTAATGGATAAATTTAAAGTAGTTATTAAAGGAAAATACGGTGTTGATGAAGAAGGAGATAAATCTTTAGTGTTTGAAACAAAAGTTAAAGGCGATCCAAACGCATTAGCAAACGCATTAGCCGATAGTCTATGTGAAGTTGCTTTAGACAACGGATTAGGACTAAAAGAATTAGTTGACAACATAAAGTTCACATACAAAAGATGTATTAAAGAAAGAGAGGAAGATAAATAATGATGATCAAATTCAATCTAGCAAGTTATGAACCAGTAGATGAGGGGGATAGAATATTAAAAATAACAGAAGCAAAATGCACACCAAGTGGAAAACCTAGTAAAATAGAGTTAACATTGAAAGATGTTGTAACAGACAGAACATTAAAAAGTTCATATAGTTTTTCAACAGAAGGTGCTATGAGAGCATTTGCGTTCTTATGCAGAGTTGCATTAAATTTACCTGATATGGGTGAGTTTGATACAGTAGCAGATACTCCAAAGTTAATCGGAAAACAATTATTATGTGAAGTCATTCACACTGAGGGTACACAGCCAAGAGAAGATGGTACGCTTCCAGTATTCGCAAATATTAGCAAAGTTAAAGAATTAATAAGTGAAGATACTACGACATCTACTACGACAAGCCCTAGAAATTCTATTCCAACTGGTGACTTAGACTAATATATCACTAACAAATCACACACGAGCAATCGTGTGTTTTTTCGTATAATTAAGTTAGAAAAAGATATAAAAACGGTACACTTTCTTTTTCCAAACGGAGATGATGTTGATATGAACGAAGATTATGAAAATGTAAAAAGTTATCTACTTCGCTCTATCTACAATATATCCGTTTTTAATTGCAAGAAACTAGATATTCAAAGTAGTGAATTTAACAGTAAGTTAGACGAACTCGTTGGGTACATTGTAAATAAATGGGAGGATGAATAATGTATAATCCATATAATAATCAATTTTATAATCAGTCTATGCTACAACCGAGATATTCTCAGCCAATAGAACCACAGCCTATTATGCCTAAGCCTATGGGCTTAAATGGCAAAGTTGTAGATTCTATCGACACTGTCAAGGGAATGGATATCAACCTAGATGGAAGTGTAAGTTATTTTCCATTAGCAGACGGAACAAAAATAATCACTAAGCAACTTAATATGGATGGCTCAAGCAAAATGGTTGTTTATGAGCAAGTTAAAGAAAATATAAAAGAGGTTAAGTACATAACAAGTGATGAACTCGACAAAGCCATAAAAAAGATTGACTTGTCAGACATTAAAGATGAGATTGATAATTTAAAAAAACAAATCAAGAAGTTAAAGGATAGTGATAATTAATGAATAATCCTATGCAAATGATAAAAATGATGATGGGAAAAATGTCACCAAAAGATATGGCAATGTCTATAATTAAGGATAATTCTAATCCTGTATTTAAAAATCTATTAGACATGGCTAATAATAACGAAACTGAAAAATTAGAACAGTTTGCAAGAAATATATGCAAAGAAAAAAATATTGACTTCGACAAAGATTTTGCCGACTTTATGAATAATTTTAAATAGGTATCTACCATTTCGGTGATTAAACCAAAATGGTTTGATATATAAAAGAATAAGGAGGGGAGGTGAAAATAAATGAGAGGAGAAAGTTCTTTAAGTCCATCAGACGTTGCATTACTTACTGGAAATAATGGAAGAAATGGTGACGGTATGTTTGGAGGCAATGGAGCATGGTTTATAGTCCTATTTCTAATCTTCGCAGCCTTTGGTTGGGGAGGAAACGGATGGGGTAATAACAGAGGAAACGGTTCTACAGGAAGTGGTTCAGTAATGGACTCTTATGTACTTGCTTCAGATTTTGCAACTTTGCAAAGACAACTTAGCGATAATTTCTCTAACCTAACATCACAAACAAGATATATTCAAAATGGTTTATGTGATGGATTCTATAATCAAGCACAATTAATCAATGGTGTTAACACAAATATTGCTAGTTCAACCGCAGCACTTCAAAATAGTTTGTGCCAAGGATTTAATGGTGTAAATCAAGGTATTGTAACTAATGGTTATGAAACTAGAAATGCTATAAGTGATGTTGGTTATAGATTACAAGACTGCTGCTGCCAAACACAACGTGCTATTGATGGTGTAAACTTCAATATGGCTCAAAACACTTGTGCTATAACTACTGGTGCTAATAACAACGCTAGGGATATAATTGATGCTATCAATGCCTCATACAACAATTTACACAATGAAATAGTTGCAAATAGAATCGAAGATAAGAACGCTCAAATTACTGCTCAACAAAATGAGATTAATGCGTTAAGATTATCTGCTAGTCAGGCAAATCAAAATCAATTCTTGCTTGATCAATTAAAACCTTGTCCAATCCCTGCTTACATCACTTGCAATCCATACCAGTCTGTAAACTATAGTAGTTGCGGATGTAATTCAGGATGCGGAAGTTATTAATGCGTAACCCTATTTAGGAAACTCGATTACGAGAACTCGCAATTCCCTTTAATGGGAGAACATAAAGATAGGGTAATACCTATCTTTTTAAAGGTGTCGAATCCGATACCTTTGGAAAAATGTGATTTTTAAGACAAAAATCCATGGAAAAATGTGATAAATACAAATATAAAGAAAGGAAATGATAAAATGATACAAAGCATGTTAAACGACATCGTTCTATTGTCAAGCAATTCTGCTCCAATTACATTTACTAGAGATTGTATAAGAACAAGAAGTACTTATAATTGGCTATGTCATCAACAAGGTTCACCATTATATAAAGTAAAACAAGGTGGTAATTACAAAGTAACATTTAATGCGAATGTCACAAGTACTGCGACAGGTGTCGTAGCACTAGGTCTATATGCAGATGGTGTATTGGTACCGGGAACAACAGTTATAGCAGATATAGCAACCGCTGGAAGTTATTATAATGTATCTTTTGATAAAATAGTGCCAATATGCTGTGGTACATCAACAACATTAACAGTTGCCTCAGTTCCTAGTGTATTAACTGGTGTAACACCAGCGGCTACAGTAACACAAGTACCAACTATTCAAAATGCAAATTTAACGGTAACACGTTTGTCATAGGTGATTCGGTATGGAAGAAAAAGAAATGACAACAACTGAAAGTATTAAATCGGAAATTGAAAAAATACTTGGTGATATTTCAAATGAAGGTGTTAACCAAAGTAATGTTGATTATATATTTAAACTTGTAGATATACATAAAGATTTAAACCAAGAAGATTATTGGGAGGTGAAGAAAATGTATTATAGAGATTCTAGAAGAAACGACTATGACGATATGAGTTATGGGCGTAGAAGAAGAGATTCGAGAGGACGTTATAGAGGTCATGATATGATAGATGAAATGTCTGATTATTATGGCAGATATATGGAAACAAAAGACGGACGTTCTTATGGTGGTAGAGAAGATTCTATCAAATCATTAGATTATATGATGGCATCTGTATACGATTTTGTTTGTATGTTAGAAGAAGATGCTAAGTCTGATGAAGAAATGGACATAATCAGAAAATACGCAAGAAAAATTAGTGAGTTATAATGTATAGATTTTATAACAATAATGCGTTAGGATTATTCCAAAATGATTGTACTGTGAGGTCGTTAAGTCTTGCTACTGGTCATAGTTGGGATGACACATACCAACACATGAGTAATTTGGCAAGATTAAAAGGAACAATGATGGATGACAAAGACTTTATAATTGATTATCTTGATGAAAGATATGAGAGAGTTCCTACTCACAATTTAAAAGTCGGTGAAGTATCTGCAATTTACAATGACAATGTTATTCTTATAACAACGACTGGACACATTGTTTGTTCTAAATATGGGATTATATACGATAGTTTCGATTGTCGAGATAGACAAGCCGAATTTTGTTGGATTATTAAATAAAAATAAAGGTCTAATTATTAGACCTTTTTAAATGGCTTTATTTTGCGTTTTAACGAACGAAACAGTTTTGTAGTATATTTATACTATTTTTATATTTATCTCTTTCCTACATATATAGGAATTAATCTAGTGAGGTATAATCCATTATCTTAGTAAATATTTTTCGCATATCAGTACTAATCTTCCATTCTGAACAACCTAGTTTAAAACTAATAGCCACTCTGCTCATATCTTGGTTAATACAAGTTAAAAGATTTGTTTCATATTCATTTAGCCCAACCTCATTACAAAGTTTAAGAAGATTAGGAAGGCACATTGATTTTATTTGGTGTTTGATTTTTATAAAGTCTTGTTTGGTTAATACCATATTACCACCTCTTATGTTTATTATATTTGTAATTGATTATGATTAAGTGTTGTGTTCATTGGTGCTTTGTTGGGTGGTATTATAACTTTTTTATAAAATAAATCAATAATTTTTATATGCAAAAGTAGGCAAAAGAAAGCAAAAGAATGAAAATTGATATATTAAAAAAAAGACTACATTAAACTTTGTGTCTTTTCAAATATTTCTTTACGTCTATTGCAAATGGTTCTTTCGCTACAATTATAATCAACTGCTAGTTGTCTAACTGTTTTGCCTTGAACTAAATCTTTTAGGATATTCTTGTCTCTATTTCGTAATATCTTACTTGCCATAATGTAATCATAGGCTTCTTTTTGATAGTCAAAATAATAATTTGGTTTCTTTCTCACAAATTATTCCCCTCCTTTTTGTGAGTATAATAACATTAATTGACAAATATGTCAAGAAAAAAAGTTATTCCAGTCTAGTGTAATAACTTTTCGATTATCAAGAATTATTACGGTTGAGCGTAATAATTATTTATTATCAAGCCTCAGTTCATTATAGCATTTCTTAATGTACTCGCTCTCGATTTGAAACAATCCATTATTAATGTTTAATTCTTCTACCGCTTGTTCATATTCATCCATGAATACAAATATTGCTTCGTATTCAAATCTACTTTTAGGTATACCTTTTCTTAAATCACTTGCGAATGACACTACTTGGTATCGCCATTCTTCCATGTCCGCACGAAGATTGGCAAGTCTATGTTTCTCTATTTTATCTTCTATTGGTTTTAATTTCTTTGTGAACACCTTATTTATAATACCTGTGAAGATTCCTAAAACACCACTTATTGTGATAACCAAGCCACCTAGTTCTTTGATAGTATTAATCATCACGGTATCCTTTACTTATTTAATAATTTATTAATAAAGTCAATAATTGCTTTAATTAATCTTTTTATAAAGTTTTCAGTTATTTCAGGTTCTTCTGGCTTAGGCTCTGGTGCAGGTATAGGTGTAATTACAGGTTCTTCTTCCTTAGGTTCTTCCTTAGGTTCTTCTTCCTTTGGTTCTTCTGTGACTATATCTTCACAATCTACGATGTTAAATCCATTCATAATGTTATTAGAATATGAATATTCAGTTAAGTAATATTTGCATCCTGATTGATGATGTGCTATTGCTACTATATTATCTATCACATCACCTGTTTTAAATTGTTTAACTGATACCGCATTGTCAGGATTAACAAAGTTTAAGTTCCATAAATTAGCATCTATTTTTAATCTTACTGATTTTCTTTCTATTTCTTCAATTGAAGTTATTGGGTTTAATCTTTTGTTGACTTCTTCTGCGATATAAGGGAATTTACTCGCAAGATAATCGCCCGGGCAACTTGTATCTGCAAAATAACGGTGCATTGTTAAATTACCATTCGCATCCCCTGTGAAGTTCAATCTTTCAATTCCATTTCTTTTACAGATATCTACACATAATTCTATTAATCTTGATAAAACATAATCAGATACCGGCCAATTTCCACCAGTAGCACTATTAGATACTTCAATAGTTATTGCTCTTTGGTCATTATCCCAACTTGAAGAACACCAAGAACGATTTTGTTCCTCAACAAACATAGCAATTCTACCATCACTACCTATTCCATAATTGGAACTTGCTTGTCTTGAACTTGGTGCAAATATTTCTCCTAATGTTTCAACGGAAACTACGCCAGCAGTATGGTGAATTGTAATTTTATCAATTTTATGATTTCTAGGGTTATTGCTATTAGGGGATATTCTTGTGTATTGTACTAAAGGACTATTGCTCATTTGGTTCATCCCCTTTATTATTTGATAATTCTTCTTCCATTTCTTTTGTTAATGTTTTCATGTCTATTCCCCCTTCTTTATCGCTTTATTCCCTAATAAATAAGTACCAATTACACCTTGTACCACTGATATAATACCAACGATTTGAATTGCATACGGAATAGATATTCCCTCAACGCCATTTATACCTGTGATTAATGCACCTATGATACCTAAGATATTAGTTGTATATTTTGCGATATTCTTTAGTTTTTCCATAAATCATCACTCCTTTTATTCTTTACTAAATTATAACATAAAAAAGAAAAAAGAGCAAATCGCTCTTTATGCTTCTGTTATCCAAGTTAACGTTCCATTTACATTTTTAAGAACTTGGGTTTTTGTTGCGTCATAACCAGTATATGATTTTGGTAAATCATCAACGTATTTTTTATGAGCAGGTTGGTAATCCTCGGTTACAGAATACTCAGTGCTATTACTAATTCCCAATGGTACAGTATTGTCTCTATACGCATCTGAACTCAAAGAATGATAACTAGTATAACCATAATAGACTATATTAGACGTGTTAGATGTAGCGTTGTAACTTCCCTCTATTGTATAACATGTAATTTGATTATATCCTACACCATATTTATTAGTTGTACTGGTTACATCAGCATACTCAAAGTATAAGTCTATGGTATAATCAACATCGTCATTTGTGTAAACATATACGTTGCATGTATGATTATACGTGGGCGCATTCGAGAAACCAGAAGGTGATGTTCTAACAGTTTTTATACCAATGGAAGGGTTGTTTCCAGCAATGTAATCTTTCATGAAAGATACTAGGGTGCTTTGATTTTCAGTTGAATTTAATGTTTGGGTAACTTCGTTCCAATCATAACTTGTGCTACTGTCTATTAAAACATAATTTGGTGAGCCACCACTCGCATTTGCGACAGAGTCATCTACATATTTCTTAGTTGCTGGATGATAGTTGGAAGTCGGTGTGTAAGCGGTTGTGTTTGTTTTGGTAAGTACAGTATCAGGAGTAGTTAACTTCGACCCTTGCACCAACTCAACCTTGCATGACGTTATACTATAGTGGTTATCAACCCACGAGCCATTTACCTTAATAGTAGATGATAGTGCCATTATCTTGTCGTAATATGCACCGACGTTTATAGAATCTCCATAAAATGTGTAAGATGTTCTCAATGTTGATACGCTATTATAGCAATTATATGTCATGTATTTCATTGGTGCCGAACTGCTGTCTGCCCACGCCGCTATTCGTTTTGGTCCAAATTTGTTTAAATTAGTGTTTATTAAAGATTCAACTTTGCCAATAAAATCATTATCAGTAATATCACGATCGGAAAAAAATCCATACGATAAATATACGAGAGGTAATTCTTCTCCACTAGCACTTATAACATTATTTTCAATTGTAATATTATCACCAGCAGTTAAAGTGTCTTGTTTGTTATTTAACTTTTCGTCAGTTTCTTCTTTTGTATAATAATCTGTTAAGTCAACTGACGTGTCTCCTATATGTTCCCATCCACTCGTTTCAGTATAAACATACTCATCGTATAAGTTTTGTTGCCCAGGTTTATCTTTCTTCAAAAGATAAATTGTATCGGTATCGCCGACTTGTGGTAAAGTATCTACAACTTGCATTTTTACAGCACCAGGATCACCCTTTGCACCTTTGATATTTACTGTAGGCGGATTATCTTTTCCTTTATCGTTTGACCAACTCAAATCACCATCTTCGCTAACGCTAGGTGTGAAAGTTGCACCGTCAAACTCTCCGTTTTTAGCAGACTCTACAACTTTATTGGTTTCCTCAATCAAATTATCGAGTATAGGTAATCTATCGTCTGCTTGAACTGGTTCGTCAGTTTTAACAAGTTCAAGTCTAACCGGAAACTCTTTTATTCTTGCCGTAGTTAAACGATTGTCATCACCATATAGTGATATTTCAAATTTGTAATTACCTTCTTGGTTCAATATACCTTTTGTAAGTGCAAGTTCCCCATTAATTATATCTTGGACGTAAATAGTATTGTCAGGATATAATAGTTTAAAAACGTATCTTCCCTCTTGGTCGAATGTAAATTTGAAAGTTGTTGAATTGTTATCATTTACAACAAGTAATAAATCAGGACCATATATTCTACCTGTTGTAAAATTAACATCAAAATTGTATGTATTCATTATCGTTCCTCCTTTATTATGTTATACCACATATTATGCAGTTCTTTGCCACATGTATACTGCAATATAAGGTTGCAAGTTTCCGCCTTTACCTGTGCCAGCCGGTCCAGTATAATAACTTGTCCATGCAGTACCACCCATTTCACTTATTATGCCTGTGTGTTCAGATGACGTACCATATCCGCCTTTACGTTCAACATTGTTATTTACTGAGAATATTCCGGTGTGGCTGTGTTCTTGCAGATATTTGCTACCACCTTTTTTACCTGCTTCATTAAAATCAGTATCATTCTCATCAACACTGACAGGCACTCTACCTTTACCAAATCTCACCCATTCCCCACCGAAAAGTAATTTAGGATTCGTGGGATTAATATTCATATAAAGTGAGCCAACAGGATAACATATATCAGCCCAACATTTAGCGATTTTCCATGTGTCATTTTGTTTGGCAACCATTGTAGTTGCGTCTAGGAATGTTTTTCCAGAAAATACACCAGTTTCATAATCATTTTCGATAAAATGGTTATCAGATGATAATAGACCTTTAGTTATAACATTTGTAAGTTGATTACCACTAGAATCTGTAGTAACATAATTTTCAGTGTTCATCATAACAGGAACACTCCATATATGCCCTGCACCTTTAGAATTTGTTCCTCCAAGTAATAATTGATTTGTAACACGGAAGTCAATGTCATCCCAAGAGTATATTGGGGATGCAGAATTTAATTTCCCTGTTCCACCCATATATGTCAATTTATCTGCCATTTTATATTCAATGTCATAAGTTGTATGATACTCAAATCGGATATTGTTTCCATTACTATCCGTTAAATACAAACCCTCATTGCTAACTACTTGATTATTCTCATAAGAGACATTTGATAAATCTAATGTATACCATTCTGAATATTTACTAGCATCATCGCCACTCTTTTTATATCGCCATGTGTATGTGAAAGCATTTTTAACAGTGTCCCCTGAATCAAAAGGACCATTATAATACATTGAATAAAAGAATACCAGTGAATTTGATATGACACCACTTGGTGTTTGTTCAGTTTGAAAACCTCTTGTAAAGTTTGTGGCACCCTCTATATTCAAATACGGAACCCATTTATTTAGATTGACTATATTAGTTGTCTCAAATCCTCTTGAGTTTTTCATATATACTTTGACTTGAGGGCTAGTTAATACACCTAATTCATAAACTCTAGTCGCGGAACCAACATCGATGTCATTTATCCATAATTCCGTTAAAGAAACATTTGTATCATTTTCATTACCTACTCTTATAACAAGAGTTAACCTACAGTTAGATTGGTATGCAACTATTCTTTCTCTGTCTTTAGTTAACGCATAGGTTGCATCGTTTAAATCGTAAGGTGTAGCAGAAGTAACTGCGGGAAGGCTAAGGGCTTGAATTATGAATATTGTAGAATTTTCACCTAAACTGGTATCACCATTGTAAGTTGTAAGTGTTAATGTACCATTAACGCTTTTTCCACTAAATAAACTATATAAACTGTTTTTTGCATTAAAGTGCAAGTTCATACCTCGTTCGTCACTCGTGTCATATACACTATCAAACTTTTGTTCGGTATCATACCATTCACCAGTTCTACCATTTATATATTTCGTAAAACTACTTCCAATAGTTAATTTTAACGAGTGTGTAAATGTTTTACTAGCAGGGTATATCGCACCAAATATTCCATTTTCGCCAATCATCATAGCATATTGAGGATTAGGAAATAAAGTCTTTCTAGGTATATATGTAAGTGTCATAACACCAGATTGTGAAGCATTACCCGGTGTATAACTAACCGATGTATTATCTACTACCGAGAAAGACATTGCTATCTCTTTATTTCCATCTTCATTATGTGCTACTTCAAAACTGTCTGTTGCAAGAACTATTGTGTCTTGCCCATTGTAAGATGGAATATATCCTGACTTCGTATGACCTGCCACTGAAACAGAATATGATATTAATTGCCCCCAACCATCCCAAGCACTATACTTGTATGGTGAGATTTGAAAAGAATATGAGATTGAAGATTTATTCGTAGTCGTGTTTGTAGAATCTTCACTCACGATTAAAGAAAATCTTTGCCAACCTTTTGTTGCAACTTGTTCTATAGTTTTAGTTTGTAAAGCCATTGTTAGTCATCTCCTTCTATCCAGAAACAACCTATTCTTGTACGATTGTTTTCGGTGTATTTCTCAAAACGTCCATGAGTACCAAAGTTCAAGTATGTTCTCGCTGTTAGGTTTTCTGAATACACCCCACTATTATTTATTTTTAATAGTTTGGTATTATCATTAGCATTTGTTATTATCATACCGTTTGAATTAATATTTGTTTTTGTAGGGCTGTCAGTTCTACCTACAGTCATACCATTTATATCGAATATTGTCGTGGCAGTTTCTACAGAGGTAACTACTGTTCCGTCTACACCGACACCACTAACAATATCTCTTATCTCTGATTTAGTATACACATCACCAATCTCAAGCATGTTTCCACGGATGTCCTCTATATCGTCACCTATTTTTGTTATCTTTTGATTTATAATAGTTATTTTCTCATTTGCTCTATCAACATTGATACCTATACGATTCATTCTTCGTTCAACAGAATCTTTGTATCCATAAGTATCTTCTGACTTGGTATTTCCTTCACTAGATATTTCACTTTTAATATGACCTGTATATTTTAACGTATTATTGAATGGATATGTAATAAATGTTTTGTTCTCCATATCACTAACTTGGATAGGTTCATTTGCTTTAAACCAAGGATGCCCAATAGTTTCCATATTTGTTATTGGTCGATATTTTATTCCCCATAACACTCCACAATCTTTAACCACTTGTGCTCGTAATTGTTCAGAGATTTCCAAGGTTGTTCCCATTGTTAATGGATTGTTATAAATATTTATTGTGGTTACTCCGTTTTCAATAGTACTTTTGTCAATGTTCTCTTTACCTTGACCGTCAACATCTTGAAGTCCACAAAATACTCTATTTATTGGTCCGTATTCATTTTTTTGGGTTTCCAAATTGTAATATGTATCGTAATTTAATTTATGATAATCATCAAATGAAGAATAATCATTAATCAAAGTTCGTATGTAACATTTATCATCCCAACCAATTTCACAGTAACCAAATGCAAGTTGAGCGATATATCTCATAACATCACGACAACTTTCGCCACTTGTAAATTGATTACTTAGAACTTGGAAGTCGTTATGTATGAAATCTTGTGTTGCTAGTTCGACTTCAACTTGAGCACATACATAATTGGCTAACCATTTATTAGTAACATATTTTTGTTCTTCCAACATCTGATTAAAACTTTTTGGAAAATCTTTATTAACGTATTTCGGATTGAAGTCTATGTTGAATAAAGTCGCTAAATCATAACCATTATATTTAGTGTTATCGCTTACCTCATCATCATTTGGTTTTACTATTAAGAAAGAACCTAACGAATACCAATTTGTGATATTAGATTTAAACTGTGATATTCCCATTTGTACTTGAACATAATCGTTTTCAATATTAAAGTCATCGCTAATGTTTTGAAGATTACCACTTATATCTCTCGCAACAAACTGTCCTATTACACCGTTATTTTCTACATATCTGTCATCGCTGATTGTCCAATCTTTTACCGAATTTTCTTCGGTTAAAGTTTGGATAGTGTATGTATTTACATTTGTAAGTGTTATTTCTTGAGGAGTGGCTAATTCATAATATACGGAAGTGTTATGTGTTGATAGCCAAGTGTTATACTCACTCGTTGTACTTAATCCACTAATTCTAATTCTTAACTGATTATTAAACCAGTAAGAGCCATCGTTGGTGCCACTAGAAGTTATATTGTTTCTTCCAAAATAATTACTAAAATAATCAGTAGTATAATTAGGCGTGTTTGCATTTGGAAAAACATTTTGAGGAAAAATACCACAATTTATATCAGGATGATAATAAACATTCTCGCTTCCATCCAATATTACTTCACCAATATTCTTAGTGATAGTTGCTTTGCCATCTTTTATTGTCAATTTATCTTTAGCAGTTATACCACACAACTCATTATCTTCTAGGTCCACTACAACTACAGTATCTTCTTTAGTTTTAACACCAATTGTACCACTAATGCTTTTGACTTCACTAGGATAATCTGGGCTAGGCATTACACCATAGGGTTCATAATTTAAATTATTTTCAATTGATACCCAAAATCTAAACTTATAATTGTTAAAAGATAAACCAACAACAAGAGGAACCCTTATCCATTTGATGTTTGTGATTTCACTATATGGAACTTTTGCAATAGGATTATTAGCATTAACACCATAAGACCAAATAGAAGCCCCAGATTTATTAATTGCTTGAACATTAACACCACGTGAAGGGTTGCTAACTGAGCCACTTAATGCTTCAAAACACAAATAAATATCTTTATCTAGAGTAATCGTATATGCCTGTGCAACAATATTTATATCTCCATTTGAGTCAGCAGTACCATTTAAAACAATATATCCATCATCATCATAAGTTATAGATACACCTTTATAAGTGAAAGTATCACCAACTTTATAAGTATAATTTATGTCAAATAAATTCTTTCCACTTCTTGTCTCTTGTGTACTTTCCCCTAATATATAATAACTATCGTTTTCAGAATCATATATCCCATCATAGATTTGAATGGGAAGTCTTTCTGTTGATGTTATTAATTTTGTCTTTATCGTACAATCCCCACTTAAAAGTATATCTTTATCAGAGTTTGTAATTTCTGTTAAAACACTCATTTAACACCTCCTAATGACCTATCAATTGGAAGTCATCTATAACAACCATTCGTCTACCTTCGTAATTAACATTTTTATATTGTAAATCGTTATGATAAAATGTATCGGTTATATAAGAGTTTGTACTTTCATCCCATGCTTCTACCGTTAAATACATACCATAACCTGATTGGTCGCCCCATAAAGCAGTCCAATATGTTCTAAATTGTTCTGGTGTAAGAGGTGGAAACCCACACCATATCTTCGCTCTAGTATGTGGAAGAACTTTTATTTGAAGTTTTCCACTTGCTAGAACACCAGCGTCAGTAACTTGTACTAACTTTGGTGCGAATTTCCATGTTTCTCTTTTTATTTGAGGATCTTGAAATGTACAGCCATTAATTTTCATGTAGTATCCTTTAAAATTATCTGTCATATTCTACCTCCTACAAGTTTATTGTTCCATATTTGTTTTGTTGCATCTTGTTGTATTGCTGTTGTTTTTTGTATAATGTTTCATTGCCAAGATTGATTATTATTGGTTGTGAGGAATCACTTTCTTGAATTGCTTCTTTAACACCTTGTTTTATACCTTGTATAATTTGGTCATTATTTGCAACAGCGGCTCTATTTCCAATTCGTCCGATATATTCCGGAATACCGTTTTCATTAGCATAGAAGAATTGTCCGTTTGGAACAAATCCACCACCTTCTCGACCACCTGCCGTACCTAATGATTTTTTGTATTTCATTTTTTCTTCTATTTCGGCAACAGATGGTAAATTAACTTCACTTATAAATTTAATTGTCCAGTTTTGTCCAAACTTTGCTCCTAATATACCAATGCTACCGTTCCATTTCATAATTAACTCATTCAATGGTTTAATAACACCTTTATTTATGAATTGTTCTGTTAACCATATTCCAAAATCTACTAATAAATCAGTCAATGATTTGATTGCACCATATATTCCACCGATAGCATCCTCAGCACCTTTTCCGGCTTTTTCCCAATCTCCTGTGAATGTACCCACTAAGAAATCACATAAACCTTTTAAACCTTTAACGGTGTTGGTAATAAAATCTCCGATGGCTTTGATGATTGGCTCAGCAACTTTTTTAGAAAAATTCCATATTGCCGTACCAATCGGTTTTAGTACTTTTTCGTATAATATTTTTAAATCTTCTATTATGTCACCGATATATCCTAAAATTTCATCAATATCATCTTTCAAATAGTTATCGTACATATCTTTGACAAAGTTTAATGCGTCTGCCACAACATCAGATATATCGTTTATTATTTCGTCAACAAATTTTATAGCATCTTGAAACTCCGGTGTAACGGACCAATCTAATAGTTGGTCGGTTATATCAAAAATTAAGTCTTTAACACTTTTAAAAATACTCTCAAGTTTTTTAAATATTTTACCAGCAGTTCCGTTTTCTCCAAGTGTTTTTTCAGTTGTACTTGCGAATTTTTCTATTTTGTCAATCATGGTATCAATGTCTTTCGCTAAATCACTAAATATATGTGTACCAAATAGATTATCTAAAAATCCACCCATTCCGGAAAACGAACTCTTAATGATTTTAGTAATTGATTTTATTATTTTTTTCCAATTTATATGAATAATTGTCGTTTGAATCGCTTCACCAAGTTTGTTCCAATTTATTCGATTTATCAACTTATCAAACGAATCTAACACATCAATAATGGCATCACTAAGTCTATTACTTAGTATCTTCCAATCGAATGTTTCTATAGCATCACTTATTCCACCAAACATAGCGGTGAATATATCTAATTGGCTTGATAAAATTTCACCCAATCTTAGGTTCTTAACAAAATCAGTAAGTTTTCGTCCTAACTCCTTAAAATCAATATTATTAATCATGGAAGATATAGTATCTCTAAAAGTTATAATCGCATTGCTAATGGTTGTTGCTAATTCTCCAAAATCCAATTTACTAATCAAACCATTTATAAAATCACTAACAGATGATGCAAATTGTTGCGACTTTTTATAAATAATATCGAATTGATTATTAAGAAATGTTAGTCCGTCACTTATGCCTTTACCAAAAACTTCGCCAACTGCTCTCCATTTACCCGTATCTAAGGCTTCCTCAATAGTTTGTTTTAATTCCCTAACCCAATCTATTATTTTTTGTATTGGTGATAAGTCAATTTTATCCATATCAATTAATTGATTATCGCCACCACTTGTATCTTTAAACTCAACAACATGTAAGTCGTCAAACTTTTGAAGGTTTCCTAGTGTGTCTTTTGCAGACTTTCCCCAACCTTTCATGGCTTTCTCATTTGCTCTAGCAATTAGGTCAATTCCCGTTAAAGCGTATATAACTGAATAAATAACTCTAACAAACTGATGAAATAAATATTGAACATATTCTAATGCTGGGGCAAGTTGAGCACCCATTGCTCTCCATGTATTTGTAAATGATTTTTGTAATTCAGTATCTAGTGCAAGATATTCACTCGCTGCTTTACGAACAAAAGTAAATGCACTACGAACACTCAATAACGCAAAACCCATTTGTTTTATTTTGCTAGTGGCTTTCGTTAATGGTTTTTCTAATGTCGAAATTACTCTTGAACCTGTTGTAAAAAACTTTCCAACGTTTTTACCAATGAAGGTTAAACCTGTTCGCATTTTGTTCCAAGTATTTGCTAATCTCTGATTTAATGAGATTTGTTTTTCGGTTGGAGGTATAAGGCTTTTAATCGAAATATTGTAGTTTCTTGCAAGAGTGGATATTGCTGTATAACCATTCGCAATTTTTCCCATTGCATCTGCCAAAGGTTGTAATTTACTAGCAAGTTCAGATGATACTCTACCGACATTTTCTAATGTATTCGTATCAATTTTTCCCATTACATCTGGTAGTTTTGCAATATTACCAACCAAATCTTTTAAACCTTTTGGGCTTTGTATAGAACTCAATGATTTACTAAGTTCGGTTAATTTCGTTAAACTTGATAGATTGCCCATGGCATCATTTAATCCTTCACTAGACGTTTTCAAATTGTCAATATAGGTTGCCAAGTTCTTCAAATTACTAGGTCGGATACCGTTTATTGCTGTCTTTAAATTACCAAAACTAACTGCTAATTTATCAATATTACTTGTAGCACGACCAGCATTACTTTCAATATTTAGCATAACGGTATCTAATGATACTGCACCTTGATTAGCCATTTAATCACCTTCTTTTTATTCATTTTTAAACTTTCGTTCCATTGCTCTAAACACATTATTAAAGTGTATCATCGCTTTTAATCTCTCGTTTTCTTTTTCTTGTTCAATTTCTTTTTGCGTTTTTTCACGAGGTACTATTTTATCCATTAAAAATGGTTTTTCAGCATAGGGTAGAGGCTTTGTTCCTTTTTTAGAAAAGGCATGTAGTATAGGTGAAACTTTACAAAGTGCCTCATATACATACATGCCTTGCATCCAATTATTTTCGTCTTGTTGCTTAAGTTTCAATTTATAAGATTCTCGATAAAACTTAACCTTATAAGCAGAATCATACCAGAACTCATTGTATGTCATGCCATACGACATATATATTGGACAATTTTTCTCAAAAAGTTCAGTAAGAGAAGTATGCTCTACTTTTGAACCTTCTTCGGAGAAAGGTTCACTACTTCCCAAGTTGCGTTTCCCTCATCATCTGTTTCTGCATCTTCAAATAAAGATTCATAAGTTTCTTGAATCATTTGAACAAGTGATTCTATTAACTTACTTTTATCAGGGCATTTATCATAAATCTCTGTGATTAAAGACTGCTTTGTTTTTCTATGATTCTTAATAAATGCACCAGCAAACGCTAACTCGATATTGCTCATTGGCTTAGCCATGAACTCCTCAATGTTAAATCCATTTGCTTCAAGTAATTTTACACTCATTCTATCGTATTCAAGTGTATACGGAACGCCTTTATATGTTAAATTAATTTTAGTATTCATATCTTATCCTTCTTTCTAATTATTCTCCTGTTGGCTTAGCAGCCTTAACTGGTGCTCCTACTGGAGTGATATAGTTAGTTATCTCTAATACAGAGTTAACAGCAGTTTCAGGTAATCCCATTGCACTTGGATTTCCGGGGAAATAAAACGCTTGAGTTAAACCGGGAACTAATATACAGAACCAAGTTCTCTTGCCATCTGCTTTACCTGCTGTATATGCAGTAATTAGGGCTTCCCACTTAGTAACTAAATCTTCTGTTAAGTTAAATGTAAACTCTAATGCACCACCTAAGTCTTTAAGACCATCTACATAAGTTTTGTATTCAAGTTCATCTAATGTAGTTGTTTCAAGAGCATCTGGAGATGGGTTTAAACTTGGTGTTGATTTTATACCGTAAATCCTTGTATAACCAGTTGTAGGTCTTGTACCTTTTGTTGTTTCAACACAATAATGTAATTGAACACCAATTGTTGATAAATCTATTCTACTATCCATTTTAATACCTCCTATAAATTGTATGTGTGTCTTGTTCAAGACAACAGTCATATCTTAAATACCCAACCATTACATTTTCATCGCTAGGTAAAGGTACTATTACAGGTGTTCCGATACGTCTTAAACATCTGTATCTTTCACCTTTAAGATATTTGTCTAATTTCTCCATTATGGTTCTTACATTTTGGATAGCCGTTTTATCAAGAGATTGCTCTGAGTAAATTGCGAATTGGTACCCCAAATTTGTTATTCTTTCTGTTTCATCGAAATATCTTTGATTATCCTCATTTTCAATCTCTTCGATAGTAGTCATTGGATATGTTATATTCGGGTATACTTCATATTTTTCTTTGACAATCATACTTGAATATGTTTCATCTGTTGCGAATAATTCCGATATGTCTGTTTTCAATTGCTCAATTAAACCGTGCATATCAACACCTCCACTATTTATTTATTATGCGAATAGCGTCATTAAGTTGTTTCTTAATAACATCATCTTTTCTTGCTCTAACTTCTTTAGTAGCATTATAGATTTGCTTTCCTGATGGAATACCTTCACTATATCCAGTCTTAGCATCATAATATTCGTTTTTACCTGCCATTGGAGAATAAAACCAATAATGTCTACCTTGAGAATTGATGTGAGTGCTAACGTACGGACCACTATTATATGGATTAAGAGGTCTACTTTTATTGTTCTTCATAGGATGTGGGTCGGCAGCACCTTCTTCACCTGTACCAAATTCATCATATACAGCACTTGGTCCTGTTAATGCTACATAACCTTTTGTTCTATTTTCTGTAACACCTTTAACGACTTGGCTTTTTTCTAACCCTGACTGAGGAGCCATGGCATTTATTTGTGATGCAGTGTCATAGCCAATATCAACTAATTGTTTGACGATTTCCTGACTAGCAAGATTAATATTACTTTTAAGAAAACCTAATTTTTCAATAGCCTGTTTAATACCCGCAGGTGATAGTGGAACTATCATTTTTTACCACTCAATTTCTTTAAAGTAATTTCAATGCTATTTAAGGATACTATCGGATCACTGTCTACTTCATAATTAGCATCTTTGCACAACTCATCAAACGGTGTACTTGGTGTTTTTCCTATATACACTCTATCGTTAGCATGAAATAGTTGTAAATCTTTAATATCTGCTTTTATTCTTATATACATTGGAAAATCTAATCCTAATGCAATTAAATCACCTTCACTATTTGTGTATTGGTAATTTTCCATAAGAGGAATAGGTTTTTTGTATTTAGATATCAAACCATCTTGGTAACGATTACAAATGTATATCTCTCGTTTATTTCTTCTTAAAGAACGCATATCTTATCACCTACTTTATAAGTGGTATTATCTGAGATAATAACTCTTTTGGATAATCACCAGCCGAACTATAATATCTTGTTATTCCATTTTCTGAATGTGAGTTTTGACCTTCTGCACCAATTTTAGCAATAGATGACACACACATCGGAATTATTAAATACTCATACTTACTATCGTATAATGCGGATTCTGTTTGTGTGAAACGACGGCATCTATTTATAGCACTGATAGCCTGAATTATCTCGGTACGCAAATATCCGTCAGACATATTAGTCATATTAAAATCTCTTGCAATTAGCACATCTCTTAAACTTACTACTAAGTCTTGAATTTGTTTATCCACACAAATCACATCCTTTTATTTATAATATTTTTTATTCTTTGCATTACTTACGCTATCATTACGTTGTAATTTATTTTTTATATCGGCAATGTTTACTGATTTAACTAATTTTTCGTTAGATATTTCAGTATTTTCACTGTCCGCTTCGATAACTAATTCGTCATCTTTCAAATTAACCTTTATTTCACGATACACAGAAGGATATAATTTGATGTAGTAATTGCTTTTATATTCATAAATCATACTATTCAACTTCTTTCTTATCGTTATCTTTCGGTAATACTATTTTTGTACCTTCATTCTTTGATTTTTCTGGTTTAGGTTTGTCAGCCTTAACTGACTTTTCTTTAACCTCAATAGCAACTTGATAACCAAGGGGCTTGAAAAAACTTTCGTATGCCCCTTTAGTTACAGTCATTGTTTGATTATTTTTAAATATTCTAATCATTACGCAGCAGTTGCAGTGTCAACGATTACGATTTCGTTGGCTCTTTCAAATGAAGGTAATGCAACCATAGATACTTTAGTTTCAACATTAACAGGATCTTCTGTTCCATAAGTTGTTACAGCGATACCATTATCAACGATAGATACTTTAGCAGTACCTAATGTCATTAAATCACTTTCTTCTGGTGTAACACCGAAGTGAGTTTCACCTAAAGTTCCTTCTGGTAATAGTATTAATGTATTGTCAGGTACATATTTAACAGCATCTCCGCTTTCATTTACATAAACATTATCGTATACATAAATTGAGATACCAGTTTCATTGTAGATATAGTCTAATGCTCTAGCAGTAGTTATATTTACAGTACCATTAGCAAATACATATATAGCATTTTTTAACGCAGTGTTTGTTCTAAAGTTTTTAGCAACACTTGAGTTACATACTGCTCTAGTAATTGTTACACCTTTTGCTTTCATATCTTCAACAAATTTTGTAATGTCACCGATTATGTCAGCAGCAGGATTTGACCATACTGTTGATACATCAACTTTTTGGTCTGCTGGAACACCATAGTCATAAGAATATGCTTGACCATTACTTGCAAGTGTGATAGCACCAGTTGATAATGCTTCCATTCTCATTCTTTCAAGTGTAACACGAGCAGCCTTGATTAATTCAACTTCATCATCAAATATTTTTGCTAAGATTTGATTAACAACTTGTTCGTTGTTAGTTTGAATTAATGTATTTAATTTTTGTCTTAATTCTTCGTCAATGTACATACTTTCTTTGAAGAATGGCATTGTAGTTTCGTAAGACTCGAAACTTTTTCTATCTCTACGAATAGCCTTAGTGTCATAAGCAGCAAGTCTTAAACCAACAGGTTGGTTTTTAGCACCTTTAATCCATTCTAGTTTGATACCGATTTCTCTTACTGCAGGGAATAAAGTTTCACCTAGTAATGGTTGCTCATTAACATTTTTTTCAATCCAATATTCTGCTACATTTTTAGCAGTTACTAAATCAAATATACTCATTAATAAGCACTTCCTTTCACGAATATAATTTTGTCTAATCCACTAGATTTTCCTATAAATGTTTGTACTGCACTTTCTAATTTTAGTAAGTCAACACAAGCAGCAAGTACTAATGTAGCGTTTCCTTTTCCGTCAGCATCTAATACTACATCGTGTAATATAATACCATTTGCTTTATAATTACCATCTGTTTCAGCAGTTGGTACAGTAAATGCTGTATCTCTTTTTGTAATGTCACCAGCAACTGGTTGTCCAGCATAGATTGTACTATTAGCAGTTCCAGATACTATAACTGGTAAAGCAATGTAATATGATTCTTGACCGATTAAGATTTGTTTTTGATTTTTACTGTAATCAGTAGTTTTAATCATGTTAGCCATGTTTTTTACTTCCTTTCTTATTTATCTCTTTTAAAATAATCAACATTGTTTTTTTGATTAAGTCCTTGAGAATTTTTAGCAAGTTTTGCACCTAAACTCTCAGGTTCTTTTCCTCCACCATTTCCACTAAATTTTCCTTTTCCGAAATCGCCCATAGCGTCTTTAGTGGCATCTTTCTTACCTTTTTCGTAAGCATCTTTCACATATTTTGCAATGTAAGAAGATATTGCAGATGTCTTTTCTCTATCTTCTGACACAATGTTTCCTAAGAAACCGTTGTAATCTTTATCATCATCTTTGATGTCTAATAGAGATTTAGCGTTTGCTAAAGTACTTTTTGCTAAATCATTATTGCTATTAATAGAGTTATCTTTTAATAGTTTTTGTAGTCTAGCAATTTCTGTATCTTTTGCTAACTCGTCGGCTTTCTTCTTTTCGTCATCAGTTAACTTAGCATTGATTTGGTCACGTTGTTGACTAATTGTCGAATTAAGATTTTGTATGTCTTTTTCGTATTTGTTTTTGTCTACATATTGACCTGTAGATAAGTCAGCGAATTTTTTACCAGCAAAGAAGTTATTTACTTCTTCGGCAGTAATTCCATCATGGTATGAATCGCCCATCATACCTTTTAAATTCTCGAACATTTCGTTCCTCCTTTATAGTGTTTTTAACATCTTCTCTGATGTGTATAAGTGGCAATTCTCTAAACCCTCTACCACTTGAGGGAATATATAATAACGTGCCTTTTAATATTTATCTTGACGATAGCCATTTTTAATAGTCAGTTATAAAACTCTAAGGGCTCGTGATTATTGGTTTTCAGTGGTTGTGCTAGTTGTTTGTGTTTCTGTTTCTGTATCCGTTGTTGTAGAAATCGCCATTCCTGCGGTTGCCATAGCCTCTTCTTGTCTTTCTTTTTTTGCTTGTTTACCTCTTTCAACAACCTCTGTAGCACGGTTTGTAAGTCCTGACATTTCTAAGCAATCTATTGTAGCAAGTTCGCCTGTAGCAACTAATGTACTAAATGCACTTGTTCTAGCAGATAGATTATCCATTCTATGTCTGTCTATATTAATATCTATGTCAGTTACCATTAAACTATCAGAAACTAGATTTAATTTCTTCAAAATAGCAATAGCAACTTGTAATTGTCTTTTTTTCGCTTTCTTAATTGCAAGTTCTTTAAGTTTTGCAACTATTTCAATATCTGTCCAACCATTTCTATTAAGTACTGCTGTTCCAGTATCTCCACCAGTACTTGTACTATCTCTATCAGGAATACCTGTGATAATATTTCTAGCATCTTGTAAATACTGCCTTATATTTTCTGTACTAACACTATCTAATGCCGGTGATATAAACTTAGCGTCTACATTGCCACCACTAGCATTTGATAATGTTAATAATCTATTTTTCTTAACTGTCGATAATGTAGAATCATCGCCATCTTCAAATTCTGCACCTAATATTACAAGCAAACTTCTGATAGTACCTTCGATATCGTTAATGCTATCACTAGCAACGACGTTTTCAGCGTTCATTACAGATATTGCTTGTTCCCAATCACCTGTTAAGAATAATGAGTTTTCTTCCATTGTGATTGGGTCATAACCAATTGGGTTAACACTCACTTCAACAGTTTCCATATCGGTTATAATAAACTTATATTTGTCTGTAAAACATGTATATATTGTATGGTCATCTGTTGTAATGTAATGGCAGGATAATATTTGCGGATTAGCCATACTAGAACTTTGTACAACAAATGTGTATCTTGGGTCTAGGGTGTCCGTAATAATCGGAACATCCGGTGTATTATCTTTAGTTATCTCTGTACTAGGAAGTGTGATGTAATATCCGATACCACATATAGACGCATACGTTGCAGTATTCGTGTCCACCATATACATTTCTTCATAGTTATATAATTTATTAACAGTATCAACATCTTCTCTTGATTCTGTTGTAATTGGTGTTAAATCGATTGGGTTTCCTAATGTATACCCAACAACTTCTCTTGTTATAGGAAAAGCATGATTTACTACTATTTTGTTGTTAATATTTGATGTTTCACTAGCACTTCTGTTTAAAATATCTTGCTTACCCAAAAAATAATTGATTAGATATTCGCAATCTGATTGATTTGATTGGTGTGTTTTAAGTGCTTTTTCTAATACTTCCAATACATTTTCTGATGTAACTTCGTCATAATCTAGTATTATTCTTTTTCTACCATAGTTTATAGTTGAAGTAGAAGATGATGAACTTGTTTGAGTAGTTGTAGTTGTATTATTCAAATCTATCACCAACCTTTCGTTTCGTTAAAAATAAAGAACCAATGCAAAAATTACATTGGCTCATGGCTCTTTTTATTAAATTTAATTTCTTTCTTGCAGTTCTTGCACCACAAGTAAATATTTTTATAATCACTTTGCTTGTCTACCCTAAACATTTTCTTATTACAATGAGGGCAAACTACATATATTTTCTCATCTTGTATTATACCATACTTATGTTCACTTGTCAAATTAATCACCTCAACTTACAAGCCTAATTTACTAATAGAAAACTTACTACTAGCCTTTCCTACATTTCCGGGTGAAAGTATGTTAATTATCATAGATGCCACACTATCGATACAGTCATCACGTTGTGTTTTCTGAACCCCACCTTCTGCTTCTGACCATTCATAAATATGTCGCATGAATAAATTGTATTGGTTATTATTTTCCCTCTCTCTATCGGCTTTAAAATAGATTCTAACCGTGTTTTCATTAACGGCAATACCTTTTATCTCACTTTGGCAAGAAAGTATCCTATCACGCTTAGATCTAGTTGTAGGGGTATTATGTGTCGTAATATTTATTCGATAATTAACTTTTCTAGCATCATTAGTTAATAATTCGCTATATTCCAGCCCACCATTGTTTTTTTCAATACCAAGTTTCGTTACTTTATGTTTTATCATTTTTTCAAGCAACCTTCGTCTTGAAATATCAATATCGACATTATTTTCATAATACACATCCTCGATATATATCTCGTTTCCATATTGGTATCCAATAGGTGCTGAGAAATAGTCTTTACCACCAAACGAAGGATCGGCAAATGATATAATTCTATCGGGGGCACCTTCCGGCAATTCTGTATAAAACGATAAGTTTTCTTTAGTGAAAGGGTGTCCTGTTCTTTCCATAGGTTCGCCTAGATATTTAGCACGGAATGTTATAGGGTCCTCTGTTTTTTGAAGTTGTTCATAGTATTCTTTGTTAAAACCTTTACCGTAATCATATAGAAAGTTTGATTCCCCGTTTTCGTCATAGCAAGGTATATTAATAATTCTTACTCTAGGGTTGTTTTCACCATCATATATTCTGATTAATCTGCCAATAGGATCATTAATTGACCATCTTGTTGCAATATGTATTTCTGGGCAAGGTCTATACTCTCCATCTTTACAAAGTCTTTGCACTTTTCTATCCTGAACAGTACTCGTATATGTATAGAAAATTTTATCCAACCTTGCTGGACTTTCAGCAGTTTCAATGTCTTTTATTAAGTCATCACAATAAAGTATGTTACTTGCTTCTGCTAGACCAGTTGTCGCACCCTCTAACGAACGAAACATTAGAGTATGAAAACGCTTATCAGTGTTCAAATCTATCCATGAATATTCTGCGGATTTATTTTTAACAGTGATTGTTGGAAATATGTCACCATATCTATATTCTTCACCAGTTATGACGTTTAAAATTTCATTATAAAATGATTGTGTTAACGATGTCGAGTGCCCATTACCCAATATGGAACGCTCAGGATGCAACCCAGCCATATATGTTAACAAGAATAAACCTAGTGTACTGTTATGAGTTGGGATTAATGTTTTTCCGGCAAGATATATGCCACCTTCAACTTGAACACATTTACCAATTTCTCCATTTTCTATTTTTTCAATGCCAGTTATTGCTATTCGTCTTGGTTTTGAGAACTTATGTAATTGCTTTCGCTCTAATCTGCAAGGTATTTCAAAAGTTGGATTAAATCCAATTGTGTATACTCTTTTTTTACCTTGTATGCGTGAAGTCGATAATTTAGGCTCACATTCACTAACGGAACATCTCCAACCGAAAGTGGATATTAAAGATACAAAATCTTCCATTAACTGTTTTTCGGTTGTGCTATAGTGGTATCTGTGTTCTTTTCTAACCAAAGTACCGTCAGTATCTAATAATCCTGCTAGTAATTGCAATCTTTGTTCAAGAGATGATGTTAGATATATATCTGGAATGTGTTTTATGGATGTCTTTCGACTATAACACATATCTAATTTTTGTAACGCTTGTCTCAATCCTGTAAAATAATAGTTATATGTTCCGTATGTTTTATGTATATACAGTGCTGAGATAGGATAGTACTTATTTAGCGTTTCGGCTATTATTTTATCATTTTTATCGATGGTTATGCAGTTTTTTCTATTGGTTCCGTCACCGATCCACACTCCTAAACTATAAGGTTCAACGGGCAATTCTTTATATTCGCCTAAAATAGGTTCTTTTAATGGTACCCTGAATCGAAAATGATTATGGGTGGTATTAGGCTGATAATTGTCTCGCAACTTACCAATCATTTCTTTTGTTTCCATATTTTTTATTTTTTCGCCGTGCCTATCATTAACCACCCACTCATGATTTTCATGACAATCTATTTGTTCTCCATTCGCAAAAGTTACCCTACAATTACACGGATATTCTGGGCTGGTTGCTAAAACTTTAACAAATCTACCTTTATCATTTAATACATAATCACCAACCTGTAAATCTCCGTGTTTTACCCATCCTTTTTTAGTAAGAATTGGTGTAGAATTGCTCAAATTCTTACCTATTCTTGGAGGAAGTGATACAAATAAGAAGTCTAATTTGTCATCAACCATATCTTGCATTGCTTGGATTAAACCATGCTTTTCAAGTATTCTTTTACGAGGTAAGAAGAATTGTTTTTCAATAGGTCGTTTCCATTCTAACGCAATACAATACGCTCTAAAGTCGCCAAATCTTGCCCTAGTATCGTAACTACCTAAAAGATATTCTTGCTCTTTAGGATAATTATGATTACTGTTAATAACAAACTTTTCAACTTCTTTTGCCCATTTTACAGCGTTTTCCTCATCACCAAGATTTTCATAATTTACTTTTAAAGCGTTTATTAAGTTTAAATAAGCCGCTGTTTCTCTATTTTCTGTGATTAAATATAAATCTTCTAATTCTTTAATATCTCGTAAAATCTTTGCTTTATTATTCATATTATCACCTAATCATATCTACGCAATTCTTTCGCAAGTTCCCCACGCAATGTTAGCAAAATAAAATCATCTTCGGCATTTATGTATTCCCAAATAATATCACATGTCTTTTCAGATAAAGACCTTCTTGAATAAACATAATATTTATACATATACTTTTCATTAACCGACATAGTATGATAAACTTCACGAATAAATTTTGAGCGTTCATAAAAAGACCTAAATGTATAAAAAGTAAGACGAGGGTCAACCATATAATCAACTCCTGTAGTATATATTTCTAAGTACATAATACAATAAAAACATACGTTTGTCAATTAAAAAAAGCATACATAAGTATGCTTTAGGTTGTGGCTGTCCACAAGAACCAATGGGGAAAATATGGTGGTAGGTTAACTACCATATAAATTGTATCATTAAAGTTGAAATATGTCAAATTGGAGGTGGTAATAGGATTTGAACCTATGCATAAAGATTTTGCAGATCTTCTTCTTGAGCCACTTGAATATACCACCAATAAAAAATGAGTGTACCGTAATAATTCAATAAACTTTGAAAGGAGGTTAATCGAAAACTACAGAAATGGTACACTCATGCTCACAAATAATATGAACTTAGAAATATTGGGGGTAAGTCCACCACGTCTTACTTATGTTCTTGAAACAGTGGGAATTAATTAGGATTCAATAGATAAAAATAAACCAATATAGTAATAATAAAAACTGTTTCAGATTCTGGAAGTGGATAATCTCCCTAAGGACAGATTTTTCACAGATTCCCCAATTAATTTTATTCTTTAAAAAAGTTATGAGTGGCAATCCTCTTGCTAATACAACTTGAACATTTATTATTCAGCCACTAGGAAGTGCCAGTCCTAAGAGATAGCGACTCTCTGTCCTCTAGCACCTCTTTTAACCCTACCCAAGAATAATACTTGGAACTTTCACACGAATTAGGAATATTTGCTTTTTACGCATTATCAGTGCGTTGCATGTTATTTGTCATAAAATCGTTGCAGACATTGTGCTACTCGAGCGACGAACTAATCTTATACCTTTCTTACGAAAGTTCAACTGCAAAGTGACGTATTTTGATATTACAACTCCACTCGGGTTATCAAGCCCGTATGTTATGTTGCCTTATTCCGAACTAGGAAATACATCCTAGCCATTTCAGATTCTATCACCGATTAGACATCCGCCTTATAAACTCTCAATGCTGTACCACCAGTATCTCTTTTCATACATTTTGTAAGTTCAATTCTCATGTCACCAATCAAATAACTCAATCCATTTACCGTATCCGATAAATTAATAAGTACGAGATAATGTCTATACTATAGGTCCGCTATAGTCTTTCATATAGTTCACTCATAACGTTCTTAAAAAATAAAATTGTCTTGTGTTAAGAATTTTTGTAAAAATGATGAAACCTTTAGGAGTTCATACGATAGGCTTTTTGTTTGTTCAAATATAACTCAACAAGGATATTATACTTAATACGTATCTCATCTCTCAACACACCTAAATCATATCATATAAACTACACTATGTCAACTATTTTTTAACAAATAAAATAAAAAAGTACGATAAGAAAGAGTGCCATACTGCACCCTTCTTATAAATGAGTTCTTCTTAAATATTTTTCTTTTATCAACGCTTTACCCTGTTTCGTTCTGTCCCCAGAGTGTTCACGCTCGAAGCAAGTTAATATATCATGAATACGCCTCAAGTTCTCAATATCCAACTTACCTTTTATGTTCATATCAATAAGTTCACTTGTAATATCCATAAACATATCATAATCTATTCTTTCTATTACATGTGCATAATCATGACTTGTATCTTGCACTAACATACTTCCATTCCATTTCCAATAACCGTCCCCCAAGCCATCTGCCTTACACTTTCTATGGCTAATTATCGTATGATGAAATGACAAATCCGAAATCTTATTGAAAGGGTACGCCATAAAGTCATACCCTAATTTTTTAAGATTAAACTCATTTATTAATTCTTTCGATACTTCTTTCAAAACAATACCTCACTTTTTTAAGGTATCTCCATTTTCCTCTTTAACACTTTCTTCTTTTAACTTTTTCGCCTTATTCTCAAGACGTGTTTTACGTCTTTTCTCATTCGCATCACGCCTTTTACGAGCCTTCTCCATTTCCTCGTAAAAATCAAGCCCTGCAACTGCATATAATTTAACAAGAAACTCTTCTCTTTCTTTCACAGGTATTCCCGCTATTAAGTATTCCATTTCTCTTCCATCCCAATAACTTTTCCTCTTTTTACGTTTCGCCGCCTGTTTTCGCAATTTATTATCAACATGCTTCACATTATATTTGTGATCGATTTTAACTTTACATCTTCTACACACATGCCCATAAGTATATCCTCGTGGATTCGTTTTCGATTTAACTTGAGGAAAGAACTCATTATCTTCTGGCAACCAATGTTCACAAACCTTGCACCATCTTTTTTCATAATTTCCACTCTCAAGCAACATCTCACCACGTTTTATAAATGCTTTATCTTTTGTTTCGAGTGCTTTTTTTTTTACGACTTCTCTCGCCACTCTCATATTTTTCTCAATTTCTTGACAAGACTCTTTTAAAAACATCCTAATAGGATCATACTCACCGGGGAATATATAATTTATTCCACAATCTCTTATCGAAAGTATTCCTTTAACATAATCGTATGTCGCAATAACCAATGGACCTTTCTTCAAATCTAAAATCAAATGGCGTTTCGTATCCAATTCTTCCATAGACTCAATTTCATTAACATCCTGTTCTTTTTCGTGGTAAACATAATAATCTGACATTATAATCGCTTTTACTTTTCTCTTGTTTGCCATATCTTCTTGTTTTTTAAGTTCTTCTGCTATTTCATCAAACTTTTTTGCACGGATCTCATCCATATTATTATTTACATTATCATTCATTATTTCTTGCCCCCAAATGCTTTAATTAACGCCCCCAACAATGATGCACACAATGTAATAAAGATTATTAACAAGAACACATCCAAACACATGTGCAACATTGTAATTTCAAAAGATGTTAAGACAAAACTCATATCATCACCTCTTATCTTAATTATATCATAAGACATAAAAAAAGCAACACCATATCCTAACATATAATACACAAGTGCATTAGCACATTAGGACACGATTATTGCCATACATAGAAGCCGTGATAACAAGCGTATAAAACGTCTACATAAAAGTCAAAGGGGGTGAACTAAAATGTACATATACACAAGTGCATATATATTATCGCTTGTTATCACATAGAATTGAAAAAGAATTATATTATAAGGGCATAATAGTTAACAATCATACCCTCAATTAAATCATATCAAATAATGTGTTAATTGTCAATAATCAATAATCAATAATCAATAATTAACACACTTTTAACACAATAAGTATCATTGTAATCGTTATCGTAATAACCCCACATAATCCAACTATTAAGGCACTCACAATAATAGGGTCATCCTTAACATATTCCCACACTTCTAACAAAGTATCTATAATTTTCATATCGCTATTCCTCCATCTATTTTAATATTATCATAAGAATCTATAAAATGCAAGAATATGTATACTTATAACATATTTTTTTCTTGACATTTATATATAAGTTTGATATGATTTAATTGTCAGTGAAAACTGGCACTTCGTGTCCGATTAATATTAAGATGTTCGCTACTTAATAGGTAGCGATAAGAGTAGATATGACAAAACGGGAGTGATACACCCGCAACCTTTACACCAGTATGCTTGAGTAAGCGATAAATACTCAAAGGATAACAGTATCAAGTCTATAGACTAATATCTATTCTTATCGGTGCTTATAAGGCACCTAGTTATATTCCAAGGTTTTGGTTGAATCTAATGTTGACTGTTAGATATATATTAGGGAAAAGTTTGTTAGGGTATTTAGGAGGAATTATTTAAAATAAAAGAAGAGGTATTGCTCCTCTTTCGTTTCTACTTTAGTCCATCCTTCTGGGACCTATCCGTTCATTGATTGATTAACAGTCAACATAGAGTAGATATTAATAATGGTGAGATGTACAAGTCGAAAGCCAACTGACTACCGTATTTTTTATTGGTGTTGGCAGTTCCAATAGAAGAGTAAAGTACACTTTATATCTATTCTATGGTGATTGTTAAAATAATTGCACAAACGCAATTGCATCACAACCAAACAACCACCAATACACATCATCCAACAATGTTTACTACTTAATATTGTTGAGGGTGTTCTGGAAGTTCTTATTTTATTTGTCATACTGTTGTGATAAATAAAAAATGTATGGTGTTTTTAAACATCATACTTATTGTAGGGAGATAGTTTAATGGTAAAACATTGCTCTCCAAAAGCAATGATGTGAGTTCAATTCTTGCTCTCCCTGCCAACTATCATTATTTCGCAATGTTATCTTATAGATAGCATAGAATAAATAAAGAGAGAATGTTAGAGAGGACGTGTCTAACTGGTCGAACCCATTGTTATTGTATCTATGGTACCTGAGTAGCGATACAGGGCAATGGGAATGGAAGCGAAATTTTATTTATTCTATGGTGTCTATAACGCACCATTGTGTTGATTGATTCTTACTGTATTTTGATTTTCAATATAGTAAAGAAATGCCCTAGAAATAGGGAAGTAACTTATACGCTGTATTTGTTATTCGTGAGGATGTGTTATCATCCTCTTCATTGCCCTTTAGTGTAATTGGTAACACGTCTTATAGTGCAATATTTGCACTATTGTGAAGATTCTAGGTTCGAGACCTAGAGGGGCAACCAAGATATTATTTTGCTTGTTGAGGGTTAATACCCTCTTTTTTATTTTGTTTGTTTGTGGTATAATAGTGTTGCTAATCAAATATTTTATTTGTTTTATGGGTGTGTGAACACCTTTTTTATTTTGTGGGATAGAGTTTGATAGGTTAGGAGTTTTTAAAATTAAAATTTGCTAGAGCACCTAAAAAGGCAAGTGGGGGCGTCCGCCGTATATAGGGGGAGGGGCTACCTATGGGGCTTTAGAAAATAGTCTACTAGACTATTTTATTAGGGTAAAATATAAAGCCTTTAAAGTTAAAATAGTTATGATATAAGATAATGACACGAACGAACGTTTGTTATAATACTAAGGCAAAAAGATTATAAATAATACTAAAAATACTTGACATATAGTGTATTATATAGTATAATATTATACGTAATAAGTTAATAAAGGCTTATTAAATGGAGGTTAAAAAATTATGGAAATGACAAAAAAACAATTGAAAGAATTGGCAACAAGTTTAGACGCATACGATCTAGGTGGCAATGTATACGACTATGAAAATATAATATATTATCTAGATTATAGACTAGACTTGAAAAGATTACACGAGTACAACAAAAAAGGGTTACAAGAATTATTAAAAGACTTACACAAAAAATACAATATCAACAAGTTTTTAATGGTTGAAGATGACTATAAAAACGATAAACAATATAAATTATCTTGCAAACAATTAGCATATTCACACGGAACATACGGAAACAATGGGCAACTACACGAAATAAGAGTTATAAACGATAGCGACGAAGTAATTTATAAATATTATATCTATTATTGTTAAGAAAGGGGATCAAAGTATGGAATATAAGTATTTAAAAGATATCAATAATATTCTGCATAATCTTAAATATCTAAAAAAAGAATTGCAAAAACACAATATCAATTACAATGAATTAACAGACTACAAAATATTAGAAGATAGCATAATGTCTTTATGCAAAGAATTACAAGAAGATCATAAAAGTAAACAAAGTGAATTAGATAACATTGATTATATGATAAAAGTAATAAAGGACTAAATGTCCTTTATCCTTAATGTTGCCATTGCACGTCGCAAGCCGTGAAGAGAAAAACAGAGCGAGGAACGAGGAAAAAAATGGACATAAAAGAAGTATACAAGGACACTTTTCTAGTCAATATTGATAAAAAAGTGTATGAAAAACTACAAGATATTTACTATTTTGAAACAATTGGAAAAAAGAAAACAATGGAAAATATACAAGAATTAATTAAAAAAATACTTGATACCACTAACATTGACACAATTACCGTTGAAGATACTAAAAGTGGTTATACAATAAGATATACAGGCAATTACTTTATGACACACGAAATATTTTGTTATACACTAAGTGAAGTAATTATTCATTTAAAGCAATTTATAAGATAAAGGAAGATGATTAAAAATGATATGGTTAACAATTCAATTCATTAAATTAATGTATAACATAACAATATTCTGTTTTAAATGCATATTTTGTCTTGTTATGTTGCCAATATGGTTTATAATTGGTTACTTTAAAAGCAAATAAATGAGTGATTATGCAAATAATTACTCTTTTAGTGGTGTCTAGTATGCAATATATTAGATAGCACTAAAAGAATAATAAAGGTAAATGCTCTTTGATAATTGGTTAAAATATTGTTTCTTAATTGTATCTTAAATGTTGTATCTTAAAATTAAGAGACAAAATGATAGTTTAAGAGACAATTTTAAGAGACAAAGAGATGAGAATATGTACGCAAACAAATGTTCATTTTTAAGTGTTGTTCATTTCGGTATAATTTTTACGAACAAATGTTTCTATAACTCGAAGATTTTTTGAATTTTTAGAAAGTTCGATCCGTGAAAGTTTGTTGAATAGAATTGAATATTAGATTATTTCAGTAGTATTTTAGAGTTGGATATTAGTCATAACTTGAGTATTTGGGGTTAAGGTTGAAAAAAAGAGAAGATTTTATCCTCTCTCTAAGGGCAATTTTAGGCTCTCTGACGCACTTTCTGACTTCATCTGGTCTTTTATCACTTGAACACTTTGACTAACGTAATTTGCCTTATTTTCTAGGCTAGGAACGACGTAAAGAGTGCTTTGGCTCTGCATAGCATAGTAATTGGACGCAAGCAATCCATACAGTCTTGTATCTATCTTATCATTAAGGGTTGCGTTCTCTAACATACTATGACATTGACTCAAAAACTCTTTCAAAATATTAGCGGTTGGACATATATCTGGGTGGCTTGTATAGTAAAATAATTCTTCTTTACTAACACCGGTAAATGCACAAAAACTAGCGACACTAGGAAACATTTTATTTTCACCACAACTTTTAAAAAAGTCATTTATTTCATTAATTGCACACGTTGGGTTATTAAATATTGCTGGTACATCGAATTGATCTCTTGACGCAACTTTTTTGAAACCATTTTCGAGTAAAGTTAGATTAAATGCTTGAACATTAGATTGACTAATATATTCTTGTAGTCGATTACTTCTATCACTTTTCTTTAATAAACTTTTTATATCCTCTAATTCTCTTTTAGTTTGGCTATCTAAAGAATAATCTTGTTGAGTTGGTATAGTAGTACTATCAACACATCTTCTATCTTTATTTGGAATATTCTTAAAGTTTGTTGCCATTGTACCACCTCTAACTTATAAACTCATACTGACTTTATTCCATTATATCAAAAATAATTGACATAGTCAAGTATGCTTGTTAGTTGGGAATAAATGACAATGTCATTAAATCAAAAACACGAACACTTTAAAACAACAAAAAATACCAACCACAAAATTAAAGAAAAATAATGCTAAAAAAATAGGCTAGTTTAACAAAATGCACTATAAACTAGCATATACTAGCGTAAATATACAAAAAAACCCTTATAAATAAAGGAAAAATGGCACTTTGTAGACGTATACTAGCATCCACTTACTATAATATTATAAAAAATTGTAAAATTAATATATAATATTCTACATTTTTTATTAATTACAATTTTCTTCGTATTATTGCTTAAAATATTAGTATACAATTAATAATATTATTAATAATATCCTTATATTATATAGGAAATATTGTATACTAGATGTATACTAGATAGTATACTAGCCGTATACTAGGCTGTATACTAGCCTATAAAAATTATACTCATTATACTCTATAATACACTTTTTATGCTAACACACAAACAACTAACAAAAATTAATAATATTTTAACCAACAAAAAGCCAACAAAACTTTTTTAACAATTTTTTTAACAAAAATTAAAAAAATATCAAAAAATACTTGACATTTATGTAGAATAGAGTATAATATAAGACAAGAAAAGCGAAAAAACACGTGCTAGTATACAACTAAAAATGTAGAATATAATAT